>Ga0114931_10000626_pt1 | contig 43419 bp, 53 predicted proteins | sample 2SBtaG_FD_89579 | JGI IMG/M metagenome (GOLD analysis project Ga0114931, IMG submission 89579) | Deep subsurface microbial communities from Kolumbo volcano to uncover new lineages of life (NeLLi) - 2SBTROV14_V59a metaG | ecosystem: Environmental > Aquatic > Marine > Volcanic | place: Kolumbo... | reverse complement strand
GGACAACGTGACGATCACGGCGGAGCTGATCACGCCGATTGCAATGGAGAAAGAGGTCCGGTTCGCCATCCGGGAGGGTGGACGCACCGTCGGCGCCGGCGTGGTTTCCGAAATTATCGAGTAAGACGAAAAGGCCCTAACCATGATCATGAACACCAAGATACGGATCAGGCTCAAAGCGTTCGACCACAAACTTCTGGACCAGTCCGCCGCAGATATCGTTGATACGGCCAATAAAACCGGGGCCAAGGTTGTCGGGCCCATCCCGTTGCCGACCACGATCAACAAGTTTTGCGTGCTCAGATCGCCGCATGTGGACAAAAAATCGCGCGAGCAATTCGAAATGCGGACACACAAACGGCTGCTGGATATCCTGGAACCGACGCAGCAGACCGTGGATGCCCTGATGAAGCTCGATTTGTCGCCGGGAGTGGATGTCGAGATCAAACTGTAGCCTGCAGGAACGCCGAAATTATGTGTAATGGACTGATCGGAAAAAAAATTGGCATGACGGCCGTTTACGACGCCGAGGGCAGACGCATACCGGTAACGGTGATCCAACTGGGGCCGTGCGTGGTGACACAGGTCAAAACCGATGCTTTAGACGGTTACAACGCCCTGCAGCTGGGGTTCGGCACGCGCCATAAATCCCGACTGAACAAGCCCATGGCCGGCCATTTGAAGAAAAGCGGCCAGGGGCCCTTTGAGGTGCTGAAAGAATTTCCCAGCACCGCCGCGTCGGATTATCAGGTGGGTCAGACTGTTCCGCTGGATATATTCAAGGTGGGTGAAAAGGTGGATGTCACCGGCACCATCAAGGGCCGCGGCTATCAGGGAGTGATCAAGCGGCACGGGTTTTCCGGCGGCAAGAAAACGCATGGCAGCCGCAGCCACCGTGTGCCCGGCTCCATCGGCTGCAGTGCCTGGCCGGCCAAGGTGATCAAAGGCAAGAAACTGCCCGGACAGTACGGCAATACGCGCAAGACCGTCAGCAACCTGGAAATCATCGACATCCGGCCGCAGGAAAACCTGGTGATGGTCAAAGGCGCTGTACCCGGCTTTGCCTCCAGCCTGCTGACCGTCAGAAAATCCAGAGGCAATCGATAAGCGGGGATGTCCGGGACGGGAGGTGGACTGCCGGGACGCATCCCGTTTTCAGCGTTGAAGCCGCAATATTCAATTTCAGGGAATCAGACCCTTTTCTGACGAAATGGAAATACGATGGCTGTTGCAGACGTCATAAACAGTAAAGCGGAAAAAGTAGCGCAAGTCGATCTTGCGGATGAGATATTCAACGTCCCTGTGAAGACCGGGATCCTGCATGCCGTGGTGACCGCTCAGCTGGCCGCCCGGCGATCCGGAACGGCCAGCGTGAAAAACCGTTCGGATGTCACCGGCAGCCGCAAGAAGCTTTTTCGGCAGAAGGGAACCGGCCGCGCCCGGCGCGGTGATGTCAAATCCCCCCTGCTGCGCGGCGGCGGGGTCATTTTCGGACCGGTGAAGCGCAGCTATGCCCACAAGGTTCCCAAAAAGGTCAAACGCCTGGCGCTGAAAATGGCGCTGAGCAGCAAACGCGATGCCCAGGCGCTGTTCGTGATGGATCAGCTTGAGATGGAGCAGCCCAAGACTAAAGCCTTCGTCGAGACGCTCCGTACCCTGGGGCTCGACAATGCCCTGATTGTTATCGACAAGCCCAATTACGCGCTGGAGCTTTCGGCGCGCAACGTTCCGGAGGTCAAGGTGCTGCAAAGCGCAGGCCTGAATGTGTACGACATATTGAAATACGAGCACCTGGTTCTGCTAAAAGACACCATCGGGCAGATCGAAGGGAGGCTACTCAAATGACGCCGCAGCAGATTGTCATAAAGCCGCTGATTACCGAAAAAACCAGCATACAGAAAGATGATTTCAACCAGCTGACGTTTGAGGTCGACCGCCGGGCCAACCGCGTGGAGATCAAAAAGGCCGTTGAATCGGCTTTTGATGTGCATGTGGCCAAAGTGCGCACCATGCAGGTCAGAGGAAAAGTCAAGCAGCGCGGCCGTATCACCGGCAGACGCCGGAACTGGAAAAAGGCGGTGGTGACCCTGATGCCGGGTCAGCGCATTGATTTCTTTGAGGGTGTATAAGGGGTTTAAGTTATGACGGTAAAAAAAGTGAAACCCACATCACCGGGTCGCCGCTTCCAGGCGTACTCGACTTTTGATGAAATCACGCGGACGACACCTGAGAAAAGCCTGCTCCGGAAATTGAAGAAAAGCGGTGGCCGCAACGCCAACGGCCGGATCACCAGCCGGCGCCGCGGCGGCGGGCACAAACGGCACTACCGGGTGATTGATTTCAAGCGCGACAAAACCCATATCCCGGCCCGTGTGGCCGCCATCGAGTACGATCCCAACCGGTCGGCGCGCATTGCCCTTTTGCACTACCGCGACGGCGAGAAACGCTATATCCTGGCGCCGCTGAAGCTTGCCGTGGGAGATACGGTCATGTCCGGGCCCGAGGCGGAAATCAAACCCGGCAATGCGATGCCGCTGGCCAACATCCCGCTGGGCACGCACATCCACAACATCGAGTTGCGGCTGGGCAAGGGCGGGCAGATCGTGCGCAGCGCCGGAACGTTCGCCCAGCTCATGGCCAAAGAGGACCGCTATGCGCTGGTAAAGCTGCCCTCGGGCGAGGTGCGCATGGTGCTGCTAAAGTGCATGGCCACCATCGGTCAGCTGGGAAATCTGATGCACGAAAACATTTCTCTGGGAAAGGCGGGCCGCAGCCGCTGGCTCGGCAGACGCCCCAAGGTGCGCGGTGTCGCCATGAACCCGGTGGACCACCCCATGGGCGGCGGCGAGGGACGCTCGTCCGGCGGAAGACATCCCTGCTCTCCCTGGGGTATGCCGGCCAAGGGGTTCAAGACCCGGCGCAAACGGAAATCGAGCAGTTATATCGTCAAAAAACGAAAGTAGGCTGCCGCATGCGGCCGTTTTCGTCCATGCAGCCATGTCAAGATAAGTAGGAGAAGTCATGCCAAGGTCGTTGAAAAAAGGGCCCTACATTGAACCCAAACTCATGCAGAAGGTGATGACCGCCCAGGAATCGCGCAGCACGCGTGTTATCAAGACCTGGTCACGACGGTCCACCATCATCCCGGAAATGGTCGGCATCACCCTGGCGGTGCACAATGGCAAAAAGTTCGTGCCGGTATTTGTCACCGAAGACATGGTGGGCCACAAACTGGGCGAATTTTCACCCACGCGGACCTTCTACGGCCATGCCGGCGGGAAAAAATCGAAGGTCAGGTAATATGGCGTTCAAGGTTAAGGTATGGGGGGCGAAATGGAAGTCAGGGCGGTAGCCAAATATATGCGCATAGCTCCGAGCAAGGTGCGCAAAGTCATTGGTGCGGTAAAGGGGAAGCCTGTCGAAGAGGCGCTAAATGCGCTTAAGTTCATGCCGCAGAAGTCGGCATTTTTGCTTGAAAAAACGATTCGCTCGGCCGTCGCCAATGCCGACCAGAACACCAGTATCGACATCGACAATCTGATCGTGCGCAACATCACCGCCGATGCCGGCCCGACGCTGAAGCGTTTCAAAGCCCGGGCACGCGGCCGGGGGACCCGTATTTTAAAACGCACGTCGCATATCACTGTGATCTTGTCAGAAAGGACGTTTTAAAAAGGAGGATCGAGCTTGGGCCAGAAAGTCAATCCGGTTGGGATGAGATTGGGTATCGTCAAGACCTGGGAATCGCGATGGTATGCCGATAAGAATTACGCCAAGTACATTTACGAGGATTACAAGCTGCGGAAGTACATCAAGAAACGGCTGTACCATGCCGGTATTTCCAGGATTGAGATTGAACGGTCATCCAGGCGCATCAAACTGCGGATTTTTACTTCGCGGCCCGGAATCGTGATCGGCAAAAAGGGATCCGAGATCGCCCAACTGAAAAAGGACCTTGAAAAGAGGGTGCCCCAGGAGGTCCTGATCGACATTCAGGAGGTCCGCAAGCCGGAGATCGACGCCCAGCTGGTGGCAGAGAACGTGGCCACGCAGATTGAGCGGCGCGTGGCTTTCCGGCGCGCCATGAAGCGGGGGCTATCGTCCGCCATGCGGTCCGGCGCAGAAGCCGTCAAGATCATCTGCTCCGGCCGGCTGGGAGGCGCGGAGATGGCCCGTACCGAATCCTACAAGGAGGGGCGCGTGCCCATGCACACCCTGAGAGCCGATCTGGATTATGGCTTTGCCGAAGCCAAGACGACTTACGGCGTGGTGGGCGTCAAGGTGTTCATTTTCAAGGGAGAGATTTTAAAGCAGGATTCCCAGGACGCCGAAGCGGGCTCCAAGGCCGCCCATGCGGGCAGATAGGAGATTGAGAGTATGCTGAGTCCCAAAAAGGTCAAATTCCGCAAGCAGCAGAAAGGCAGGATGCGGGGAGTCTCCCGGCGGGGCTGCAATCTGGACTTCGGGCAGTACGGCCTGCAGGCGATCGAATGCGGCTGGATCAGTGCCAAGCAGATTGAAGCCGCACGTGTCGCTATGACACGGCACGTCAAAAGGGGCGGCAAGATGTGGATTCGTATTTTTCCGGATAAACCGATTACCAAAAAGCCGGCCGAAGTTCGTATGGGTAAGGGCAAGGGCGCCCCGGAGGCATGGGTTGCCGTGGTACGCCCGGGCAGGGTCCTCTACGAAATGGAGGGGGTGCCCGAAAACCTAGCCCGTGAGGCCCTGCGGCTGGCCGCGCACAAGCTTCCTCTCAAGACCAAGTTTATTCAAAGGGGTGACGTTTCATGAAACCCGGAGCCATCAGAGATCTGAGTATTGCCGAGATGGGGGACAAGCTGATCGATCTGCAGCAGGAGCTGTTCAACCTGCGTTTCCAGCACGGCATCGGACAACTGGAGAACCCACGCAAAATGATACTGGTCAAGCGTGATATTGCACGCATCAAGACGATCCTGCGCGAGTCCGCCGGTAAGAAATAACCTGCAATCCCAAGAGAGCACTCCAGAAAAAGAATTGCTGCCATGAAAAGTAGGGGAATGAAAAGACAGATGGTGGGGACCGTTGTGAGCGACAAGATGGACAAGTCAGCGGTCGTGCTGGTCGAAAAACTGGTCAAACATCGCTTGTATAAAAAATATATCAGACGGCGGACCCGGTTTATGGCGCACGATGAGCAGAACGCCTGCAGTGTCGGCGACAGGGTGCTGATCACCGCCTCGCGGCCCCTGAGCCGCAGGAAGCAGTGGCGGGTCAGCAAGATCATCGAAAAAGCCGTTTAGCCACGAAGGAACTATGAAAAGATGATTCAGGCAGAAACAAGATTGACAGCGGCCGACAACTCCGGCGCCAAAGTGCTCTACTGCATCAAAGTACTCGGCGGGTCCCGGCGCAGATACGCAGGTGTTGGGGATATCATCGTCGTTAGCGTTAAAGAGGCGATTCCCAATGCCAAAGTCAAAAAGGGGGATGTGCTGAAAGCCGTCATCGTGCGCACCAAAAAAGAGATCCAACGCCCCGATGGGTCGTTGATCCGTTTCGATGACAACTCGGCCGTGCTGATCAACGCCCAGAAAGAGCCGGTAGGCACCCGCATTTTCGGGCCGGTGGCCCGGGAACTGCGCGCCAAGCGATTCATGAAAATTATCTCACTGGCACCGGAAGTTCTATAGATCCGTCTGTCCCGGGAGCAGCCAAAATGCGTAAAAGCAAATGCCATTTGAAGAAAAACGACAAGGTCAAGGTAATGACCGGAAAAGATGCCGGCAAGATCGGCAAGGTGATCCGCGTGGACCGCAAGAAGCAGCGGTTGCTGGTGGAGCACATCAATGTTGTGAAAAAGCACACCCGGCCTTCGGCCCAGACCGGTCAGGGCGGAATTCTGGAAAGCGAGGCGCCGATACATTGGTCGAATGTCATGCTGATGTGCAGCAAATGCGTGACCCCGGCCCGCATCAGGATGAAGCGGCTCGAAGATGGCAAAAAAATCAGGACCTGCAGCCGGTGCGGAGAAATCCAGGACGCGTAGCAACCGGTGCCGGAGAGGATTAACATGGCTGAACTCAAACGCCTTTACGAAGATGAAATCGTCCAAAAGCTGACCGAGAAGTTTCAGTACAAAAACCGCATGCAGGTTCCCAAATTGAAAAAGATCGTTTTGAACATGGGAATCGGGGAAGCCATACAGAATATCAAGGTGCTGGATGCGGCCGTGGAAGAGCTGCAGATCATCGCCGGCCATCATCTGGTGGTGACGCGGGCCAAACGTTCCATCGCCGCTTTCAAACTCAGGACCGGCATGCCCATCGGCTGCATGGTGACGCTGCGGCGTGAGCGGATGTATGATTTCTATGAAAAACTGGTCAACATCGCCCTGGCACGCGTACGGGATTTCCGCGGTGTGTCGCCCAGCGGGTTCGACGGCCATGGTAACTATACGCTGGGGATCAAGGAGCACATCATCTTTCCGGAAATAGACTATGACAAGATCGACAAAGTCAAGGGGATGAACATCACGGTGGTCACCAGCGCCGAAAACGACGACGAGGGGCGCGAACTGCTGCGGCTGCTGGGAATGCCCTTCAGACAGTGACGGCAATTTTTTACACCTGCCGCAAAAAACTCGAATTCGATTGGCGAAAAGTGAAAAATCAAGGAGGAACCCTTGGCAAAAAAAGCGTTGCGGATTAAGGCTACCAAACCGCCGAAATTCAAAGTCAGAGCCTACAACCGCTGTCCTATTTGCGGCCGCCCCAGAGGATTTTTGCGCAAGTTCGGCATCTGCCGGATCTGTTTTCGCACACTGGCATCCAATGGAAAACTTCCCGGTGTCACCAAGTCGAGCTGGTAGACACGGTTGCGGCAGGTTTTTTTGATCTGGCCGTGGTTTTAACTTCTTGAACCAAAGGGTAACGGAGATCGTGATGACTGATCCAATTGCGGACATGATGACCCGCATCAGAAATGCTGCCAAAGCAAAGTTCAACCGTGTGGACATCCCCGGGTCCAAGCTGAAGGTCGAGATCGCGCGGGTTTTGAAAAACGAGGGATTTATTAAAAATTACAAATTCATACGCGATGACATGCAGGGTGTCCTGCGGGTTTACCTGAAGTACCAGGAGGGGCAGCGCAGTGTGATTATGGGCCTCAAACGCATCAGTAAACCCAGCCGGCGGATCTACGTGAAGAGCAGAGATGTCAAGCCCATTCTCAACGGGCTGGGGATTGCCATTCTGTCCACCTCAAAAGGTGTGATGACGGACCAGGAGGCCCGCGCCCGGAATGTGGGGGGCGAAATCCTCTGCAACGTATGGTAGGAGTGTAGCCATGTCACGAGTGGGGAAAAAACCGATCGAGGTACCGGATAAGACCAAAATCGACTACCAGGGGAAACTGCTGACCGTTTCCGGAGAAAAGGGCAGCCTCTCACGTTCCATCCATCCCGAGGTGGACCTGGACATTCAGGATCGATCCATCCACGTTACCCTGGAAAATGACAGCCGCAGCAACCGGGCGCTGCAGGGATTGACGCGCAGCCTGGTCGCCAACATGATTACGGGTGTCACGCGGGGGTTCGAGCGCGTGCTTGAAATCAACGGGATCGGATACCGGGCCTCGGCGGCCGGCAGCAAGCTGACGTTCAATATCGGCTATTCAAATCCGGTGGAGTTTGCGCTGCCCGAGGGAGTGTCGGGAACCGTGGACAAGAACAACGTCATCAAGCTTTCGGGGATCGACAAGGAAAAGCTGGGCCAGACTGCGGCCGCCATCCGGCGCCTGAGACCTCCGGAGCCATACAAGGGCAAGGGGATCAAGTTCGCCGAAGAACGCATTCGGTGCAAGGCCGGCAAGACCGGAACAAAATAAAGGGATGTGAAATGGGCACGCAGAATCCACGCATACAGGCACGCTTGAAGCGCAAGAAGAGAATCAAAAAGAAAATTTCCGGAACGCCCCAACGGCCCCGGCTGTGTGTGTTTCGCAGTTCGAAACACATCTATGCCCAGGTGATCGATGACCTCAGCGGCCGCACGCTGGCGGCGGCATCCAGCATCGAACCGGCTTTCCGAAAACAGGCTGATTTCGAAAACAAAATCGCCGCAGCGGCCTTTGTCGGCCAACTGGTCGGAAAACGGCTGCTGGACCAGGGGGTTCAGCAGGTGGTTTTCGATCGCAACGGATTTTTGTACCACGGGCGCGTGAAGGCCTTGTCCAACGGTGCCCGTGAAGCCGGCCTGATTTTTTGAACACCGGCGATTTACCGGCCGGCAGCACCGGCGGAAACCGACGGCCGGGCAGCATCGACTGCAAACAGGACCTGAAGCACCAAGCCATAAGGAGGAGTCTTGTTTAAAAAAGATACAGACGAAAATCAACTGATCGATAAGGTCGTTTACATCAACCGGGTCGCCAAAGTGGTCAAGGGAGGCCGCCGGTTCAGCTTCAGCGCCATCGTGGTCGTCGGGGATGGGAAGGGCAGTATCGGATACGGGTTGGGGAAAGCCGGTGAAGTACCCGAAGCCATCCGCAAGGGAGTCGAAAAAGCCAAGAAAAACATGAGCCGGGTGTCGCTGGCGGGCGGCACCATCCCCTACGAGGTGATCGGGAAATACGGGGCCGGCCGGGTGCTTTTGAAACCCGCCTCCGAGGGAACCGGCCTGATTGCCGGCGGCGCCGTGCGGGCGGTGCTGGAAGCTGTCGGGGTTCAGAACATCCTGACCAAGTGTATGGGGTCGCACAACCCCCACAATGTCGTCAAAGCCACGCTGCAGGGGCTTTACCAGTTACAGAGCCCCGAGGCGGTGGCCGCCAAGCGGGGCAAAAAAGTCGAAGAGCTGCAACCAAGGAAGGCATAGATGGCGTCTGTACTGAAAATCAAACTGGTGAAAAGCATGATCGGAAGGCCGGAGAAGCACCGGCGCGTACTGCGTGCCATGGGCCTGACCAAAATCAACAAGGCGGTTGAACTCGGTGACACCCCCGCGACACGCGGCATGATCCGGAAGGTGTCACACCTGGTCAACGTTGAGGAGAGAGTCGATGAAACTGCATGAACTGCAGCCCGACCCCGAGTCGCGCAGCAAACGCAAGCGTATCGGCCGCGGTGTCGGGTCCGGTTTCGGTAAGACCGCCGGCAGGGGTACCAAGGGGCACAACAGCCGTTCCGGCGGTGGCGTCCGGCCGGGGTTCGAGGGCGGCCAGATGCCCATTCACCGCCGTCTGCCCAAACGTGGCTTCTGCAATATTTTCCGGAAAAACTTCGCCATCGTCAACCTGCGCGACCTGAACGCTTTTGAAGACGGCAGCCTGGTAGACGAAAAGGCACTTGTGCAGGCCGGCCTGGTGCGGGGAAGGCGGGATGGCATCAAGGTTCTCGGACAGGGTGAAATCGAAAAGGCCCTGACCTTGCGGGTCGATCGGATCAGCCGCGGTGCCCGTGAAAAAATTGAAGCTTCCGGCGGGAGCGTAGAGGTCATTTAATGATTGGCGGATTCCAGAACGTCTTCAAGATCCCCGAGCTGAAAAAGCGCATCCTTTTCACCATCGGGTTGCTGGCCGTATACCGCGTGGGAGTGCATGTGCCGACACCCGGTATTGACGCAGTGGCGCTGGCCTCTTTTTTTGCGCGCGCCCAGGGGACGTTGCTGGGGCTGTTCGACATGTTTTCCGGCGGCGCCCTGACGCGCCTGTCCGTTTTTGCACTGGGCATCATGCCGTACATCAGTGCGTCGATCATTTTGCAACTGCTCACCGTGGTGGTGCCGCATCTGGAACGGCTGTCCAAGGAGGGGGAAGAGGGCCACAAGAAGATTACGCAGTACACGCGCTACGGCACCGTGCTTTTAAGTGTCATCCAGAGTTTCGGCATCAGCGTCGGGCTGGAGAGCATGACGTCTCCGGGCGGCGCGGCGGTGGTCCTGCATCCGGGATGGTCTTTCCGGCTGATGACCGTGATCACGCTGACGGCCGGGACATCGTTTATCATGTGGCTCGGCGAACAGATCACCGAGCGCGGCATTGGAAACGGGATTTCGCTGATCATCTTTGCGGGCATCGTTGCCCGTATGCCCTCGGCCATCGGCAATACCTTTCGCCTGATATCCACCGGCGAGATGGGGATCTTCGCCATTTTGATCATGATCGTGCTGATGATCAGTGTGGTGGCCTTCATCATTTACGTGGAGCAGGGCCAACGGCGCATTCCGGTGCAGTATGCCAAACGGGTGATCGGGCGCAAGATGTACGGCGGCCAGAGCACCCATCTGCCGCTCAGAATCAATACTTCCGGCGTGATTCCGCCCATTTTTGCATCCTCGATCATCATGTTTCCCGCCACCATCGCGAGCTTTATGAAGGTCCCCTGGATGCAGTCGGTGGCATCGGCCATGCGACCGGGAAACGCCGCCTACGAGCTGCTGTACGTCGGATTTATTTTCTTTTTCTGCTATTTTTACACGGCCGTGACGTTTAACCCGGTGGATGTGGCGGATAATATGAAAAAGAACGGCGGCTACATTCCCGGCATCCGGCCCGGGAAACGGACGTCGGATTACATTGACAAGGTGCTGACGCGCATCACCCTGGGCGGCGCCATTTACGTCTCGGCCGTCTGTGTGTTACCGTCCATCCTGATTACGAAGTTCAACGTGCCTTTTTATTTCGGCGGCACGGCGTTGCTGATTGTCGTGCAGGTGGCCATAGACACCATTGCACAGATGGAATCGCACATGATCAGCCGCCACTACGAAGGGTTTCTGAAAAAGGGCGGCGGCGGCGGCCGTAAAAGCCCTTTTTAACGCCTCGAGCAACATACGGGAGTCAGACTCATGGCAAAGGAAGAGGCCATCAAGGTTGAGGGGATTGTGCTGGAGACGCTGCCCAATGCCATGTTCAAGGTCGAGCTGGAAAACAAGCATCAGGTATTGGCGCACATTTCCGGTAAAATGCGCATGCATTTTATCAAGATTCTGCCCGGTGACCGGGTGACCGTCGAACTGTCCCCCTATGACCTTTCCCGGGGGCGCATTACCTATCGTTCGAAGTAACGTGTGTCCGGCCGGCCAGACATCTTTGCCCGCAAGACCGGTCGGATGCAATGACTGTGCAGTCAAGGAGAATGGATTCGATGAAAGTCCGCGCATCGGTTAAAAAGATTTGTAACAAATGCAAAATCGTCCGCAGAAAAGGGGTTGTCCGAGTCATCTGTGAAAACAAGCGGCACAAGCAGCGTCAAGGATAGAGGAGGCAACTTTGGCAAGAATTGCAGGAGTAGATCTGCCCAAGCGCAAGCGGATTGAGGTGGGGCTGACCTATATATATGGCATCGGTCGCACCACTTCCAGGAAGATACTCGCAGAGGCGAACATCGACCCGGAAACCAAAACTGACGATTTGTCGGAATCCGAAATCAACAGTATCCGCAAGCTGATCGACACGAGATACAAAGTGGAGGGCGAGCTGCGGACTGAAGTGTCCATGAATATCAAGCGGTTGATGGATCTGGGCGCCTACCGCGGACTTCGTCATCGCAAATCACTCCCGGTACGGGGGCAGCGCACCAGCACCAATGCGCGCACGCGCAAAGGCCCGCGACGGTCGGCCGTAAAGAAAAAGGGCGCCGCCAGAAAGAAATAAACAACAGAGCATAGGGGCAGTCTCATGGCAAAGAGAACGCGTGCCAAGAAAAAGGAAAAAAAGAATATCCCCAGTGGGGTAGTTCATATTCAGTCAACCTTCAACAACACCATCGTGACGATTACCGATGCCGGCGGCAACGTGGTCGCTTGGTCCAGTGCCGGGATGCAGGGGTTCAAGGGCTCACGCAAGAGTACCCCTTTCGCCGCTCAGCTGGCTGCCGAAGATGCCGCCAAAAAAGCGATGGAACATGGGATGCGCAATGTGGAAGTTTACGTCAAGGGCCCGGGTGCCGGCAGGGAATCTGCCTTGAGATCGCTGCAGGCCGCCGGATTCAATATTCTGATGATCAAGGATGTGACCCCGGTGCCGCACAACGGTTGCCGACCGCCCAAACGGCGCCGGGTGTAATGCCCGTTGATGCCCGGTTGAAGCTGATTTGAACGGGCGCGTCCGTGCGGTGCCGCAGGGGTGTCAAGGAGCTGTTGGGCAGCGCACTTTTACCTGCGGACGGCAGGGCGCAAGGATCCCTCGGGAGTATGATTTCTTAGTGGCCAGATTCGGAAATACGGTGACGCACCGAAGCTGTCAGGGCGGCCGTCGTGCGGCAGGGGGCGCAAAATTCGGCGTAGCGGAAATATGTCGTGGTTTGCGTACCATAGCCAGGCGGGATGCGTTGAGGGATGAATGCCATCGTATTGATGGATCGGACCACTTGGCAAGCCACAGGTAAGGAGGAAACTTTGGCCAGATATACAGGTTCGGTATGTCGGCTGTGCCGACGTGAAAACTTAAAGCTGTTTCTGAAGGGAGACCGCTGCTACTCTGATAAATGTGCTTTCGACCGCCGCGGCTTTCCCCCTGGAGACCACGGGCAGCGACGGGGGAGAAAACCCTCGGACTACGGGATTCAGCTGCGTGAAAAGCAAAAGGTCAAGCGCATGTACGGTCTGACGGAGAAACAGTTCCGCCTTTTTTTCGACAAGGCCAACCGCCAGCAGGGAATCACCGGCACCAATCTGCTGGTGATGCTAGAACGGCGCCTGGACAACGTGGTGTACCGTATGGGGTTTGTAAATTCCCGCACCCAGGGGCGGCATTTTGTGCGCCATAACCACTTCCGGGTCAACGGGAAGAAAGTCAACATTCCGTCTTTTCTGGTGAAAACGGGGGACGTTGTTGAAGTCCACGAAAAGAGCCGCAGCATCCAGTCCATTGCCGATTCCCTGGATGCCGTTGTGCGCCGTGGTGTGCCGCAGTGGCTCGACCTGGACAAAGAAAACTTCAAGGGTATCGTCAAGGGCATGCCGGTGCGTGAAGATCTGACCATGCCGATTCAGGAACAGCTGATCGTTGAACTTTATACCAAATAGGATGTATTCGAAAGAATCCATCAGGATTTGGAGACTACGCTATGTCATCGAATGAAATCATGTACATGAACTGGCAGGATATGATCCGGCCGGAAAAAGTCGAAGTGACCGGCACGTCTTCCTATGGCAAGTTTGTATGCGAACCTATGGAGAGAGGGTTCGGTATCACCATCGGCAATGCGCTGCGGCGCATTATCCTGTCTTCGTTGTATGGTGCGGCCATCGTATCGGTTAAATTCGATGATGTGATGCACGAGTTTACGACCATCGACGGTGTTCTCGAGGATGTTTCCGAAATCATACTGAACCTAAAGGAAGTACGCTTCAAGCTGGCCGATGCTGAGCCGCGGACCATTCGCATAGAAGCCACAGGCGAGGGACAAGTCAAGGCAGGTGATATTCTCAGCCCGGACGGCGGTTGTGAAGTCCTCAATCCGGAGCAGCACATTGCGACGCTTTCCGAGGGCGCCAAGCTCGGTGCTACCATGACTGTCAAACTCGGCAAGGGATATGCCCTGGCGGAAGCCAACAAGGACCCGGATGCTCCTGTCGGCACCATCCCCACGGATGCCGTCTTCACGCCCATCCAGCGCGTGGTTTATGTCGTTGGTAATGCGCGTGTCGGACAGCGCACGGACTATGACAAGCTGACGCTGGAGGTATGGACGGACGGTTCCATCCTGCCGGCGGACGCCGTTGCCTATGCCGCCAAAATTCTCAAGGACCAGATGTCCATCTTCATCAATTTCGATGAGGATTCCGTGCCCGAACCTGAAAAAGCCGTTGAAGAAGAACTCCAGCCGGTGATCAACGAAAATCTTTACCGGGGTGTGGATGAACTGGAGCTGTCGGTGCGCAGTGCCAACTGCCTGAAAAACGCCAATATCAACAAGCTCTACCAGCTGGTAAGCAAAACCGAACAGGAGATGCTCAAAACCAAGAACTTCGGCCGCAAGTCACTCAATGAGATCAAGGAAGTACTGGCCGAACTCGACCTTTCGCTGGGCATGAAACTCGACGGCTTTGTACCTCCCGAGGAGGAAGAGGCCGCAAAAGGAGAACAGGACGTCCAATGAGACATCGCAAAGCCGGGGTAAAACTGAACCGAACTGCAAGTCACCGTAGCGCCATGTTCCGCAACATGGTGACTTCCCTGTTGAAGCATGAACGCATTCAAACCACTCACGCCAAGGCCAGGGAAGTCCGCCGCTGGGCGGACCATATTATCACCTTGGCCAAGCGCGGCGACCTGCATGCCAGGCGACAGGCGCTTTCCATCCTGCGCGAAAAAGATGTCGTCTACAAAATATTTGACACGGCCGGCGAACGCTTTGGCGCTTTGAACGGCGGCTATACGCGCGTGATCAGAATCGGCCGACGGCCGGGTGATGCCGCACCGATCTCCATCGTTGAACTGGTCGGTCCGCACGAAGGTAAAAAGGGCAGGCGTGTGAAAAAGAAGAAAAAGGGTGCCGCAGAGCCCCAGGCGAGCGCCGTGCCTGCAACGGCTGCCGCCGGGGAGGAACCGGCTGCCGCAGAAGGCGCCCCGGCGGAGCACGCGGAAACCCCGGATGAGCCGGTGCAAAAATCGCCGTCCGCCGCAGCGGCCGAAGACGGACCGGTGCTGGCCTCGACGGATGATCCCTCGGACGGCACACCCGACCCTGTGTCGGGCGCCGATGAATCCCCTGCCGCTGTTGACGCTAGAGGCGAAAAACCGGATACCGAAAAATAACCTGCTGCCATTGGACATGCGTTTTGATGTACGGGCCCCGTCTCGCCGCGACGGGGCTTTTTTTTGTTTCATGGCACCCTAAGCCGCCTTGGGTCGAAAGCCTGCCGCGCGGCTTCCGCGTTGGTGCATTTTATGCTTGACAAAAAATGAGATAGCTGCAATGTAGCTTATAAATCCTCTTTGACAACTGAACGAGGTTTATTTTATAGCTTCGGTTATGGCCCGCGGCGATTGTCCGATAACTTGTGCAACTGAAAGGAGGAGCAGATGAACGTGAAGCGAATGTCGATTCTGGCGGTGTTTTGTATTGGGATTCTGGGTCTGCTGGTCGGCCCGGCGCTGGCCAGGAAAGCGCCCTCGTTGGCCAAATGGAAAGCCAGTTTCGATCCCTCCGGTGCCAAGTACCGCTGCATCGTATCCAACGTGTCCCATCCTGTCATCAAAGGCGTTTACGCCGGATTTGCCATCCGCGACGAACTGTGGAAACGCTCCAAGGGCCAGATCTACCTGGACTACAAGCCTTTTTCCATGCTGGGCGGTGAGGTCGAGGTCCTCAACCAGCTGCAGATGGGCGCCATCCAGGGCATGGGGGTCAGCTCGGTGGCCGCTACCAACCTGGGCCCGCGGTTCGGCCTGATCAACCTGCCTTTCCTGGTGAACTCATTTGAAAAACTCGACAAGTTCGTGGCCAGCGGAAAACTCTTCGACCACTTCATGATGGCCATGGACCACCAGGGCATCATGGGGCTGGACATCACCGGCTACGGCAACTACGGCTGGGCGACCACCAAACCGGTGCACTCCATCGCCGATGCCAAGAAGATCAAATTCCGCATCGCCGAAGCCGCCGTCAACCGTCTCAATTACAAGAACTGGGGGCTCAATGCCGTGGTCATGCCCTGGCCGGATGTCCCCGTGGCCCTGAAACAGGGGGTCATCGACGGTCTCGATCATACGCCCATGGTCTGCAACATCACCAAGAAGTTTGAGGTCTGCAAGTACTACACCTATGTGAACTACGCCCAGGGCCTTTTCATATGGATATTCAACAAGGCCTGGTTCAACACCCTGCCGCCGGACCTGCAGAAGACTTTCAAGGAAGTCGTCCACGATGTCTGCGCCAAGATCCGCAAGCAGACCAAACAGCAGGAACTGGACCAGATCGCCGATGCTAAGAAAAAAGGCGTCAAATTCTTCAAGCTCTCCAAAAAGGACCTGGATACCCTGCGCCGGGAAGGCGACAAGACCCACAAGGCCTTTGCCGCCGAGATCAATAAACTCTACCCCGGTGATACCTACCGCCCCAAAAACTACCTGAAGGAAGTTGAAGATTACATGGGCTACAAGCCGTAACACCGGTGACCGGGGAGTACTAAGGGCTCACTCAAAAATAACTTCACATTTTAATCGCCGCTGCATCCCGACTGGCTACGTTGCGAAAGTTCGGCATATTCCCGATATGCCTGCACTTTCGCGCTTTGCCAGCCGGGCGCCGCGACACCAAAAATCTGCGAACTTATTCCTGAGCGAGCCCTGAGAGGGCTTGGCGGACCAAGCCCTCTTTGTCTACCCGTCAACGCTTAAAGAGGTAGCGTATGATCGGCAAGGTGTTTAACGTTATCGACAAGATATTCGGTTTTTTTGAAGAGTGGACCCTGTTTGTCACGACCTTTGTGGCCATGATCGCCCTGTTTATCGAGGTCGTTTTGCGTTACGGCTTCAACCATTCGCTGCCCTGGTCCGAAGAACTGGTGCGCGAGGTCATCATCTACACCACCTTGATCGGCTGCAGCGCGGCCATCAGGAACCGGTCCATGATCAAGATCGATGCACTGGTGCAACTGGTGCCGCGCCTGAAGACGCCGCTGAATATTTTCAGCGACTTCGTCACCTTGATTTTTGCCGCCATGATGATGTACTACGGCTGGCTGATGGCCGCCCTGCAGGTGACGACCCATCAGAAGACCATCATCCTGCGTATTCCACTGGTTTACCTGTACGCTATCCTGCCGCTCATGGGAGTGATGATGTTTATCCGCACGCTGCAGGTCATGTACCTGGACTACATGGAACTGAAAGCTTCCAAACAGAAAGTCTAGATTCTTTTCGGAGAGTGCACGCATGGAGTGGAGCCACCTGATTGTCTTGCTGATCCTGCTGGGGACCATGGCCGCTTACGTTCCGGTTTTCATGTGCCTTTTTTTTACGGCGGTACTGAGCTTCATTTTTTTTACGCATCTGCCGCTGCTGTTGCTCACCCAGACCCTGTTCCGCAGTCTGGACAAGTTCGCACTGGTGGTGGTCCTGTTTTTCATTTTGTGCGGCAACATCATGACGGCCGGCTCCATCGTCGAAAAGTTGATCAAGGTAGCCAACGCCCTGGTCAGCTGGCTGCCCGGCGGCCTGGGCATGGCCGGCGTGATCGCCTGCGGCCTGTTCGGCGCCATATCCGGGTCCACGGTGGCCACGGTGGTGGCCCTGGGCGGCTTCATGATACCGGCGCTGATCGAAAACGGCTACCAGGAGAAGTACACCCTGGGGCTGATGACCACGTCGCCCAACCTGGGAGTCATTATCCCTCCCAGCATCAGCATGATCCTCTACTCGATGATCAGCAACGTTTCGCTGGAGGGCCTCTTCCTGACCGGTTTCATCCCCGGCGTACTGATTATCCTGGGGGTCTGCCTGTACACCTTTTTCTTTTACCGCAAGAGTACGGCGATCGTGCGCAAGCCGGTGCCGCGCCCCGGGGAGGTTCTGGGAATTCTGAAAGAGGGCTTCTGGTCGCTGATGCTGCCGGTCATCATCTTCGGCGGTATTTTCTCGGGTGCCTTTACCGCCAACGAGGCCGCCGTGGTGGCCTGCGTGTACGCTTTTATCGTGGAGCTTTTCATCCACAAATCCATGAAGCTGTCCGATGTCAAAAAAGTCACGGTCAGTTCGGCGGTGACGTCGGCCACGCTGCTGATCATCGTCTCCGGGGCGACTTGTTTCGGCCGCTACCTGACGCTGGCGAACATCCCCAACCAGGTGACCGAGGCGGTTTTGTCCAGCATTCACTCGCCCATGCTCTTTCTGCTGGCCATGAACATGCTTTTGCTGGTGGTGGGGATGTTCATGGATATCATCTCGGCCACCCTGATTTTAGGCCCCGTCTTTCTGCCCATGCTCAACGCCTTCGGCATCGATCCCATGCATTTCGGGCTGATCATGACGGTCAACCTGGCCATTGGCTACTGTACGCCGCCCATGGGCGTCAGTTTGTATATCACCGGTGCCATCGCCGATCGTGACCTCATTTATGTGTCCAAGTCCGTGCTGCCCTTCCTGGCCATTCAGCTGGCCGTTTTGATGATGATGACCTACATGCCCCATGTGGTGCTCTGGCTTCCCAGGCTGCTCGGTTTCGAATAGCTGCCCCGGGGGCCTTATGGGCGGTGACTGCGACATCTGCGATACGGGCGGTGTTGCCGTATAACGCTTCGAATTCGCATACCTTCTGCTTGTTTTTGCCTGCCGTCCCGCCTGCTTTGGGTTCGGAGCGGCGGGTTGAAGCGGGTATCCGGAGACCCTGCCGCAAAAATATTTCTTGACATTTTCAGACCGTTCTATGTAGTTAAAATGTAGTTAAAATGTATCTAAATAATGCTTTGGACAGGCTTTCTGTGACTGCGTGCAGGGGGCGTCCGGCGAGCCCGCGGGCGGCTGAAATGCGCAATCGGCGGCTGGCGGAAGGACAGGCCCATGGGGGGGCATTATGAAACTGAAGCAAATCACGATTGCCATCGAAAATTCTCCGGCGCGGCTGTTTGAAGTCACGCGTGCGCTGGGCGATGCCGGCATCAACCTGCGTGCGCTCAACCTGGTCGACACCGGTCTTTTCGGCCAACTGCGGCTGCTGGTTTCGGACGTGCCGGCGGCCCGCCGGATCCTGATGCAGCTGCAGATGCCGGCACGTGTGGACGAGGTGGTGGCCGCCGAGATTGAAGATCGGCCGGGCGCCTTGGCCGATGTCCTCAAACATCTGCTGTCCGCCGACATCAAGGTGATTTACACCTACGCATTTATCGGCGCTTCCGCCGGGGCCGTGATGATTTTCCGTTTCGATGACAATGACCGGGCCGTGCAAGTCCTGCAGCAAAACGGCGTTAAGCTCCTGGATGCCGAAGCCTTCGGGATTCTGGAAGGCGGCGGCCGGGATTGAATGCACGGGCCATGCGAAAAGCCCGTGCCGTCTGTGTAAATAACGCATGATGCAGGGGGTAGAGATGAGTCGAACCAAATTTGATCCCCGTTCCTTCGCCGTTGTGGGCGCAGGCCCGGTGGGTTGTATCGTGGCTGCCTTTCTGGCCAGCAACGGCTATGATGTCACTTTGTGTGACATCGTGCCCGAACTGCTGGCCCCGGCCTGCGGGCGCGGCATCATTATTGAAGGCGCCGAGAGCCTGACGCAGACCGTTTCCCGGACGGTCACGCAAGTCGATGAATTGGCCGACATCGCGCTGGACGTCATTTTCGTCACCGTAAAAGCCAATGCGCTGCCGCTGATCGCTTCTGCCATCCAGGGCTTTTACCAACCGGGGATGGCGGTGGTCAGCTGGCAGAACGGCATCGACACCGAGCTGGTCCTCGCCGAACATCTGGGCAAGGCGGCGGTTCTGCGCGCGGTGGTCAACTGGGGCTGCGGCCTGGCGGCCCCGGCTCATGTGAACATGCCGTTCCACCATCCGCCGCACTACATCCAGGCGTTGGATCCCGAATCGGATACACTGGCGGCCGGCATCGCCGGTGCCCTCAGCGCTTCCGGGCTGCCCACGCGGCGCACGGATCAGATCGTTTCCATGGTGTGGCGCAAGACCGTCATGAATGCCAGCATGAACCCGGTCTGCGCCGTAACCGGGCTGACCATGTCGCGGGCCATGGGTGACCCCATCGTTTTCCAGATCGTCGATGCGCTCCTGAAAGAGTGTATCCAGGTGGCGCGCGCCAACGAGATCGACCTGGGCTGGGATTACTACCCCTATGCCATCGAGTACATGCGCACCGCCGGCGGCCACAAGCCTTCCATGCTCATGGACATCGAAAATCAACGCCGCACGGAGATTGATTTCATCAACGGCAAGTTCGTTGACTACGGGCAGCGGGCCGGCATCGCGACGCCATACAACCACACGCTTTCCGCACTGGTCAAGGGGCTGGAGTCCAGATAATGGGAGACCGTGCACCGGCATACATCGGCGTGGATGTGGGCTCATCGCGCACCAAGCTGGCTGTTTTCGACGCTGCCAAGCAGCTGCTGGGCTGGCACGTGCGCAAATCCGGCACTGATTTTGCCGCCACCGCCGACGCCTGCCTCCAAGCGGGCCTGCAGATGGCCGGCCGGACGGTCGAGGACATCGTTTACACCGTTTCCACGGGGTACGGGCGCAAAAACGTGCGCTTTGCCGATGAAACGCGTACGGAGATCGGCTGCCATGCCAAGGGGTGCTACTATTACTTCCCCATGGCCGTCAGCATTATCGATATCGGCGGCCAGGACAACAAGATCATCAAGATCGACGACCGCGGACGGCGCATCAGCTTCAAGATGAACCGCAAGTGCGCCGCGGGCACCGGTGCCTTTCTGGAGGAGATGTCGGCGCGCCTCGATATCCCGCTGGAAGACATGGACGGCCTGGCCAGAAAGTCCACCGACATGGTCAAACTGGGCAGTTTCTGCACCGTGTTTTCCGGTACCGAAGTGCTGGAAAATATTCGCCGGGGAAAGCAGGTCAGCGACATCGTCAAAGGGCTCTTTTTCTCGGTGATCAAACGCGTCATGGAGATGGATTCTCTGACCGAGCAAGTCGTGATGACCGGCGGAGTGGTGGCCAACAACCGTTATCTGGTACAGATGGCTGAAGAATCCATCGGCCGGAAAATCCTGGTGCCCGAGCACCCCCAGCTCACCGGCGCCATCGGCGCGGCGCTTTACGCCCTGGAAATCAGTGGAACATAAAAGGAAACGTTTAAAGTTCGTAGCTGCCGCCCAGCGGCAAAACCCCGGCACCTTCAACCATTGTGTTTATCAACGGAGGATGAGCAATGGCCAAAGATAAAACTTCCTGGCGCAAACCGATCAAGGCCACCAAGGAAATGGGCCGCATCATGGCCGAATATTTTTACGAGCTCAACGATGCGTCCAAGAGCCGCCGCCGCAAAATCGCCTGGTGCACCAGCGTGGGCCCGGCGGAGATCCTGCGTGCCATGGGCTTTCTGGTGCATTTCCCCGAAAACCACGGGGCCATGTTGGGCGCCTCGCGCATGGCCACCGACATGATTCCGGTGGCCAACGCACGGGGATATTCGCCGGACATCTGTTCTTACCTGACCGCTGACGTGGGAGCGTACCTCAAGGGGGTTACGCCGCTGTCCAAAGCTTACCCGGGCATCGACGAAGTGCCCAAGCCGGACGTGCTGGTCTTCAACACCAACCAGTGTCGAGATGTGCAGGACTGGTTCGCCTGGTACGCCAAGGAATTCGGCGTGCCCATCATCGGCATCCACACCCACCGCGGCATCGTCGATGTCACCGAAGTGCACGTCCCCTCCATCGCCGGGCAGATGGAGGCGCTGATCCCGCCGCTGGAAGAGATCTCCGGCAACAAGTTCGACATGCAGGAATTAAAGCGCGTTGTGGGCCTGTCACGCAAATGCTCGGACCTGTGGCAGGAAGTGCTGTTCACGGCCGCCAACGTGCCCTCGCCGCTGACTTTCTTCGACGGGACCATTCACATGGGGCCGGCGGTGGTGCTGCGCGGTACCCAGCAAGCCATCGATTACTACGAACTCCTGCTGGCCGAGCTCAAGGAGCGCATCGCCAACGGCGTGGCCGCCGTGGAGGGCGAGCGTTTCCGGCTCTACTGGGAAGGCATGCCGGTGTGGGGCCGGCTGAGCGCGCACGCCAAGCTGTTTTCCGGCCTGCGGGCCAATGTGCTGGCCTCGACCTACTGCAACAGCTGGATCTTTAAGGACTTTGACCCCGATGATCCCTTCATGAGCATGGCCAAGGCCTACACCGAGCTGTTCATCGTGCGCGCCGACGACGCCAAGGAGAAGTACATCGAGGAGATGCTGGCGTTTTTCAAAGTCGACGGTATCATTTACCATGATGCCAAGACCTGCCCTTACAACACCAACTGCCGCTACGGCATGCCGCAACGCCTGGAGAAAAAGACCGGCATCCCGAGTCTGATCATCAACGGCGACCTCAACGACCTGCGCATGATTTCCGATGAGCAGACCCAGACCAACGTGGAAGCGTTTATCGAACAGCTGGAGGAGAGAAAGTAATCATGCTGGATTCCCTGTTTAACCCCAAGTCGGTGGCGGTCATCGGCGCCTCCACCAAGGAACTTTCCATCGGCAACCGGGTGCTGAAAAACCTCGTGGATTTCGGATTCAAGGGGGACATCTATCCCGTCAACCCCAAGGCCGGCGAAGTGCGCGGCATCAAGGCCTACAAGTCCATCCTGGATGTGCCGGCGGACAGCATCGACGTTGTGCACATGGTCATTCCGGCCAAGTTCGTACCTCAGGCTTTCGAAGACTGCGGCCAAAAGGGCGTCAAGAACGTGATCATCAACTCAGGCGGTTTTTCGGAGATCGGCCCTGCGGGCGAGGCCATCGAAAAAGCCTTCCTGGAAGTGGCCCGCAGGTACGGTATTCGTGTGCTGGGGCCCAACTGCCAGGGGATTATCAACTCCGATCCGCAATGCCGGGCCTACTGCAACTTCACCTTCACCATGCCCGAGCCGGGGTTTATCTCCATCGTGGCGCTTTCGGGCGGCGTGGCCGAGGTCATTCATCAGGGCTTTGCGGCCATGGGGGTGGGCACGCGCATTTACGCCTCCAACGGCAATGCCTGCGACATCACCATCCCGGAGATTTTGCGCTACCTGGGCGAGGATGAGAAGACGCGCGTGGTGGTCACCTACGTGGAGGGGCTGCGTGACCTCCAGGGCTTCATGCAGGCAATAACCGAGGTGGCGGCCAAAAAGCCGGTGCTGGCCATGAAGGCCGGCCGCACCAGGGAAGGCGCCCAGGCTGCGGCCTCGCACACCGGCGGTCTGGCCAGGGAGGATCTGGCCACCGATCTGATCTTCAAAAAGGCCGGTGTACTCAGCTTTACCGACGAAGGACAGCTCATCCGGGCGGCGGCCGCCTTTGCCACCCAGCCGGTGCCTGTCGGCAACCGCGTGGGCATCATCACCAACACCGGCGGGCCGGCGGTGATCGCCACCGACGTGCTGGTGGCCGCGGGCCTGGAAATTCCGCCGCTTTCCGAAAAAACGGCCGCCTTTCTGAAAGAGCGCCTCTACCCGGAAGCCTCAGTGCACAACCCCGCGGACGTACTGGCCACCGGCACGGCGGCGCACTACCGCGCCTGTCTGGACGCCATGATGGACGACGGGAATTTCGACGCCGTGTTGGTCAACTTCGTGACGCCTTTTTTCGTGGATACCGACAGCATCGCACGCGAGATCGTGGCGGTCAACCGGCAGGGCAAAAAGCCCATCGTCTGCAACCTGATGACCGATACGCGCCAGTGGACCGAGACGGTGCGCATCCTGAAGGAAGGGCAGGTGCCCTGTTTCGCGCTACCCAGCGACGCTGCCCGGGCGCTTGCGGCGCTTGCGGACTACCGGCGGCTGCGCAGCCGCCGGATCGGTGAATCCCGCCGCTTCGATGATGTCGACCGCGCTGCGGCGGCCGAAATCCTTGCGACCACGCGCGAAGCCGGCCGCACGGTGCTCGCGGCAAACGAGGTATACGGCATTCTGGAGGCCTACCGGCTGCCGCTGCCGGCCTGGGAGATGGCGGACGACGCCGCGGCGGCCGCGGCCGCCGCGGATAAAATCGGCTACCCGGTGGTGATCAAGGCCGATGCCGAGCGCATCGTCCACAAGAGCGATATGGGCGCTGTGGCCCTCAACCTGACCGACGCCGCGGCCGTGCGCCGTGCGGCGGAGCAGATGAGCCGGCGCCTGGACGCCGCGGACCTGCGCTTTTTCGTGCAGCAGTACCTGCCCGGCGGACGTGAGGTCATTATAGGTGCCAAGGCCGAGCCGGATCTCGGGCACCTGATCATGTTCGGCATGGGCGGCGTCTACGTGGAGGTGCTCAAGGACGTGGTGTTCAACCTCACCCCGGTTACCTCCACGGAGGCGCGTGAGATGATCGAGGGGATAAAGCTCGCGCCGCTGCTTGCCGGTGTGCGCGGCGAAAAAGGCGTGGACCGTGCGGTTCTGGCGGAGCTGATCCAGCGCCTCTCGCAGCTCGTTGGCGACCTGCCACAGATCCGCGAGCTGGACTTAAATCCGACTGTGGCTTTTGAAAAAGGGGCCTATGTCGTGGACGCGCGCATCAGCCTGTAACTTCGAGCGGCGAGTCGTGCGGAGCTTATCCGGCAGCCCCTGCCGGGACTCCGCACCTGTATCAAGATCCGCATGACGCAACGGAGGTATAAAACATGGCCTGCTGGATGAACCTGGGACAGCAGCTTAAAGTCAATGCCGTCAAATACCCGCACACGGTGGCCCTGAAGGATCGTGCACGCAGCTATACCTACCCGCAGGTCAACTCCCGGGTCAACCGGCTGGCGCACAGCCTGCTGTCCCTGGGTCTCGCAAAGGGCGACAAGGTGGCGGTCCTGCTGGAAAACAGCATTGAGATCGTGGAAATCTACCTGGCCACGGCCAAGACCGGCCTGGTGATCGTACCCATCAACTTCCGCCTGGTGGGCCATGAAGTGCAGTACATCGCCGAAAATTCGGACGCGCGTGCCTTTGTCGTACACGATCAGTTCGCGGACACCGTGGACGGCATCAGGGACCGGCTGCCGCACATCGCCGCCGATCACTACGTGGTGGTGGGCGCGCCCAGAGACGGCTACCGCGGTTACGAGGATTTCATCCGCGACGGCAGCGCGGACGAACCCGATGTGCCGGTGGACGCCGAAGACACCTGGATTCTGATCTACACCTCGGGCACCACCGGAAAGCCCAAGGGCGTTATGCGCTCGCACCGCTCGCACATCGCCTTCTACCTGATCAACGCCATCGACTTCGGCTTTAACGAGCACGACGTCTGCCTGAACGTCATGCCGCTGTGCCACATCAACTCCACCTTTTTCACCTTTACCTTTACCTACATCGGCGCCTCGGTCTACATCCACCCGGCCCAATCCTTCAAAGCCGACGAGATCCTTGAAATCGTCGAAAAAGAGAAGATCTCCTTCATCTCGTTGATCCCCACGCACTACAACCTGATTTTGAACGCCTCTGAGACGGCCCGGCGGCGCGACGTCAGCTCGGTGCGCAAACTGCTGTGCTCCTCGGCACCGGTGCGCCGCAACATGAAGCTGGCCATCATGGAATTTTTCCCCGGTGTGCAGCTCTACGAGGGCTACGGCTCCACCGAGGCCGGTATCGTGACGGTGCTGAAACCTGAAGACCAGATGCGCAAGCTGGGGTCCATCGGCTACGAGTCGCTGGGAACCGATTTCATCAAGATTCTGGATGAAGAAAAGCGGCCGGTTCCCGACGGGCAGGTGGGTGAGCTGTATTCGCGCGGCCCCATGCTCTTCGACGCCTACTACAAGCTGCCTGAAAAGACGGCGGCCGCCTTTGCCGGCCAGTGGTTTTCGGCTGGCGACATGGCGCGCCGCGATGCAGACGGCTTTTACGAGATTGTGGACCGCAAGGACAACATGATCATCACCGGCGGCGAGCACGTCTACCCCAGCGAAGTCGAGAAGGTGCTGGGCGGCCACCCGGACGTGTTCGACGTGGCGGTGATCAGCGAGCCCGATGACAAGTGGGGCGAGATGGTGGTGGCCGTGGTGATCCCCAAACCGGACGGGCGCCTATCCGAAGAGGCCCTCAAAACCTGGTGCCGCGACAAGCTGGCGGCCTACAAGCGCCCCAAGAAAGTGATCTTCATCGAATCCTGCGATATGCCGCGCACGGCCACGGGAAAGATCCTGCACCGCAAGCTGCGCGACCGCTTCTGCCGCTGAGGGGGTTGGAAATTAGAAGTCGGGAGGCAGATGGATGCTCTGCCGGATGGGCAATCATATCCCACCGCAAGCACATCGCACGCTTCTGCCGAAATTGATTGCTGACATGGACAGCAATCAGGCCACGCATGCCTCCGGGAAGCATTTCGAGGATTCGAGGCATTTAACGTTTACAGGATAACAGGGAGGACGATTCATGTTAACTAAAGCATTCATTCCATACCGCGGCTACTACAGCACGCCCTTTGCCCGCTGGCAGGGCAGCCTGGCCAACGAAAACGCCATCGTGCTGGGGGCCAACACCGCCAAACGCTGGTTCGAGAGCAAAAAGTGGGACCCCGCCATGCTGGACTACCTCTTTCTGGGGATCACCATCGGCCAGCACCGCGTGTTTTACGGCAGCACCTGGGCGGCCCACATGCTGGGCGCGCCCCACATTCCCGGCGTCACCCTGATGCAGGCCTGCTCCACTTCCACCACCTGCATCTACCAGGCCAGTCTGGGCGTGGAAAACGACCTTTACGGCAACGCCTACTGCCTGATGGTGGACCGCTGCTCCAACGGCCCGCACACCGTGTGGCCCAACCCCATGGGCCCGGGCGGCGAGGTGGAGTCCGAAAACTGGCTGATGGACAACTTCGGCCATGATCCGTCGGCCAAAAACGCCATGATCGAGACCGCCGAGAACGTGAGCCGCGAAACCGGCATCACGCGCGAAGCCTGCGATGAACTGGTGCTGCGGCGCTACGCCCAGTACCGCGATGCGCTGGAGGATGACCGCGCCTTCCAGAAGCGCTACATGTTCGCGCCCGAGTACCATGTAACGCGCAAGAAAACCTCCCTGCTGGAGGCCGACGAGGGTGTGACGGCCTCATCCAAAGAGGGACTGGCGCGCCTGAAACCGGTGCTGCCGGGCGGCACGCACACCTTCGGTGCGCAGACCTACCCGGCCGACGGCAACTGCGGCATCCTGGTGACCACGCGCGAGCGGGCCGCCGAGCTGAGCGCCGACGCCGGCGTCTCCATCCAGGTGGTGGCTTACGGCTATGCGCGCGCCAAGAAGGGTTTCATGGCCGCGGCGGTGGTGCCGGCGGTCAAGATGGCCCTGCAAAAGGGCGGCATCGGCGTTAAAGACGTCAAAACGATCAAAACCCACAATCCCTTTGCCGCCAACGACCTGTACCTGGCCGGCGAGCTGGGCATCGACGTGAACGGCTTCAACAACTACGGCAGTTCGCTGATCTACGGCCACCCCCAGGGGCCCACGGCCGGTCGCTGCATCATCGAGGGGATCGAGGAAACCGTGCTGGCCGGCGGCGGCTACATGCTCTTCGGCGGCTGCGCCGCCGGTGACACCGCCGGCGCGCTGCTGCTCAGGATCAACTAGGAAATCCGAAACATTTTTTTCGTCACAACGAAAAAGCAATAGGGACCGACCGGCCGGCTGCCGGCGCGGTCCTCTTCTTTTCGACGGCCCGGGTTTTTCGGGGGGGTCTGGGGTTTTTTTGATTCGTCATTCATCATGCGCAATTATTTTCCCTGGATTGCCGGTGCCTCTGCCGGGGTGCGGGACAGCCCTTGTGCGCAAAGGCGTTGAAAAAAGCCACCCCGTGCCTATAGTAAGCTAAGGGTTCGCGCAACAATAAGTTCGCAGATTTTTGGTGTCGCGGCGCCCGGCTGGCAAGGCGCGAAAGGGCAGGCATATCGGGAATATGACGAGCTTTCGCATCGTAGCCAGGCTTCGATGCAGCGGCGATTAAAATGTGAAGTTATTTTTGCGCGAGCCCTAAGATCCACTCGCAGGATATAAAAATACTTCCAGGTGCACAGACGTTAACCGGGCACATGCGTGTTTTTCCAGCCCGGGCGCCGTACCTGGTGGCGATGGAGAAGCCGGAGGTGGAACATGAAAAAAGCATGGACACTGAGCCTGCTGACGCTCTTTCTCTTGTCGACGGCACATGCCGCTGCACTTTCCAACAAGCAGGCGCTGAAGGGGCTTTCCAAGGTAAACATCGTCTGCGACATTACCGTGGGCGATCCCCAGCGGCTGATAGCGCGCATGGTTTTTCTGGATGAAACCTACACGCAGCTGCTGGATGCCGGTGTCAAGCCGGGCATCGTGATGGTTTTTCGCGGGCCGGCCAGCCGGTTTGTCACCCGCACCGACCGGTATATCAAACCGGCCCAGCGCAAGTACCGGCTGGAGATGGCGGACTGGATCGCGCACTTCGGCCGGCTGGGGTTTGTGATCGAGCAGTGCGGCATTGCCGCCAAATCCAACGGCATCGACCGGAAAGATTTTCTGCCGCAGGTCCGCCTCGTGGCCAACGGCTACGTTTCGCTGGTGGGCTACCAGAGCCGGGGGTACGCCCTTTTGCCCATGGACTAGGGCATATGGGTTTCCGGTAAGCGGAGCCGGAGAACGCCGCGTGAGGTGTACCCGGCACCGGCAGCGGGCACTTCCGGCAGGCGCGCATCACCGCACTTTCGGGAAACGACCGCTTGTGGTAAGATCATGCCAATGCCCATGACCAGCGCCGACCTTCAGCAGTTTATTGATCTGCATCGCATCCGGGCCACGATTTTGCGTATGGACGCGCACACCGGCACCGTCGGTGATGCGGCCCGCGCCTTGGGCGTGGCAGACCGGCAGATCATCAAGTCACTGGTTTTTCTGGTGGACGGCCGGGGGCTGCTGGTGATCAACAACGGGCCGGGGCGCGTGGACCGGCGTAAACTGGCGGCCGCTGTGGGCGTAGGCCGCCGGCGGGTCAAATTCGCCACCGCCCAACAGGCCCTGGTGCTGACCGGCTATGTGGTCGGCAGCATGCCGCCCTTCGGGCACCGGCGGAAACTGCACACCATCGTGGATGCGGCTGTCGCAGAGCTGGACGTCGTTTTCGGCGGCGGCGGCGACATAGACGCCATGCTGCGGCTGACGCCCGCAGAGCTGCTGCGCGCCACCACCGCGCAGGTGTGCGCGGTGTCCGAAATCCCGCGGAAATAAGGTTTAACGGCCGCGGGCGGCTGGAGGGCAGTGGCGTTTCCGCGACAACCATTTGCCCGCGATTTTTTTTGATGCGAGTCTTCGACGTGCCGAAAAAAGATGCCCGACAGGCCGTTGCGCAGCTGTTGGCGACGGCCGATGTGCAAATCGACGGCGCCCGGCCCTGGGATATCCGGGTCCACCGGCCGCACTTTTTCGAAAGGGTGCTGGCCGGCGGGTCCCTGGCCCTGGGCGAAAGCTACATGGACGGCTGGTGGGACTGTGCGGCCATAGACCAGTTCATCGACCGCATCCTGCGGGCGCGGCTGGACAAAGAGGCCCGGCTTTCGGGAAAGGTCCTGTGGGCCGGCGTGCGTGCGCGACTCATGAACCTGCAGCGCCGCGCAAAGGCTTTTGACATCGGCCGGCAGCATTACGACATCGGCAACCGCCTGTTTGCCGTGATGTTGGACAAGGGGATGAACTACTCCTGCGCCTTCTGGGATCACGCCGCGACCCTGGATGCAGCCCAGATCCGTAAACTGGACCTGATCTGCAGCAAACTGGGTTTACAAAGCGGCATGACGGTACTGGATATCGGCTGCGGCTGGGGCGGTTTTGCCCGCTATGCCGCCGAGACTTACGGTGTTACGGTTACCGGCATAACGGTTTCCCGGCGCCAGGCGGAGTATGCCAGAACCTATTGCCGGGACCTGCCCGTGCGCATTGAACTGCAGGATTACCGCTCGCTCAAGGAAACTTTTGACCGCATCGTTTCCATCGGCATGTTCGAGCACGTGGGTGGCAAGAACTACCGCACTTTCATGAAGGTCGTGCACCGCTGCCTGAAGCCGGACGGCCTTTTTCTGCTGCACACCATCGGCGCCAACACCACGACCAGCTCCACCGACCCCTGGATGGACCGCTATATTTTCCCCAATTACCTGCTGCCCTCGGCGGCGCAGATCGCCGCGGCCGCCGAAGGGTTGTTCGTTTTAGAGGACTGGCACAGTTTCGGCGCCCACTACGACACCACGCTGATGGCCTGGTACCGCAATTTCACCAGCGGCTGGCCGCAGATCAAAGACGCTTACGACCAAAAATTCTACCGCATGTGGACCTACTACCTGCTTTCCTGCGCGGGCAGTTTCCGGGCGCGGATCAACCAGCTGTGGCAGCTCGTGTTCTCCAAGACCGGCGTGCGCGGCGGCTACCGGCGGATTTGCACGGACCGGCCCGATCGATGAGAACGTCCCCTTCCATTGCCGCCGGGCGCCCAGCAGCATGCACGTAAAAGCGCTGCTGCTGCGCAGCCCCAGAATGCCGGTGCCAGCCCCGCCTGATACCAAGACCCGCCCACCGCGACCAGCAGCGGGACACCGTAAAACAGGAAAAGCGGCCAGCGACGCCGGCGCAGCAGGTCGCGCTGGGCGGGGAAACGGGCGACGAAATGCGCAAAGGCCCCGAAGGAAAACCAGTTGGCGATTGTCAGCGTCAGGAAGCTGAAGGAGACCACGCGCGGCTGCAGGAGTCCGGCATTAGATTGAGTGGTGGCGGCAACCGGACTTGCCCATGGTCGGATGATGGTTACTTTAAAAGGCTCAGCGTTGATGGTCTGTCTTTTGACAACGGTTGTAAGATTGCCCGGCGGGCGCTTTTTCAGGCCGGGCGCCACAATTTTAGGGGAAACGGTTATGAACTTTTGTTTTCTGTCGCCACATTTTCCACCGAATTACGTTCATTTCGCCAGCCATCTGAACCGCCTGGGCGCAAAGGTGTACGGGGTGGCGGATGCTTCCTGGGACAGCCTTGATGTGCGGCTCAAAGAGAGCCTGACCGAGTATTACCGCGTGGAGGACATGGAGGACTATGACCAGCTGGTGCGGGCGGTAGGGTACATCACCTTCAAGGCCGGCAAGGTCGACCGCCTGGAGTCTTTCAACGAATACTGGCTGGAAACCGAAGCCGCCCTGCGCACCGATTTCAATATCTTCGGCATCCGGCGGGACAGCATTGAGCGGGTGAAACGCAAGTCGGTCATGAAAGCTGTGTTTCAAAAGGCCGGCGTCAAGGTCGCGCCAGGCGTGCTGGTGGAAAGCCTGGCCGGCTGCCGGGATTTCATCGACCAGGTCGGCTATCCGGTCATCGTCAAACCGGATATCGGTGTCGGCGCCGCTAAGACCTACAAGATCCACGATGATGAAGCGTTGGCGGCCTTTTTTGCCGACAAGCCCGATGCAACCTATTTCATGGAGAAGTTTGTTTCGGGCCAGATCGTTTCCTACGACGGGCTGACGGACGCAGGCGGGCAGGTGGTGTTTTGCGCGTCGCACGTCTTTTCCCAGGGCATCATGGAGACGGTGAACGACGACCGCGACATCTACTATTACTCGCTGCGCGAGCTGCCGGCGGACCTGGTGGCCGCCGGTGAAAAGCTGGTGAAAGCCTTCGATATCAAAGAACGTTTTTTCCACATCGAATTTTTTCGCACGCCGTTGCAGGAACTGGTGGCCCTTGAGGTGAACATGCGGCCCCCGGGCGGGCTCACCACGGACATGTTTAACTACGCCAACGATATCGACATTTACCGGGAGTACGCCAACGTGGTGGTGAAGGGGCGCTTCGAGACCGCCGTCACCCGTCCCTGGCACTGCGCCTATGTGGGACAGAAGTTCAGCAAGCGCTACCGACACAACCATGCCGAGATCCTGCATGCGCTGGGCGCGCACGTGGTCCATCACCAGCCCATCAGTGGCGCCTTCGCCAGTGCGCTGGGAAACTACGGTTTTCTCGTGCGGGCCGCGGATGTCGATCAGATTCTGCAGATGGCGGCATTCATACAGGAAAAAGAGTAACTCCGAAAGTGGGGGGATTAACCGCGCGTGGCCCTGCGCACGGACATGGAAGTGGCGAAATGCATCCTGTGAGGTGCGCAGCTTTCGGGGAAGAAACAGAGGAACCATGCATAGCGAATATCACAAGTGGTTTTCAAACCACCTGCACAAGGACATGGAGCTGAAGGTTTACGGCCATGGCGGCAAGCCCATCCTGGTGTTTCCCGCACAGGGGGGGCGTTTTTTCGAGTTCGAGGATTTCGGGATGGTGGCGCAGGCGGCCTGGTTTATCAACACCGGACGTATTCAGCTCTTTACCGTGGACAGCGTGGACAACGAGAGCTGGGCCAACGCGCAGGCCGCCCCCCGGGAAAAGGCCGTCCGCCATGAGGAGTTCGACCGCTACATCATGCATGAGGTGCTGCCCTTTATCCGGCAAAAAAACCAGAGCGCGCACGTTTTCACCACCGGGGTTTCCATGGGGGGCTACCACAGCGGCAACTTCTTTTTCCGCCATCCGCAGGAGTTCGACGGTGTAATTTCACTTTCGGGTCTCTTCCAGCTCAGCTCTTTTGTCGGCGACTACATGGACGACACGGTCTACTTCAACTCGCCGCTTTACTTTCTCGCCAACCTGGACGACGGACACATCCTGGAGCTTTACCGCCGCTCGACCATCATCGTCTGCTGCGGCCAGGGGGCCTGGGAGGACGCCATGCTGCGGGACGTCACCGCGCTGGGGCGGATTCTGGAGGCCAAGCAAGTGCCGGCCTGGATCGACCTGTGGGGCCATGACGTCAATCATGACTGGCCCTGGTGGCGCAGACAGTTTCCCTATTTTCTGGGCAGGCTTTGCGAGCAGCGCGTAATCTAAGGGCTGGTGCGAAAATAACTTTCCATTTTATCGCCGAGGCATCCCGACCGGATGTGTTGCGAAAGCTCGGCATATTCCCGATATGACTGCACTTTCGCGCCTTGCCAGCCGGGCGTCTCGACACCAAAAATCTGCGAACTTATTGTTGCGCGAGCCCGGAGCCGGCATTCGGGCGGAAAAATCCACTGCGGAAACTCAGCAGGGCAGCATCAGCAGATCTTCAGCCGCGCTGTTGAGCGACTCGAGGCCGTGGTCGGTGACCAGATAGGTGTTTTCGATCCCGGCCACGCCGATACCCGGCATCACCCATTTGGGCTCCAGGGCGAAGGTCATGCCGGCGGCGAGCGGCATCTGCTGCCCTTTGGCGATAAAGGGGAATTCATCGACCTCCAGCCCCAGCCCGTGGCCGATGAAGGACACCTTCGCATCGCCGCAGCCCATGAAGTACGCCCCCAAAGGCGAAGGTGCCGCCAGGGACATCAGGGAATCGTAAACCCCGCCGGCCGGCATGCCCGGGCGCACGTTTTCACGGGCCCACTGGTGCAGACGGCAGCTCAGGCGATAGGCTTCCTTCAAACGGTCATCGACGGATCCCAGGCCGAAATTGCGCGTCTGGTCGTTGAGGTAACCGTGGTGGTTCACCATGGTGTCGACGCTGACCAGGTCGCCCTCTTGCATGATCCGGTCACCGGCGCCCTGGCCGAAAGCCGGGCTGACGCCCGGCCCGCCCGTGGGCGAGTCGCAGTACGCCGAAACCGCTGCCTCGGCACCCGAGAGCACGTGGCCGAAAAATATTTCCATGTTAAACGCGCGCACGCGCGCAAACCCCAGGTGGCCCGCCCGGCGCGCTGCATGTTCCAGCTCGATGCAAAGATCCGTCTCGCGCATGCCTTGCCGCAGGATGCCGGGGACGGCCTTTGTGACAGCCTGTGAAATTCCGCCGGCGCGGCGCATCATTTCGATTTCCCATTGTGACTTGATCATGCGCACCTGCCGCACAAGGGTGCCGATATCCACGATCTGCTGCTTTTCGAAAAGCTTGCGGTCGTAGAAGAAAAAGGTGCCCGCCGGCAGCACGTCCAGCTCCAGGCCGATGCGCGCAACCGATTCGGTCCCGCAGCATTCGAACAGCTTTGCCGGTACTTCGCGGACGCTTTTGAGCGCCACGACGGGCCGCAGGCCGGACTGCTGTTCGGCCCGCGCCACGTCGCGGCGCACGAGGAAGCAGGGCGCACCCGCTGCCGGCACGATGAGGTGTGCGTCCTGGACGGTGCCGGTGAAATAGTACAGGTCGGTGTTCTGCCGGATGATGGCGGCGTCAATGTCCTTTTGTGCCAGCATCGCCTGAAAACGCGCCAGGCGGTTGTTGATTTCGTAAAGGGGGACCTGGAACATGGGCATTCGGACTCCTGCTTATCGGTCAATGGGACCGGTGGACGTGGATCCCGGAATTGGGGGACTGCTTACTGCTGTAACGGTTCGTCATTCCTATCGATAACTGCTTCTCTAAATTGAATGTCCGGGGCAAGGAGGGAACGTCGGTTCCCACTTGCGGGAAAAGGACAATGCCCGGCAGACGCTTTGTCGGCCAATTCGTGCCGAGGGCTTGATTTTCCGGCTTGCTGGCAGACGGGATAATATCCGCAAACCGTGCAACGCATGAAAATCGGTAATGATTTTCTCGTTCCGAGGCCCTAGTTGTTGATTTCGGATCCGATATCCAAGCCGTCCCGGCCTTTACCGATGGCCGGTGAATCCGTCGCCAGTCGGAAGTCACCTGCTTTGGGCTTCAGGAATTTCGGATCTGCAAACAGGTCACCGGTTCCCTTTTGAAAGCCTGAAAAATTTTTGCGGTTGTTAAAATAGAGATTATACCCGGCCTGGATTTTCTTGGTTCCTTTAAGCGCAAGTCCATTCGTCGAGAGGCAGTTGTTGTAAAGCGTCAGGGTTGTTGTGGGGCCCGCCAGCACGGCGGTGCCGGAAATGTTGTGAAAGGTGTTGTGGTCGGCCAAAACCTGGCTTGTGTTTTGGGCCCTCAGACCGAAAGCACTGCCATTGTAAACCTTATTATACAGCAACTTGACCTTGCTTTTCGACACTTCCACAGCGGTTCGTACGTTGGAGATGCGGTTGCCGATAACCTCACCCTTTGATTTCGGACACACCATTACCGCCGTTTTGCCTTTGCCCCGGATCTCGTTATTTTCGATGACAAATGAAGCGGACGAGACATACAGTATATTTTTCGGGGCGTTTCGGGTTCCAACAAGCGTGAAGCCTTTGATAGCGATATTTTCCGATTTTATAATTTTGAGCATTCCGAGCCCCATGACATCTTTGACGCCATGAATGGTGCTGGATTTTTCCGAAAAGCTTTCCAGCGCTTCGACGGTCAGGTTTTTTTGATTGTGAATCAGTATGTCTTCCCAGTAATCCCCCGGCTCAACAATAACGGTATCACCGGCACCCGCAGTTTCAATCGCCTTCTGAATGCTTTTAAACTGGGCGGAACCATCTTTGTTTACGTAAAGTGTGGCCGCTTGGCCATGGGCGGGCAGCAGCAGGGGCAGGCCGATAGTCATAATGCATAAAAGCAGCCAGTGTCGTTTCATGAGCACTCCTTTCTCATCAGTAAACCAGGTGCTTTCCATGCCGCAACAGTCCCTTTGCGGCCGGTAACGTCGGTGCGTGGCAATTTCAGAAATTCCTATCCAAAAAATTTCGTATTACCACCAAAAGGGTTACTCCTGCGGCACGGTAACGATCGGCGACTGGGGCACGCCCGGACTGTCGCTGTTCGATAAGTTGGGTGCAAGCACCAGCAAGTAATACAAAAGGCCTGCCGCCGCAAGCACCAGCAGCCACAGATAAATGCGGTTTGTTTTTTTCGGCGGTCTTTCGGGCCGTACGGTATTATCCGGCACAACTGCCTGGGAAATAACCGTCTTTGCCGTGCTGGAGGAAGGCGCTTGCGGAACGATAGAGGCTATCACCACCGTAATATTGTCGTTGCCACCGCGCGCTTTTGCCATTTCGATCAGCTGTTGCGCACTTTTTTCGGCGGTTTCAGCCGTTGTCACGGCAGTGGCGATCTCAGCATCCGCCACCAGCCCATGCAGTCCATCTGAACACAAAACCATTCGATCGTGCATTTGCAGCGGCACATGCCGGATGTCGATATTCAGCTGTTCAGAAACGCCCAACGCCTGGGAGAGCAAATGTCTTTCGGGGTGAGTAGCGGCTTCGGCTTCACTGATGACCCCTTCGTTGACCAGTGACTGGACAACAGTCTGGTCTTCGGTGATTTGAATGATGTGCCCATCCCGGACCAGGTAAGCACGGCTGTCGCCTATCTGCGCAACGTAAGCTTCCCGACCGGACAGCCAGGCCGCCGTGCATGTCGTACCCATTCCCCGCAGGCTGCGGTCATTTTGCATCTGCTCATTCAGCCTCAGATGCGCGGTTTCGATGGCGTCCTGCAATATTTGGGGGATTTCTCTTTCAGGGGGACTTGCGACGACTTCAGAAGCGATGACTTCAACACTTTTTTGGCTGGCGATCTTGCCGGCGGCATGCCCGCCGACCCCATCGGCTACAATGGCCAGCAGGCCACCGTCATATCGCAGGCGGGAATTTCGCGCATATCCAATCCAAAAAGCGTCTTCGTTTTCCTCCCGCACACAGCCCACATCGCTGGATCCAATGGCCTCGAATTTGAACGGCATGCTTTCAAGGCCGTCACGTTGCGATAGAGCGGTCATAGCCTGCGGAATTTCAGTTTTGCGGTTCCCAGGCTGATCTCATCGCCATCCTGAAGCTCTACTTTTACGACGGTCTCATTGCCAACCTGTGTGCCGGTCGAAGAATCCAAGTCCGTGATGAACAGTTTACCGTCCTTCAACCGCAGGCTGGCATGACGGGGTTCAACACCCTCTTCCGCCAGGCAGATGGCGCAATCGGCCGAACTGCCCAGGACATGCCGTCTTTCTTCATCCGGGATGACGAACTGTCGCCATTTCTCCCTGCCTTGGATAACAATCAGCCAGCCGTATAGGGGCTTTAAGGCCTCTTCTTTCCCGAAAACGCTGGTTGCCTTCATGGCATACGTATCGGCGACTTTTGTACGTTCACCCGTCGACTCAACGTAGACCTTTGTGATACCGGCCCGGTCTTTCCCCGACACGTCCCGTGAAACACCCGGAAACCCCGTTTCTTTTTGAACCCGGGTTTCAGGCATTGGCCGGGAGGCCACCACGGTTGTGCCATTTTTCCCCGACCCAGCGACCTTTGTTTTACTTTTATCCAGGTCAAAGCCGCATGCATCACATATGCGTTCATTTGCGGGCAGTTTTTTTTGGCATTTTGGACAGATCATGGTATCTCCTGATTCATGGTCGCAATATTTTAAAGGGGTAACTTTTCCGTATCCGTTGATCACCGACCTGCAGCTCCAGCTTGAACGTGTAATCACCGGTTTTGGCGTGGGGAGGAATTTTGATGAAAGCGGTTACCGCCCAGGCCCCCGGGATGAAATCGTAATCTGTCGGGTCTGTCACGATCGTTCTTCCCCGGAAAAGCACTTTGCGTATGATTTTCCCGTGGATGCTTTCCGAAAAGCACGAGGCATAAACAAAACGGTTGAGAACCTGTTCGCCGGGAGCGATGGTCGACGGCCGAAACTGAAAATCTTCCAGGAAAGCCCGCTTGTAGTTGTAACAGTGATATTTTTTCCGGGTCTCTTCGTAAGTGGCCACAATTTGCACGCCCGGCTTGTAGGCCATTTGGTTTAGCGCCAACTCTGTTTTGCGCATCACATTGGCGCAGCCTCCCGGCAGCAGGATCAATACCATAAAGCCGACCGCCAGCGCTACTTTATGATTACCCATCCTCGGTTACCTCCGGTTTTCGGCTTCGGGTTGTCGCCAGGGTTTTGTTGCGTTTTTTTTGGCATTGAATCGCCTGGATTTCCCCTGTTTTCAGACGTTTTTTTCGGAGACTGGGCATCGTTTCTCGGAATACGTTCCGCCATTTTTGTCGGTTGTTTTATCCCGCCTGATGGGGCTTGGAAATGATTGGTACCCTTTTTTTGCTGCGGTTCAGCCGGTGTCTTTTCATGGGTTTCATCGGCAGTTTGTTCACGGTTGTTCCGCTGCGATTGGTCAGGTGTCTTTTCATGTGCTGTACCTGCAATCTCATCAACCGTTTCCTTCTGCGGCTGCGCAGGAGCTTCTTGAGTCAATTCATCGCCTATTTCATCCGCTGAAGGCATCAGCTCCGGCGGCAGTTGTTGGGTCTTGGCGGGTGGTCTCTGCGTTGGTGCTGTATCCACGGCGGCTTTCTCCGGCAAAGACCGAGGCGATGTTTCCGATTCTGGCAAAGCCGGACTTTTTTTTTTGGGCATCGGACTTTTTTTTTGCGCTTGCACCTGATCGGATACCGGTGGCTTTTCAGTTAAGGGTAACTTCACGTTGGTTTTCCTGTTTTCCGCAAACCACCATAAGACAATGAGCAGAAAAACCAGCAGCAAGCCTGCCGCCATTAACAGGTACAACGTATTCCTGCTTAAAGAAAACGCCTTTAAATTGAAGAGATTATCCGATTTTCGGATTTTTTTGCGAAAAGTTCCCTTATCAAGAGGCGCTTCTGGAGACGTATTGGCGGGAAAGGCCTGGTCAATGCCGGCGTCCGTCAGATTCAGGTTTTGCAGCGCCTCTATAAATAGTTCGGCAGATCTTATCCGCTCATCTGGATTCTTGGCCAGGGCCTTTAAAATAATACGGTTGAGTTCCTGCGGAATATCCGGGTTCAGATGAATGGGCAGGGGCGGGTTTTTCTCGACATGCGCTCTCATGATTTCAAATTCTGATTCACTGTTGAACGGCACCTGCCCGGTAACCATCTGATAGAGTGTAACTCCCAGCGCATAAATGTCCGCTGCCGCGTCAACATGCTGCCCCCTGATCTGTTCCGGAGACATGTACCAGACCGTGCCCACCTGAACGCCGGTTTTCGTCAGGCTCTCACTGTCAGGAGTTTTGGCAATCCCGAAATCCGTTACCTTGATGTGGCCATCATCGGTAAGTATGATATTACTGGGTTTTACGTCGCGATGGACCATTCCCTGGCGGTGCATGAAACGCAGAGCTTCCAGCACTTCCAGGGCAATCTTTTGGCATTCAGACAAATCCAGACGCCCCTTTTGCAGCCTTTTGGCCAGCGTCTCCCCCCGCACAAACTCCATGACCAGGTAAATATTTTGCTCATCTTCCAGAAAATTTAAAATCTTGACAACATTGGGATGAGAAAGTTTGGCCTGCAGTTTGGCTTCTCTTTCAAAACGACTGCGCATCGATGCATTCCGGCAAAACTCCGGCGACAGAACCTTTATGGCCACACGCTGCTCCAGCTTGGCGTGCATCCCAAGGTAGACAAGGCCCATCCCCCCCTTGCCGAGCGGCTCCAGAATTTTATATGGCCCTATGAATTGTCCGATCATCGTTTATCAATTTTTCTGGTAAAGGAAAGACACCTTTCCGCTTTTCCCAAGAATGACGATATCCCCGGGTTTGATATCCTGCTTCTGAACGGGTCCCTGGGAAACAGCGTTGACATAGGTTCCATTGGTCGACTTTAAGTCTTTGACAACGGTTTTATTCTGTTCCATGCCGATCCAGGCGTGTTCACGGGAAATCTCCTCATCATCGACGACAATATCATTTTTCACCTGGTCACGACCGATTTTAAGGCCCCTCGGCCCCAGTTCAAATGTCTTGTTGCTCAGCGGCCCCCCCCGTCCAATCAAAACACCGATGGATGCTGCTGTGCCTGTTGCCGGTTTAGATGCCGCCTTGGATACGGGTTCGACCCGCGGCGGTGGAGTTGCCTTTTTCTTTCCACTTTTACTGACAAACAACAGTACAACAATGATTACGGCAAGCGCAACAAGGCCCCCGATAATAATCATGGGCGAATTGAAACTACTGGAAGCTTGCTGCTCAGGCGCAATTTCTTTGATGCGCAATAGCAGCTTGCGTGCATCAGGCTGCTGAGGCATGTAAACCAGGACATTTTTAACGGCTTTTTCAGCTTCGTTATATTTTGCTTCGCTAAACAGGCGCAGGGCATTTCCCCATTCTTTATCAAAAAGGCTCTTTTTCTGGATATCAAACCCTGCAGCCCTGATGAATTCCTTGGCCGTATTGATCGGCACCAGCCAGTTGAATCCGGAAAAAGCCTGTCCCTTAGCAAGTCCCACATAGGACACAATACCAATTACATCACCGTTGCCGTTGATGCAGGGCCCGCCGCTGTTTCCCCAAATAGTATTGGCATCGGTCTGGACCATCGGTGTCCCCTTGATGTCGACCTTGCCGCCGGAGATGTGCCCTGTGGTAATGGTCTGTTCCACCAGTTTTGATTCTTGGGAGAGAACCGTCGATTCAGCTGCAGCAGGGTAGCCGATGACGTGGATGGTTTCGCCAATCTGGACAGCATCCGAATCCCCCAAATTGACGGTGGGAAAGTTACGCCCCTCGATTTTCAGTATGGAAACATCTTTTCCGGCTCTTGTGGTGATGTTGATGCCGGGCAGAACCTGGCGCACCATGGTTCCGGTGCTCCCCCGTAAAGAGCTGACCGCCGGGCTGTACTCCTTGACTTCGGCCGGGTATTTTTTCTTGTTGGAAAGAATAACCCAGATATCCTTTTTCAGTACCACGTTGAGATTTTTGTATTTGGGATAGAGCTTGCCGACCAGGCGCTGTTTCTCTGACTTGGTGAATCGCTTTTTGGATTTTTGCTCCAATTGGGGTATCACCTTCTGTTGAATAAAGCTGATGAGCGCTCTTAACTTCATCAACTCTTCGTTGGACTCGTGGGCATCGGCAACCACATGGCCGTTGGTGACGATGTACCCTTCCGGATTGACCAGAAAACCGGACCCACTGCCCCCGCTGATCATGCCTTTCCAGACAACTTTTCCGTTGGCAGCGGCAATCTGCCCTTTGACGAAAACAAAAATGTGCACCACCGCCGGTTTGGCTTTCATGAGCGTAATTTGCAACTCACCGGCGGCACTATTGGGTATATGGCCGGCAAGACACACGCCGGCAACTATCAGCAAACAGGTGATTTTTCGCAAATAGGTCATGATGCATCCCCCTTTTCGGCAGAAGTTTAGAAATTGAAAATCAGCGACCACGCCCAAAGGACGTGGTATGAGGAAGGCCCCTTAAAGGGGCCAGGTTAATCAAAATCGGGTAGATTCAACTGCCCCATCTTACGTTGTTCAATCTGTTCCTGGTTCTTGACATACTCTCGGATTGTGACTTCGTCTAAACCTATGGTGCTAACACAATAGCCCGGCGCCCAAAAATGCAATCCGGTAAATAGCCTCTTGTGGCCAAGGATCTCACGGTGAATCTTAATAGCGCTTTTTCCTTTGATATAACCCATTGTCATTGAAACGCTGTATTTGGGCGGGATGCTCAGACACATGTGGATATGATCCGGCATTGCATGCCCTTCGAGCAACTCGATACCCTTATACCGGCAAAGCTCTTGGAATATTTCGCCAACTCGCTTTCTAAGTTTCCCGTAAAGCTTTTTCTTGCGGTACTTGGGAATGAATACAACGTGAAACTTGCATTCCCATTTGACATGCGCCATACTTTGCCAATCCTTCATAGCGTCCTCCTCCGATCTCGCCCCTGCAAGGGCCTTCCTCGGGAGGACGCTATATTTTTTCTCGCCGGATCGGCAAAGCCTTTTCAAGTCTCACGGCCATAGGCCGTGGTTTACTTTGGTTTAATTATTAAAAACACTGTCAGCCCAAAACACTTGTTTGGTGCACAGGGCAAACGCTGTCAGTGCATTGGCGGGTCACGATACCAGCAGAATGTGTGTATTGCCCGCCGGGCCTCTGATGTTGCCGCAACGGAAAGGGCCTTTTACCAGGCTTTCAGCAGCTGGACCAACTCAACCTCCTGTATAAAGTGGTGCACGTAGTGCCGCTGACCGTCGAACCCGGCCGCATCGAGGATCATCTGGATGTCATATTGTCCGCGGCCAGGACCGGTGCAGCTCAAAATTCCCGCGATGTGCCAGTGGGAAGGCAGGGAAACGGCGGCACCTTTGACCGGATCCGGTGGCGAATGTTCTACTGTGAAATGAATTCCACGGTCGCCTTTCGTCCAGCGCCCCTGCATTACCGTCAGGTTCCCGTCGATTTTTTGTGTATGCGGGCCGACCTGAAAAAGGATGCCGCCATGGGGATAGAACTCCCACCAGCCTTTCTCCAGAAGCCCTTTCATCCGCGGAGCGGCCATCTCGTTGATCAGCTGTTTGGTTTCCCGGAGCCGCTGGTCTGCCTGATGAAAAATTTTGTCCAGGGTAGATGCGCCGGCGTTTGAAGCCGGCGAAGGTGCCTGCCGCCGCGCTTTGATCATTTTCAGCTTGCCGCCGATAACCAGGGACAGGTCCGTCTGGCCGGCGCCAAATACACCCGGTATCAGTTTTTCCCGGACGGTGCTTTCCAGGCTGAAAAGAAGACCCACGCCACCGGATTTATTACCGATCGCCGTACCGTAACGGGTGAAAAAACGGCCCTGCCAAGACAGAGGGCGGTTTTGGGCATCGACGTTCAACATGCCGTCTATGCGTGTGGTCAGTATCGGATGTGCCAGAGGGTCGCTGGCTTGAAAACGCACGCCTTGGCCCTCTTTCCACCAGCGACCCTGCATGTACATGAAGTGATCGGCCGCTGCCGCCGGTCGTACTTCCAAGGTACCGTTTTTGCGAATCACCCAGCGGGCATTTTCCAAAATGGAGTGAATCGACTGCCGGACTTTCGACTCTTTCAGCGATATGGTGTTTTCCGCCGGATCGTGTTTCGACGCAGTAGCCGAATATGTGTGATAGCCTGTCGCATCGGTCAGCTGCGGCTGACCGCCGTGATAGGCCCGCAGACTGGGCGCGGCACACTTCGCTGCCCAGGCAGTACCTGAAACGGCAAGAGACACAAGCATCGCCGGGAATATGACGGCAACTGCGCACAGCAGAGGCTTTTTACATCTGCGTGCCGTGAAAAGCGAGGTGGGTAAGTAGCGGTTTCTCACGAGCTTACGCACTGCCTTTCCCGGGCGGCCAGCGCCGTTCGCCGTTATTTCCGTATGTGATCGCCTACTGGGTATTGGCGAGGCGGCTTTCACCTGCAACAGCGGCGGTGTTGCTGCTGATTCCGTTAAACATGCTTTTTATGAAATGTCGGTATCATTCTTGCCGCAACGGATAACGTCATGGGATTACTTTTCCTGCACAGCTAACAAATTTTCATGAAATACATCAATTGCCTTGACCTTGCCTTGTCCGGAAATTTCGTGGTTCTGGGTTGCAAGATAACATTTAAACCCGCAAGGGGTTCTCGCAGGCAAGGCATAGTTTGAGATGTTACTGCAATAATCATGCACAACAACAAATATAATTTTACAATATTAAATCAGATTGTTACAATATTAGTTCGGTTAAATGGCGTTTATATTATGAATAAATTTTCCAATATTTAGGTAAATTATTTCATAAAACTGTGGAGTTGATGTACTAAGGGTTCGCGCAGAAATAAGTTCGCAGATTTTTGGTGTTGAGGCGCCCGGCTGGCAAGGCGCGAAAGTGCAGGAATATCGGGAATATTCCGAGCTTTCGCAACACAGCCAGGCGGGATGCATCGGCGCTTAAAATGTGAAGTTATTTTTGCGCGTACCCTAAGTTTGGGTTTGGTATAGGAAAACGCTAATTAAGCCAACAGGTTTGGCGATGGACGTAGCGTACCTGCTTGAGCTGACGGGCGTTCTAATCCCAAAATTCGTAAAAATGATGCACCGGGCCGCTGCCGCTGCCGATGCGGTAGGCCGCCCCGGCACGG
>Ga0114931_10000625_pt1 | contig 43463 bp, 32 predicted proteins | sample 2SBtaG_FD_89579 | JGI IMG/M metagenome (GOLD analysis project Ga0114931, IMG submission 89579) | Deep subsurface microbial communities from Kolumbo volcano to uncover new lineages of life (NeLLi) - 2SBTROV14_V59a metaG | ecosystem: Environmental > Aquatic > Marine > Volcanic | place: Kolumbo... | reverse complement strand
TCGACGTAGGCCTCCTTGCCCTTTTTCGTCGAGAGCATGAATGTGGAGGCGAGCGGCACGTCCACGTCGGCAAACGCCGGGTTGGGGCTCTTCACCGTCCGCGCCCAGAGCCACGCGATCACCGTCAGGTCGCGGCCCTCGTAGGCCTTCAGGTCGGGGCGCTCACGGACCATCTCGGGCGTTACGCGCACCTTCGGGTAGAGGTGGCCGATGCGCTTTTCGGCTTCGTCGCGCATCCACTGGCCGTAGTAGCGCACGTCGTCGGCCAGCCCCTGCGCGCCGCGCCACGTTTTGAGGCGGTGCGCGCCCGACTCGCGCGCCGCGGGGTTGACGGGCGGGCGCCCGGCGAACTTGGGCGGAATCTCGATCATCGCCTTGTTGATCAGCACGGCGACGGGATTGAGGTCGCTGGCGTGGGCTTCGAGGCCGAGGCGCTGCGCTTCGAGCGGCAGCGCGCCGCCGCCGGCGAAGGGGTCGTGGAAGCCGGGCAGCTTGTGGCGGTCGAACAGCTCGGATGCGCGCGGGTGGTCGGCGTTGGCGGCGCAGGCTCGGCGCCAGCTTTCCCATATTTCGTCGCGCGCGGCCCCGAGCACCTCTTCGTTGGTGGTGTTCTCCCACTGCACGAGGTTCTCGATGATGCGAAAGAGGCGCTTGCGCTCTTTTTCCTGCTTCTTCTCGGTGGGGAAGAGGTCGGGGTGCTCCGAGGGGTCGTCGACCATCTGGGCGAAGATCACGGCGCGCGCGGCGGCCAGGGGGCGGCGCGCCCACCAGAGGTGCAGCGTGCTGGGGTGCCCGTGGCGGATGGACTTCTCGCGCGCCGAGGCCTTGTTGATGGCGTCGAGGGGCAGGGCGACTTCAATGAGCTTTTTGCAGGTGGTGGTCATTAGAAAACCAGATTTCGTCGGAATAAAAATTCATATAACTGCTTACTTCTCTACTAGTTACCATTCTATAGGCCGATCTATTGGCCCAAAACGGCCGTTTTAGAGATTGGCAACAATCTGAATCATACATCATCGGCCAGGCGATAACGGGTCCATCGTCTTTCTCCAAGTATTATCACCCGACCTTCCTTACGGAGCTCTCGGAGCAATCTCCTGATCTGTCGGCGCGAACGGGCAGGAAGTACCTCCTCCAATTCCGAAACGGGTGCTCCACCTGGGCCGCATGATCGAAGATGCTTTACGAGCAACGCCTTGCTTTCTTCATTGTCAAGGCCCCGCCTTCTCGTGTACGTGCCGGGTCGATCCAGCGCAGCGTAAAATCGGCGGCTGAGCAGGTACCTGGTCCCGCGCCCTCGTCCAACACTTTCAACGACACCCAGGTCCCGCATTCTCCGGAGTCGATCTCGCTGGTCCAACGGTATATGTCGTTCGCAGCGGATGAGGTCGAGTAGAACAAGGTCATGCGCGTTGAACGATTCCCTTGTTTCCTCTGTGACCCGTTCCAGGAATCGGATAAATCGCGGCTCCCGAACTTCACCGTGGAGGGTTAACGTAACCTGGTGTTGGTCCGTCCCCGTAAGGTCTGGATATCGTTTTCCCTGCCGCAGGCTGCGTTCGAACATAAGGTTCATTCCCTGGCCAGAACGCTCTATCAGTCCGCAGCGCTGGAAGGATTCAGCGAGACGACGATTTCGCGGCATCTGTCTGTCGAGGATATTCTCCGTAGTGATGCCTACTGGCAGCCCTCCCGGGCTCTCGATCACCAGCCTGCGCGGGTATTGACGAATGAAAACATTTCCCGCCAGTTGATAGTTACGGTGGCTCACCGCGTTCAAAACAGCTTCGCGAACTGAACGCTCATCGAAGGTCAGGATGTCCAGGACGAAAAGCCCTTCGCGATAGTGCTGCAAGTCGTTTTTCTTGTTGATGTCATTCCACAGGGCATCGTAGAACGTGAAGAAGCCAGCGCGATACTCACGACGTTCCTGAGCCGCGCCGCTGGCTTCGCTCGAACGATATTCGAAAACGACTTCCGCCTGTCCCAGGAGTTTGCCAAGCGCTCGGTGGGTGCCAAACAGGATGAGTGCCGCGTAGGTCGGTCGATCATCCACCATGAGTTCTGCGTCATGAAGTAATTGTGATACTTGAACCGTTCCGATCGACGAGTTGCCGGATTTCGCCACCCAGCGGCGGCGGAAGTCCTCTATCGCGTCGCGATCGAGGTCGTCCAGGGTTGCCGTACGGCATATGTCAGCAGAGAAGTCGTGTCCCGATTCTGCAAATATCTCGCGCTGTCGTTCCATCGACATTGGGACCAGGCTGTCCCCTTCGCGTGCCCATACTCGTCCGTCCGTTTGTACGGGGAGTCCGACCGGACGCGACGGTACCATGAAAACAACCACCCGTCCGTCAGGATGGTCGACCACAGCAAACTCGATCTGTAAATGGAGCTTATCAATCAATGTCTTTCGTGTACGTTCTGGCTGCGCAATAGCCTATGTTCCGACCACGCGACGCGGGCGCTTGTCTGTCACACCGAGGACTATCTTGCCGCCACCCTCGTTCGCGATGGCACAACAGTATTTTCGGAGTTCCTCGGAGGAGATGCGCGTGCTCGCCTTCTTGAACTCCAGCGTTTCGTCCTCGGGTTCGTTGAGCCACCGATCGAGTTCACTCGGTGTTACTGTCGTCACTCGTCAACCTTTTCGCCATTGTCTTCAAGGTGATGGCGCTGGGATCGCGACTCGGCCAACGTTACTCTCGTCGCTTGTATAGACTATGGCCGGGCCCACCAACATACGTCCAGACCGCCAGACACATGGCGTTGGAACAGGATATTGGAGCGAATCCTCACGTACCAATGGTCTGTTGATTATGTGCCGTTTCAGCATGCCTGTAAACGGCCCAGGCACGCGCTCTTCAACTACAAGAGTTCTACGAAATGGAGTTTGTATGCGGTCTCGTCCAATTCCGACTGATATACCCGTACTCTGCCTCGCAGGTCGCTTGCTCTAATTGTTTCGGTCAGGAGTTGGCGATGTTCTTCCGCCATGCGGCAGCCAAATATAATCTCTCGGAAGCAGCTCGCAGGCACCTCAAACAGGCAACAGTCGTGTTTGTCGACGATTCGATAGTCATCTGCATCTTTCAAATAGCGAACGAGTCGCCATTCCTGTTCATGAGCCCAATCTGTTCCCTTGCGGAAAAACAAGTCGTCTGCAGTGCACTGAGCCAAGCTGACCTTCGGCCTGTCAGTGCAATATTCCACTTTGGCGAGACGGGGTATTGGGTCGTTCTCGTCCTTCGGTGGATTGAAGAACTCATGCGATGCATCGAATCCGACGACAAACCCGGTGTGGCAGATTGTGTAATGCGCCCACATCAGCATACTGTCGTTTTATTCGCTGAGAGATAAAATGCCAACGGCCTGATTTATCTTGTCAAACATCGTGGATCGGAATTCCGACAGGGATTGTTGTTCCGAAGCTCGTATAGCCCTTGCAAACTCCTCGGGGTATTCGGTCGCGTGCTTGATGAATTCCTCGTAGGTCTCGTCGCCTCGATCTTCCAATGGAGCAGCATAATATTGCTCTTCGGTTATCGATTTCGTTATATCTTCGATAGCCTTGTATAAGACGTTGTCCGGCCCGTAGGATTCAAAATCCGGGCTGGCCTCAAATGGATCGTTGAAAAGGCCAGGCTGTGTGAACCTGATGAGCCGATCCTGAACGAGATGGCGGCGTTCTGGTGGTAGATATTTGTACAATACGTCCATGTGTTTCTGTAGGCTGCGAAAACGACGTTGATTCTATCCGCGCACATCAAGAGGTTCAATGCGTCGCCATGGGTTTCCGCAAATCAGCTGGGGTTCTACCCCGCATCGTAGGAGCGATTGATCAACTGTAGCGGTTTGATCCGCTGATTTTTCGTTCTTAGCCCGTACGATTCGCTCTCACGAATGCGATCTCTCATGAAATGCAAGATATGATCCGCGTCGAGAAGCGTGATTCCTTTCTCCTGTTGTCTCAACGCGGTGCCTCCCCCCGTTCGATCAACTCGCGGAAGTTGTAATTCACGCTGGTTACCCCGAAGTCAGGCTCGCGCTGGAACGGCCGGCGGACGTAATACACGTTGTGCCGCTCCTCATCGAGGAACTCCACGATGGCCAGGATGTAGTCGTCGGGCTTGTTGAGCGAGTAAAGAATCTCGTTCCGCGTCACGGTCAACGTGTCGGCTCCGGATATGCGACCTTTCACCTCGATGAAGCGCAGACGCCCGGTTTCCGGGTCGAAACTCTCGATGTCGTAGCCGAGTTTTTCGGTTTCGCGATCGATGGGCTGGTGGCCCAGTCGGCGTTCTTGCTCCATTACGACGGCGCGTGCGCGAGCTGCCGAGGTCTGGGTTTCGCGCGCCTGCTGGCTGTTCGGTGCGGGGGCTCCGGCGAGGCGGGCGAGCAGCCCTGCGGGAATCACAACGAGGCCACCGAGCACCACGGGCGCTGCCGCTGCAATCTGCTTCTCGTCTTCGAGTTTCTCCATGCGCCGGGACAGCCTGGTCTGAAGGTCGTCGGCGCGCCGGCGCGCTTCCTGCGAGTTCAAGCGGCCGGGACTTTTGCCCGCGCGTTCCTGCCGTTCGAGTTCGGAGGCGCGGTGGTCCCAGTACGCGATTTCCTTGGTCAGCCGGTCTTTCACCGCCCCCCTCGTTTTCTCGATCCACGCGCCGCGCCGCGCCTTGACTTCCGACAGGTGCTCCGGAACGAGGGTTTCGATGGCGTGCTCGATGGCCTTGTTTTCCACATCGCGGGTAATCCACGCGCATTCCGGCAGGGCGAGAAGGTCTCCGATGGCGGGCTCGTCGTCGGCCAGGGGCCGGTAGTCGAGGTAGGGGGCGTAGTGGAGGTGGCGCGCCTTGCCCGCGCGATCGAGTTCCACGTAGAGCATGCGTTGCGAAATCACACGGGCACGGCCCGACCGTGTGACGCGCGCGTCCTGAATGGAGTGTTCGAGATAGAGCATCACGCGCGCTTCGGCGCCCGGGTCGTTGTCGTCGACGAGTACGGTGCCCCGCTTGAGCAATTCGCGGTGCGTCTCGAGCGTGAGGTCGAGCACGGCGTCGAGCAGCGGATGCCCCGGGCACACGAAGGCGGCGGGAGGCTTTCCGTCGGGCGCAATGAGGGCCTTTTCGAACACGATGCGCTCGTAGCGCGGAAGAATCGGTGCGAGGCGTCCGATGATCCGATCGCGGCCACGCACACGGGCGGGAACGTTCTTTACTGCGTAGCGACGCGGCTCACGCTCGCGCAGCGTGCCGCCCACGCGCGCGAAGGCTTCCACGAAGAAAGACTCAATATAATGAGGCTGCAATCTCCGGGCGTCGGCGCGCTCCATGTCTTGCCGTACGCGGGCCACGTTGGTGGTATCCATCGACTCTTCGGCCAGCGCGGAGCTCGAAAGCAGGCTTCGAATATGTTGCTGGTCCACGGCGTGTTCCACGGCACGTTCGAGGCGGCTTTTCACTTCCGGCTGTTCACCGTAGCGAATGGCTTCGAGCAGCAGGTCGCGCAGCGACTTGCCCTCGAACTGCAGCTTGCCGAGCACGTCGAACACGCGACCGCCGAGGGCATTGCGCGCTTCTTCGAGCTTGTCGAGCAGACGGCGATACACATCGCCCTCGCGCGTTTCTTCGGCAACGAGGTTCCACAGGTGGCACACTTCGCGCTGGCCAATGCGGTGGATACGGCCGAACCGTTGTTCGATGCGGTTGGGGTTCCACGGCAGGTCGTAGTTGATCATCAGGTGGGCGCGCTGCAGGTTGATGCCTTCGCCCGCGGCGTCGGTGGCCAGCAGCACCTGTACGTCGGGGTCGAACAAGAATGCTTCCTGCGCCTTGCGTCGCTCTTCGCGCCCCATGCTGCCGTGGATCACCCGTACGGCCTCGGGGCGTCCGAGCAGGGTGCCGATTCGGCGTTCCAGGTAGGAGAGCGTGTCGCGGTGCTCGGTGAAGATCACGATTTTTTCGTGGGGCGAGGGTTCCGGGGGAGGAATCGGGCCGGCCCCGTAGGGCGGCTTTTTCTCGTCCACTTTTCCACCGGCCGGCTGGGGGCCGAGAAGCCGGGTCTCGAAGAGCGCGACCAGCTCCCGCCACTTGGTGTCTTCGCCGCTGTCGGTAACCTTGCGCGCGAGTTTCTCCAGTTCGCGAAGCGTGCGGATTTCCGCTTCGAGCTCCTGGATGGTCCCGGCCGCGGTCGCGCGGTCGAGCAGTTCCTGTTCCACCTCCAGAACTTCATCTTCGGGTGCGTCTTCGATGTCTTCGATGTCTTCGTCGCTAAGGCGAAGATCGAGCGCCGCGGGTTTTGCGGCGCTTTCGCCCCGTTGCAGCAGGCGCAGTTCGCGCAGGCGCTCTTCGAGGCGTTCGCGCCGGCGGCGCAGCGATGCGTACACTGCGGCGGGAGACGACGCGAGTCTTCGCTGCAGAATCGTGAGGGCGAAGCCGATGGCGTTTCCGCGGCCTCCGTGCTGGAGTTTTTCGGCACGATTGAACTCTTCGCGAACGTAGTCGGTAACGGCCTTGTACAGCTGGGCCTCAGCGGCGGAAAGTTTGAACGGCACCGTGTGCGCAATGCGCTCGGGAAACAGGGGGCGGCCGTCGAATTTCAGCAGACCCTCCTTTACCATGCGGCGCATCAGATCCGATACGTCCACCTGGTGCGCGCCGTCGCGGAATTTTCCTTCGAAGCGGTCGCCGTCGAGCAGGGCCATGAACAGTTGAAAGTCCGCTTCCTTGCCGTTGTGCGGCGTGGCGGTCATCAGCAGTAAGTGCCGCGTGATTTCCGAGAGACGCCTTCCGAGGTGGTAGCGCTTCGTGTATTTCACCTCGCCGCCGAAAAACCGGGCTGACATCTTGTGCGCTTCGTCGACGATTACCAGGTCGTAGCGGCAGTCGGGTGCGGTGAGCTTGGCCTGCACGTCTTCGTTGCGCGAGAGCTTGTCGAGACGGGCGATGGCCAGGTTGTTTTCCAGAAACCAGTTTCCCGTGCGTGCCGCTTCGATGGCGTCGTTGGTCATAATCTGGAACGGCAGGTTGAACTTACGGTCCATTTCGTCCTGCCACTGTTCCACGAGGTTCCCGGGTGCCACCACGAGACACCGCTCCACGTCGCCGCGGATCATCAACTCCTTGATGAGAAGACCGGCCATGATGGTTTTTCCGGCGCCGGGGTCGTCGGCCAGCAGAAAGCGCAGGGGCTGACGCGGCAGCATCGCTTCGTACACGGCGGTGATCTGGTGGGGCAGGGGCGTGATCAGGGAGGTGTGTATCGCGAGCAGGGGGTCGAACAGGTGCGCGAGGCGAATGCGATGGGCTTCGGAAACCAGGCGGAAAAGGGAGCCGTCGCCGTCGAAGCTCCAGGGGCGGCCTTCGTCCACGAGTTGAAGGTCGGGTTCATCGTGGCGGTACACGAGTCTGCTGCTCGTCTGCCCGTCACTCGTTTTGTAGAAGAGTTCGATGGCGTTGCTGCCGTGCCACTTTGCGCTCACGACGGTGACCACGTCGTTGGGCACCACGCCGTGCACGACGGCGTCGGCGGTCAGCTCTTCGAGTTTTGCCATGCTCCCGCTTTTCCTCCTGGCTGGTGCCGATTCGCTGGCGCGCCACTGCGCGCGCCGGGGGGGGCCGTTTCGGTGGTCCCCTTAGTGTACATCATATTTGCTTCGAAAATCTCCGATCCAGTCGTTGTGGTGTCCCGACACTTCGATCGCATCTGCTGCACTCTGGATCGTCAGCACGTGGACGATCTGCTGCAGCTTCGGCGGGAGCAGCTCCGTGAGAAACGGAATCAGTCCCGGTTGCGCGGCCCCCTCGGGGCGGGTGAACGCGGGGTTGTCGGCGTCCACCAGAAACACCATCTGGCCCTGTTTCGCTGCGGCAAAGAGCACCTCGCGGAAAAACTGGTAGTACGACACCATCGGGCAAAACGCGCTCGATGCGAGCGGGCCGCTGAGCACGCCGTGCTCTTTCATTTGCGACCAGTAGGTGCGCCCCTTGGCGCTGTGCAGGTAACACTGGTCGAAGGCGTCCGAGGGGTTGCGGCCGCTGCAATCGCCCCGCTCGAACACGGAGCACCCGCCGAATTCCTGCTCGACGAACTTGCATTCGACGAAGATCGATCCCGGCGGTGGGGGGGCGTCCGGGTCGGCGGTTTCTTGCTGCACGACGAGGTCGATCGAGGTCGGTTGCGACTGCTTTTCGCGGAACACGGCGCGGTCGTCGTATTCGAGGCGCGCGGTGGGCGGATTGGGAACGGAAACGCCGACGGATTCGAACGCGGGGGCGAGGGCTCCCACGTCGTCGCGCGCCATGAGCGGTGCCACCAGGTTGAAGAGCAACGCCTGGCTGCTGAGCCCGTGGTGGATCCATTTGTGAAGGGGTTCCACTCGGTGTTCGGGTTCCGCTCCGCAGGTTTGCGTCAGGATTTCGCTTCGCGTTGCGGCGAGGAAGTTTTTGTCGTAGTCGGCGCGGCGCGCCAGAACGTAGCGTGTTTTCGGAGAAACGCGGGTGTCGTCCTGCGCGGCGAACCACGCGGCAGCGGCCGTTTCTTTCTTCTTGCGAAAGTGCGTGTGCTGTGGAAACGCGGTATTGCCCATCGGGGTCTCCTGTTGAGGTGGGATTGTGTCGGGGGGCTCCCGTGATGTTGTTCCTTCGTTCTTCTTGTCGGTAACGATTGCACCGTGGAGCAGGATCGCGATTTCTGCCGCGCCGGTTTCCTGCCACACAAGACGCGTTCCGCTGGCGGTGATCTCGTGTCGTCGCTCCGACCCGGCAACGACGCGGCACCATCTGTCGGTTACCAGCGTGGCGCTCGTGTCCTCCCCCTCGATCCAGTAGCTGAATCCCCCGTACATGCCGGGAATTTGAAGCCAGCCTTTTCGTCTTCCGGACGCGACGAGTTCGGCGAGGCAGGGAAGCGCCACGGCATACTCGTCTACCAGGTCCCCTGCCCGGCTGCGGATCAGCTCGTGAAAATGCCGCTCGATGGCTTCAAGTGTTTCTTCCGGGATGTCTGACATGGATTCCATCATACTCCTGTCGAGGAGTCCGTATGGCGATAATCGATTCGCCTGGCAAAACCGGAGTTGGGGGCGCCAAAAAATTCTGCGTGTTGCTTCGGGGTGGTGGCATCGCGTGCGTGGTGGGGACCGGGGAGTTCCAGCACACCGGTCGGGATCCCGCACGCACACACGGAAAGCATACACCGAGCGGTGTGACATACACTGGCAGGGGCATGAAAAGTTGCCGCGGTGTGGCGCCCGGTTCCGAAGACCGCGAAGAGCCGCACAGCCGCCAGTTGGCCCCCCCGGGGGGGGCGGGACCAACAACACCGGGGAGAGGCGATCTTCGACTTCCTCAGGCAGCCCGCGCCCGGCGCGGATTCCGGCGCTTCCGCACCCTGCCCTCCCTCTCTCTTTCTCGCTTGGCGTCAGCGGCCTGATAACGGCATGTATTGATATGGCAACCCGTCTCATCATATGTATAACACATTGTCATACAATGTGTTATTTGTGTCGCCCAGAGCGCTCGGAATTGTGTTGGGTCCATTCTTGACAGAATATGTTCTGTTGGCCTATTGTCGCCCCGGTCGTGGAGTAGACGGCCGCCGGCCGCGTGGGGTGACCGGGGATGCCAGCAAGAAGAACACATCAGGAAGTCGGGATGGTAGTGGGCGCAGTGGCGGTGGCTGTTCGCCGTCGCGACAAGACGCTCGGTGACGCATGGCCGGAGCTTCTCGGGGGGGCGATCGGAGGCCGTCTGGGCGGGCGGCTCCCCGATATTTTCGAACCCGCCAGGACACCCAACCACCGAAGCGTCGCTCATTCGTGCGCCGCCGGTGGTGCGATGGTACTCGGGCAGCACGGCGTTGCAAGCCCTTCCATGCGCTCGCCACGGAGGTGGCGGCGGATTATGACCGGCCCCACAAGCAGATTGAGCGATGGTGCCCAGTTTTTGCAAGATGTAACACATTGTAACGTAATAAGTTGCAATATGAGTGGTCATTTCTGGGTGGAAATGTGCTCAAAACGGTATAGATTAAACAGTGCGGTTGGGAGGGCTGCACACGCGGTCCGATGAGTTTCGGCTCACCCGGCTGCATTTTTTTGTCCCATGCATCTCCTCTATCTCGACGATTCGGGCTCATTTCAGAATCCGAACGAAAAACATCTCGTTCTGGGCGGCGTATCGATTTTCGAGGCGCAGGCATTCTGGGTCACCCAGCAGCTGGACCAGCTGGCGGAAAGTATCGCTCCCAACGATCCACACGCTGTCGAGTTTCATGCTTCCGAAATTTTCGCCAGGAGAAAACCTCCCTGGAAGGGGATGAAGCGCGACGAAGCTCAGGGAGTCATAAAAGCCGTGCTGAGTGTCTTGGCGAAGTCGTTCGACAGCGCGCGCGCGTTCGCCTGCGTTGTACACAAGCCGTCGTATACGGAAGTTGACGCCGTTGAACTTGCTTTCGAGGAACTGTGTAACCGGTTCGATCTGTACCTGGGACGACTTCGTGACTCAGGGGACAGGCAACGGGGGCTCTTGATTCTCGACAAAAGTGCGCACGAGACGAGTCTGCAACGGCTTGCCCGCGATTTTCGGGTGCTCGGTACTCGATGGGGCGTGATCCGTAATTTCGCCGATACGCCACTGTTCGTGGATTCGATGGCGTCTCGTGTAGTACAGTTGGCCGATCACGTTGCCTACGCCGTGTTTCGCCGTTACGAGGCTCGAGACGCGCAGTATTTTGACATCATTGCCGACAAGTTTGATATGGCTGATGGCGTGGTCCATGGGCTGGTTCACAAACATACAGAGCTTCGTGTGTGCATGTGTCCTGCATGCCTGAGCCGCCGGAACTCCTGATTGCACGTTTGCGAATCGACGCGTTCTTCCATCGATCGTTTTCTTTCTTGCGAGCGAGGTGAATCATGACTGCTGGTTCGAGCCAGCTTGCCTGGAGACTTCGACAGGCGCGCGAGGCGTCGGGCCTGTCCCAGGAACAGGTGGCCGGGAGGCTCGAGGTGGCGCGCGTGACCATTACCCAGATCGAGCAGGGTAGGCGAAGTGTTTCCGATGCGGAACTCCAGCGGTTCGCCGGCATCTATGCGAAGCCGGTGAAGTGGTTTTACGAACCGCCCGCCCACGAGGTCGACGACGAGGGCGTAGCCGCACTCTTTCGGGCGGCGCCCGAGTTGGAGTACGACGACGCGATCAAGGTTCAGGTTGAGCGCTACGCGGAGATCGCGCGGGAGATGCGTCAGCTCGAAGATCTGTTGCTGGTTGTCCGCGATGTATTTGTGCCGGCAGGATACGCACTCGATGTGCCGCGCTCGAAGTGGGACGCCATCCAGCAGGGTTCGCGCGTGGCTCGCGAAGAGCGGCGCCGACTCGATCTGGGCGATGCGCCCATCGGAGACTTCGCCGAGCTGCTCGACACGCAGGGCATTCGCGCGGTATCCAGCACGCTTCCCGAGGACGTGTCGGGCGTTACGATCCGACAGCCCGATGCCGGTCCGATCATCATCGTGAACAAAGCCCACCTGCACGTGCGCCAGCGTTTTTCGTTCGCCCACGAGTACGCGCACGTGCTTCTCGATCGGGGACACACGGGCATCGTGAGCCGTGCCTCGCAGCGCAACGAAATCCTGGAAATTCGAGCGAACGCGTTTGCGGCGAGTTTCCTGTTGCCTGCATCTGCGGTGCGCGGGTTTGCTGCGAGCGTTGGCAAGGGCCTTCCGAGTCGGCTGTCGGCCGATGTGTTCGACGAGGAGGGTGTGGTGAACGCCAGGCGGCGGGTGCGGCCGCGTTCACAGTCGATCCAGATCTACGACGTGGTCCAACTGGCCGCCCGGTATGGTGTGAGCCACTCGACTGCTCTGTACCGTTTGAAGAACGTTCGTCCGCCGCTCGTGTCGGATGACGAGTTCGCGCGCTTGAAGCGTCTTGTCGACAGCGACGCGCCCTTGAAGGCGCGTGCGGCGCTGGGGTTTCCGGATTCCGACAAGCGCGAGCACGAGTCTCCGGGAACGATGAGTCGTTTCGTGGCGCTGGCCGTGGAAGCGTATCGTCAGAAGCAGATCGACCGCGCGTGGTTGCAGAAAGTCGCTCGGCTCGCGAATGCGGATTGTTCGGAGCTTGAGAGGTTGGCGGCAGGGATGGAAGCCCCGTAGGGGCGTTTTGCCAAGTTTGGTCGAGATTCCCGGCTCGTCGATATAACGCCTTGGCGGTAAGCTGCGGGCCGCGCAGCGGGCCGTCAGCTTGACCGGCGTGTTAGGCGCGCCGACAACAGTGCGCCGTTGCATTCATTCAAGCGTGAACCGCCCATCATCCGCAATGGCTACGTTGAGTATGTCGTTTTCGTTTACGATCTCGCTCAATGCTCGACCGACCTTGAGCACGCCGGACCGTTGGCGATCGGGCCCCATTCGCGGATCCCATGCACAACGGAGTTCCCTACCGCGAAGAACGATCGTCACCTCGCAGGCCTGGTCGGGAAGAAGCGACTTCGCCGACGATGTATTGATACTGGGAATTCGGATCCGCCCGGCGGCGAGGTCCGCCCCGGTGATGCGCTGCGTTTGGCAGCCACTCCTCGAGGATGACTTCATTTCGTACGATTCCCTCCGCTTGGCGGGTCGAAACGGCGACCCTGGGCTATTCACGGATGCTGCACTTAACATCATGCATTGCGTCTCCCCGGCGGCAGGCAAAGAAAAAGCGACTGGGGATCGGGGCCGTAGGCCCCGGCTCGAGACGCCAGGCGACTCATCCCAGACGCTTGTTAGAATGTAGCCGTGTTACGGGCTTTGTCAATGAGGCCACGCAACAATTGTTCCAACATATTGTTGTTACACGGGTCCCGACGGATCAATCACGAGTCATGGATCGGAGGGAATGCCGAAATCGCTCAGTTCTTCTGCGGTGAAGTAGCCGAAAAAAAGGCCCGCAGACCGTGGCCCACGGGCGCCAGCAGGGCGAACCTGCTGGGAGTAGCTTGACGTACAGTAAGTGAGTGGAAGGGGCCCTGTCAAGGCGTACTCGCCCGGTTGTCCCCTTCGCCTCCGCCCGTCCGCCTATTCGATCAAGACCATCTTGTGCACGAGCGACCGGCCGTCCGCCCGCAGCCGGTAGAAATACACGCCGCTGGCCACCCGCGCGCCGCCTGCCCCCGTACCGTCCCACCGCGCCTCGGAGCGTTCCGCCGGCGCGGCCCCCGCGAACAACGTCCGCACGCGCGCTCCCCGCACGTTGAACACGTCCAGGAGCACGCGCGCCGGAGCGGGCAGCGAAAACGCGATGCGCGTCGTGGGATTGAACGGGTTGGGAACATTCTGCTCGAGCACCACGTCGGATGCCGCGGGCGGCCGCTCGCCCGCTACGGCGGTAGCCGACCCGATGATGGCCGTCCGCACACTCAGGTCTCCGCCGTCCATCCGCATCCAGATCGGGCGGACCATGCCGCCGTGCGCCGCGATGTTGATGTAGTCGCCGAAGAACACGCTCGCCGTCGGCGTGAACGACGAGTCGCTGATCTCCACGTTGGCGAACGGGGCGCCGCCGTCGGTGGACGTGGCCAGGTACACGTCGGTGGCGTTGCCTGCGGTGTTGCGCCGGCCGTAGAACACCACGTGCACGTACCCCGTGCGCGGATCCATCGCCACCCACGGGAAGAACTGATGGGCGGGGCCCGTGTCGTCGTTTACGTGCGCGGGGGCGGTCCACGTAGCGCCCACGTCGTCAGACGTCACCAGGAACACGTCGGTGTCGTCGGTGCCGTTGCGCTGGTCGGAGAACATCACGTACACGCGTACCTGGTAGGGCGAGGGGCTGACGTCGCAGTCGGTCACGGGCATGCCGTTGCAGCGGTAGATGCGGGGGATCGCGAAGTCCCACCCGCCGGGCTGTGTTGCGATCGCCGCGCCGCCCTGGACCGAAGGGCAATGCATAAGAATACCACGAATGCGTCCCGGCGATCACGGGCGGCCCGGCGCGGAAGGCCCCTGGCGACGCCTCGAGCGGCGATTGGACGCGCGGGGTGTCAAGTGACACCCGGTTGTACGGGGTGGGGTGGTATTCGTCAGGTCTTCCGTGGGCGGATCGTGGATGCTTCCGAGCTCTGTGCGCTCATGTTTAAGGCGGGCGTGATCGTGCGTGGTGCGCACCATCGCGATCGCATGCAGCGCAACGTATCGCGGATCAGCGGCCGCTCCCCGACCAGGACCCTTTCATTCGCCGTAAACCCTGACTTGATCGTTCGCGCTCCCCGGTCCGCCGAGCGGTTCGCAGCAGCCGCTTGACAGGTGGCCCTGGCTGGCCTACGAAGCCCACTTCAGCGACGGCCTCTTCCCGGACGCAACACAGTCGCGGAGATACAAGTTGATTATGTTCCGGTAGGGTATTCCCGTTTCATCCGCGATCTGTTTGAAGTACTCGAAGACATCCACGCCAGGTCGGCGGGGTCGTCGGTGTGTGGGGGAGCGGCGCCGCACCTTGACACCGGCCCGGCCCTCGCCGATCATCGAGCCTGTTCGAAGCGAAGGCTCGTTCGATCCCCGGTGCCGGCGCCCCGGAAGATTCGGCTCCCCCTCTGCGTGCCCGCGGTCCCCCGGCGGACGGCCCTGAGCCTCGTGGCTCAACCCGAAAGGATTCCCGTGAGTCATCTGATGGTTGCGACGATTGCGCTCGTTGTCACACTGGTCGTGGTGGTAATCCAGTGGCGCCGCGGAATGAAAGTATCGTGGGGTGGGGCCGCGATGTTCGTTGCGTTTACCACGGTGGGCGAGTGGGTTGTGGATGCCCCCGAACCCCGTGCGCTGGTGTTCAAGGCAGGCGTGATTGTGGTGTGCATCATCGTGGTCGCGTTCGACGCCCGCCGGCCGGCCGGGGCCGCATAGAGAGCGATGCCATATTAAGTGGTGATCATCAAGATCACCGCCGCCAATGCGGCGGCGTGGTTCCCCTCTCCCCCTTTCCCGGGCATTCCCCGCGCCCCTTACCGCTTCCCGTGCCGGCGCAGCGCCGCGCGTGCCTGCTTCGCCACCTGCTCGCGCAATCCCTTCGGTGCGAGCACCTCGCACTCGCCCCCGAAGCCCAGCGCCCAGGCGGCGACCTCGTCGAGATTGTTCACGCGCATCGTCAGCTCGCACCCGCCGTCTACTCCGCGCAACGTCTGCGAAGCGTGCCACTGCCGCTCGGCCACGAAGTCGGCCGCGTGTCCGGTAAAGAGCAGCTTCACCCGGCGCGGACGCCCGCCCCGCATCACCCGGAATGCCCCCGCCATGTACGCGTTCACGTCGAAGCCTGTCGGTACGCGGAATCGCTTGCCCGTCTTCTCCAGTTGCTCGATGCGCTCGGGAACGAACAATCGCACGTCGCGCCGTGTGTGACAGTAAGCCACCGCGTACCAGCTTCCGTCGATACTGAGCATGTGGTACGGGTCGATCTCTCGCGTGGCCGTCCGCCCACTCGAAAAACTCCGGTAGCGAATGCGCAGGCGCTCGCGGGCGCGCACCGCGTCGCACAATTCGGCCACGCGCTCCACGTCGGCGATGCGCGGTGCGCTCACCGAAAACGACGTGGCGCCGGCCAGGTCGCTTAGCCTCACGGTAATCTCCTCTGGGAGTAACGCGGCCAGGTGGTCGCATGCCTGTTGCACCTGCGCGGCAATCGGCGTGCCCGCGTACGCGCGCGTTACCTGGCTGGCGATGAGCAGGGCGAGCAGTTCGCCTTCTCCCAGGTTGACGGCGGGCAGGCGGAACCCCTCGTGGGTGTAGCGGTATCCGCTGCACGCTTCGTCGTATTCGACGGGTGCGCGCAGCACGGTGCGCATGTACTCAATGTCGCGGTAGATGGTGCGACGCGACACTTCGATTTCACGGGCGAACTGCCCGGCGTTGAGACACTCGCCGGCGCGAAGGTGGGCGTCGATGTGCATCATTCGAAACAGCGCAGGGCGCGTCGGGTACTGTCGCATTGGGTAGCCTCCCCGGCCTGAGGATTGTGGACCCGCCGGAATGTCGGACCGGCGACCGGATGGGGCCGGAGCCCGACGGATCGTGGGATCGGCGGGTTGGAACTCCGCCCACGCAGGTTCGACGGGTTCCGTATCTTTATAAGTATACGCGCCGTTCGTTGACGCTACAACCAGTCGCGCCGAAGCGTTGGCCGCCGCCTCCGGCCGTGTGCTGCCACCGGGGCGGTATGCGTCGAAGTGTCGCCCGCCGCACGCCAGCGCTCACGTCAGCACGATGGTGCAGCGTTGCCCGTTGCCATCGCGCGACCGCTCGTGTCCGCAGCGGGTGCACCGCGCGTGGGTGGCCAGCAGCGTACGCCAGCGCGCATCGGCAAAATACGCCGTCGACTCGTAGCCCGGCTGGCCGCAATCGGGGCAACGGGTAACTTCGATACGGCGGTTGGCATCGCGGGGAATTGCAATAATTTCGACTGTCGGGTTTTTCATGGCGCGTGTGCTGCCGGAAGAAGCGCCTGTCCCCTGTCGCGACAGAGAAGCGGTCCGGCAGCGAGCCGCTCTCCCCGGTGGGCCGGCGTACCTCCGGCAGCGCGCCAAGGATACACCCGGGGGTGTGACGGACACGGTCAGGGGGGTGAGCGGTTTTCCCCCCCTTTCGAGGTGCGGGCATCCGGCTGCTCGCCCGGGGCGTGTCCAGGTCAACATCCCGCGTATTCGTTCATGGCGTCAAAGGTTGAAGTATTCGCACTCCCTGCTCGACTTCGAGACGATCAATCCGGCGATTCCGCTGTACGACGAAACGCGTCCGTCGTGGAGTTGCTCAGCGCATTGCGGGGGCTGGTGTGATACCGGCGTGTAGACTGCCGCGCGAGGTGTGGTCACGGTCGCCTCCCCCGTAACGTTTCGCAGGCGAGCGGAATCGGCGAGCCAGGTTCTGCGTGGAAGGGTGTCGTGCCGCTGCTGCACGATGCGTTGGCTCATACGTGCTTACAAAAAAAGATTTCCTGTAACCGGGCGAATTTCCCGGAACCGCCGGGAGTCTGAATCGGTGCGTGCCGACGTCGCGACATTCGCATCGCGCACCGCTCTCAACCGTTTTGATCACCTGCGTGCAGTCCGGCGCGAGAAGTGATCACTATGGTGCATGACCGCCCATCGGCGTCTTCGGAGCGGGTTTCCTTACATTCGTAGCAGCACGTGAATTGTGCGATGGATCGGTGTGCCCGCCACGCGTCCCGTGACACGAAGTACGTAACCCGTTGGAACAACTTGCTTCCGTACTCGGGGCACACGGTATATTCGCATACCTGTCGCGCATCGGGGAAATGAGTTTGACGATCATGAGTATCTCCCGAGTTCAGTGGAAACGAATCGGATGAGCGTCCGGAGTCCGGCCCGCGCGGCCGCGCCGCGTCGGGTGCGCAGCCGATTTTTCGCGGTCTTCCCGGCGGCGCAGACCGGGCGTCCGAAGCTCGAAGCGTAGTCGAAACGGTATGACACACACGGTCAGGACGAATCACTGGCGCGTGCAAAAATATCCGCGCAAAACGACGACGACGGTCCGGATCCGGGACAGTGGCGACAGGCGTGTACCGGCGATGTCCACACGACTTCAGAGTATTGTATCCGTTGTATTGTCAGTAAGTTATAAAGAATAATTGCTGGAATAAAGTCGTCCCTTTCGATACAGTCTTCGCGGCATCTGTCCGAAAATCACACAAGTATAAGGGAGGGCTCGATGGACGCCAGTCCACGGCAGTTCGATCCGGTTCGTTACAAGCAGACCACCCGGGAGCAGTGGGAAACCGCGGCGGAGCCGTGGCACCGGTGGGGGACCCTCCTCACGCGCTGGCTCGGACCGCCCACCGACACGATGCTCGACATGGCCGGGATCGGCGAGGGCAGCCGCGTGCTCGACGTGGCGGCGGGCGCCGGCGACCAGACCATCCAGGTAGCGCGTCGCGTGGGGCCCGGCGGGCACGTTCGGGCCACCGACCTCTCACCCACCATCCTGAAGTTCGCCGCCGAGCGCGCCCGTGCGGCGGGTCTGACCAATGTGGAAACCCACGAGCTCGACGGCGAGAACCTCACCGAACTCGAAGCCGGCTCGTTCGACGCGGTGATCTCGCGCGTGGGCATGATCTACTTTCCCGACCAGCAGCGCGCGCTCGCGGGCATGCGGCACGCGCTCCGGCCCGGAGGCCGTGTGGCGGCCATGGTGTATTCCACCGCCGATAAGAACGGGTTCTTCTCCATTCCCGTTTCGATCATCCGGCGGCGCGCCCAGCTTCCCCCGCCGCTACCCGGTCAGCCCGGACCATTCAGTCTCGGAGGCGAGGGCGTGCTCGAAAAGGCGCTTGTCGACGCGGGATTCACCGACGTGGACGTGCAGGTGGTTGATGCGCCCGTACGTGTGGAAGCGGCCGGCGAGTGCCTGGCCTTTGAGAAGGAATCATTCGGCGCGCTCCACCAGATGATGTCGGGACTGAGCGAAGACGAGAAAACCTCGGTGTGGAACGAAATCGAAGACGAACTGCGCAAGTTCGAGACCGACGGTGGATTCGAGGGACCGTGCGAACTCGTTATCGCTGCGGGCACGAAGTAGCCGGCGTTGCACGGGAGGGGTTCCGATGAGCAATCAACGCACGGATGGGTTCACCGTGGCGGCGGCGCAGTTTGCCCCCGTGTACCTGAACCGGGCGCAGACCATCGAAAAGGCGTGCGATGTAATCGCCGATGCCGGGCGTGCGGGGGTTGCCCTGGTGGTGTTTCCCGAGGTGTTCGTGTCGGGCTACCCCGACTGGGTGTGGCTGGTTCCCAACAGCGCCGGTGCCGCGCTCAATGATTTGTACCGGGAGTTGTGGGAAAACGCCGTGACGATTCCGGATGAATCGACCGGACAACTGTGTCGTGCCGCGCGCAGCGCAGGGGTGCATGTGGCCATCGGCATGAACGAGCGCAACGCCGAGGCGAGTCACGCCAGCCTCTACAACACGTTGCTCCTGATCGACAGCGAAGGAAACATCGTGGGCACGCACCGCAAGCTCATGCCCACCGGTGGAGAGCGGCTGGTGTGGGCACAGGGCGACGGTTCGACGCTGCACGTGTGGAATACACCGTTTGCTCGAGTGGGCGCGCTCATTTGCTGGGAAAACTTCATGCCGCTCGCGCGCACGGCCATGTACACGGGCGGCGCGCAGATCCTCGTGGCGCCTACGTGGGACAAGAGCGAGAACTGGCTGGCCAGCATGCGGCACATTGCCCGCGAAGGTGGGATGTATGTGGTGAGTTGCTGCATGGCTCTCCACCGCGACGCTGTTCCCGATCGTTTGGAGTTCAAGTCGTCGTACCCGGCCGACCGGCAATGGCTCAACGCGGGCAACAGCTGTGTGGTGAGTCCGCAGGGAAAGATCATCGTGGGGCCGGTGTCGGAACGGGAGGAATTGATCGTTGCGGAAGTCGATTTGTCGCAGATCACCGCGGCCAAGAGAATGTTCGACGTCGCGGGGCACTACGCGCGCCCCGATGTGTTTTCGTTTCGTGTGAATCGTAATGTGGGGTAGGCACGCGCAGCGTGGCTGCCCGAAGTGGTTTGTTTGAGGAGGGACCGTCATGTTCAAGAAACTGGGGTTTGTCGTAGTCGCCGTTCTGGCGCTGTCGTTCCAGTCTGTGCTGGGCCAGGCGAAAAACGAAACGGTTGGCGCACAGAGTCTCACGGGTGAGCTGGTTGTGAAGGCCTCGCCGGCCGACGTGTGGAACGTGCTGACCGACGCGAAGCAACTGGCCGCCTTGCTTGGATACGAGTACCAGGGGGGAACCTCCCGGTTCGATCGCGTGGGGGCCGTGGCGAGGGTAAAGGTGTGGGGCGAGGGCGGGAACTTCGTGGCGGTGCGGTCTGTTCCGGGCGAGCAGTTGCGCCTCAGTCTCGATCCGGTGAGCGGTTCGTATATCTGCAGCTGCTCGTGGACGGTATCGAAGGCCGACGGCGGGGCATCCATCCGATACGTCGAGCGCTACACCGAGTCGGGAAAACAAACGAAGGAAGCGCTGCAGTCGCAGGTAGATGACCTCAACGCGAGGCTGGCGAAACTCCAGCGTCTCGTGGAAAAAGACTGATCGGAACAACGTGCCGCACTTCCGGTTCTTCGACGATCTTCTCCCCATAAAACGTGTGCGACGTTATTCTAAGCGTTGCCCCGGCCACGAGGATGTTCGATGTCGCGGGGCACTACGCGCGCCCCGATGTGTTTTCGTTTCGTGTGAATCGTGACGGGGAATAGCCGCACGCGCGCCTGTTTCGTTCTCTGTGGAACGAGGACACGGCAATGTTCAAGAAACCGTTGGTCCGAAGCCGCTTTTGACAGATCGCGCGCTGCGCGCTAGGATCACGGGCCACATGCGCGACCGTGCAATCCCATCTCATCTGCGCGTCGGGCCGGCCGTACGAACCCGGGGGAAACGGGGTATGTGTGGTTAACGCCGTCGTTTACCTTGTGGTCAGTGTCAGCGGTGCCTCGGTGCTTGCCATCGAGTTGCTCGGCACCCGCGTTCTGGCCCCGTTCTATGGCGCCAGCCTTTATCTGTGGTCGGCGCTGATCAGCGTCACCCTCGCGGCGCTCAGCGCGGGGTACGCCATCGGCGGACGATGGGCCGATCGGGGAGCAAATTTTTTCCGGTTCGGCATGCTCCCTGGACTGGCCGGTGTGTGGATAGTGCTTGTTCCGGAAATCCGCGGCCCGGTGCTCGGCTGGTCACAAACGCTCGGTTTGCGTGCCGCCGTTCTCATCACCGCAACCGTCCTGTTTTTCCCGCCCCTCCTCGCGCTGGGAATGGTTAGCCCGTATGCCATTCGCCTCAAAGCGACCCGCCTGGATATTGTGGGACGAACCGCGGGCAACCTGTATGCCGTATCGACGATGGCCAGCGTTCTGGCCGCGGTGACGACCGGCTTCGTGCTCATTCCCAACGTTGGTGTCAATCGTCTGATACTCTGCATCGGCATTGCGCTCGTTCTGGTAGCGGTTGTCGGACTGCTCATCGGCAGGCTCGAGCACAAGCGGAGCGGCCTCACTATGCGGAACAACGCGCTATGGGGGGTCGTGCTTCTGATTGGGGGCGTCGGTGCAACCCTGTTGCTATCGAGCCGCGAGACCACCCGGAAGGCGCCGGGCGTACTTGCCATTGCACAGAGTCCGTACGCCGAGATCCGTGTGCTCGACCGGGACGATGGTCGCTACATGTTGATCGACGGCGGCGCGCACACCGTGGCCGATACGTCCACATGGGAGTCCACGTTTTCTTATGTTAACGTAATCGATATTTCCCGCCGGTTTTTTGACAAACCCGGGCGGATGTTGCTTGTGGGGCTCGGCGGCGGGTCCGTGGTCAAACGCTTCGTTCGCAATGGATGGAGCGTGGATGCCGTGGAGATCGATCCGGCGGTGGTGCGTATCGCGCGCAAGTACTTTGCGCTTCGCGACAGTGAGGCGCGGGTGTTTACCGAAGACGGACGGCGGTTCCTCGACACATGCGGCAGAACGTATGACGTGGTGGTGCTCGATGCATTCGGAAGCAGCTCGATCCCGTTTCACCTCGTTACGCGGGAGGCGTTCACCAAAATTCGCGACTGCCTGAACGCGCGCGGCGTGCTGGCGATGAATGTCGAGTCGGTGGGCTGGTACGATCCGCTCGTACGCGCTCTGGCGGCCACGGCGGAGACCGTATTTCGAAACGTACTGGTTCTTCCCATCGCCGAACCGCCCAATCAGCTTGGCAACGTGGTGCTCATGGCCTCCAACCGCTCACTCCAGCTCCCCGAGTTTCCCGCCCCGTCGTACCGTTTCAGTCGGGAGTACGACCAGACGCACGCCTGGGACAATCGCTTTGCGGTGGGCCCCGGCGATGGGTCGATTCTCACCGACGACCTCAACCCGGTGGACGTGATGGCCGAGCGGGTCAATCACGTGGCGCGAGCGCAACTGCACACGTTTTTCGGCACCTCGCACGCTGATCGCTCCGAGTAGCCCGACGGTTCTAACCGTCCCTGGCGGGGTCCCCATTCGACATTGGGCGAATCGTACCCGTTTCATCGATGCGTACGGGGTATCCTTCAATCTGGTGGGGCAACGTGGCTTTACGTTCGGCCGTGAGTTCTTTGACCATCACGATAATGCACGGTGTCCCGTCATCGAGCTGTCCAATGGCCACCCCGACCACCCCGGGGATTTTCATCAGGGAATCTACGTGGGCGTCCATCACTGTCTTGATATCGCGCTGGGGCATGTTGTTCCCGGAGGTTCGTTTGGTCTGACACGCAGAAAACGACACGATCATACAGAGAAACGTCAGAAAAGCAATCACCCGCGCCCGGCTGAGCCGGACGCGGGTGATTGCAGAAAGATCCCGTACGAAATTCCGCATCCGCAGGATTCTAGTTGCCAACCATGTTGGCGCCGAGGAATGCGAGCACGTCGTTGATCGGGTTGGCCACGGCGGTTGAGCTGCTGCCCGCGAAGAGCAGCCCGACGGCCCGCGGGTTCGTGCTGACGTCTTCGACCATTAACGAGCCCGAGTCACCACTGTTCAGGAACTTGCTGCCACGGTTCTTGACAATAATCTGGCCGGTGAACGTTTTCGTGAACGCCGTGTTCCCGGCGCACTCGTCTTCGTACGACACGCTGACGGTCGCGTTCAGTCCGGTGATCGAGCTGCGCGAGAGTCCCGTGGTGCGTCCACTCTTTTTCACTGCCTGGCCGATCGAAGCGGCAACCGTTTGGGCCGACAGCGTTCCGACCTCGAGGATCGCACCGCTGGGGTCGACCATGCCACTGATCACGTTGGCACTCGAGCAGTCCACATTGCTGTTGGGCAGTGATTTTGTGACCACCAGCGTGGCCACGTTCTGTGCGTTGGCCGCGTTGCAGTTTACGTCGATCAGCCCGGGCTGAATAATCGCGTCGCCCGTTTTGGCAACGAGATTGTTCCCGCCGGAAACAATATCTGCCTCGAATACGTGATAGTTGCTGAGAATACGCTGCTGGCCGCCTACCTGAATCAGCGAGCCGAGGGTGCCGCCGCAGCAGAATCCATTGGCCAGGTCGTGCGTCCAGCCGCCCGAGGTGCCCAGTTGGATGGGCGCGGTCTGTTTGGCCTTGTGGTCGACCTTGCCGTGACCGCCGCCACCACCGCCGGGTTTGCCCTTCATGGCGACAATCCGGTCGGTGAGCATAATCTTTACCGGTACGCCGTCGAGCGTTTTCGGCGCGGCTTCCATCGCGCGACGGGACGTGACGAGCAATAATATAGCCGGCTTATGCTGGTCGTTTACCGTGATCGCCGTTCCGATCACGTCCGGGTCGGCCATCAGGTGCGCGGTATGCCGTTTTTGCACGGCGACCAGCGACTGCACCTGCGGGTTCGACATGTTAAATACACCCACGGCCGGGGGTGCCGGAGCCGTGGTCGACTGGTCGGCGTTAAAACACCCGGAGAGGCCGATGGAGAGCGCAAGCACCACGCCGACCGACAACAATGCCAGCCGACGCGAAGTCAGGAATGAACGTTTCATTCAAGACCCTCCTGTGTTGAGGTGGGGGAACGAAGATGCGGCTTGGTACGGAATACGAACGAGTGTATGGCTGTGGGCGCGAAATGTCAATAAACGCGCGGGTGGATGATCGGCGCCGCACAACCTGCGTGCGCGGCATCGATTCGTCCCATATACTTGGTGGTGCGGAATAAAATATAATGAATCATCTATTCGGTTGCGAAAACTCGCCCCCGGGGCGATACTCCCCGTATGATGGAAGCCTCCTCAATCGTCTCCTCTTTCATCCTCGGTCTCGACGTCGGTTCCACGACGGTGAAGGCCGTGGTGGTCGACGCGCACGGGGGCGATACGCTGTGGCGCGACTACCAGCGCCACGAAACGCGCCAGAGTGATAAAGTACTCGAATTTCTTCAGATAATCGCCCGCGATGTACCCGGGTTTGCCGACGCGTGCGCCGATAATCGAGTGCGCGCGTTCATCACCGGGTCGGGGGGAAATGCCATCGCGCCGCACATCGGCGCGAAGTTTGTGCAGGAAGTCAACGCGGTCTGTCATGCCATCGAGAAGTTTCATCCCGAGGCCGGGTCGGTCGTCGAACTCGGGGGACAGGACGCGAAAATCATCGTGTTCAAAAAAGACCCGCAGACTGGCCGCAAGAAAAAGATCCCGTCGATGAACGACAAGTGCGCGGGTGGCACGGGCGCCGTTATCGACAAGATCAACGCGAAGCTGCGCATTCCCGCCGACGAACTCTGTGAGCAGCGCTACGACGGTATCAAACTGCACAAAGTGGCGGGCAAGTGCGGCGTGTTCGCCGAAACCGACATCAACAGTCTGCAAAAGCAGGGCATTCCCAACAGTGAACTGATGGCCAGCCTGTTCGACGCGATCGTGGGACAGAACCTCGCCGTGCTCACGCGCGGTCACACGCTGCGCCCGCATGTAATCCTGCTCGGCGGTCCCAACACGTATATCCGCGGCATGCGCGAAGCGTGGCAGCACAACATCCCGCTCGTGTGGAAAGAACGCGAGGTCGTGCTGCCCGAGGGTGTGGATCCGCGCGATTTGATCCGCGTGCCCGAGAACGCGCAGTATTACGCGGCGATTGGTGCCGTGGAATACGGGCGCACCGAGGAAGAGGATGTGGGCGTGTACCGCGGACCGGCGGGGCTCGACGACTACATTCGCGAAGGACGCAAGAAAAACCGCAAGGGCGCCTCGCGCGCGTTGTGGGCATCGCGTGAAGAGCTCGAAGCGTTCCGCGAGCAGTATCGTCCCGAACCGTTTGTACCGGTCTCGTTCGAGGCCGGCCAGACGGTACGCGCGTTTATCGGCCTCGACGGCGGGTCGACCTCGACGAAAGCCGTGCTGCTCTCTCCCGGGCGTGAGGTGCTCGCCAAGGCCTACCAGCTTTCGAAGGGCAATCCCATTGAAGACACCATCGAGGTGCTCGGCGCGCTGCGTGCGCAGGTGGAAGATCGCGGGGCTACGTTGCACGTACTCGGCACGGGTACAACCGGGTATGCCAAAGACATTCTGCGCGACGTACTCGGCGCCGATGCGGCCATCGTGGAAACGGTCGCGCACGCCGAGTCGGCCCTGCACTTCTACGACGATGTCGACGTGATTTGCGATGTGGGCGGGCAGGACATCAAGATTATGGCGCTGCAGAACGGAAGCGTGAAAGACTTTAAACTCAACACGCAGTGCTCGGCGGGAAACGGATACTTTTTGCAGTCGACCGCGGGCGAGTTCGGTGTGCCGGTGGAGCAGTTTGCCGACACGGCGTTCTCCGCCGAGTCGATGCCCCGGTTCGGATACGGTTGCGCGGTATTCATGCAGAGCGACATCGTGGACTTTCAGCGCCAGGGGTGGAGCCCGGCCGAAATCATGGCCGGTCTGGCCGCAGTGCTGCCCAAAAACATTTGGCTCTACGTGGCGCAAATTCCGAATCTGGCGCGGCTGGGGCGGCGATTTGTGCTGCAAGGCGGCACGCAGCGCAATTTGGCGGCGGTCAAGGCGCAGGTGGACTTTATCCGATCGCGTTTCCGGTCGAACGGGAGCGGGCCCGATGTGATTGTGCACCGCCACTGCGGCGAGTCGGGCGCAATTGGCGCGGCCATCGAGGCGGTGCGTCTCTATGAAAACGGACGCCACAGCACGTTCATCGGACTCGACGCGGTGGAGAACATCAGCTACACGACTACGACGAGCGAAGACACACGGTGTCATTTCTGTAAGAACGAGTGTTTGCGCACATTCGTCGACGTGGAAACGCCGGGATCGGTGACGCATTTCGGCGAGGGGACGGGGAAGAGACGGGCTGTGCGGGTTGCGAACACCTCGGGTGTTGCGCAGGAAGCGGGCGGCGGGTGTTCGGAAACCGTCGGCGCGGGATCCGTCGACGCAGGAACCGTCGGTACGGCAACTGTGCGTATGGCCCAGGGGCAGGTAGATACGCGCATCGCCGCCGTTGGGGGCCGTGCTTCGAAGGTACCGCTTGCGCCCGGTGCGCGGCGCCTGATCGTGAACAACTCGTGCGAGAAGGGACTGGTGGAAGACGTAGACGCGATGCGCGAGATCAAGAAGGGCCTCGATGCCGCGCTCGAGGCCGCGCCCAACTTTGTGGCGATGAGCGCGCGCGAGGTGTTTCGCCCGTGCAAGCCCGAGAGCGTGGCCGACGAAATGCCGCGCGTGCGGCTGACCCCCGCCGCGCGCCGACGGGTGGAAGCGATGCATGCGCGTGCGAAGTTCCGCATCGGCATTCCACGCCTGCTCAACCAGTATTCGACGAACCCGCTCTTTAGCGCGTACTTCGAAAGCCTGGGCATCGGACCACGCAACCTCGTGTACTCCGACTACACAAATGAGGAGCTATATAAGGAGGGGGCCAAACGCGGTGCGATCGACCCGTGTTTTCCGAGCAAGCTGGGTATTCCACACGTGCACAACCTGCTCTTCCACAAGCACGCCAAAAAGAAACTCGACGTCATTTTCTTTCCGATGATCGACGACCTGCGCACCGACCTGGTCGACACCGTGGATTGCCGCGCGTGCCCGACGGTGACGGCGACGCCCGAGGCGGTGAAGGCCGCGTTCACCAAGGAAGAAGACCTGTTTGCGAAAAAGGGTGTGGAGTTTCTCAATCCGCTGGTGAACATATCGCTTCCGCCGCTGTTCGCGCGGCAGATGTACGCCACGTTTGGCGAACGGCTCGGGCTTTCGAAGGCGGAAAACCGACGGGCGGTGGAGGCCGGATACGAGGCCCTCGACGCCTACGAGCACAAGATGCGGCGCCGCGCGCGCGGTGTGCTCGATAAACTGGTAGCCGAGCGACGTCTGGGCATCGTGGTTCTGGGGCGTCCGTACCACAACGACCCGGGAATTAACCACGAGATTCTCGTGGAGTTCCAGAAGCTCGGTTACCCGGTGTTCACACAGGACTGCCTGCCGATCGACGCCGACCTGCTCGACCGGCTCTTCGGCGACGAGGTGCGCGCGGGCGTGGTGCGCAGTCCGATGGCGATCGACGACGTGTGGAAGAATGCGTACAGTGAGAACACAAACCGCAAGGTGTGGGCGGCCAAGTACGTGGCACGTCACCCCAACCTGGTGGCGCTGGAACTGTCGAATTTCAAGTGCGGCCACGACGCGCCGATTTACGCGACGGTCGAGGAAACGATCGAGCGCTCGGGCACGCCATATTTTTCCTTCAAGGACCTCGATGAGAATCGACCGAGCGGGTCGATCAAGATTCGCGTGGAGACGATCTCGTACTTTCTGACGCGCTACCGCGAGGAGCACCTGGGCGCATCCGGGCAGCCGCGGCGCGAACGCCGGATGCGCAGCGAGGCACCGGCGATGAGCGCAGTGGGATCGTAGTCCGCCCGCCGCGAACTCCACAATTCTCCGGCGAGCACGCCGGAATGTCCTCCGGAACACGCTGCATTCCTCTCGGGGGTATCCCGCAATTCTCTCGCGCGAGCGCCCCGCAAGTTGCTCGCTGTTTCGGCGCGCACGTCGCAATTCGCTCGGGGGCACGTCGCAATTCTCGCGCGCGCACGTCGCAGTTGGCTCGCGGTTCTGGCACGCACCCGAATTGATCCGCTACTGGTCGCCCATTCGTATGCCGGCCCCGCGGGCGCCGGTTTTCATCCGCTTGTGCGGTCCAATTTCCACGCCGGCCCTGTCCGAACCCGTTCCCTTGTGCTACTTTCTATGCGCAGGGTTCCACGACGTGTGTCGTTTCATTCGGGTCCGTATCGGAGGCCATCATGACAGACCAGTTTCATCCCAGCGCCCAGTACGCTGTTACCATGCGCATCGAGTGCCCGCACGAGTCGGGGTGGATCGCGAAGATTACGAAAACCATTGCGGAACTCGGAAGCGCCATCGGAGCCATCGATCTCGTCAAGATCCGCAACGGACGCAGCATCCGCGACTACACCGTCGAGAGCGGGTCGGTCGCCCAGGCCCAGAAGGTGGTGGAGGCGGTGCGCACACTTGACGGCGTGAACGTCCACTTCGTTTCCGACAACACGTTTCTGATCCACCTCGGCGGCAAACTCGAGATCCGCTCCAAGGTTCCCCTGAAAACCCGTGCCGACCTCTCGATGGCCTACACCCCCGGCGTGGCTCGTGTGTGCCGCGCGATCGAGCACCTCGAAGAGGCGAGTTTCAACCTCACCATTCGCAAGAACACCGTGGCGATCGTTTCCGACGGTAGCGCGGTGCTCGGCCTGGGAAATATCGGAGCCGCCGCGGCCATGCCCGTCATGGAGGGCAAGGCGATCCTGTTCAAGGAATTCGGTGGGGTCGACGCCTTTCCCCTGTGTGTGAACGACCACGACCCCGAACACATCATCGAGTTCTGCCGCATGGTGGCTCCCACGTTCGGTGGTATTAACCTGGAAGATATCAAAGCGCCCGAATGCTTTGTTGTCGAGGAGCGCCTGCGCGATTTGCTCGATATCCCGGTGTTCCACGACGACCAGCACGGAACGGCCATCGTGATCCTGGCAGGATTGATCAATGCAATGGCCTTGCTGCAGCGCGAACCATCGGAACAAAAAGTGGTCATCGCCGGTGCGGGTGCGGCCGGTACGGCGTGCGCGAAAACACTGACCGGATTCGGTTTTACCCGCATTGTTTCGTGCGACAGCCACGGCGCGATTTACCATGGACGCGACGTGGGCAATGCGCCGTCGAAACGCTGGCTTGCCGAGAATACGAACCCGGACAATGAATCGGGGAGTTTGAAGGACGTCATCGCGGGCGCCGATATATTTATCGGGGTATCTCGCCCGAATGTGATTGACCGGAACGACGTGCTCAAGATGAATCCAGACCCTGTGGTATTTGCGATGAGTAATCCGGACCCCGAGGTGGCGCCGGAAACGGTGCACGACATCGTGAGCGTAATGGCGACCGGACGCAGCGACTACCCGAATCAGATCAATAACCTGCTTACGTTTCCGGGGATCTTTCGGGGCGCGCTCGATGCGCGTGCGTCCAATATTACGCACGCGATGGAAGTGGCCGCCGCACATGCGATTGCAAATATGATTACGGACGAAGAACGCACGCGCGATTACATCATACCGAGCGCTTTTCACCGCGATGTGAGCCGGCGTGTGGCCACGGCTGTCGTGCAGGCGGCAAATGAAAGCGGTGTCGCCCGGCGTACACCAAAGGTCGATCGCGTATACGAGTAGTCACGCATCGGAGGCAACTCGTGCGGATCCGCCGAAGGCGAGCGCGAGCGTGACGCGCGGGCATCCGTCATTTTGCACGGGAAGTGAGCGGGCAAACTCCACTCGATTGCACGTCGTGTGGTCCCGGTTCGCGTTGTTTCGGGGTCGCCGTGGATCGGATCAGATCAGATGGGAACGAAATTGCAATTACCGGGCAACGGGCCGGAACGTGCCGTTGTCGTGGGCAGTGGCCCTGCGGGCTCGGTGGCGGCGGCCGTGCTCGCGCGGCGCGGACTGCCCGTTACACTCGTCGATCGCCAGCGTTTTCCTCGCGACAAAGTGTGCGGTGATGGCGTGCCGCCGGGCAGCGTGGAAATCCTCGATCGCATCGGCGCGGGACCGGCGGTACGCGCGGCGGGCTTCACGCGAATTCACGGAATCCGCGTCGTGTCCCCCCGGGGACAGACCTGGCAGACGGGTTTGCGGGCAAGGCACGAAGGACTCGGGTTTTTCGTTGCTCCACGGATTCAGTTTGACTCGATCCTGCGGGATCATGCGATTGCGTGTGGTGCGCAGTGTGTGCATGGCACCGTGCGCGAGTTGTGCCGCGACGGTTCGGGGCGGGTAACGGGTGTGCGCGTCAGCGAGCACGGGCGGGAGAAGATTCTCGGCGCGTTCGTGGTAATCGGAGCAGACGGAGCGACATCCCGCGTGGCGCGCGACCTGGGCGCGGGCGCATTCGCTGCGACGTTGCGCGGCGTTGCGGGGAGCACCGCGGTGGCGGCGCGACAGTACGTGGAGGGCATCGAGACCGTTCCGGATACCGTCGAGTTCTATTTTCACCGGTTTCTCCTGCCGGGGTATGGCTGGATTTTTCCGCTGGGTCGGGGAAGGGCCAACGTGGGAGTACTTGTTCCCGCCGAGCACGCGCACGGGAAATCGGGATTCCCGTCGCGGCATCTCGATCAATTCCTGTCGCACCGCAGCGTGGCGCCGCGGCTGCGTGCCAGCGCGCGATGCAGCGCCGTGGAAACATGGCAGCTTCCCTGTGCCACACCTCGCCGGATTTCGCGCAGCGCGGCCGGTGTACTGTTGGTGGGGGACGCCGCCTCCCTTGTCGACCCGCTCACGGGTGAGGGAATTCACGCCGCGCTCGTGTCGGGTGAACTTGCCGGGAATGCGGCGGCGGACGCGATGAACGGACTGCTTCCGACGGCCGATATGCCCGCACGCTACGAGATCGGTCTCCAGGCCGCGCTGGGGCCGTTGATTGCCCGGGCTTGGTCGGCCCGACATTTTATCGAGCATCATCCGATCGTGCTCGAGGCGCTTTTCTGGGTGGCTCGTATCGGGGCGGGTGCGGTTCGTCACTACATCAACCGGATATCCAGCGATTTTGTCGCCGCTCGTCCTGTGCGCGGCGAATAAATTGCGCCCGCGACGGGTAGATCTGTGAGGGCCGCACACGGGGGCTCTCGTGACGGCGCGCATTATCTCGAACGTTCCGGAGGTTCCCTATGAGTCTCGAAGACCAACTTTCCCTGCGATTCAAGTGCGCCAAGTGCGATGCGAACGGCGCCACGGTAAAGCGGATTTCCGCCAGCGGCACCGGTCTCTCAAAAATTCTCGACATCCAGCACAATCAATTCATCGCGGTATCGTGCCGTAATTGCGGGTACACAGAGATCTACAACCCCGAATCGCTCGAAGGAAAGCGCCATCTCGGGACGATTCTCGACGTACTGTTTGGCGGTTGATGCACCGGATTCCTGGACGGGCATGTGCCGACAGCGGTTCGGGGCCTGGCCTCCGGTCGCGTGTCGCGTGCGCTTTGCACGCGCTGGCGGTCGCCAAAGTGGCGCTTTGCGCGTGTGCGCCGGCCCGGCAACGGGGTGCAACAACCGGGCGGTGCGCCGGATGGTCTGACACGTCGCGCCCTGGAGGCCCGCGGCCACGTGAACCCCCCCATGTAACCGTCCCCACGCCATTTTGCGGGCTTCGTTGTGTCGGGCCTTGATTCGCCCGTTGTGCGCCATTTCGTTGGGTCGGTCCCGAGTCCATCGGCATGGCGGTTGCATTACTTCGCGGCGGGAACTATCGCGTTTGACGTTTGAGGAGACACTGCCATGCCACGACGCTGGTTGATCGCGCTCGCGGCCATCGTTGGAATCACATTGCTTGTCGTTGGGATCGGGTCGGGATCCGGAGACGACAAATCGGTCCAACCCCAGGTATTCACGCTGATCACCGGATCGGCCCGGCGCGTTGCCGATGGCCGCGCGCAGATCTGGTTATCCCGTGTTAACCCCGCTCACCGGCAGAAAAACGGAACCATAGGACCCGCCGCGGAAGTGGAACTGACGAGCAGTGGGGAGTCTGTCAAGACATGGGCAGTTCCCGGTGCGCTCAGCAACGAGGTGTTCGGGTGCAGGGTGCGACTGATGGAAACGCTCGATACGCGCCCCCCCTCGGCGCGGATCGAGGTGGCGCTGTCGTCCGACTACAATCCGCGTATCCAATCGGCCGCGCAGATGCGCGGACAGCGGTCGTCGGCACGTCACAAGCCACGCTCGCGGTCGCGTTCGCGCCGGCGATAATATCGCGCCCGCGTTGAGAATCGTCATCCAGAATTTCCGGATACCGCCGCCCGGCGGTTTTTTTGTACACACAATTTTCACCGGGTCTTTATCCCCTCTTCACACTTGCCGTCTATGATTCCCGCGGTGGAAGTAGACGGTTTTATCGTTCCAGACCCAGGAAAGGATTTGCAATGTTCCAGCGAATTGGCACAAATGTATGGGCCATAGTTGTTTGCGCGATGGTTGGTATCATCACGCCGGCATCGGCCGGTATCGCCCGGGCCGGTGGCGTAACGGTGGACCCGCAGTTGTCCGCGTACCGGCCGGCGTCCGCTGTGTCGGGAAGCATCAAGAGCGTCGGCTCGGACACCATGAATAACTTGATGGCTCTGTGGGCCGAGGCCTTCAAGAAGTTCTACCCCAACGTACAGGTAGAAATCGAAGGAAAGGGCTCGTCGACGGCGCCCCCGGCGCTTGTGGCCGGCACGGCGACGTTCGGTCCCATGAGCCGTAGGATGAAGTCCAGGGAAGTCGATTCGTTCGAGAAGAAATATGGCTACAAACCCACCTTTCTGCGTACGAGTATCGACATGCTTGCTGTATACGTCAACAAGGACAACCCGATCAAGGGGCTTTCGTTGCAACAGGTGGATGCGATCTTTTCGAAGACACGCAAGGGAGGTCACGCGAAGGAAATTCGCACGTGGGGTGAGCTCGGGCTTACCGGGGAATGGGCCAACAAACCGATCAGTTTGTACGGGCGCAATTCGGCGTCGGGCACGTACGGGTTCTTTAAAGAACATGCCCTGTTTGAGGGCGACTACAAAGACTCGGTAAAGGAACAGCCGGGCAGCGCGTCGGTGGTACAGGGCGTGGCCAGCGATCGCTATGCCATCGGCTACAGTGGAATTGGATATAAGACGGCCGACGTACGGGTGGTGCCCCTGGCGAAGAACGATGGCGAGGAGCCCGTTCCAGCGGAAGCAGCAAACGCCTATACGGGCAAGTACCCGCTCTCGAGGTTCCTGTACCTGTACATCAATAAAGATCCGGGCGAGACACTCGACCCTCTGCGCCGCGAGTTCCTGCGTTACGTGTTCAGCGCGCAGGGCCAGTCCGACGTCATCAAAGTTGGATACTACCCGATTACGGCGCGCATCGCGCAGCAGGAGATGACGAGGCTCGGCATCGATCTGTCGAGCAGATAATGGGGAATCGGGGTGGAATCGGATGGAACAGATCCGGAGGACGTGCGGCCGGCGGCCGTGGACCCGCCGTCCGGCGCGTCTTCTCTTGAACTCATGACGAAATCGAACGGGCAACCTCGCCGCATGACGACGCGCTGGACGGTGCGCGCAGCCGACCACCTGGCCAACTGGGTGATTGCTGTGGGTGGTGTGGGGACGATCGTGGCGGTCAGCGGGGTGTTCGTGTTTCTTGTTTTCGTTGTGGTTCCGCTCTTTCTTCCGGGGTCGGCCCGGGAGCAGGATCGCGTCAAGGCGCCCGGCGCAACCATGCCGCTGCACATGGCCGTCGACGAGTACCGTGTGGCGGGCTGGACGCTTTCGCCGGACGGCGTGGTGCACGTGTTTCGCCTCGACACCGGCGCCGAAGTGAGTCGTCACCCGTTCGTGCATGCCGACTCGGTGTCGGCATGGTCGTGGAACGCGTCCGACGGTTCGGTCGAATTGGGGTATGTCGACGGAACCGTTCGATCGGGGAAAATCCGGTTTGTGACCGATTTCCCCACAGAAGGGGATTTGCCCGCCGCGGCGCGCGCACTCGGGCCGGACGACCGAATGACAGTGGGCGAAGGCGTAGTGGAACTCACGCGGGCAGGAAAATTCAGACGGCAGCGTTTAGCTCTCGAACTCGGTCCGCCGGTGGAGGTGACCGGTGGGGTGCGCATAGAGCGAATCGACCACACTGGCGGCGGGAAACTGGTCGCCCTGATCGATGCCCGCGGGACGCTTCGCATGGAACGTGTGGAACAGACCGAGAATCTGCTCACGGGCGCCGTGGAAACCCGCCTGACGGGTGGGCAGGTGAGCACACCGTACGCGCGTCGCCCGACCGGGCCGGGGGAACCGGGAAACGGCCGGAATGATCGCGACGCGGCAGACAATGGCGCGCCGGGGAATGGCCAGCCGGGGAATGGCCCGCCGGGCGATGGCTCGCCGGGCGATGGCCGGGGCCGGGACGGAGGAATCAAGAGAGGTCCCCCTGACCGCTTGCTTGTTACGCCCGCTGGCACGGCGGTTTGGCTGGTATGGCGCGACGGCAAGGTAATCTGCTACGACACACGCAACATAAAATCCCCGCGTGCGATCGGCGAATCCAGCGTGGACGTATCGCAGGGGATCACCGCGCTGACCACGCTGCTCGGCGGTACCACTCTTCTGGCAGGCGACGGGTCGGGAATGGTCCACGGTCTGTTTCGGTACCATCCAAAGGGCGTGCCCAGAAACACGTTTCATCTCGCGCGCGCGCATCGTTACGCCGGTCGCGGCGCGCCGGTGACGGTGATTGCGCCCTCGGCTCGCAGTCGCATCTTTGCGGTGGGGTACAGGGACGGACACGTTCGTCTGTTCCAGGGAACCAGTGGGGCGCGCATTGTTGACCTCGATGCCGGCGCGCCCGTGCGTGCGCTCGCGATCGCGCCGAAAGACAACGGACTCGTTGTGCGGACGGACAGCAGCATCGCCGTTTACCGGATCGATATCGGGTACCCGGAAGCCACGCTGGGGGCACTGTTCCGCCCGGTGTGGTACGAGGGCTATGCGAAACCTTCGACCGTGTGGCAGTCCTCGGGGGGAACCGACGATTTTGAGGCCAAGCTTGGGATGTGGCCACTCGTGTTCGGCACGCTCAAGGCCACGTTTTATTCGATGCTCTTCGCCATTCCGCTTGCCCTGCTGGCCGCGGTGTACACGAGCGAATTCATGAAAGGGCCGATGCGTCTGCGCATCAAGACGCTGATTGAATCGATGGCGAGTCTTCCCAGCGTGGTTCTGGGTTTTCTCGCCGCGCTGGTTATTGCGCCCTTCGTGCAGGCCGATCTGGGGCCGGTGCTGGCGGCCTTTTTCGTGGTGCCGACCGCCGTGCTCATCGGTGGCTACGTGTGGCAACTTCTGCCGCAGCAGTTGGCCCTTGCGTTCGAACGCTGGCGTCTCGTTGCCATACTCGCCGCAGTCGCCATCTCCATTCCCGTCGCAGTTCTGGTGGGCAATGCGATGGATCAGTTCATGTTTGGCGGCAATATCATCACATGGCTCGATGGCCAGCAGGGATCGGGCCTCGGCGGCTGGATGTTTCTTCTTCTTCCCGTGTCGGTGGCTGCGGTCGTTCTTGCGTTCGGACGGATCGGTGGAGCGCGGATGCGTGCACTGGCGGCAAGGTCCACCCGGCGGCAGGCGGCGCTGACCGATATGGCGCGTTTCGCGCTGGGTGCGATTGTGGCGCTGGCGGTCGCTGCATTGTGCGGACTGTTCCTGGATGCCCTGGGCATCGATCCGCGCGGCGCAAAAATGCTGATGAACACCTATGTGCAACGAAACGCGCTCATCGTGGGCTTTATCATGGGTTTTGCGGTGATTCCCATCATTTATACCATTGCCGAAGACGCACTCACCGCGGTTCCCGATCACCTGCGGGCGGCTTCACTCGGCGCCGGAGCAACGCCGTGGCAGACGGCGGTGCGCATTGTGCTGCCGACCGCGATGAGCGGTTTGTTCTCGGCCATCATGATTGGTCTTGGACGGGCCGTTGGAGAAACCATGATTGTGCTGATGGCGGCCGGCAACACGCCCATTCTGGAAATGAACATGTTTAACGGGTTTCGCACGCTGTCGGCGAACATCGCCGTGGAGTTGCCCGAAGCGGTTCGCAACAGTACGCACTACCGAACGTTGTTTCTGTCTGCGTTGCTTTTATTCGTAATGACGTTTGTCCTCAATTCAATTGCCGAGGTGGTTCGATTGCGCTTTCGCAGGCGCTCGTCGCAGATATGAACAGCTCACACGGTTCGGTTCCACGCGACGACGGGGCGCCACGCCGACGTGGTGGGCTCTCCCTGCTTGCACAGGGTGAGAACATGGTATGGCTCACGGGGGGAGCGCTGGCCGTGTGTGTGGTAATGATCGTCGGTCTTCTCGGGCTTGTGCTGTACCAGGGGCTCTCTACGTTCTGGCCGCACCCGGTAGTGCAAATGGACCTCGCCGACGGTAGCGCGGTCATGGGGGAAGTTACGCGCCACGAAACACGCCGCGGGTCGATCGGGCATCCGGATGCCGGCAGCGGGAACGGGGATGCGAGGGGTGCGCGGCACATACACAATGGCCCGAGCGGGGACGCTCCGGGAACCACGCGACAGCGGTCACCTCGCGCTCACATGCACGAAAGGCGTCTCGTCCGCACGGGCAATTTCCACATCACCGGCACACATTTTCACTGGATCGACAATTCGTCTGTAAGACGGGAAACGCGTCCACAATGGGCTGTGGTGATCGAGCGCCGGTCGTGGGGCCGATTCTACGGAGTACCCATCGCGTTTCAAATTGACGGGGACAACACGGCCACAACGCCCTCATCCATCTGGATCCTTTTTTCCCGCTACCACGGCGCGGTAGGCCGTCGCGTCGCGCGGCGCATTCGATTGCAAAAGCACGACATCGGACGTCTGTACGCCTCGATGGAGAATGAGCGCTTGCAGCTGCGAAAAATTGAACTCAAAGAGGGCAAAGACAGTAACGCCTGGCGTGCGCAGAAGGCGCGTGTGGATAGCAGATCGGGCGAAATGAAAACGCGGCGCAAAGCGATTGAAGAGAAGATTTCTCTGCTCGACGCGGAAAACAGCCGGTATGCCATGGTGATGCGTACCGTGGATGGCACCCGCGCCACGATACCGATGGCCCAGATCGTTCGGGCCTACCCGGCCAACCGACTGTCGTTGCGTGGCCGCGTTGGCGTGTACCTGTCGCGATGGTGGGAATTTCTGTCCGCCGATCCCCGCGAGGCGAACAGCGAAGGGGGGGTATGGCCGGCCATTGTCGGCACCGTGATCATGACACTGCTCATGTCGCTGGCCGTGGTTCCCTTCGGCGTGCTCGCCGCGCTCTACCTGCGCGAATACGCGAAGGCCGGCCCGCTCGTCAGCGCCGTCCGGATATCCGTCAACAACCTGGCGGGCGTACCGAGCATCGTTTTCGGCGTGTTCGGATTGGGATTTTTCTGCTACATCGTGGGCGGGTCCATCGACCGGTGGTTTTTTCCTGCGCGTCTGCCAAATCCGACGTACGGAACCGGCGGGGTACTCTGGGCGGCGTTGACACTGGCGTTGCTCACGCTTCCGGTTGTCGTTGTGGCCACGGAAGAAGCCCTTTCGACCGTTCCGACTTCGATGCGCGAGGGTTCGTATGCGTGCGGGGCGAGCAAGTGGCAAACGATACGTCGCATCGTATTGCCTCGTGCGATGCCGGGCATCATGACGGGGCTCATTCTGGCGATGGCACGCGGTGCTGGCGAGGTGGCTCCGCTGATGCTGGTTGGTGCCGTAAAACTGGCTCCGGACCTGCCTGTGGATGGTATCGCGCCGTTTCTCCACCCCGAACGCAGCTTCATGCATCTGGGCTTCCACATCTTCGATGTCGGGTTCCAGAGTCAGAATAGCGAAGCGGCCAAACCTATGGTGTTTACCACCACATTGTTACTCATCACCCTGATTGCGGCGCTTAATTTGACAGCTGTGTGGATACGCACACGCTTGCGACGCAAATTCGTCGGACAGAAATTTTGATGGAGTCCAGTTCATGACCGCAAATTCAACGCCAGAAGATAAAAAAGTACCGTCGCTGCTGGAAACTGTCGGTGCTTTCGCGCTGCCCACGGACGGAAATGAACCCGTTGCCGAAAATCGTCTGGCATCCGTTGCCCGCGGGGAATGGTTCGAGCCTGCAATCGACGATTCAGTCGAAAGGGAACGGCCCGTACTTGAAATTCAGGATTTCAATTTCTGGTATGGCGCGAAACAGGTACTTTTCGACGTGGGGATGCGCGTGCCGGAAGGAAAAATTACGGCCATCATCGGCCCGTCGGGGTGTGGAAAATCCACACTGCTCCGATCGATTAATCGACTGAACGATCTTCTGGATATCCGACGTATCGAAGGAGACATCCTGCTGCGCGGTGATTCGGTGTACGGGCGCGGGGTAGACGTCATCGAGTTGCGCAAGCGCATGGGGATGGTGTTTCAAAAATCGAATCCGTTCCCCATGAGCATTTACGAAAATGTGGTGTATTCGCTGCGCGTGGACGGGGTCCGCGATCGCTTGCGACTCGACGAGGTATGCGAGCGCAGCCTGCGGGGGGCGGCCCTGTGGGACCAGGTAAAAGATCGACTCGGTGACAACGCACTCGGGCTCTCCGGCGGGCAGCAGCAACGGTTGTGCATTGCCCGTGCCATCGCCGCCGAGCCCGAGGTACTGCTGATGGACGAACCGTGTTCGGCGCTCGATCCGATGGCGACGGGAAAAATCGAGGATCTGATGCGCGAGCTCAAGGGCCGGTATTCCATCGTAATCGTCACGCACAATATGCAACAGGCGGCGCGTGTAAGTGATTACACTGCGTTTATATATCTGGGCCGCCTTATTGAATATGGACCTGCGGCGCGGATGTTCACCAATCCCGTGCTGCGCGAAACGAGCGACTATGTGACCGGTCGGTTTGGATAGCCGGGGGAACGCCGGTTTGTGCGGGGAAAGAGGCGGAGTCGGGCCTGGTTCACGCCAGGGAATAATGTACACCCTCGCCATCCAGTCTTTATAATGGCGTGGTGTTCTGGGACCATGATGGGAAGCGAACGGTACACTGCTGTGAGGACCGAAAAAATAGTTGTCATAGAAGACGAGGCCGACATCCGTGAAGTGGTCACGTACAATCTGCGCCGGGATGGGTACGAGGTGGTGGAGAGCGGCGACGGAATCGATGGTCTCCAGCAGGTGGCAGAAACCGCTCCGGATCTGGTGATACTCGATATCATGTTGCCGGGCACCGATGGCATCGAAGTTTGTCGACGACTCAAGGCCGATCCTCTCACGCGGTCCATTCCCGTCGTGATGGTTACGGCCCGCGGCGAAGAGTCGGATGTGGTACTGGGCCTCGGTGTGGGTGCCGATGACTACGTTACCAAGCCGTTTAGCCCCAGGGAGCTGATGGCGCGGGTACGAGCGGTGCTGCGTCGGGGAGGACTCCGCGAAGCGGAAAACACCAACTCCCGTGTGGTGTGCGACGGGGTATGCATCGATCCCGTGCGTCACGAAGTGAAGGTGGACGATTCGCCCGTTGCGTTTACGGCAACGGAAATGCGTCTTCTCCATCTGCTCGCGTCGCATCCCGGGCGTGCGTTCACCCGGGACCAGATCGTCTCCCGCGTGATTGGCGATGACGCCATCGTGATCGATCGCAACATTGACGTGCACGTCCGTTCTATTCGTAAGAAGCTCGGACCGCACAGCGAACTGATCGAGACAATTCGGGGTGTCGGGTATCGGTTTCGCGATTACACCGGGTAATTTATGCGCGGCTCTCGCTTACTCTGGCGACTCTACGCGGGCTATGCCGTAATTATCCTGGGCACGGCCGTATTCCTCGGCCTCGTAATCGGCCGCCACGTCATTGAGCGGCAAAATCGCCTTGTCCACCGCATGCTGCGGACAAACGCGATGCTTCTTGGTGAAATTGCACGGCCCGTGCTCTCCCATCCCGTAACCAAACCCGATTCGTCGCTCCAGCACCGTGTGCGCGTGCTCGGCGAATCGGGGCGTGTTCGCTACACGATCATCTCCTCTGATGGCCGCGTGCTCGCCGACTCGCGCCGTAACCCGGCCGGGATGCCCAATCACGGGCGGCGCCCCGAAATCCTTCAGGCCCTCGCGCGCAAGTACGGGACGGCGACGCGCTACAGCGAATCGGTCGGAGAGCCGATGGTGTACGAGGCGATGCGCGTCGGTGCGGCGGATCGCCCGGAAGGATTCGTGCGCGCTGCGCTGCCGCGTCGCGTGGTTCTTGCCGCGGCTTCAAATGTCCGAACCATCCTGTATGGAGGAATCGCGGCGGGTGTTTTGATTGCACTGGTCGTCGGGTGGATCTTCGCGCGGAGTGTAACGTATCCCATCGGACAGATTACGCGTGCGGCACGTGACATTACCCGTGGCGCTGCTCCGGACGCGTTTCATACCGACCGCCGGGACGAAATCGGGGACCTTGTGCGGGCGTTTCACGCGATGACGTCAGAACTCCACCGGCATATCGCCACCAGTACCGCCGAGCACAATAAGACCGCGGCCATTCTCGCGGGGATGGTCGAGGGTGTTATTGCCGTCGACCGGGAAGAACGGGTGGTCCGCGCCAATGCCTCGGCGTGTTCCATTCTCGGAATCGATCCGGGACTGGCCACGGGGCGTCCCATCTGGGAAGTCACGCGCGTAACCGAGGCGAGCGACGCAGTCCGCACGGCGCTGGATGACGAGAAAATGTGCATCGCCGAAGCCCGTATTGCCACGCCGGGCGCACAACAGGTGGTGCAAATGACGGCGACGCCGCTCAAGAGCGCCGCGGGTGTGCTGGACGGTGTGATTCTTGTTCTTCACGACGTCAGTGAATTACGGCGCCTCGAATCGGTACGCCGCGACTTTATCGCGAATGTTTCGCACGAACTCAAGACACCACTGACCGCGATCCGTGGGCTGGTGGAAACCTTGATTGAGGACGACGCGATGGATTCCCGGACGCATGCCCGCTTTCTCTCCAGGGTCGAGGAACAGACACACCGTCTCTCGAACCTCGTCGGAGACCTGCTTACCATTTCACGTCTCGAAGCGGACGGCGGCCGGACGCAACTGGAACCTGCCGACCTGAGGGCGACGATTGTAGATTCATGTCGCGCTCTGGCCGGCGAAGCGGAGGCGCGTGGCGTGCATCTGGAAACGAATGTGTCCGGGACGATTCCGCGGGTCCGGGGCGATGCGGAAGCACTGCGCGAGTTGGCCGACAACCTCATCGGCAATGCCATAAAGTACACGCCCGAGGGCGGGTGCGTTGGGGTGGACCTGCGTGTAGAGGGTTCTGTTGCGGCGCTCGAAGTGCGCGATACAGGCATCGGCATTGCACCCGAACACCAAGGGCGAATTTTTGAGCGCTTTTACCGCGTCGACAGGGCGCGTTCGCGCGAGATGGGGGGCACGGGACTGGGACTCTCGATCGTCAAGCACGTGGCCCTGGCCCACGGCGGAAACGTTTCTCTGCGCAGCGCTCCCGGCGCGGGCAGTACATTTCGGGTGGAAATCCCGGTTCCGCCAGGTTCGGACGAGCGACGGAATACGGATGCCGGGTCAGCGCCCGGGAGCGACGACCGTGCGCTGTGAATCGGGCGCGAAGATGGGAAACGCGATTGCCCATCCGCGGCCGGATTCCTTCACGCACGTTTGATCCGGTCTTTATTTGTTCTTCATATCGATGTGCGATCCTCATCACATGTTTCAGACGGGATGCATCCGCTGTGGAGTCGCCGTCTGGTTCTTACAGATTCTTATTTCCCTGCAAGGAGGGATTCATGCGGTTCACGAGTTTGCGTGGCATACGTATTCTTACTGCGGCACTGGCACTCGCCGCCGGTAGTGCCGTCTGCTCGAATGCCGGGACGGATTTTGGGTGGAGGGGAAGCACGTACGTGGCAGACCAGGATCAGGGCTACAAGGTAAAGTTTGGTGGCAGAATCATGAACGACTGGGTATTCAACGGTCCCGACGACGACCTCAAATTCGCGATGCCATCGATCACAGACGGTACGCGGTTCCGCCGCGCTCGTTTGTTTTCATCCGGCACCATCTACCACAACGTCATATACAAGGCGCAGTTTGATTTTGCGGGAGGTGACGCGAAGTTCAAAGACATGTACATGGGGGTAAAAGATGTCCCCATCCTGGGAATGCTGCGCGTCGGGCATCAGAAAGAGCCCGCCGGGCTGGAAACTCTTACGTCGAGCAAAGTCATCACGTTTCTCGAGCGCGCATCGGTTACCCATTTGATGCCGGAACGCCAGACCGGAATTCTGGCGACACGTCGGCTGAACAACGGCAAGGGAACGATAGCGGCGGGCGTGTTCCAGGAGGCGAACAAATATGGCGACGCCACGGGAAACGATTATGCGTTTACCGGGCGCGTGGCGCTTGCTCCGGTGCTCAAGGGTCATGGGCGCAATCTAGTTCACGTCGGCGCATCGGTCAGCTATCGGCAAACCGCAGAAGACAGCGTGTTCTCGGCGAAAGCGAAACCGGAAAACCCGATTGCACCGACATTTCTTGAAACCGGGGCAATCACCTCCACCCACCACACGCTCGTTGGTGGCGAATTCGCGGCAAACTACAATCAATTCTCGGTACAGAGCGAAGTGGCACTGGCCGTTGTCAACTCGGACTCATCGGGCAACCCGACGCTGTCAAGCTACTACGTGCAGGGCTCATGGTTTCTCACCGGCGAGTCTCGCGGCTATAAACACGGAGAGATGTCCGGCACAAAACCCACGCGGAATTTTGACGGCAAGGGCGGTCCGGGCGCCTGGGAACTCGCGGCCCGTTACTCGAAAGCCGACTTCAACGATGGCGTGGTGACCGGTGGCGAGTACGCCGTGACTACGGTGGGGGTCAACTGGTATCTCAATCCCTACACACGACTCATGCTCAATTACGCCTATACTGATCTGACAGGAGTCGGAAAGATGAATTCGATTATGACCCGGTTCCAGATCAGTTTTTGACCTCCAATGAAACGGAACGGGCGGGCGGAAACAAACGTTGAGTTACGTTTGTTCCCGCGGTATTGTCTAATTCATCCTTCCTGCAGGGAGTTGGACCGACAATGACCGAACATCTGCAACGCGATCTCCAAACACTCTCGCGCGAGCTGCTCAGAATGGGAGCGCTCGTCGAAGAAGCGACCAACAGGGCCATTACAGCGTTCCTCGAGCGCAAAAAATCGCTCGCCCGCGAAGTGATCGACGGCGACAACGCGATTAACGAAAAAGAGAACGTAATTGAGGAAGAGGCCCTTAAGGTGCTGGCGTTGCATCAGCCGGTTGCTGGTGACCTGCGCTTTATTATCACCGCGCTCAAGGTCAATAACGATCTCGAACGCATGGGCGACCTGGCCGCCAACATTTGTGAGCGTGTTCTCGCGCTCGCGAAGACCGGGCCGGTGCCTGTACCGGACAACTTTGACGAACTCGTCCGCTGCGTGCACGAAATGGTGCGCGACAGTCTCAACGCGCTGGTTAACCGCGACGCCGCCCTGGCGCGACACGTTACCGATGTAGATGATCGCGTCGACGAGATGAATCGCGAGGTTTTTCGCCGTATGAAGGAACAGATTAAGACATCGCCGGAGCAGGTAGACGCGGCGGTGAGTACGGCGAGTGTGTCGCGCCACCTCGAGCGCATCGCCGATCTGGCGACCAACATCGCCGAAGATGTGGTGTTTATGGTGGAAGGCGTGATCGTCCGCCACAATCTCTAGCCCGCATTATTCATGAAGATAAAGCGAGTACGTATTTTTGGGTTTGATCGCGGAAGATCCTGTTGGACGGCGGCAGTTTTCGTCTGGACCGGGCCGGTGTTCGGGGTTGCTGGTTGT
>Ga0114931_10000624_pt1 | contig 43468 bp, 36 predicted proteins | sample 2SBtaG_FD_89579 | JGI IMG/M metagenome (GOLD analysis project Ga0114931, IMG submission 89579) | Deep subsurface microbial communities from Kolumbo volcano to uncover new lineages of life (NeLLi) - 2SBTROV14_V59a metaG | ecosystem: Environmental > Aquatic > Marine > Volcanic | place: Kolumbo... | reverse complement strand
GCACCTACAACGTAATAATTAAGCTTATTACAAAACCTTAACAGTTCCCAATCAACTTTTTTATTAAATCTGGATTTACCAAAGGCCATTAATGATAATAATTCATTATTGTAATATAATCCTAAATTAATAGAACTTGGACAATTTCCTTGTAAATGATTATTTTCTAAAAATTCTTTAGAATCTTTTGAAGATACTTCTTTTAATTCACATTTTCTGGCAAATATTTTGGAAGATTTTCCTAATTTATTTCTAATTATAGATTTCCAAATTTCTCGTTTATTTGGATCTTCCCATTCATTCTCAAATATATGAAGAAGTTGAATTTCTTTTGCTAAACATAAATTTGTTTTGTTAAGATGATAATTTTTATCTTCTGCATCAATTGAATATGAACTATGCCAGAATAAACCATCATATTCTATTGCTAAATTATAATCTGGCATATAAATATCAAGTTCTAAAGGCTTAATTATTTGTCGATTACCAGATATAACATTATTAGTTAAAGATTGACAAAATTCTGAAATTTCATTTTCTGCAATAGATTTATTATAAGGACAACACTTAAGACATCGAATATTTACGTGTATATGTGCTATTCGTACTTCACCACATTCATGTTGATATTTAATTAAACTATTTTTTTGATTTAAATATTCATTTTCTGATGTTAATAATTTATAATTTTGTGGAAAATTAACTAATAATTTTTTATAATATTTTCTTCGATTAGTTTCTCTTGTTTTTATTCCAATTTCTTCAGCCCTAGTTAATCCAGTTTCAGGATTAATTTTAAATAATGTTTCTTTTATTTTTATCCCAACTATCTGAAATAAATTTAATCCGATTTCCTTATCAATTTCAGCCATTGTTTCATTTCTTTTAATAACCCGTTCTTTACATATATTAGGATTTTCTATTAATGTTTTACTTGTTTTTTTACCTATTTCTTGAAATTTAGTCAATCCTGTTTCAGGATTAATTTTAGACATTGTCTCTTTTGCTTTTTCTCCAGCAATTTTCGCCATAGTCTTCCCTGTTAAATCATCTACTTTATTTTTTGTAACGCTCTGCTTTTTAGCTGATTTTTCATATATAGATAACCCATCAATACCAACTTTTTTCATTGTAGCTGCCGATTTTTTAGCCCCAATTTGTGCTATTGATAATTTACCATCAACCTTTTTTGTCTTTGTTTTAGACTGCATAATTCCATTTTGCTCTTGTATTGTTAACCCAGTTTCGGGATTAATATATGAAGAGCTACATTTCAATGAACAAAATTGAATCCTTGCCCCATTCTTATCAATTTTAACGTTTGTAGGTTTTTGACAATTAGGACATTTAACCTGTTCAAATACATCATTATCCACATACCACAATCTAGTCGATAATTTTAAACAATTAACCAAAAATGATGTTTCTTTCATTAATAATTCACCCAATACAGACCCTGTCTTACATTTAGAAGACGGCCTTCTTATATTAGGATCATTAAATAATTCCTTAAGTTCTTTACTATATTTTTTCATATTAATATTATATACCATAATAAACCCATAATAAACCCATAATAAACCCATAATATTAAAATAAAAAAGGCCAATATTATAAAATAATATTGACCTTTAAAGTTAATCCAAATTAGATTAAAAACATCACCTAAGTTATTGTTATATATCGGTTCCTGTGTTAACAATTCGAATTGGTATAAGGATGAACTCAGCTGATTTTGTAGGTTTTAGTGCAATATCAATGTACAATTCATTGCGGTCTATTCTGTCAGGTGTATTGTTTGATTCATCACTGACTGAGACTGCATCGAATAGGCCACGTTTAATGATTAGGTCACCTAGGAAAGCATCAACAACAGTTTTTAGATGATCTCTTGTTAATTGGTCATTAGGTTCAAATACAAATGATAATGTATTTTTACGTAATTGGCGTTTAATATATTTGATCATTCTAGAAACGTTGACTCTGTCTAATGCTGAGGCATCTGGGTTGGATGTTTTTTGTCCCCATACTAGGAATCCACGACCTGGGAAAAATACCATTGGATTAATATTTGTGAAATATTTATATAAATCGTCTCTTTGGCCTAAATTGACATGAAGAGGTTCAAAGGTTGTTGGACCACCTAATGTACCTGATACATAACCTACATCTGTAATTCCTGATATTAGACCACGTCTTGTACCGGCAGGTGCAAACCATAATTGAGAAACGTTATCATTAAATGTATAAGTTCTTAATGCTGTACCTGATGCTGCGGCTAATATATTGACACCATCTAAATTAGATGCTAATTGATGAGGATAATAATAGGCTACATGAGGTGATATTTGACGAGCTGTTGTACCGGCCCATGCAACGACATCTGAATTATTCATATTCATTGGGGTATCACCAATAACAAGAGCTTCTTCTAAAATATCAACGGATAGTGCAATCATTTCGTCAACAACTTCATGATATCCAGGACATAGTATTAAATTAAATTCAAAATTTTCAGAACGGACTTCGGTATTGCTATTGATAGTTGCTTGTAATGCTGTTGTAATAGCAACACGACGAGCGGCATCATTAGCACCTAAACTTGTACCGTTTCTAAATTCTTTTGTATATTGAAAATCATCGGCAACTGCTATGAATAAATTTGATCCTTCTATAGGGGTAAATTCATCAGCAATTAATGTTCCTAATAGATTGGTAACCCAGTCTGCAACTTGGCCATTAAATCCAATAAATGTTCCAGTTGCTGGTAGATCAAAGCCATTTGCAAATACATTTAGTGGTGTTGCTGTAAGATCAGAAAAGAATATAGGTTCTAATGTACTAAAAGAAAATGATCCAAATACTGAACCAAATGATTGTTGGTTACTGCTAAATAGTGTTGTATTTGTAGCTTCTGTTACAATAGAAATTAATTCTGGGCCTGTTACTGTTACTTTAAATAAATCAACACCATTTACTGGGGTTAATAATCCGACATAACTTACAATTGCTGCAAATAAATCTAATGTAGTACCATTTGTTAAACCGATTGTTGAAGATGTACCAGATGATCCACTTGTGAAACGTAATTGTCCGTTTACAATTGAAGCTGTTGCACCAGTGATAGCACCATTGATGGCAGTTATTAATTGATCAAAAGTTTCGCTACCTGATAAAGTTACTGTGGTAGAGTTAAAACCTCCACCGTCTATATTGATAGAAAAATCATAGGTATTTGCTGATAAACCGACTAAATTTGTACCAACAATTGAATTTCCGTAATCAATTTCTTGATATCCAGCAGTTGCATCACCTGGTATATAGCCGTTAGTTATATTGAATTCATTAATAAAATCTTGTGCTAAAGATTCAACAAGTAAACCTGCTGCGGCAATTTTTTTATTCCATAGTGCTCTGATTGCTGTTAAATCGTCATTTAAATTGACATTTGCTCTGACAACAAAAGCTCTGTTACCAACTCCTAGGAATTGATTTAACGCAAATAGACCATATTCATTTCTTGCATCGCCATGAAATTGATTTCCAGCGGTATCTGCTAAGAATCTTGGGATACCGTATAAATCTAATGCTTGTTTTCTCGATGTAACAGTTCTAACAACATCCCATTCAAATGTTCCTGGTGCGTCTGTTAAACCATCTGGTTGTAATTTTTCATCTTCTGTTGCTACAAATATCAGTGGAACTGTTACCGCTGATGTTGGAACAAAGAATGATTCATCAGTAATTGAGACTGATACTCCTGGGGAAACTAATGCCATTTTTAATTCTCCTTAAATGTTTTAAATAGTTATTTTCCGTAATACGTATTCCCTTTTGTGCCGTAGAACCAGGGGAATTACTTCTGGTCAACATTTAGGTTGTTTTCTACAATAAATATTTATAGTATTTGTATAAAAGTTTATAATATTATTATGTATTCAAATGAATTAATAAAAATTAAGGATTATTCTGTTAGGGGATTAATGAATTCGATGCGGAATAAGGATATTAAAGAATTATTATGGGATGAAACATCATTTTTAAATTATGATGCTAATTGTGTTGAAAGAATTTGGTATATAAAAAATAATATATATGAACAAGTTAAATGTCCAGTATGTGGTAAACCAACTAAAATTAAAAAAAATGAAATTAAATGTTGTTCATTTAAATGTACTAGAAATAAAATTAATTCTAAAACCGGATTGACTAGGTCACAAGAGATTGAAATAAAAAGAAAAGAAACAAATTCTAAAATTAATTCTGAAACTGGATTGACTGGTTATCAAATGGCAGGAATTAATCAAGCAAAAACTAAAAATGAGATTAATTTTGAAACAGGATTGACTAAAGCTCAAGAAATTGCAATAAAAACAAAAGAAATGATGGGTAAAGTTAATCCTGAAACTGGATTAACTGGATATCAAGTTGGAGCTAAAAAAGCGGCTATTACAATGAAAAAGATTAATCCTGAAACTGGATTATCAATTTATGATATATCATTAGAAAAGAGTAAAATATTAAAAAGAAAAAATAGTTTTAATAATATAAAAAAATTATTTTTAAATCAATTAAAGGATTATACATTATTATCATTGAAAGATGATTATATTATTAATAATAGAATAAAATATCAACATAAATGTGGTGAAATTCGAATTAAATATGGACAAGAACAGATTCGGTGTCTTAGGTGTTATCCTTATAATAAATCGATAGCTGAAAATAAAATTTTAGAATTTTGTCGGTCTTTAAGTAATAATGTTATATCTGGTAATCGACAAATAATTAAGTCTTTAGAACTTGATATTTATATCCCTGATTATAATTTAGCAATAGAATATAATGGTTTATTTTGGCATTCATCATATTCAATGGATGCTGAAGATAAAAATCGCCATTTAAATAAGACAAAATTATGTAAAAACCTTGGTATACAGTTATTGCATATTTTTGAAAATGAATGGGAAAATCCTATTAAACAAGAAATTTGGAAATCTATAATTAGAAATAAATTAGGAAAATCTTCCAAAATATTTGCTAGAAAATGTAAAATTAGAAAAATATTATTTAAAGAAATTAAAGAATTTTTAGAAAATAATCATTTACAAGGTCAGTGTAATAGTTCTATTAATATAGGTTTATATTACAATAATGAATTAGTATCATTGATGACATTTGGTAAATCCAGATTTAACAAGAAAATTGATTGGGAATTGTTAAGGTTTTGTAATAAAATAGGATATTCGGTTATTGGAGGAGCATCACGTTTATTTAAATATTTTCTTAAAAATTATGATGGGAGTATAATTAGTTATGCAGATATGAGACGAAGTGATGGTGGTTTATATAAAAAATTAGGATTTGAATTAAGTCATGAAAGTAAACCAAATTATTTTTATTGGAAACCTGGGCAGTATTATATAGAATCAAGGCTTGGTTATCAAAAGCATAAATTAAATAATAAATTAGAGGAATTTGATTCAAAATTATCAGAAACTGAGAATATGTATTTGAATGGATATCGAAAGATATATGATTGCGGTAATCAAGTATGGATTTATAAATAAACATAAATATTTATTTAAGGAATTGTAATGACACTATTAAAAGAATTGTTAAAAGAATCAAAATCAAATGGTTTTATTAAAGTTGAACAACTACGTAAATCTGATGATAATAATGGACCTTTGTATAAAGCTTTTATTTATGATGAACCAAAAGGACAAATTACAGATACGTATGAAGGTAATGATTTAAAAAATCTTTTTGATGAAATTATTGATATGTATGGTTATTCTAGATTACAATTATTAGATGATGAAGCTAATTTAGTAAATACAAAAGGTGATTCTGCCTATAAAGCTGCTAAAGGCAGAATCGAAGATAATAATCGAAAAATTTAATTATTGTGTAGAAACCGGAGCTCGTTTAAGAGCTGCTTTAAAATCTAATTCTTTAAATTCTTTTTTCTTTTTTGGTTTGGATAACATTTGTTTAAAATCTAATTCCTGGAATCCTTTCTTTTTGATTCCAGGAGTTATTGTAACAATTCTATTAATTTCTTCTAATAACATTTTTATTTCCTTTAAATGAATGGTTGTAAAAAATTCTTTTTAAATAATTTTTTATTGCCATCTAATTCAGGTCTTTGTTGATATTTATATTTATTTAATTTAATATTCATATGGTCAATTAAAGTTAAATAAGTGCAATTATAATTATGTTTAGCTAATACATAATTTAAAAAGAATGTTGCTGCACCTTGAAATTTATTATGGATCCATGCATCAGCACTTGTTTGTTGTGATTGGCAGCCGCTTATTAATAATCCACTATTAGAAGAATCACGTTGAATTGCACCAACTTTTCTTGTTTGTAATTTTAGACCAAATCCTCTTGATTCAATATCTACCGGCATTGGTAATAATCTATTTCTATTTGGTGATTCAACAATATCTTGAGATTTTTCAGTTAACATTGTAGGTTTATATTCATATCCATTATCAATGCCATCGCCTGAATGGCAACAATCTAACAATATTGTTAAATTAACATCTTCTGGTAATCTAGAAAATATTCTTTTAAAATCATCATCTTTGATTACTTTATCTCTCCAATTAAGGTCTATTGGACAAATAATTTCATCTTTGCCGTCTGGTTCATAATCATTGTTATAATCGGTAGAAATAATTTGGCTACCGTGACCGGAATAATGAAAAAATAATACATCACCTGGTTGTGCATCATCAACTAACCATTCTAATCTTTCTAATATATTTTGGGTTGTTGCAGAACTATCTGTTAATGTTCTTTTATTTTTATTATCTGTAAATCCAAATTTATGAGTAATGGTATTATTCATTAATATAACATCATTTATGCATCCACGTAATTCATTTCGTGTTCCAGTATAATTTATTCCTACTAATAACGCTCTTTTTTTCATAATTTATCTCCATATAAAGATATTTTTACTTAATTATTGTATTTTATTAATATCAACTTCACTTAAATCAAACCATTTTTCATAATCTAATCCTTGTGCATCTAGGTCAGCGATTATTTCTTCTGGTGTATTAGAATCTGTTTTAACAACACCAATTCTAACTAAAATATCTGCAATATAATCTTTTCTGATATTGGCTGGAATAGCTAAATATATAGGTAATGAAAATAATAAACTAATAACTCTAATGTTTTTATCAGATCCTATAGGATAATTATTTTCTAATCCTATATTTTCTAATGTAACTGTTGTCATTTTAGTCCAATCAAAATAATTATCATTAGTTTGAAGTTGTAAAGTTGGATCAAATAAAACTAATAATTGTTCTAATATTTGCAATTGTTGTTCTATATTGCTGGTATAAATTGAAACTTCTGTTTCTAATCTATATGGAATTGGCATATATTGATGTGATACTTTAATATCATTTGGATATACACCTCCACGTTCTAAATAAACTTTTTTTCGTTCGTATGATATACCTTTTCTTAATGATGGATCTAATTGGAATCCTGTATAAGCAGTACTCATTATTGGTAATCGTAACATTTTATTTTGTGTAGCTGCCGATTTAATATTAGCAACAATTTTATCAGAATCACCATATCTAATAGGAACTTCTAACATTTTTGTAGTATTATCTTCTCTAATACCAGTCATTACTTGCAATCCGGTAAAAATTTCCATAAATTGAAGTATATATCTTTTTATTTGATTATCATAATAATATGGTAATGCAGCCATTATTTAATTCCTATTTTTAATTTATTTTACTTTTGAATTGCTTGTTGGATTATTTCTAGATTTATAATATTCTTCCATTTGTGGTTTAGAATTATTCCAAGCATTTCTTTTATCTGATTCTAAAAATACCCAACGACCTTTAACTAATGAATATCTAAATAATCTAGCAGGTATATCAATATCAATCGCACTATATGTTAATCTATGATAATCTCCATCTTTTGGATTAGTTGGTAATACATCGCCCTCTGTATATTCAATCCCATTTGATGGCATTGCATCTTCTACATAAATTCGTTTTGGAACAACACTAATATTACTAAGTGTATGCAATCCTTGATCATTAGCATTTTTAATTTGTTGTGCAGTAAATTCTGTAAGATTAGCAATATCAGTTCCACTTTCTGGCAAATCTTCCATAGCCAATGCCTCAACATCTTCAGAATCATTATGATAATCCTGAAATTGTGGTCCATTATTAGAATTACCTTCACCTGTTATATCAACTAATCCATATTTAGTCAATCCTGTCTCATCAGTCTCATTTGGACTTAATTCATCAAAAAGATCCATTGTTTCTTGTATTGCCATCATAGGATTAGCTATAACACGTAATAATGTTGGTGTATATCCTGGAGTATAACCCTCAACGCTCCAGGCAATATCAGTGACTTCTAAAAACTTTTTGATTGGTACCATATTAAAATCATATTGTGTTTCACTAGGAAGCTCTATTATGTCTCCTATTAATATAGGACGTCCTAATTTTCTAACACAAGCTGAGAATGAAATTTGGAAATAAAATGTTTGTGATGGTAATTCAATTCCAAATTTAGTTAATTCTGATTGGGTATCTAAAAGATCATATTGGCCTTTTAGTAAAATACTTTCCGATGCATAATCTCTATCACGATTTTCTTGAAAAACAGAATCTTGGATATCATCAATAGATGTTAAATCATAATCAATTAATTCTATAGCTTTAACAACCCAATGATCAGAATCACCACCATTAAAAGTAATTGGACGAATTCTCCAATATCTAGAAGTAACTGTATGTTTAAAATGAATTGTATTTAAATTATTATCATTTGGTAAATCTATAAGAGCAGCGCCAAACCATTTTATTCCATCTTCGGATCTTTCAATTCTCGCTTTTATTACACGATTTATGGAATTATCACCTTGTTTTATTTTTATTGTAGATATATTATGTCTAATAGATGTTGGAATACCATAATGTAAACGTGCATTATCTAATTTTATTTCACCAAAATCATATCCAATAAAAGAATTTTCTGTTATATTTATTCCAGATTCTAATGATTTCCAATAACAGTCTGTTGTGATAAAGGCGTTATCAGCAGAAAATTCGATTGAGGTACCAGAAGAAATTGGTGTACCGTTACCAGTTAAATCTATTAATTTTCCTTGTTCATGAACACCTAATAATTTAAAAACAAAAAGATCTGCTCCTCCTATATTAAGATTTTCTTCAACATAAGAATCAAATAAACAAAATTCTTTACTATCTGTTTTTGTTAATTGAAATGGTGAACATTGATTAGAATTTTTTTGAACACTATCGGGACATATTGCGCCATTTCTTATTTTTTTACAAGCTTCCATTTATAATCCCTTATTTTATTTTATTTATCGCAAAATGTTAATTTATCCAATAATTAATGTACTTTCCATACCAAATTCTTCTGGTAATTCTACAATCATATCATCAATTTCTAATAATAATGTATTCATAATATCTTGTGCTTGTGCATATAAATCACCGGCATTTAAAGATACACCTCCAGCTCCAGGTAAACTTCCATATTTACCGCGAATTTGTGATAATAAAATCATTGCTTGAGACATAGCCCAATTTTCTATCCATGTTTTTAAATGTCTATCATTAATTAAATCTTGTTCTGTTCTTTCCATTGATACATCTAATAATACACGTTCTGTATGATGTACACTTTGAAATACATCTAATGCTCTTGTTCTTTCATTCCATTGGAATAATACTCTAGTTGCAAATAATTGTTCTAATTGTTCCGTATATTCAGAAACTATATGGTATGTTAACAAATCATATGTTCCTAAATTATATAAATGTTGAATAGCTATTTGTCCAAAAGCAGCATTATCATATAATCCAGCAATATAAGCAGAAGATTGTCTGCTAATATTAGAAACTTTAACTATTTTATTAAATCCTTCAGCTTTATTTGTTAAAAAATATCTTTGTGTTTCTGGTTGTAAATCTAAAAATATAAATCCTCTTTTATATGCTATTGATGATCTTTTTCTTAATTCTTCTATTCCGGCATCAATACAAGTATCAAATTGTTGTTTTGTTAATTCAACTTCTACAACAGGATATCCTAATTGAACCCTTATACTATCAATTAATTCTCTTCGTTCATCTGGACTTCCATCTGTTCCAACACCAATTTGTTCATATAATGGAAGATTAGAAACACCATCTTGTCCATCTTGATCTGGTAAATATTTTATTCCTGGTGAATTTAAAAATTTAAATAAATTATCGGTTTCAGGTTTAATTAAAATATTAGCAGATGATCCTAATAATCTTGTTTGAAATTGAATACAATTTTTAAATATATGGGCAGAAATTTTTCCTGGTTCTAATTTCCATTCTGTACCATCCCAAATATATAATAAATTATCATTTGTATTAAACCATAATGTATCCTTTGGTGGCGCTGGAGAATTAGTTAAATATGCTAATCCTACCCAAATAAGTCCATTCCATTGTTGTAATGTATCATTTGTTGTATTAAACCAATATGTTCCTATTGGTAATGTATTTGGATCTGTTGGCGAATTAATAGTATTAATAACAATCCAATTAGTGCCATCCCAAGTATACCAAACCATTGTTATTGTATTAAAGAAAATATCTCCAATAACTCTAATTGTAGGATCAGTAGGATAATCAACATGAATTTTTTCAACCCATTCAATCCCATCCCATTGAAATAATGTTTCTGTACTAGCAATATGCCAATATGTTCCTGTTGCTATTTTAGCAGGCAATAATGGATCTATTACTTGTTGTAAAAAATTAACAACTAAATCCCATGATGCCGTTGTTATATCCCAAATAAATAATTGATCAGTTGTTGAATTCCACCATAATCCGCAAGATTCTCTTAAAGTTGGGTCTGCATCAAAAATTATTGCTGGAATACCAACCCAAATTGTTCCATCCCATTGTTGAATAATATTTGTTTCAGGATTAACCCAATATTCATTAATTGCGGGTGTTGGTGGTTCTATAATAGAAATAGTTGCAGTAATATTTACCCAAACTGTTCCATTCCATCTAGATAATTGTTGATCAACATCATTATACCAATAAGTTCCTACTGATAATGCATTTGGATCTTGATTCCAATAAATAACATCAGTAGGAATCCATTTATGACAATCATTTGATAATTTTAATAATATTTCATTAACTTGGTCATACCAAAAAGTACCACAATCTAATTTTGGAGCAGCAGCAGGATCATTTTCTTGAACAAAAGTTATATCAGAACACCATACTTGGCCATCCCAATTATAACCAGTAGTTCCATCAAACCAATAATCATCACAACTAACATTTGTAAAAAATTTATGATATTTTATAATTGGTGTAACAGTATTCCACGTTGATCCATCCCAATTAAATAAAGTGGTTCCATCAAACCAATAAGAATTTAATATAACATTTGTTGGATCGCTATCTTCTAATATTACAGGTTGTTCAATATTTTTATATCCATCCCATTGAAATAATTTTTGTTGTGTTATATTCCAATAAAATGCACCTGTATTTGGTGGAGAACTATTAGTAAAAGGATTTTCACATTTCATAAATTGAATATTCATCTGTTCAATTAATGAATCTATTGTTTGGGCATTTATTCCATCTATGGATATAGATTGTGTTAAATTATCATTTATAACAACTTGACGTGTTCCTGGATCAGGAAATGATGCTATATTAGTAAATTTATTTGGATCATTAATAATAAATTCAAATGAATAAGTATCAATTAGACTTAATCCGGTTGGATCTGAGCCATTAAGTAATACATTTGATATTTGAATATTTTGAAATGCTGCTCTATCAGCTTTTCCAAATTCTGTTAATTTATTTAATGAATAGGTATGAACACCTTGAGTATGATATCGTTTTTCTTGATCTACTGCAAATCCTGAAACATAATATTCTTGATTTTCTGTTAAACCAGAAATATCTAATAAAGTTGTTGTATTATCACCATAAAAAGCACCAACAACTAATGAAGTATTAATCTTATCACCGGCATGAAGATCAAAATCTCCAGTAGGATCTGCGGTATATAATTGTCCATTTACAGGACTTTTAGAAACATTTGTATGAGTTGTATCTAATGTAATAACAATGCCATCATATTTTTCAATACCTGCGCAACCTTGCACACTTGGTGGAATATTCCATGTTATTCTAGCAGTAGTTGGACTGGTTTTATCAAAATTAATTGATATTTCTTGTCCTTCAAATCCAATTTGTTTTGGACCATCATTATATGTATCGAATTGACCCATCATTTTTCCTTATAAGAGCATATTTATTCTATTTATTAAAATGCCCTAGATATAAGTCAATTGATTAATTCATATTTTTCTTGTATTTTTTTGTAACCAATCTGAAAATTTTCCAGATTTCCAATATACAGTATGTTCATTATCATTTATTTTAATTGTTTCACATACTGGATTATTAATATCTTCATAATTCCATTTAACTTTTATTTCTTCGCCAGGTTTTAAACAATTAATATATTTTTCTTTTAAATTAGAACCGGTAGATAATTTACAAAATCTTTTAACTTTGTATTGATTATTTACTATTGGAGGATTTTTTAAAAAAGATCGCAATTGATCTTTTGATTCTAAATACTCCATAAATGATAATTTTTTTGATTTCATAAAATATATTTATAGATCTTGTGACAAGAAAACCCCTAAGTATTTAGCTCAGGGGTAGTTGACATATTAACAAATAACCAAAAAACTTTTTTACCTATTTTAAATCTAGTACTCTCTGGTTCTATTATTTCCCTACATATATTTTGTTCTTTTAAATCTTTAAATTTACTAGATGCTAATCGTTGTTTATCTATTTTAATTATTTCTGAAGTAGAATTAAATAATCCTACATTTTTTAATATTAGTGGCAACCATAATTGATTGCCACCAAATTTAGCTTCATTAATAGTTAAATAAATAGATTTTTCTGTAGATAAAATACCTAATGATTCTTCAGATACATCTAGTTGACCAATTATTATATTATCAATCATCATTATTAAAAAATGCTTCATAAAACCATAAAACAACTAATACCATTAATAAAGTTTTACGGAATTCAGGATTCTTAATAAGAATAGCATTAACACCTAATAAAACAATATAAGCAATCATACTTCCTAAAATAGAAGTTGTCATAGGTATTACAAATAAAGAAAGAAATCCAGTAAAAATTACTAATTTCAAATAAATATCACCATCCTCTCTATCTAAGAATCCCTTACATTTAAATGTATCCCAAGCAGCTAAACTATACATTACTGTTAATATAAATGCAAACCACCTATGTTTAAAAAGAACAATTTTAACATCAAGAATATGTATAAACAAATAAGAAATTAATACAAATCCAACCACTATTAATAATGGCATACCATAATCTGGGAATTTAATAGCAAAAAACCCAATACTTAATATTTCTATATAAATCAAAATACTTTGAAAAAAAGTAAATTCAAAACAAAATGTAATTATAGATACAATTCCAATAACTGTTATCAAGCTATCCAATTCATCACTAGATATATTATAATATTTAAAAAATTTCATGGCCATTGAAGAATATATCATAACTAATACTATTCCACTAAAAATTCCAGTATGAAAATTGCTAAAATATTCAATAATATATTCTAATATATAACCTCCAACATTAATAATATATTCTAATATATAACCTCCAACACTAACAAATTTATTCCTAACCATTTCCATATCAAAACCGGTATATTCCATAGAATGATATACAATTTGTAAAACAATATATAATAGTGCAATTACATAACCTAACATTTTAAATATATTTTTACTAGGAACTGAAACTTCATCATTTATATTTTCTATAGTTTTCATAACAAAACCTTTTTAATTAAAAAAAATTATTATACTATTAAATTAAAAATAAAAATGTTAACTAATTAACAAAAACAATTTATACATAAATCCATACCTGATTTCCACAATCAAAAATTCTATTATATCCATTTAATTGCATATTCTCCCATTCAGTCAAATTTTTATCAAATATTTTTAATTTATTCTTTAATTTATGCTTTTGATACATAATTCTTGATTCTAATTCAATATTGTTATTTTTAAAATACCAATAATTAGGTCCACTTTTATGACTTAATTCAAATCCTAAATTCCTATATAATCCGCCATCACTTCTTCTCATATCTGCATAACTAATTACACTCCCATCATATTTTTTAAGAAAATATTTAAATAAACGAGAGGCTCCTCCAACAACCGAATAATTAAGCTTATTACAAAACCTTAACAATTCCCAATCAATCTTCTTATTATACCGAGATTTACCAAATGTCATTAATGATACTAGTTCATCATTGTAAAATAATCCTAAATTAATAGAACTTGGACAATTTCCTTGAAGATGATTCATATCTAAAAAATTTCTAGTTTCTTTTGATGATACCTCTTTAATTTCACATTTTCTGGCAAATATTTTAGAAGATTTTCCTAATTTATTTCTAATTATAGATTTCCAAATTTTAAAAATTTTTTCATCATATATTTCATTCTCAAAAATATGTAACAATTGAATACCTTTTTCTTTACATAACCTTGTTTTATTAAAATGATAATTTTTATTAATACCATATAATTCAGAATGCCAATATAAACCATTAATTTCTATCGCTAAATTATCATCTGGCATATAAAAATCAAGTTCTAATGGCGATATAATAGATCTTGAATTTTTTATTATATTATCAGATAACCTTAACAATTCATCATATATAATTTTTTCTATTAATGATTTATGATCTTTTGGAATATATTCATTTAATTTAATTAATCTATTAATCAATGGCTTATATGAAATATTTAATGATTTAGCCAATCCTAATACCGTATTATTCCTATATGCAGCTGTAAGCCAATCATCATCATTAATTAAATTAAATATTTCATATAATTCTAATTCGGATAAATTATTATTAATTACTGTTGATTTCCAATATTCAAAAGTTTTAGTATAAGAATCTTCTCCATATAATTTTATATTAGTCAACCTCATTTTATCTCGATTATTATAATTAGAATCTCCATATCGATCTAATTTAGTCTTCTTTATCTTAGATTGTATAATATCTGATTGCCAACCTATACCACCATGAGCTAAAAGAGTCTTTTTAAATTTATCTCGATTATTATAATTAGAATCTCCATACCGATCCAATTTAGTCTGCTTTATCTTCTCAGCTGAAAATTGAAAAGCATTTTCTTTTCCATATCTCTTAATATTTGTATCTTTTATTTTTCGTCTTGTTTCTTCGGATGATAAATTACATTTTAAACATTTTTTCTTATATTGATTTGTAATTCGACACCATGACAATTTTTTAATTTTACAAATAGGACATATTTGAACTTCACCAATATCATTAATATAACACCAAATTCGTTCCCTAAGGCCTACATCATCTGACAAAAAACTCGTCTGTTCTACCAAAAAATCTTTTTCAACTTTTGGTAATCGTATCTTCTTTTGATCCTTAATTATTTCTAATATTCTATCTTTCACATTACTTATATATCCATACTTGATTTCCACAATCATATATTTTCCGATATCCATTATTATACATATTCTCAGTTTCTGTTAAATTTTCATCAAATTCTTCTAATTTACCCTTCAATTTATGCTTCTGATATTGTATCCTCGATTCTAATAAAATTCCGTTATTAACTTTCCAATACCAATAATTAGGTACACTTATATGTTCAAATTCAAATCCTAAATTTCTATATAATTTACCGTCACTATATCTCATATCTGCATAACTAATCACAGACCCGGTATGTCCCTTCAAAAAATTCTTAAACAACCTACTAGCGGCACCTACAACGTAATAATTAAGCTTATTACAAAACCTTAACAGTTCCCAATCAACTTTTTTATTAAATCTGGATTTACCAAATGTCATCAATGATATCAATTCATTATTGTAAAATAATCCTATATTAATAGATGAATTACATCGGCCTTGTAAATGATTATTTTCTAAAAATATTTGGCTGTCTTTAAATGATACTTCTAATATTTCACATTTTCTAGCAAATATTTTAAAAGATTGTCCTAATTTATTTTTAATAATAGATTTCCAAATTTCTTGTTTTTTATAATGATCCCATTCATTTTCAAATATATGAAGAAGTTGTATGCTTTTTTCTTTACATAATTTAGTTTTTCTTAAATGAACATTTTTATCTTCTTGAGTTATTGTATTAAATGAATGCCAGTATAATCCATCGTATTCAATTGCAAAATTATTATCTGGCATATAAATATCAAGTTCTAAAGGTTTAATTATGTGTCTATCTCCTGATATAACATTATCACTTAAAGATTGACAATATTCTAAAACTTCATGTTCACCAAATGATTTATTATATGGATAACATTTAAGACAACGAATTCTATTTTGTCTTAAAGAATTCCGAATTTCTCCACATTTATGTTTATATGATAATATAGGTTGACCAATATAATTTATATATTCTTGTTTAGTTGTTAATAATTCATAATCAATATTATCAAATCTAGATTTGGTACTATCAAATGTAATATTTTTTTTACTTCTAGATAATTTTATTCCTTTTTCTTTAGCATATGTTAATCCTGTTTCTAGATTAATGCTATTCATTTTTGCTTGAATTCTTTTATTAATTTCTTCACCAATAGTAAAACCAGTTTCTGGATTAATAGTATTTAATGTATTTCTTTTTTTAATTTGAATTTTTTGTGCTATACTTAAACCAGTATCTAAATCAATTTTATTTAATGCTTTTTGGATTTTTAATCCTATTAATTGATATCCAGTTAAACCAGTATCTATATCAACTTGACTTTTTATTTTTTTAACTTTTTGTCCAATAGTTTTTGCAATAGTTAAACCAGATTGTGGATTAATAGTTGTTGTCATTGTTTTAGCACTTAATAATGCCGTTTCTTGATATCCAGTTAATCCTGTTTCTGAATTAATTTTATGTTTAGTTTGTTTAGTTTTTAATCCTCGTTGTTTAGCCTTAGATAATCCAGTTTCATTAACCGCAAATACATTATTTTTAATTTTATCACCAGTTTGATCATAAATAGAAAGGCCACTAATCGGATCTTTTTTATTCATTGTTTGAGCACTTTTTCTAGCAATTTCTTGTGCCCTAGTTAATCCTGTTTCTGGATTAATTTTAGTCACATTTTTAACTTGTTCTTTCATTGCACATTTAGGACATGCAATTTTATTATTTCTACATTGTTTTAATTTAAATTTTAATGCTGTAGAAAAAATATGCAAACATTTATTACATTTAAATTTATGTTTATCTGTAGGTTTAAAATATTCAGATAATAATGTTATATCTGCTTTAGATAATATCTCATTAATTTCCTCAATAGTTTTCCGTTTTGTACTCATATTAATATTATACCATTAAATATAAGTTATTTTAAAATAAAAAAAAAGGCCAATATAAAAATATTGACCTTTTAATATAGCTTAACTTATTAAAAATATACCTAAAATAATTTAGATATATTCCACAAGTTATAGATTTTCTTAACTAAAAACCAAATTTGAAATCGCTATTTTTCCGTAATAATCAGCTGAATTTCCCAAAGATGTTACGCTATCTGTAAATGAAGTTTTACCATAACGAGTCATTAAACTAACAACTGGTTGGAAAGTTACAGGACTAACTACAACACCACTTGACATAATTGGAATGTAAGGACAATAGAAATATCCAGTATCAGTTTCACCATTACCACCTTTATATCCAATTAGGATACTATCGACAGGAGTTGCACCGGTACCAGGTTGGTTTTGGTTCCATAGGTAGGAATAAACTTTGATAGAACCATTTAATGTACCTACTAACATTGTATTGTTAGGACCTTTGAATGAACCGCTTACAGCTGGAGCAAAAACAGATTTTGCGGCAGATTGTAATACTGAAACAACCATTGGAGATACAACAATCCAGTTAGCAACACCACGACGTGTTTTACGACCAATTTCATTTGCAACTCTTTTAATAACAACAGATAAGTTTGCAAAACGGTCACCGATATAAGCAGGAGCAAAAGCAGCACCACCAGTTGTAGCATAATCCCAAGTATCAACCGTACCAGCTAATGCAAATAGGTCATTAATGATTTCAGCATCAATTTCTTGAGTAATTTCAGCAGATAATGCTTGAGTCATTTCAGATTCAACATCTAAACCATGTTGTGAGTTCATATCTTGCATAGCTTCGATTGTCCAACCAGCTTGTAATTTACGAGTACGAGCTTCAACAGCTTGTGAAATGATTTCAAGACCCATTTTACGACCACCAGATCCTTCAATGAAAGAACCAGAACCACCACGTAATGAACCATCAATAGGATCACCAAAAACTGTACCTGTATCATGAACTGTAGAGTCCAAAGAAGAAGGCCAACCACCACCAGTTGTTGTAGTTGCATCAATTGCACCAGGAGTACCAGCATCAATTGCACCAGCACCAGCAACTTGAGCTTTAGGATCTGTAGTACCATCACCAGCAGCACCTGAATAGAATGCACGTAATACTGGATCATTACCAAATGCTTCATCACCAAGTGCGATAGAATCATTAGCAACTAAAGGATTACCATCAAAACCTGGGCGATTAGTTTCAGCGGCAGCTTCTAAGTATTTGTAACGTAAAGAATAGACTAGTCCAACAGGAGCAGCCATTGGTTGTACACCAACTAATTCAGTAGCAATAGTACCTGGCATAATACGACGAATCATAGGTATCAAGATTTTTCTGAAACCTGCAACATCATGAGCACTGATAGCACCAGCAGCCGCATCTTCTTGCATAATTTGATTTTTTTGATTTTCAAGCAAAGGATCAACAATCTTTTGCATATCAGCAGTTAAACCTTCCAATAATGCAACTTTAGTTTCTCCCCAATTTTCAAATAAATTTTCCATATTTATTTCTCCATTAAGTAATTAGAATGATGTGTTTTTCATCAATTCAGCCAGTACTTAAATTTCCTTCCTCTGAAATAATTCGGTTAACACTATAACCGATTAAAATTATTTATAAAAATTAATAATAATTTCAATACTTTATAAATTTATGTTTAAAATCAATAAGTTAATATAAATGTATAAATATATTTTTAATTGGTATATAATATTAATATGAAAAAATATTCTAGAAAGTTATTGAATTTAAATAATAAATCGATACGAAGTATTATTAATATAATGAGATATAATCCAGAGATAAAGGAATTATTATTAGATGAAACTTCATTTATTAATTATGATGCATCATTAAGTGAAAGATTATGGTATATTCAAAATAATATACATGATCAGGTAAAATGTCCGGTTTGTAATAATAATTCTAAAATAGATATTAAATTAAATAAGGTTAAATGTTGTTCATTTAAGTGTACTTGTAAGCAAATTAATCCAGAAACAGGATTAACTAGGGCACAAGAAATCGGATTAAAAGCAAAAGAAACAAATTCTAAAATAGATAAAAAAACAGGATTAACTAAATATCAATTGAATTCTATTAAGCAGAAAAAAACATTATCTAAAATTAATTTGGAAACTGGATTAACTGTAGCACAACAACGAGGAATAAAATGTGGTAAAACATTATCTAAAATTAATCCAGAAACAGGATTAACTAGAACACAAGAAATCGGATTAAAATCTAAAAAATCAAATTTAAAAATTGATCCAGAAACAGGATTAAATAGTTATCAAAAAAATGGATTTGATACTATGAAAAAGATGAAATCTAAAATTGATCCAATAACTAAATTAAATATTTTTGAATTAGGTCTTATTAAACAAAAAAATACAAAATCTAAAATTGATCCTAAAACCGGATTATCTGGTTATCAACAAATTGCAATAAAAATAAAGAAATCCAATTCAAAAATTGATTTAAAAACTGGATTAACCAAAATAGGTAAAAAACATAAAATAAATTATTTTAAAAAATTAATAATAAATTTTAAAAATAATTATCCTGATTATATTTTATTAACATCATTAACCGAATATTTAAATAAAAATCATAATTTAATTAAATATCAGCATGATTGTGGAGAAATACGAATAGCACATAGGCAAGTGAATATTCGGTGTCTTAAATGTTATCCATATAATAGATCTATTGCCGAAAATGAAATTTTAGAATTTTGCCAATCTTTAACTAATAATGTTATATCTAATAATCGACAATTAATTTCTCCATTAGAATTAGATGTTTATATACCAGATCATAATTTAGCAATAGAATATGATGGACTTTATTATCATAGTTTTAATTCTGTTGAATCTGAAGATAAAGATTATCATTTATTAAAAACAAAATTATGTATGGAAAATGAAATTCAACTTTTTCATATATTTGAAAATGAATGGGAGAATGTTCAAAAACAAAAAATCTGGAAAAGTATTATTAGAAATAAATTAGGTCAATCTAAAAAAATATTTGCCAGAAAATGTAAAATTCAAAAAATATCTTCAATAAAAACTAAAGAATTTTTAGATAAAAATCATTTACAAGGCCGATGTAATTCATCTATTAATATCGGATTATTTTACAATAATGAATTAGTATCATTAATGACATTTGGTAAATCAAGATATAATAAAAAGATTGAATGGGAATTATTGAGATTTTGTAATAAGATTAATTATTCAGTTATAGGTGGTGCTAGTAGGTTGTTTAAGAATTTTTTGAAGGAACATATTGGTTCTATTATTAGTTATGCAGATATAAGACATAGTGATGGAGGATTATATAAAAATTTAGGATTTGAGTTTGAGTATATAAGTAGTCCAAATTATTTTTATTGGAAACCAAATGACTTATTAGTAGAATCAAGAATTAAATATCAAAAACATAAGCTTAAAAATAAATTAAAAGAATTTGATCCAAATTTGACAGAAACTGAGAATATGTATAATAACGGATATCGAAAGATTTTTGATTGTGGAAATCAAGTATGGATTTATAATTAAAAACGTGGAAAATATTTAAATTTTCCACGTTTTGTTATATTATTTATTTTTTAATTGCTATACCAGCTAATTCTAATAAACGAGATTTACTTGATTCTGATAATTTTGAATTATTATTTATATTATCATCTTGATCAATATCACCACTTATAACTCTTCCTTCTTTAACCATTTTTTTCATGTCAGCATCTTTTTTAGATTTCATATCTTTCATATCATAATCTTTTTTAGATTTCATATCTTTCATATCATAATCTTTTTTAGATTTCATATCTTTCATATCATAATCTTTTTTAGATTTCATATTTTTATTATGATTTTCGGTAACAAGATCATCATCTTCCATTACATCTTCTTTTAATACACGACCTATAAAAGTATTATAGCCTTCTTCCAATTGTTCTGTTGCAACATTTTTCAAAATGGCTTCCATAACATCACGATGTTTTCCGGTTAACGGAGATAGAATAGATGATAATTTATTTGTTCTTTCAATATCATTTAATCTAGTTTCTGCTTCAGATAATGTTTCTTCTGTATCGGCTAAACGTTTTTCTGTTTCAGCTAATGTTTCTGCTAAATTATCATCATCAGCATAATTATTACGATATTCTGCAGCAATAGCTTCGAATATTTTACGACCAAAATTATTTTGTTTATTAATTTCAATGTCTTCACGTAATTCTTTTAATTCTGTATTAATACGAATTTCTAAAAATGAATCCATTCTTTCAACTAATTCTTTTAAATCACCTTTAAGTTCATTGCTCATTTGAGCTTTAGCTTCAACTAATTTTTCGGCATATTCAAGTTCTAAATCTCTAAAACGATTAATGTCTTCACGTAATTCACCAAATTCTTCATTTAAGAATTGAGTAACTTTCGTATCCAATGCTTCAATTAAATTTTCACGTTCTGAAACAAATTGTTCACTTAATTCAGCTTTAACCGCTACTTCTGTTTCTGTTTTAACTTCTTCAATTGCTTCTTGTAATTTTGAATTAAAAGTTTCTTGTAATTCAGATTTTGTACTATCTGAAAGTATTTCCGCTTCTAATAATTTTTGTAATAATTCTTCCATTTTATTTGTCCTATAATAAAAATTAATTAATATATTAGATTTATTTATTTAAAATAACAACTTATAAAAATTATTATTTAAAGTATTTATATATCAATAACTTAAAATTAATATAATTTTATTTTTGATAAATATGGTATAATAATATTAATATAAAATTTGAGAATTAAAATGTATTTAAAAAATAAAAAACAATTGAATAATAATGATTTAATTGGATTTGTTGATGAAAAGTTAAAAGATAAAGCATTAAAAATTTATAATATGAAAAATAATATAGAAGAATTTTTTCATTTTGAACCTGATATTGAAAATGAAATTAAAACTTCTATATCAATTGAAGATAGATATAATAATTGGAAATTATTATATTTAAATGAATTAAATTTTGATGAAAATGAATTAAAAGAATTATATAATAATATTAATAATAAAAAATGGTTAATAGAACAATTAAAATTATATTCTCCGGTTGAATTAGCTAATATATATAAATTAGATAAACAAGCATTTTTTATTAAATTAAATAAATTTGGATTATACAAATATTCTTACAAAAATTATTTAGAAAAAGAAATTGTTGAATTTTTATCTGATATTAATATTGATTTTGATATAAATTCTAGCTCTATTATAAAACCATTAGAACTTGATATTTATATACCATTATATAAATTAGCAATTGAAATGGATGGACTTTATTATCATTCTAGTAATAAAGTTGAATTAGAAAATAAGGATTATCATCTTAATAAAACTAAATACTGTAAAGAAAAAGGTATACAATTATTTCATATATTTGAAACTGAATGGATACATCCTCAAAAACAAAAAATTTGGAAATCTATTATTAAAAATAAATTAAAATTATCACAAAAAATATACGCTAGAAAATGTCAAATTTGCCAAGTATCTTCTAATAAGGCTATGGAATTTTTAGAAAATAATCATTTACAAGGTAAATGTAATAGTTCTATTAATATAGGATTGTATTATGAAGATGAATTAGTATCTATAATGACATTTGGTAAATCTAGATATGATAAAAAAATTGATTGGGAATTATTGAGATTTTGTAATAAGATTAATTATTCCATTGTAGGCGCTGCTAGTAGATTATTTAAGAATTTTTTGAAAAAATATGTTGGATCAGTTGTTAGTTATGCAGATATGAGAAGAAGTACCGGTGGATTATATAAAAATTTAGGATTTGAATTAAGCCATGAAAGTGGACCAAATTATTTTTATTGGAAAGAAATGCAAGAATATTTAGAATCTAGAATTCAATATCAAAAACATAAATTAAAAAATAAATTAAAAGAATTTGATCCAAATTTGACAGAAACTGAGAATATGTATAATAACGGATATCGAAAGATTTTTGATTGTGGAAATCAAGTATGGATTTATAAATAATACTAAAGAGGAAATATAATGACAACTATATATAATTATGATCCATTAACATTTGAATATATATCTCAAAATGAAGCAAGATTAGCTCCATTAGATATGGTGTCGTTAATACCAGCTAATGCTACAGATATTCCAGTTATTAATTTCGGAGTAAATGAGGTGGCAATTTTTGATAAAAATACTCAAACATGGTCATTAACACCAGATTTTAGAGGTATTGTATATGATACAATAACTAAACAACAAATAATACAAAATGATTTAGGATCATTACCAAGTAATTTAACCACATTAGTTCCTGGTCAATTTGATAGTTGGGATGGAACAAATTGGGTAGAAGATTTAAATTTAGTTAAAATTAATCAAAAAAATATCATAAAACAAGGTTTTGCTGATGAATTAAAATTAGGTTATGTTTGCCCAACTTCTGGTTATAAAATGGATGCTTATATAGAAAATATCGATTTATTAGATAGTGGTGTTAGATTAAATGAAAAATTAAGTGCTACTAATATGGATATTAGAGATTTTAATAATATTATACATTCAAATGAATTAGTCAGTAATGTTAATATAATGGTTCAGGAATTAGGAATTAATTATCAAACACAGTTAGCTAAAAAATGGAATTTAGAAGCTCAAATAGATGCATCTACTACTAAAATAGCAATAGAAGCAATAATTTGGTAAAAAATTAAAAATAATTTATAAATATATTAAATCGTTTATAAAAAGAAAAAGGGATTATTATGAAAGCAAAACAAAAAACATTACATTTAGTTGTTGAATCATTAATTAATGATGATATAGAAATAGCGACTGAACAATTTCATACTTATTTAAATTCTTCTATTCGAGAAGAAGTTGGTATTAAAGAAATGGATGATGATGATTATGATATGAAAAAAGATGATGATGATTATGAAGACATGGAAAAATCTAAACATTGTACATGTGATGATGATGAAGACATGAAAAAAGATGATGATGAAGACATGAAAAAAGATGATGATGAAGACATAGAAAAAGATGATGATGAAGACATGAAAAAAGATTCTGAATAAATTATAAGGAAATAATATGGCAACGGAAATTTTAATAGAACAATTAACAGCCGATGAATCCGGATTAATTGCAGAATCAATTCAAGATGGAAAAAATATGTTTTTATCTGGAATATTTATGCAAGCCGGAATTAAAAACAGAAATGGTCGCATATATGATATTACTGAAATGACTAATCAAATGCATGCGGCAAAACAAAAAATTGTTGAAACAAATGGAATTTTAGGTGAATTAGATCATCCAAATACACTTAATATTAATTTAGATAGAGTATCGCATGTTATTACAGAATTATCAATGAATGGTAATAATGTTATAGGTAAAGCTAAATTGTTAGAAACACCATCAGGTTTAATAGCAAAACAATTATTACAAGCAGGTGTTCTTTTAGGTGTATCAAGTCGTGGTGCTGGTAATGTAGTTGAAGGAAAAGTTAACGGATTTAATTTTGTTACAGTTGATATTGTTGCAACTCCATCTGCTCCTGGTGCAATGCCAAAATCTGTATTTGAATCTTTACAAATGAGCAGAAATGGTGAACAAATTTTATCATTATCTGAACAAGTATCGCAAGATTCAGCTGCACAAAAATATTTAAAGAAAGAAATTATTAAATTTTTGAATGAAGGTCTATTTGCTAAAAAATAATAGGAGGTGATACAATTATCATATTTTTATTTAAAAATTTTTACACTAAATATTTAATAATTTCGATAAAAAAGGGCTTTTTAAGCCCTTTTTGTTATGGTTTAATAAAAGTATATTTAGGTTTAATAATATGCTTTGATTTCATTTCTTTTAACCATAATTCTTTATCTTTTTTACCTTTTTCTCCAGGTGCAAATTGATCTTTTCTACATCCAATTGATGTCCAATACGGTTTTGTATAACATAATCCATGAAGATATAATTCAGGTTTTTTCATATTTTTATTATGTCCTGGACTATTTTTCCATGCAATAAATACATCTTCAGGAGTTGTCGGTCCAGCTGCAACATTTTCCATACAAGACCAATAACCTTTCATACGAACTTCTTTAAATCCATCATGACTTAATTTTCTCTTATTAATCATATAATTATTATGATTACATGCTCTTTTGGTTAATTCATTATCAATAACTAATTGACTTAAATTAAATGTTTTTCTATAATTATTAAGTATTTTTAAAAAATCATTGGGATTTATTTTTACAACATTTTTGATCTTTTCAACTTTAATAATTTTAGGTTTTTCAATATTTTGGATTTTTTTTGATTGTACATTATTACAAGAAATTAATGTAATTATCAAATTTATTAATATAATTTTATTCATATCAATATTTTATACAAAACATTACAGCTTTATTTCTTGGTCTTGTTTCAGTTGAAGTTCGTGCAACACGAGATGCATCAAAATCAAAATTACGGCCTACAGTTATAGTACCACCATTTGCATTAGTACCTGCGGAAGATATTGGACCAGAAAATGCTCCAGATGCAGATTGTACCGCACCATAATCTACACCAACAAAACCGGTAATATTTTGTAATGCATCAAGTTGACCTGAAGCTATAGCTCGACCAATATCGATGCCTTTCCCGTTGTCCCAACCACGTAAAAATTCACTTCTATAATCTGGTAAATTAAATGTTGTAGAACCATCTCCAACTCCATATAATGTCCCTATTTCTGCAAATAAATTTGCATATACAGTTCTACTAACTGCAGAGCCATCGCATTCAAAAAAAATATTTGGAACTACAGATGTAGTAATAACAATTACCGCACCGGTTGGAATAATTCCACCACTTATTTGAAAATCTTTTATCTGTGTTGTCATATAAATCCCTTTTATATATTATTTCCATATTTATATTTATTATTTTATTTTATTTTTTGATAAGGATATTTTGCCTCTTTATAAAATTTAATTCTTTGTGATAAATGTCTTCTTGCATATTTTAAATCTGAACAAATATCAAATACATTAATTTGTTGTTTATCTTGTCCTTTTCGTAAACCTCTCCCAATAGATTGTAATACACGTATAAATGATTTGCCTATATCTATTAAAGCTAAATTAAATACTCTAGAAATATCAATACCAACTGATGCTATATTAACAGTTGCAATAACTATAATATTATTATTATTTTCAAATAAACTATATACTTCAGCCCGAATTTCTACTTCATCATTTCCATGAAGAAAATAAACATGCTCAATATCTATTTTTGCTTGAATTATTTTTAATAATTTTTTACCAAAAGCTATACCCTCAACTAATGCTAAAGTATTACCTTTTCCTTTTAATGATAATTCTATCAATTTATCTGCTACAATATTTAATCTACCAATATTAGATTTTAAATATTGCTTTTCAGCATTATAATCAGGAAAATATGTATTTTTAAATTTTGCATATGAATCTGGTTTATCAAAACAATTTTCTATATATGTTTGATATTGTTCATTTAAATCGGCTTCTATTTGGATAATTGATATTTCAATTTTTGCTAAATGGCCTAATGCTATTAATTCATGTGATGGTATTTCATATAAAATGTTACCTAACATATTATGAATAGCAATTCTATGAATATCTTCTTTTGGTAATGTTGCAGTTAATCCATATCTATAAATAATATGTTCACCATAATTTCCTAATATAGATTGTAAAATGTTACCTTTTACCAAATGGCATTCATCTGCCAAAACCATTTGAAATTGTTTAATAATTATTGGAGTATTTTGTAATGCTTGCCAAGTTGAAACGACAGTCATATGATCAATATCTTTTCTTTTTCCAGAAAATTCACCAATATCTAATTTTAATAATTCTAAATATTCTCTTGTTTGCTTAACTAATGACGTAGAGGGAACAATAATTATTCCTTTAAGATTATTGTGATTAAATACAGAACAAAGAGCAGCAGTGATCATGGTCTTTCCTGCGCCAGTTCCTGCTATGACTAATCCTTGTGTTTTTGCTAACAGTGAATTAATAGATTTTATTTGATAATCTCTAAGAATTGCCGGTAAATCTGGGCGATTTGGAACAGATAATGGAGAAAAATAATCTTCTTTAATTGGGTCAAAATTGGTTTTTGATTTTAATCTTTTATCTACAAGTTTAATTGAATATCCTAATTCTTTTAAATCTGGAACTATATTTTTAAGAAGATTTATATTAGTTTCACCATTTTTTTTAAAATATGAAATTTTTCCATTCCATATTCCTAATTGTACTTTAGCTGAAAATCTAGCGCCAGGAACTTCATATTCGAATTTTTCATAAAAATATTCTCGAATAGTTGGGGATAAACCTGATAAAGTACAATTAACTTGTGAAGTTAATGTGATAATGCATTGATTTGACAATTGAATTATTTTTATTTTTATATAATTGTGCTTTCTATTTGGGCAATTCTTGCTTTTGTTATGTTATTTAACATATATCCACGACTATTAAATGATTCTACAATTGCTTTAAATTTTTCAAATATTTCTTCTACTTCTAAATATATGCAATTCATAGAAATATATTTAGGTTCCATCTTAATATAATTTATTTTTTCTGTTGTTGCTAATTTAATACTATAATTTTCTGTATATTTTTTATATAATTCACCTTTAGTTTTATCTAATTGGGATTCTACATATTTTAACAAAATTTTTAATTCACATAATTTTTCGTAATAATAACTTTGTAAAGAAGCATGTTCTTTACATGCTTCTTCTAATGATTTTCCAACTAATGATAAATCTGATTCTGCATCTATCAAATATTCATCATATATTTTTAAAATTTTCGGAATATTTTCTAATTTCCCTAAAACTTGGTAAATTAATGACATTTTAAGACCAACACAAATCTTGTATTTCTATTAATATATTAGCTACTTTAATTTTATCAACTTTTTTAGGTAATACTGAATTATTATATACTTTTTTAATTTTTTTATCCATATCATCGGCATAATTAATAATTTCTTCATATGTCATGGAACCATTTCTAATTGCTAATAATTCATCATGGTCTTTTCTATATACATTAATATTACCAGTTGTTAATACTTCATACCCAGTTCGTAAAAGTCTAATTAAATGCATAGCATGTTTAGTATCATAACCAAATTGTTCTTCTAATGTTGATCTTTTTTCATTACGATTTTTTTTCCATTCCCAATATTGTTTCCATTTTTCTAATGCTAAATTATATTCTACTTTATTATATTTAACCAGATATTTTGGAATATTGTTTTCTAAAAATCCACTATTAGAATCATAAACACTATTATTTAAAGTAAAATCTTTATCATATAATGAATATCCAGGAGATTCATATATTCCATTTATTTGACTACCTAAATGAATAATTCTATATGATACAGATGATTTTTCTAATTCTTCTAAATTAAATTTAAATATTTTTTTATCAGTAAAATTTTGTACCAATGAAATAAAATCAATTTGTCTTGGCGGATTAATTGATTGAGGATTAGTTATCCATTTATTATGACCTTTAATTCTTTTAAGTTGTGCAAATGCATATCCTGAATAAGTATGAGCTATTTTAGTAGATAAAAAATCTGATCGATATTTTATAAGTTTTTTATATATACCTTTTGAATCTTTAAATATAATATGAGATGGATCAACCCAAAGAGATTCAACAATATTAGGATTACAATCAACACATAATTTTAAAAAATGTGTTAATTCATATAATTTAGTATCTTCCTCATCAAAATCAATAACCTCTTTAATTGGGAAAAATGGAGTTACAATATTTATTTTATTTGCATAAAATATTCCGCGATAATCGGTATCAGATTCTGGAATATCAGTTCCATAAGATTTAGAACCAGATAAATGTTTAACAATTAAATTATCATTAATCATTTTTTGTGGTTGAGTAATAGTATAATTTATCATAAATTTAATTATATCACAAATTAAAGAATATTTAAAATATTTACATTAATATTTAAAAATTATTAAGTTAAAATTTTTATAAAAAATATTAATTATATTAATAAATACAATTATAAATTTAATAACACAAGGAGAAAAGATTCATGATTCATGATAGTGTTATATTCGTAGAAGGATCTCAAGCAGAGAATTTGACCCTTCAACCTGGAACTGAGGCTGAACGTTTGGCATTAGTTTCTCCACAAGTTGGAGAATTATTTTATCAAACTGATGGTACCGCCGGTAATTATAGTTATGATGGAACAAATTGGAATATAATTTCAGGCAGTCAAAGTAGTGTCATATCTAAATTAACAACAATAAATGCAAATCAATCTAATTCTGCATTATCAAATAACGGGAAATTGTATACATGGGGTCAACAAGGCTATGGTGAGTTAGGATTAGGCACTACTACCCAAACATATGATACACCACAAGAAGTACAATTACCATTTAATGAAACTGGAACAATTGTAAATGCGGCATTAACAGCACAACAAGGATATGCATTAACATCAACTGGCAATTTATATAGTTGGGGTAGAGGTTCCACCGGTACATTAGGGCATGGCGATACCGCTAATCAATCTACTCCAAAAAAAGTAGCAGCATTTAATGGTACAGTTTCTGAAATGATACTTGGTATTGAAAACGGTCAACGTGTTAATGATCGGGCAACAATAGTAAAATTAACAAATGGCGAATATTGGGCTTGTGGAGCCAATCATTTTGGTCAATTAGGAACAGGTAATATTACGCAACAAAATTCATTTTTTCAAATAGTTTCTCCTGATCCAGGCGGTTCACCAATTACAAATGTTTGGGTTTTAGGAACCACATTTGGTGCGGTAATGTTAAAAACCGCTAATAACAAAATTTGGGCAACCGGATATAACAACCATGGTACATTAGGATTGGGCCATACAGTTTTAACAAAAGTGTTTACAGAAGTAACATATTTTACAAGTAATGGCATAAATATAGTGGATATACAAGGCGGCTATGGATATTTTGCATCCACCACTATTACTAATGGAGCTACTATATTTTTAGATGATGCCGGTAATGTTTATTCAACAGGTAATAACCAATTTGGACAATTGGGTAATGGCACAGTGCTTAATGCTAATACATTAACACCTGCACAAGTAACATTAACAAAACCAGTATCTGAAATACATGCATGTGGTGGTGGCCCGATGACGGTATATTGTAAAAACACCGATGGTACATACGTTCGTTGGGGATACAACGCCTTTGGACAATTGGCTGATGGAACCATTGTTAGTAGTGGAACACCAATCCAATCAACTACCCAAATAGATAAAATATTTAATACGGGTGCTATGGATACATTTTCTTATCTAACTTCGATTTGGATTTTACAATCAGATGGTATTCTTATGGCCACTGGAAGAAATGCAATCGGACAGTTGGGTATCGGAACTAATACTGATTCATTAACATTTCAACCAATATTTTTTAATGATTCATCAAAAATTATAGATATACGTAGAAATGGATCAGGTAATGATGGAAGTAGTATTACATTATTGACAAGTGAAGGGAAAATTTATACTTGTGGATATGGACAATTTCGTGCTCTTGGCATAGCTGGTAGCACCGCGTTTCAAACAACATTCAGAAGAATACTGATTTAATAACCTCAACTTAAGGAAAATAAAAATGATAGTATATGTAAAATGGCTTGATGACAAAAGAGATTATGTAATTTTAAAAAATGACGATAACACATTTAAAAGTGGTACATTAGATCATCTTTTAAAAACAAATGCAGAAATACAAGATTGGTTAGCTAACAATGGTATTAACTTTATTGATCTATCAATGGATAATGATAGTGCCACGGCAACAGCAGTTAACTATGCCATAGCAAAACGTCAACGTGATTTTGATGTTACTCAAATAACTGTTACAACTGCCGCTGGTAATACATTTCAAGGAAATGAAGATGCTCAAACTCGCATGGCACGAGCAGTAACTGGTTTAAATCCAACAGAAACTATTCAATGGAAAATGGCTGATAATACCATGCTAACTGTAACTCGTGAAGAATTAAAAGAAGCTCTTGTATTGGCAGGTAGAGCACAAGAAACTATATGGGCTACTGTATAAGGATATATTACTATGTTATATGATGGATTAAAAATGATCGATGGTGCTGATTTTAAAAATTTGACCGTTGACTCAGGAACAGAAGCAGAACGTTTAGCTTTAACATCTCCAAGTGCTGGAGAAATCTTTTATCAAACTGATGGAACTATTGGTAAATATGTTCATAATGGTTCTAAATGGGAATTTCCTGGACCGGATACATCTAAAACTGCCGGTTCTCTTGCTACGATTAATAGTTATAATGGTAATGGATTTCTAACAAATGATGGTAGATTAATGGTTTGGGGTGATTCACCTCAGTGTGATCTTGGATTAGGTAATACAGTATCTTTTCTTACACCACAAGAGGTTGTCTTGCCATCTGATGAAAGCGGAACAATTGTTGATGCTATGTTAATTGGTCAGCAAGGATATGCTATATCATCAACAGGTAATTTATATAGTTGGGGTTTTGGTGGATTTGGTAATTTGGGACACGGTGACACAGTAAATAAACATATACCTACGAAAGTCTCAACATTTAATGGTACAGTTTCTGAATTTGTTAAACCTAAAATTAATGGCTATGCAACAGATCAAAGAATAACAATAGTGAAGTTAACAAATGGTGAATATTGGGCTTGTGGGTATAATGGTTTTGGAGGACTGGGAACAGGTAATACTACGCAACAAAATTCATTTTTTCAAATAGTTTCTCCTGATCCTGGATCTTCTCCAATTACAAATGTTTGGATTTTAGGATCTACGTATGGTTCTATTTTTATAAAAACAGCTAATAACAAAATTTGGGCTGCTGGTTTTGGTACTCATGGACAACTCGGAACTGGAGTTAGTACCGCCACAAATAGCACTTTAGCTGAAGTAACATATTTCACAACCAATACAATAGATATCGTGGATATACAAGGTGGATATGGATATTTTACAACTTCTGCTGTTACTAATGGAGCTACTATATTTTTAGACACCAATGGTAATGTTTATTCAACCGGAAATAATGATTGGGGACAATTAGGTAATGGCACACTTGGTGGTAGTAATACGTTAACTCCTACACAAGTAACATTAACAAAACCAGTATCTGAAATACATGCATTTGGTGGTGGCCCAATGACGGTATATTGTAAAAATACTGATGGAACATTTGTTCGTTGGGGATATAATGCCCTTGGCCAATTAGGCGATGGTACACTTACTAGTAATGGAACACCAAATCAAGATGCTACGGCAATTTCAAAAATATTTTCAACCGGAGATGCTCATGTATATGGTTTTTATTCAACCGTATACATATTATATGCAGATAATACATTAAAAGCGGCTGGCCAGAATGGTGCAGGTGAAAGTGGAACTGGAATAGTTGGAAATTTAACATCCTTTACTGATGTGATATTTAAAGAAACAAGCAAAATATTAGATATTCAAGGTAATGGATATGAAATTGGTGGCAGATATGCTATTTTGTTAACCTCAGATGGAGATATATATACCTGTGGATATGGTGCTCGTCATGGGTTAGGAATAACAAACAATGCTGGAAACCAGACCATATTCAAACGTATCATAATTTAAGGAGAAATATAAATGATATATGACAAAATAACATTGTTAAATGGATCAATCGTTAAAAACCTAACAATCGTAAATGGCACGGAAGCAGAGCGTTTAGCTTCAATTGCACCACAAATTGGAGAAGCATTTTATCAAACTGATGGTGTTATTGGAAATTATGTTTATAATGGCACAGCTTGGGAAGTATCTGCTCTTGATGCATCTAAACAAGTTTTAAAAATAGGTTCACCACAAAGTCATTTAGGTGGTGCTCTTATTACTCAAGATAACAAAATGTTTGTATGGGGAAATCAAGACTCTGGTGAATTAGGTATTGGAACAACTACTACATCTTACCAATTACCACAAGAAGTGCATTTTCCAGTAGATGAAACCGGGCATGTGGTTCAAGGATTATTAATATCTCAAGCATCATTTGCTTTAATGTCAACCGGCAATTTATATAGTTGGGGTTATGGTGGTGCAGGAGCATTAGGGCATGGCGATACCGCTAATCAATCTACTCCAAAAAAAGTAGCTACTTTTAATGGCACAGTTTCTGAAATAATATACAATAAAGCAATTTCATATTCAGTAAATGATTGGCCAATTGTTGTGAAATTAACAAATGGCGAATATTGGGCTTCTGGAAATAATAATCAAGGTCAATTAGGATTGGGTAACACGATACAACAGAATTCATTTTTTCAATTGGTAACTCCTGATCCTGGTAGTTCTCCAATCACCAATGTTTGGATTTTAGGATCTACATATGGTGCCATGTTTATAAAAACAGCAAATAATAAACTATGGGCTGCTGGATATAATGGATATGGGCAATTGGGATTAGGTAACACAACTTCACCAAATGTATTTACAGAAATAACATTTTTTACAACTAATGCAATTGATATTGTAGATATACATGGTGCATGTGGTTATTTTGATACAGCACTAAATACCGTATCCTCTTTTATATATTTAGATATCAATGGTAATGTTTATTCAGCAGGCGGTAACCAATTTGGACAATTAGGTAATGGCACAATCGGTGGTGCTAACCAAACAACCCCAGTACAAGTAACATTAACAAAACCAGTATCTGAAATACATGCATTTGGTGGAGGTGCAATGACTGTATATTGCAAAAATACTGATGGAACATTTGTTCGTTGGGGTTATAATCCTTATGGACAATTAGGTGATGGTACATTTACTGATAATGGAATACCTAATCAATCAACCACTCAAATAGATAAAATATTTACATCAGAGGATGCCAATACATATAGTTATAGAAGTAGTGTATGGTTACTTCAATCAGATGGTATTCTTGTAGGTGCTGGAAGAAATAATGTAGGTCAATTAGGTATTGGAAGTACTACTGATGCATCAACATATACACCAATTTTATTCAATGAACCAACAAATGTTACTGATATTCGTGCTCATGGATATGCTGATCAGTTTTATTCTACATTAGTAACTTCTGATGGAAAATTATATACTTGTGGATATGGTGGTCGTAATGGATTAGGAATAGAAAATGTTGTTTTAAACCAAAATACATTTAGACGTGTGATTTTATAGAATTATTTAATAAATAAATTGATATTATGATATTAGTAATATTGATGCTGCAATAGATAAATTATCGGTAGAAGCAATTGTTTGGTAATAAATAATTTAATATTTATTACCAAATTATTTTTATTTACATATCAATTCTAAAAATTCTAGATGATACTCCAATAATAAATATTTTATCTTTAAATACCATAATTCCAACAATTGTATTAATTAGAAAACTCATTTCTAGTTGAAAAACGAGTTTTTATATTTCATTATTTTTTAAATTTATGTTTTCATGAAAATCTATTCAGTTTGCTTAATTTTATAGATCTTGTGGCAAGAAAACCCGTCAGTTTTTTAGCTCAGGGGTAGTTGACTATATATTATATTGGAATACTTTATGAGCTCCCTGATCATTAATATATAATGAGTTTCCACCATTACCAACATGAATACCTTTTGCTATCGTGGCTGGTGAAGTAGCTAATTCAATATTATCATATGTTATTGTAGATAAATCCCATGCAGTACTTAATGAATATTGAAATATTTTATCTAATGAAAAATCAGAAATTATTAATGTTGTTCCTAATGTGTTAACATATATCTCAGCCCCACTACCAGTACCTGTTTGTACTAAGGTAAATGCATTACCTGTATATGTCATAGATGTAACATCAAATGGAATACTTAATGAATATTCATATAGTCTATCATTAGGATCTTGCCCAACCACAAACATCTTTGTTCCATCAGGTTTAATAGATATACCTGTTGGAAATGATGATTGTGAATTAGTCATAAATGATCCACCGACTATTCTGGTACTTATATCCCATGGTGTACTTAAATTAAATTCTTGAATCCAACCTCCAGTTCCATTAATAACATTTGCTATAAATAGTTTATTTCCTGCTGGAGAAAAATCTACAGATATTGTTTGTCCACCAGTAAGACCACGAACATCAAATGATTTATTATCATAAGAAGCAGTACTAACATCCCATGCTGTACTTAATGTATATTGAAATAAGAATCCTGAAATTATTTCTAAATACATTTTTGTGCCATCAGGCTTAAAAGTCATTCCTGATGAAGTGCCACCTTGGCTTGGTAAAAATTCTTTAGATGCAAATGTTCCACCAGATATATTATAATTAAAATCAACAACTATAGGCTCTATTATACCAATTCCATTTGCTGGTACCGTGTCTCCTCCCATAACAATAGCTCTTCCTGTAATTGCAGAATTTAACGTAACTACTAATTCTAAATTAGTTGAAATTGATACATCATTCGGAATTATTAATTCATGGTTTGAATCGTATATTTGAACTACCGGATTATTTATTCCCAAATTATGAGTTACTGTCCAAGTTGTTGATGCACTAGTTTGATCATGAACAAATGTATTAATTGATTCTGTTAATGGAATCCAAACTAATGAAGAATCATTACCTACTGCAACTGCCATATATAATATTTTATCTTTAAATACTATGGTTCCAACAACAGCATCGGTTGGAAAACTCGTTTCTAGTTGAAAAACGAGTTTTTGCATTTCATTATTTTTAAGATTTATATTTCCATGAAAATCCATTTAGTTTCCTTAACTTTGAATTATATTTATGAAAGTAAATATTGGTATACATCAGTTAATGAATTTACAAATAACGTATTTCCGTTATTACCAATATGCATATCTGTTATAGTGCCGCCGGTTTGTGTGGTAGTATTTAAAAAGATATTATTATATATACCAGTTGTAATATCATATGCTGTTCCAAGATCATATTGATATATTTTTCCTGCACCATTACCATCTATAACCCATAATCTAGTTCCATCAAAAGATATTTGCATACCAAAAAGAAAATTAGAAACTGTAGCAGAAACATTTAATGATGTTCCAGTTGGTGTAACTGTAGATATATCCCATGCAGTACCTAATGTATATTGATGCACTCCAATAAATGGGCTTCTTGAAGCAACATACATTTGTGTTCCACCATTAACTATAGAAAATCCTTCAACTGATGTAGCACTTCCACCAGATGCTTTAGTAGTTATAAATGTTGCTGTACTTATATCGCTAGCTACAGATAAATTATATTGTGAAACACTATTACCACTGCCTAAAGAAAATAATTTAGTATCATTATCGCCTATTAATATTGCTGTAGGAGAAGCTACAACCGATAAAGATTTATTATCATAAGTAGCAGTACTAACATCCCAAGCCGTACTTAATGAATATTGGTAAACTGTAGTATTACTAAATGAAACTGTATATAGTTTAGTTCCATCACTATTAAATGTAGCATCTTGTGCATCAGATAGTTGACTTGATAAACTTATAGATTTGTTATCATATACTGCATTAGTAATATCCCAAGCAGCAAATAATGTAGGTTCAATAATACCAATTCCATTTACAGGTATCGTATCTCCTCCCATAACAATAGCTCTTCCAGAAATTGCAGAATTTAACGTAACTACTAATTCTAAATTAGTTGAAATTGATACATCATTCGGAATTATTAATTCGTGGTTTGAATCATATATTTGAACTACTGGATTATTTATTCCCAAATTATGAGTTACCGTCCAAGCGGTTGCTGCACTAGTTTGGTCATGAACAAAAGTATTAATTGATTCTGTTAATGGAATCCAAACCAACCCAGCATCATTACCTATAGCAACTGCCATATATAATATTTTATTTTTAAATACTACGGTTCCAACAACAGCATCTGTTGGAAAACTCGTTTCTAGTTGAAAAACAAGTTTTTGCATTTCATTATTTTTAAGATTTATATTTCCATGAAAATCCATTTTGTTTCCTTAATTATTAGTAGCTTATAATAAGCCAACACCAGATGGTGGTATAAGATTACCAAACATAACTACTGCATTACCAGTTGCTGCTGCACCTAAATTGACTGACATACTATTATTATCAATATTAGTGACAGTATTTGGTATTAACATCGAATTATTTGAGTCATATATTTGAACAATTGGTGCTGTTGTATTTAGATTATGTGTTATAGTCCAAGTACTAGCTGCAGTAGATTGTGCATGAATATATGTATCGATAGTATTTGTCATTGGTAACCAAACTGGTATTGCGCCATTTAATGCAATGCACATATACAAGCGTTGATCTTTAAATGCAACACGCCCAACAACAGGTGAAGCTGGAAATCCAGTTTCTGTCTGAAATACTAGTTGTTGCATTTTATTTTGTTTTAAATTTATATTACCATGAAAATCCATTTTGTTTCCTTTTTATAAATTAATTTCCTATTATTCTTGCTTTACCGGTTTGTGCCGCTGTAAAGCTAATAGTTAATGTATTATTATCAGTATGAATAACTGATAATGGTAATATTTTTTCTAAATTACCGCCATTATCTATTAATGTATCTACCACTGTTTCACCAACATCTAAATTATGAGTTATAACCCATGATGTAGAAGATGTTCCTTGGCTATGATTAAAACTTGACATTTTTTAATATCTCCTTATGTTAAAAATGCTTCACCTGATTGAGCAGATGAAAATGTAATTGTACAAACATTTGCATCAGTTGCAGCAACATTTAATGGTAAAATTTTTGTTTTACTACCAGCATTATTTATCCAACAATCGACTATTGGTTCTAATGTATTTAAATTATGAGTTATAACCCATGATGTAGAGGCCGTACTTTGTATATGATGAATGCCTCCTTGATATAATACTTCTAATCCCATAATATTTCCTTATGCTAATCTTAAAGTACCGGTTTGGGCACTAGAAAAAGTTACAGTTACTTGATATATACTATCATGAATAACAGATTGAGGTAATATCTCATTACCGCCAACATAAGCCCTTACAATAGGATAATAACCTAACTGATGCAATACGACAATTGTAGTAGCAGAAGTAAAATCTTGTGTATATGCAACTCTTGTTGGAGATAATACGCCAATTCCATCAGTAGGAATTTCATCACCTTTAAGTATAACTGCCTTTCCAGTAATTGCCGTATTAAATGTAATTGTTAAATTTAAAGAATCTGTCGCAACAACAGATTGTGGTATGATTAATTTATCAGTAGAATCATATACTTGTACAACTGGATTTAATCCAGCTAAACTATGTTTAATATTCCAAGTTGTAGCAGCAGTACTTTGTGTATGGGTATACATATTAATTGTATTTGTAACCGGTACCCATATTGGTAATATTCCGTTTAAATCAACACACATATAAAGAGTAAAATTTTTAAAAACCATACGCCCAACAACTGGTGAAGCAGGAAAATCTGTTTCTGCATCAAATGCCATTTTACGCATTTCATTATTTTGAAGATTTATGTGTCCGTGAAAATCCATTCCATTTCCTTTATTGATAAAAAATTGTGGAGCTAATTTCTTAACTCCACATATTTTAAACAGCTAAGTTGCTTAAACTGCAGCTAAACCATTAATACCCATAACAACTGCTGTACCAGTAATAGCAGTGTTAAAAGTAATAGTAGTTACCGAAGTACTTGTAGCAACAACGGATTGTGGTATAATCATATTATCAGTTGAATCGTAAACAGTTACATTTACAAATTTTTGATTTAAATTATGAGTTACAGTCCATGTTGTTGCAGCAACAGTTACACTATCAACAAATTGAATTTGATGAGGTGTGTAATTATTAGAACCATCAGCAACTAATACTTGACCTGCAGCTGTTGCAGATGCGGTAACATCAGTTAAGTCAAGAGTTTGGTGATTAGCAGCTTCACCTGGAACCCAATTAGTACCATTAAATATTAATGCATCGCCAGTAACAGGAGCAGTTGTTGTTGTATCAACATCTGTTAATAAACCAATTGCAGCATTTAAATTAAATGTTACTGTATCAGTAGCAGAAACTACACTATCAATACCTGTACCACCAGCTAATGTTAATGTATCACCAAGAGCAGTTGTTTCAGAAATACCAGTATCAGCAGCTAATGTAATTGAATTATTAGCCAATGCACTATTTGGAATAGCAGAAAGACTGATTTGACCAGTATCTATTACTAAGCCAGAAGCAGTTTTTAAATCAGCACTTAATACAGTACCAGATCCACCAGTTAAACCATTACCTAATGCAGCTGAAGAAATTTCTGTTGCAGTAATACCAGAAGTAGGAACTTTAATACCTAATGTTGACATTGATAATGTTGTACCATCAACCAATATTCTTAATTTAGCACCAGTTAAAGTACTTGCAGCACCACCAACAGTATCAGATAAACGTAAACCACCATCGGTAAATAAATCAACACCAACTTCATCAGATGGTAATTGAGCAATACCAGCACCTAAGTTAACATCTAAAGTATTACCGGTTTTTGCTAAACCAACACCAGCTGTTATACCAGAAGCACCATTAAATTGAGTCCATATAATTGGATCAGTTCCTAATGTTGCAACAGTAGCTGTTTCAGTCCAACCTGTATCTGCATATACTGTACCCTGTTCAACAAATACAGCAGCTGAATTAACTTCATCAACCGGTGTTAATGAATCCATATCTGTAACACGAGTCCATGCACCAACCGCAGCGGCATAAATACCATTTTCAGAAGTAGTTGTTTGATCTTTAACCAATACACGTTGACCAGCTGTTAATATTACACCATCAATTGTTAATAATCCGCCAGTGGTTAAATTAATATTAGCGGTTGAAGCTACAATAACAGCATTTTTCCATGTTAAACCAGCAACCAATGCATCAACATAACTTTTATTTGTTGCATCTGTACCAGCTAATGGAGTACCTAATCCAGTAATTAGATTTGTACCCATTGCTAAGTTACCAGTCATTGTATCACCAGCAACATTTACAAATGTAGAATCTGCAGTACCTGTTGAATAAACATCCATTGCTGTACGAGCATTAGCTGGAGTAGTATCAACCCATGCACCTGAAGTACTATTAAATACTAAAAATTCATTATTTGCAGCAGCTGTAATAGTTACATCTGTTAAATCATTTAATGCAGTACCAACAGCTATTAAAGCAGAATTTAATTGAGAAAGTGTTGTTTTAACATTATTAGTTCCATCATACAATGCTAATAAATCAGTTGCACTTGGTGTACCAGCTTCAGCAGTTAAACCAACAATATCTAATCCAATAGTAGGATCACTTGTAACACCATTGCCGTTAACAACAGAAATACCTTGATCACCAGCAACCGCAGAAGCAGTAATTGTACGTGAAGCATATGTATCAGCACCAGTACGAACTAACATACCATCGGCAGCAGCTGTAACAAGATCTAAATCTTGAATTAATTTAGTAATTGTTATTTTTTTCGCAGATGTTGTAGCTGTATCAAGAGAATCAGAAACTACTATAAAATCTCCACCAACCATTGTTGCAACAGAAGTTGCTAAATCAACTGGTGTTAAAGCAAAAGAAACTGTATCACCAGTATTTTCACCAACAGTAGTAACACCACCATTTGTAGCACCAACTAATCCAAGAGTATCACCAAGAATATCAGCAACTGCAGAACCAGAATCACCATTGATTGTTTTAAATCCAAATTCACCAATTGTTGTTGATGCTACATTAACCCATGCTGTTCCATTATATTGTAATAAATCAGTATTTGCTGGAGTTGTTAAAGTTACATCAGTTAATTCACCTAATGTATCAACACCAGCTGCTGCAGTAATAGCTGCATCTAACTGACCTAATGCATCTGCTAATGTTGTAGCATTAGTAATATTTCCTAATGCATTAAGAGTAGCAGCTAAATATGTTCCGTCAGTATTAAAAATACTTCCGGATGCTGCTTCAATGGCATCAACTTCAGTTTGAAGTGCACCAATACCACCGCCTGTACCAAATATTTGCCAAGTCGTGCCATCATAAAAGTTATATACCGATGTTGTGGTATTAAAAATTATTCGACCAACACCTGGTGTAGTTATTAAATCACGAGCGGTAGTTGTTAAATTTTCTAATACTGCGTTTTGAAGTTCGCCAAATCCCGCACTAGCGAACTTTAGATTTCCGTTAATAATCATATATTATATCTCCTTATTAATAGATTAATTATTTTGTTTGAAAAATAAATTTAAATTTAATTTTAATTTATGTGTTATATTTTATTTGTTATAATGATATTTATAAAAATCAAAATAAAATATATGTAAAAATGTATTCTAAAAATGTTTTAGAATTAATTAAATTTTGTGATTCATGTAAGCGATTAACTAATATAAAGAAAATAAATAATAGGTGGTATAATAATTATTTAGAATTGGTTGAAATTACAAATTTTTTAGATAATAATGTATCAATTAGAGAACGTATTTATTATGTTAAAAATGAAATTACAGAATTAGTTAAATGTGATATGTGTAAAGTTGCTGTTCCTTATTGGAATGAGCGTGGTGATAAAAAATATACTTATAATAAGTATTGTTCAAAATGTGCTAAAAAATCGCCAGAATATCGAGAAAATTATAAAAATGCCATGGTAAAAACTTATGGTGTTGAACATAATTGGAAGTTGGGATATTTGCGAGATAATGGCATAAAAAACCTGGTATTGAAATTTGGAACACAGGAAGAAATTGATAATATTGATAATATTAAATCTTCTTTTTCATTAACCTTTATTAGAAAAAAAGCTAAAGAATCAATATTGGAAAGATATGGTATTGAACATAATTGGAATAATGGGCAATTACGAGATAATGATACAAAAAACCAAGTATTGAAATTTGGAACACAGGAAGAAATTGATAATATTGATAATATTAAATCTGTTTTAGAATTATCTAGAATTAAAGAAAAAATTAAATTATCATTAGATAAGATAGATAATAATACTGGATTAACAAAACGCAAATTAATTGGGATAAAAACAAGAAAAACATTAATTAAAATTGATCCAAAAACAGGATTATCTGGTTATCAACAAATTGGAATAAAAAGTAAACAAACAAAATTAAAAATTAATCCAAAAACGGGATTAACGAGTTATGAAAGTGGTGCATTAAAAATTAAAAAATCGCATAGAAAATTTCATTTTTATAAGATTAAAGCAAAAATTCCAAATGATTATGAATTATTAACTACTATAAATGAATATATAAATAAAAATAATAATTTTATTAAATATAAGCATAAATGTGGTGAAATAAGAGAATCATCTCATTTTTATATTCGTTGTCTCAAATGTTATCCTTATAATAAATCTATTGCTGAAAATGAAATTTTAGAATTTTGTCAATCTTTAATTGATAATGTACAATCCGGCAATAGACAGATAATTAAACCTTTAGAATTGGACATTTATATACCGGACCATAATTTAGCAATTGAATATAATGGTTTATTCTGGCATTCATCGTATTCTGCTGATACCGAAAATAAAAACAGACATCTTAATAAAACTAAATTATGTAAAGAAAAAGGTATACAATTATTTCATATTTTTGAAAAT
>Ga0114931_10000623_pt1 | contig 43472 bp, 58 predicted proteins | sample 2SBtaG_FD_89579 | JGI IMG/M metagenome (GOLD analysis project Ga0114931, IMG submission 89579) | Deep subsurface microbial communities from Kolumbo volcano to uncover new lineages of life (NeLLi) - 2SBTROV14_V59a metaG | ecosystem: Environmental > Aquatic > Marine > Volcanic | place: Kolumbo... | reverse complement strand
TGTAGATACTGTGGGCATCCTGGAGCATACGATACAGGTTTCACAGTAGAATGTCCCAACGTTGACTGTGATTGGTACAGTAAGGACCAGCATGACTATTACATGAAATCAGAGAATAAGTGGTCCAAGACAGACGAACTTTTACGGGAGTATTTAGCAGAACCTAGTGATGAGGAGTTGACAGATCCTGATATCACTCCTATATATCATTGGGGCATAAAATCGCCCTACGGAGACATAGACTAATGCAAGTTCATTTTGCCACACATACCTACTATCCTAATAGGAAGAACCAGCGATGGTGGGTTACATCTTGTAAGAGAAAGTTTATGACGAAGGATAAGTGGTCAAAACCAGATTTTGTTACTGATTATATTCAAAATGTTACATGTCCAATATGCCTAGAGAACTCCGGTTTGGAGTTGTTGGACTTAGTACCATGAAGAGAAAAACCTTGCATATGACATTAGGGGAACCAGCAGAATGGTATAGAGGTACTTATAATGGTTCCTATCTTGAACATATGGTGAGAAAGTTCCCTAAATGGAGACATCAGTTACAAGTTAAGGGAACTGTCACGTACTGTGGCCTTAGAGTCCATACTACAGATAAGCTAGGTGATCCTGAGCAAGCAACTTGTCCTACCTGTAAAGCTTTATATGCTTTGGAACTATTAGCAAACACATAATTATGCGGACGGTCAAGCGACCAGCCGGGTCTCATAAGCCGGGCTAGCCGAGAGCGTTACTCGGGTCCGCTACCAAGGGCTTGGACACATATAGAATAATAGTTTAGGGGGTATGGTGAAATTGGGATCACGCTAGCTTTGCACGCTTGAATTTCCAGTTCGATTCTGGATACCTCCACCACCTGGGATGTTAGCTCAGCGGCAGAGCAGCTAGCTCTTAACTAGTAATGCGAAGGTTCGAGTCCTTTACATCCCACCACGGGCACGTAACTCAATGTAGAGTAGTGGTCTTTTAAACCATCCGTTGGGGGTTCAAGTCCCCCCGTGCCTACCAATGCCTGAGTAGTTCAATTGGAAGAACGCTAATTTTGTAAGTTAGATGTTTGTGAGTTCAAGTCTCACCTCAGGCTCCATGCCACAATAGTATAATGGTTTATTATCTCTGTTTCGTACTCAGAGGATTCTCGTTCGATTCGAGATTGTGGCTCCATGCGGGTATGGTGTTTAATGGTAGCACAGGAGCCTTCCAAGCTTTTAGTAGGAGTTCGAGTCTCCTTACCCGCTCCAAGCGGTCTTTTAGATGTGAAACCGTGAAGTGTAGAGCCCATTCCTAAGTTTTGTACTTGGGAGACGGTTTGGAGAGCACCGGACAAACAAGCTCTCCATTTGCAGGTATGATGTTTAACGGTAGCATAGCTGGTTGCCAATCAGTTCGTGGGGATTCGAATTCCCCTACCTGCTCCAAAGGAGAAGTTATGGAAAATATTGAAGATAGAGAAGACTGGTTTGATTACGATCAGGTATCTTACGACGAAGACTTTAAGCCAATAACTATTGTTGACGCAGCAGGAAAGACTCCAGAAGATCTTCTTGTTTCTCTGCGATTGCTGGTAGCTAGTTTAGAGAACTATGTGGCGAATCCGAATGGTTAGGGCTCTGGTTGCAACCCAGATTACGGGAGTTCGATTCTCCCTCGCCACTCCAAGGTCCTGTAGTTTAATGGTTTAGAATGGCTGGCTTTCATCCAGCGGAACTCGGTTCAATTCCGAGCAGGATCACCAATGGCCGTGTAGCCCAACTGGCAGAGGCGCTAGTTTTAGGTACTAGAGGTTGCAAGTTCGACTCTTGCCACGGCTACCAAGCTCCCATAGTTTAGTGGCAAGAATGCCTGATTCTCATTCAGGCGACGAGAGTTCGATTCTCTCTGGGAGTACCATAGGATGAGTAGCCCAACAGGCAGAGGCACCATGTTCAAACCATGGAAAGTGCAGGTTCAATTCCTGCCTCATCCACCACGGGGATGTAGCCCAATGGCAGAGGCACGATGTTTAAACCATCTAAAGTGTGGGTTCGAATCCCACCGTCCCTACCATTATTGCTCTGTTTGTTTTTCTCTTTCATGTATCATCTTAAACTAAAAACTGATAAGTCAAAGTGCTATGTTAACTTTATATTTTATGGTAATAAAGAAAAGAGTGTAAAAGAGAACTAATAGAAGGTCAGTAACTGGTTGTAATCACTGCATAAAAAGAGTTATTTATATTAGGCCGTTCTGTTATATACTTTTATTGGTTACCATAAAATCAATGAAATATCATGGATTAACTTTATAATGGTAACACATGTGTCACCATTGAGGAGAGTCCCACCATCCCTACCATTATTCCGGGGATGAATATGTAAAGTAATTGATATTTTTATATATTAATCAAAACTGATAAGTCAAAGTGATAGATTAACTTTATAAATTGATAAACTAAAGATCAATTTAGTTACATAGTCTTAGGCACCCTTCAGCAAGTGCTGGAAATCATTGGAGAATATAGTCATTATTCTGTTTATGAATATGTAAAGTAATTGATCTTTAGTTTATCAATATCAAGGATAATGCATAGATTAAGTTTATAACGGTAACACATATGTTACCATTGAGGAGAGTACTAGTTTGAGAGGAGAACATACGGAAGGTAAAGTCTCAGTGGTGGGACACCTGTTTTGAACGCAGGCGACGTGAGAGCGTTGGGGTTCGACTCCTCTGCCTTCTTCCGATAGCCAATGGATTATGCGGTAAGGTGGTCCTTGCTCTGGAAGATGAAGTGGTAGTGGCTTCCACGCCCGATTGCTAATCGGGAGACGTTGTAAGACGTTGAGGTTCGATTCCTCCTTCTTCCTCTAATGTTACTAGGTATATAAGTATGAAAACTTGCTCTAAATGTAAAGTTTCTAAACCCAGAAAGTCTTTTAGTAAAGATTGTTCTAGAAAAGATGGTTTACAAGCATCTTGTCGTTCATGTAAGAAAGAATATAGAAAAACTGATAATACGGAATATTATAGACAATGGGCTAATGACAATACTGAAAAGAGAAGAGAATATAACAAACAATGGAAGAAAGCCAATCCTGAAAAAGTCAGGAATCATAATAAGAAATATAGAGAAAACAATCTCGAAAAGAGAAGAATCTCTACTAGAGTATCTAGTAATAAATGGAAGAAAGCCAATCCTGGAATGTGTAGAGCTTATACTGCTAAAAGACGAGCAGCAAAGTTGGAAAGAACTCCAAGTTGGTCTAATATAGAAGAAATAAAAGCATTCTACGTTGCCTGCCCTGAAAGCTATCAGGTAGACCATATAATACCTTTACAAGGAGAAACTGTTTCGGGTCTTCATGTATTAAACAACTTACAGTATCTGCCCGCTAAAGATAATCTTTCTAAAGGAAATAGAGTATAAACAGCCACGCGCCTGTAGCTTAACGGATAAAGCTGTGAGTTTCTACCTCATTAGATGTGGGTTCGATTCCTTCCAGGCGTGCCAATCTTGCCGTAGTATAATGGAAATGCACAGGTCTACGGAACCTGAAGATGAAGGTTCGAGTCCTTCCGGCAAGGCCAATTTCGCCCTTGTAACTCAGTAGTAGAGTAGCGGCATGGTAAGCCGCAGGTCGTGAGTGCAATTCTCACCGGGGGCTCCATTTTGTGTGTTGACAAAGAGATATACGGAGTTATAGTAAGTTTAGTGAGTTTTGATAAACTTGCTATAACTCGTGTTTATAAACGTTTATATAAAAGGGGATACTAATGTTGCTAGTAATAATTGGGGCTTTTGCTCTACTAGCAGTTAGCGCATGCGGTAATGCTGGTTCTAAGATTCCTATCGAGGGAGTAGGCGGATCAGATGGCTCTTCGTGTGGTCAAGTTTGCGACACTGATGGCAGAGAAGATGTTGTAAGGCACTGTGATACCTTCTGTGGTGATGTGGTTTGTGACCTTCAGGGAGTCGAAGAGTGTGCTCCTTCGTGTGATGTCTGCCAGACATGGGACGAGGCTGTAGCACAGGATAGGCGTGTGTGTTTTACATGTGCTAATGAAGCGAAGGCAAAGGCTTACAAAGAGGGCTATGATGACGGATTCACCGCTGGACAGGATTCTGTTGAGTGTTCAATCTGCCCAGAGCCTAAGTGCTTTGTGGTAAAGGCTGAGATTGTTTGCCGTGATCGTGACACCCATAGGAAGTGTCTTAGCAGCTGGTGGAATAAGATCTGTGAGATTGAGAAAGTTCTTGTGCCAACAGAATGCCCGGCAGATGTAGATCACGATGATCAGGACTAATGATCTACGAGTACGAATGCGAGGGATGCGGTCACTCTTTCGAGTTTGAGCAAAAGATTACTGACAAGCCACGTAAGAAGTGCCCAGAGTGCGGAAAGATGAAGCTTAAGAGGCTGATTTCCCACTCTTCGTTTCGCCTGTTAGGTGGAGGATGGTTTAAAGATGGATACTAAACTCAAAGAAGAAGTATACTACGGGGGAACCTCCGAGACTTCATCAGGAGTTTCTACCCCTGCAACCACTAATTTAGATATAAGTGGGGGGACTACTGATGCTACTGTCCATGTCCCACATGTGACTACTGGCGGTGACTCTTATGGTAACGTCTTGGTAAAAGATGGCAGTAAAACAGCACCAGATCAAATCTTTGTTACGGATAACACCATAACCGCTGGGAATAACTGGTATACTGAGGCGAGTTTAAGTGCTGCTAATGATCTAACTATTGGCAATATCAAAATCGTAGTTAAGGATAATGGTGAGATTATGGTGTGTCTAGATGATGTAGAATATCATTTCTCCAAGAAGAAGGTAAAAAGCTTCCTAGAGAAGTTTGCAGACGTGAAGGTAGAATAATGCTTAAGTACACGATGGAAATGCGAAAGCCAACAATAGTTTGGCGAGTAGAGTTTAAGGGACGTATCGGTCATGTTCTGAAGAACGAGGATACCTCCCGCGCTAAGCGTTGGCAGTTGACTGAAGGAGACCAGGACATCGCGTTCTTCAAGTCTCGCAGAGCAGCATTTTACTTCTTCGAGACTGGGAAGAAGTTCAAGACTAAGCCCGTATATGCAGGTATGCGCGGTGGCGGATCAAAGAGAGTTAGATGATATGGATACTCTTGTATATAACAATTGCAGCCCTAGGGTCCATATGGTATCCTGAGGAGTAGCAAGAGGAAGCATAACTCAGTGGTAGAGTGGGATCTTTACACGGTCTTGGTCGCTGGTTCGAACCCAGCTGCTTCCACTATGCGCACGGAGCCAGATGACTAAAGAAGGAACAATTCGTGAGTGCCAAGGTTGTGGCAGGGTGTACGTCTATAATAGGGCGGTTTCAGGACACTCAACCAGACACTGTAATAGTTGTCTGTCCAATAGGCGTAGGTTTAAGAAGAAGAGGAAAGCAATAGAGTATAAGGGAGGGAAATGCATTGTGTGCGGGTACAGTAGGTGCGCCCGCGCTCTGGCTTTTCATCACCTAGATCCTCTCACCAAATCCTTTAGTATCAGCAGCAATCACGGAAGAAAATGGGCTACAATACAAGAGGAACTAGACAAGTGTGTTTTGCTTTGTCAGAACTGTCACGCAGAAGTTCACGAAGGAATTATTGATTTAGATGATTACGCTCCACAAAGCTCCGGTTGAGCTGCGGTGTCTTATATACATAGCGGCCAGGTTCAACTCCTGGGTGGAGTACCAAAGATGGAATGTTATTGGTGTATTTGTTAGAATAGTCCTATGAACGACACTCTTGTACTAAATACATCATATGAGCCTCTCCGCATTCCCACCGTGCGTACCAATAGGATACATATGTACCCAGAAAGTAAACCAACATGACTAAATTCGTTCGCTTCTTCTACAAGACTCTTTATTGGACCGTACCCTGGTGGTACGGTTTTACCCAGCGTATGACTCGTCGTAAGGCTCGCAAGAACCCTGAGGTTGCTACCTACGAGAATACTCGCCAAATAGCCGAGGCTATTAACTGGGGCAGGAACTGGCGTCCAGATCCTCTTCATGGTTTCTTGGATGTTGCTATGAATCCTCGTAAGTTCCAAGCGCATATCAATGCAGGTGCTAAGAAGTTCGGAGATTGTGATGACTATGCTCTTTATTGGGCAACCACCCTACTCAAGTCCGGCCTTGCAGACAAAGCCTATATGGGCACTGTATGGTACGAGAATAGGGATAAGAAGGGTGAAGGGCATGCTGTCTGTGTATTTGAGAAGGAGGGGGATACATACTGGGCCGACTACGGTATGCCCCACAAGATAGCCGCAGGAGATGAATGGGCTTGGGCCAAGGATGTTGTTGCTAGCAGAAGGTCGGTTCTATATGCTGCGGGCAAGTTTGAGATAAAGCTTAGACGTAATGGAGAGCCTAAGCTAGTAAAGAGAACAGGTAAACGATACCTCCCATGAATGATACTTTAGTACTAAACGCATCATATGAGCCCCTACGTATCTGCTCTTGGGAAAGAGCTATCTGTATGTGGTTAGACGATAAGGTTGAAATCCTTGCTACATGTTCTGAGAGAGTGTATGACGCTCTCAAGGATTGGTGTGGTAAGATGCCCGCCGTGGTGCGTCTACTGAAGTACATTTCTTTGGAAGTTAAGACTGTCAAGTTCTCTCGTATCAATGTGTTCGGCAGAGACCACTTCTCGTGTCAGTACTGTGGAGCCCAGCCAGGTACCGCTAGTCTTACTTATGACCACGTTACTCCTAAGTCTCGTGGTGGAGCTACTAAGTGGGAGAATATTGTGACTTGCTGCATTGAGTGTAACTGGAAGAAGGCAGACCGTACTCCTGAAGAGGCTGGAATGACGCTGAAGGTGAAGCCTTACGCACCAGATAGTAAGCCTTTCATGCGTAGACTGGTAGTTAGTATGCCTCACACTCCTGATGAGTGGAGATCCTTTCTATATTGGACTCAAGGATTGGATTCTGATGTATAAGTCTTGCTCTAAGTGTGGTATAGAGAAGCCCCTGAGTGAGTTTTATCAACAGCGAAAAGCAAAAGATGGAAAGCGTCCCGACTGTAAAGAATGTAGAAGCAAAGTTCATAAAAAACGATATTATGCTAAACAAAAAGAAATACTAACGAGTATAAAAGTTCCAGAAGTGCGCGCTAGAAGAGCTGAAGCGGCTAAAAGGTGGAGAGCCAGAAATCCCGAAAAAGTAAGAAAGAATAATCAAATACAGTATGAAAAGAATAGAGAAGAGATGCTTGCCTATCAGAGCGCCTGGAGACGTGCTAACAAAAGTAGAGTAAATGAATATAAGGCAAATAGAAGAGCCAAGCAACTACAAGCAACTCCTTCCTGGGCGGATAGAGAAGCTATACAGGCTGTATTCGATAGCTGTCCCGAAGGATATCATGTAGATCATATAATTCCCTTGCAAGGAGAAAATGTCTGTGGTTTACATATTGCAGAGAATCTTAAACCAATACCCGCCAAGGAAAACCTTAGTAAAAGTAATAAGTTTAGGCAGACGGAGCTAGAGAACGATGGCTAATCCCGATGATGATATTTGGTTGGATAGACTGTACTTCAAGTGCGACTGTACCTTGAATGATCATATTGTAGAGTTCGAGGTTATAGATCTAGATGGTGGTCAGGAGAAACGGCATTGGAAGTCTATCCAATTACAGATTTCTCCTCTTCTTAATCCAGAGACTTCCTTTTGGAAGAGACTTTGGATCGCATTTCGTTATATAATCAAAAAGGAACCTAGATATTCTAGGCATTTTGATTCTGTATATGTTTCTGCTGGTGAAGACCTTGATAGACTGGAAAGGATGATTAGAAGAGTATCAGCGGTTGCTAGAGTACGAAAGTCTGTGCTTGAGAATAAGTCGAAGAAGAAATAAGGAGTAGCTAAGTCTACTGTTTCATATATTGTGAATAATAAGACTTATGGAAGATAAACTGGTCAGGGACCAGGCCCGCCTGGAAAGCGGCGCGTACTCGAAAGGGTATGAGTTTCGAGTACTCTGTCTTCCGCTGAGAGAGGAACATGAAAACTGCACTATCATTTGACGACGTTCTATTGGTTCCAGGATATAATGATATCAAGAGTAGATCTGATGTCACGCTAGAGACATATGTAGCGGGCGTTGACTTGCATCTTCCTATTATCGCGGCGAATATGCCCTCAGTCTGCGAAGCAGATATGGCTATTGCGTTGGCTGATGCAGGTGGAATGGGCATTGTTCACCGCATGCAAAGCATAAAGTCTCAGTGTGACCAAGTAATCGCTGCTTCTATGCACAGATCAGTAGGTGGTGCTATAGGTATCGGGAATGACTGGAAGGTCCGTGCAGAAACCCTAATTGGTGCTCATGCCTCGATCATTTGCCTTGATGTAGCACATGGCCACCAGCAGCGTGTAATGGAGGTAGCTTTGGAGTTCTTGGACTCATATAAGCTACCTCTTATCATTGGCAATGTAGCTACAGGCCACTCGGCTCGACATTTTGCTAGTGAGATAAATGATCTTGACCATAGTCGTGTTGCACTCAAGGTAGGCGTAGGTGGCGGCTCTGTTTGCACCACTCGTATCAAGACTGGCTTTGGTGTTCCCACTCTTCAGTCTGTGATGGATGTTTACGAGGTTCTTGACGACCTTAACTCAGATATCAGTATTATTGCCGATGGGGGTGTCAAGTGCAGCGGAGATATTGTTAAAGCCTTAGCTTCTGGTGCAGATGCGGTTATGCTTGGTAGTCTCCTGGCGGGAACACGAGAGGCCCCAGGGGATGTCATCAAAGATGATAAGACAGGACTCAAGTATAAGGTCTATCGTGGAGCAGCTTCTTACGGAGCTAAGAAGGCTCACTTTGGCGAAGCCGAGTATGTAGAGGGCGCTGAGCGACTTGTCCCTTATAAGGGATCTGTTGATAAGACGCTTCATACTCTTGCTGATGGAATCAAGTCCGGTTTGACTTACTGTGGCGTAGATAACTTAACGGATCTCCTCGACGAGGCTGAATTCATTCGTATTACTGAGGCAGGATACAAAGAGTCCTTGCCCCATGGAATTTATGGTGCATAATGGCAATTCAGGATGTTCTACTCTATCCCAATAAGGTACTTCGCCAAGACTGCTCTGATGTAGCGGAGTTTGATACTGAAGAGTTCTACCATCTCATTCTGAATATGGTTGATACTTTGGCTTCTTATAAAGCCTTAGGGCTTGCTGCTCCTCAGATTGGGATTCCAAAACGTATCTTTGTTACTAATGTGGATAACCAACCTCTGTTTTTCATCAATCCTAGGGTTGTTAGGGCAGAAGGTAGTATTACCAAAAAGGAAGGCTGCCTTTCCTTTCCTAATGTATTCCAACGTGTGGAGCGTTTTGCTGAAATTACCATTGATGCAATAGACCCCACCGGCGCTGAGTTTCGTGCTCAACTAGATGGAATGGATGCTGTGGCCGCTCAGCATGAGTATGATCATTTGGGCGGAGTATTATTCATTGATCACGTCAGTCCTCTAGAAAGGAAGATGATGGTCAAGAAACTTAGCAAGTTCAAGAAGAAGTATAACATCAAGTAATTGCCTTTCCTCACATCATATGCTATTCTTACACTAGAATAGCTGTAAGCGAAGTATGATCAAAATTGGTTGGCCTACTCTAAAAAAGCAAGTTAACGCCCAGGTTTGGCGAGTTCTTGATGTAAGCGGATTAACTCGTAGTGTTCGTGAGTCTAAGAACTACACCAAGTCGGGCTTTGTTTATCTGGATGGAAACCGTATTACTTCTCTAAGGCATACAGTTTCTATTGGCGATCCTTTTACTTTAGAACTTCGTTTCCCTAATGGTAGAACTAAGAGTTTAGAAATAATGTTAGTTCCAGTAAACCGTATCTCCAAGAGACCACCGAGACAGGCTTCTCCTGGGAACACTCCATACATCAATGATCCTGACAAGTTCAACTATAGAGGCTAAATGAATACGTATGTTCCTAAGTTTCGCTGCAAGTATTGTGGCAAAGAACGTGAAGCTTTTGTTCAAGGAGAAGAGGGCGTCTTTGTACCTTGCCAATCTAAGGAATGCCAACAGAAGAGAGATCAAGAGCATTACTTGAAGATGGAGCGGCGTAAGAGGGAACGGAGAAATTCATGAAGCTGTCTAGGATAATAATGATCTCTGATAATAAGAGAGGGGAATAGATGAATATTGCAAGTTTGAAGAGGAAACGCCATCAGCCAGACGTGAGAAAGATTAAGAAGCACTCCGACATTATGCGTCGGCAGGGCACTCATGTTGTGGTTGGCGGCTCACGAGAAAAGACTAATACGGGTTTTGCCGTGCCAGGTTTTCAGGGTAAGACCTTTGAGACCTATTTTGAGACCATGCTGGCAGGCAGTTCTACTGCTACCTATAAGCACGAGAAGAAGGACAAGACCCTCCGCATCCTAAGTGGCGATTTGTTCGTGTTGACCAAGACAGGCGAGATAGAGAAGCAGCAGCGAGCAATAGCTGGGGATGAAGTTGTTCTTGAGAGAGGCACTGAATATCGTCTTGCTACTTCTAAGGAACAAGTTGAGTTCTTCGTTTGCCAGAGCGCTAAGTATAACGCTGCGGTAGAGATTGTATCAGATAGTTCTCTTGTGGCACGAGATGTCTCTCCTGCCCTTTTGGAGACTCCTACAATGGAGCAGAGAATCAATCGCACTCGTCCGCAGGATATGGGCACGCGCCGAAGAGGTTCTAAGGCCAAGGCGCAACTAACTGCACAGCGTTCAGGACGTAAAACTCCTCAGGTAATAAATGAGCCTATTCCAGGCCGTGTTGGTGCTGTAGAGGATGGTGTAAGTCCCCGTCCAAGTCTAGGTAAGTTTAGCGAGGAGGGTGCTGGCTAATGAGTGACCCGTTCCTATATCTTGAGGATCTTGTGAAGGCGGATGTGCCTAAGCCTCCCGCTGATATTGGTGGGGGGTCTAAGCCTCCTAAAGCCAAGATGACCTTAGCTGGTGGTCCTAAGGAGACCCCTAAGGTCAAGTCTGGGGCTCAGGCTATTGCTGCAGGTGTTCCAAAGAATATAGGAGGAGGGACAACCCCTCCAGGGCAACAAACTCTAAAGCAGGCTAATCCTAATCCTCCAGTCTCTCCAGGGGCTAAGACAGCTGCTACTCAAAAGTACGAATATTGGTCTGGGTCTGGTGCTCCCCCCGCTAACGGAAATTGGGAAAGAGGCCCCAAAGGTGGTTGGCGTCGTCCAGAGGGCTCTGGTGGTGGAGGAACTGGTGAGACTTAAAACCTTCTTGAGGAGATGAAGACATCTCATGAGAAGGCTACAGAGCAGACTGTTGCTCAGCAGGCTCCAGCCAAGACCGTATCTTCTAGTGAAGAAGCTGGTCCTGTTTCTTCTTCAGCAGCTAAGATAGAGGAATCCAAGAGAGCAGTTGCTACTCCACCGCCTTCGGAAGAGGCAAAGAATATTGCCAAAGAGGGTAAAGAAAGTACTAAAGATAAGCAAGAAGCAGCAAAGAAGCTCAAAAACGAAGCTGAGAAGCAGGTAAAAGAAGAGGCTGCAAGCCAGGCTAAAGAGGGTGAAAAGCCAAAGAAGCCAACCAACGCTGAGATTGAAAAGAAGGCTCAGATGCTGGAGATGGAGGCTGATAACCATCGTCAGAGCGCTAGTAACATGTTGCAAAATGTACAGGCCCATATGGAGCTTGAGACAGATCCAGAGAAGAAGGCACAGCTTGAAAAGATTGCTGGCTATCTGGATGAGCAATCTAATCTTAAAGGAGAACCTACATCTCAGGATAAAGATATCTTGAAGATGGCACAACAGGCTGTAAAGCATCACGGAGTCAACAAGCCTCCTAAGGAAGAGGCACAGCAGCCAGGCCGTAAAGCTCCTCCTAAAGTCAACTACGCAAGAGTATTTAATCAAGCTAGAGCGGCAGGTGCAAGAGTGGGCAGTGCAGCCGCTACCGTACAGGGAGCTGGCGAATTGGGCTCAAGTGCGCTAAACTATGCTAGTAGTGGTGCGGTCAGCAGCGGCCAGCATCTGTTAGGCAACAATAATGAGAAGAAAGCCGCAGAAACCGCCGCTAAGAAGGCTCCAAAAAAGGGAGCAGAAGTAGAGCAATCGTCTATGAAGACTGAAAAATCTTTGGGTATCTATATTGACCTACAAAAGGCAGTTCAGACGGGAAGCCCTCATGGCCATACAACGCCCTCGGATAAGAGAGCACGTATAAAGTATGAATCTTCTTATGCTAAGCGTCCTGTAGGCGTTGCCAACGAGGGCATTGTCACGGAGGATGATGAGGATAAGGGAAAGAAGTGGAATCATTCTGATGAGGATTCTGTCCAAGCTGAGGTTGACGCGAAGCTTAAAGCTAAAGAGAAGGATGAAGAGAAGGAGAAAGAAGAGAAGGAAGAAGTAACCAAGTCTCTAACTCCCGATCCTATTTCCATGTTAAAATCTCTGAATTCTGAGGTTCGTCAAGAACTTAGTAGAGTTCTACCAACTGACCTTGAATCCACTTTTATGCTTGAAGTCTTGGAATATGACCCAAGCGTGGTGTCCAAAGGCCAGGCTTTTATTAGAGGCAAAGATCGCCATCGTTTCAACGAGTGGGCTCATGCACGTTTGTCTAAATCTATTTCTAGCCTAAACGAGAGGGTTGGATTAAATGAGTAACGATTGGATGGATACCATTTCCGCTTGGCAGGATCAGACTAAGGTTCTACCAATGCTGGCTAGAGAACACATTCAGAAGTCACGTATGAAGCCCCAAGAGGCAGCTCGTGGAATGCGTTCCACAATGTTTGACCCTCTTGCGGTTCAGTACGCCATGGGTTTCAAGGATCGTAAGTACTCTCTTACTTACGATGTTCTTAAACGTATTCCACATCAGGTTGCAGTTGTCTCCGCTATTATTCAAACTCGATGTAATCAGGTAGCTACGTTCAGCGTACCTTATCGCGCCTCTAAGAGTGTCGGTTTCGTAATCAAGCACAAAGATCCAAGCCACCTTACTACCAAGTCTGAACAGGAGTTCATCAAAGACTTAGAGACGTTCATTTATAATTGTGGTTATTCGACTCCAAACCCCTACAACACTACTAAGCGCGATGACTTCGAGACTTTCCTAAAGAAGATCGTTCGTGATAGTCTTCAGTATGACCAGGCATGTGTTGAGGTTGTTCCAGATCGTCGTGGATCTCCTTATGAGTTTATGGCCGTAGATGCCGCTACTATTCGTATCGCAGCTGTGGATTCTGTGTATGGCCCCAACCAGACGTGGCATGCACGTTCCCCGGCTTATAGTGGACGCGGAAGTCTACTAGCTGAGATGGATCAGTCTCCTAACCGTCATCCATATCGTTCTCTTAAGCTTTATGAAGGCACTAGATTCGATAAGCGTGCTGATTTCGTGCAAGTTATTAACGGACGTGTAGAGAATGTTTACACTCATGAGGAGATGGTTTTTGGTGTTCGTAATCCACGAACTGATATCTATATCCAGGGCTACGGCTATGGCGAGCTTGAGCAGTTGGTTACAATTGTTACCGCCCAGCTGTATGCTGAGGAATACAATCGCCGTTTCTTCAGCCAGGGTTCTGCACCTAAGGCATACTGAACTTTAAGGGGGACACAATGACCCCAGACCAGCTTGAAGGTTTCCGTCGCCAGTGGCGTTCAAATCTTGAGGGCATTGATAATTCCTGGAGAACCCCTATTCTTCAGTCTGAGCAGGGCGTTGATTGGATTGATCTCAACCCAACAAATAAGGACATGGAGTATGGGTCTTGGCTAGAATATCTTATCAAGATTACTTGTGGTGTCTTTCTTATTGACCCGGCAGAAATCAACTTTGATCTCAAGGGTGGGCAGTCACAAACTCCACTCTTCGAATCTTCCCAAGAATGGAAGCTAAAGGCATCTCGTGATCGTGGCCTCAAACCACTACTTCGTTTCATTGCCAAGCAGATCAATGAGAATATCATTTTCCCAATTGATGATCACTTCGTATTTGATTTTGCTGGTCTTGAGGAGCTTACTGAACAAGAGAAGCACACCCTTCGTACTGAGCAGGTTTCTTCTTATCTAACCTTAAATGAGGTTCGTCGTTCTGACGACCTTCCCGATCTTGAGTATGGGGACATTAATGAATCCAGCATATCTTCAGGCTATGCAGATTAAGGCACAGGAAGAACAGCAGAAGCAGCAAATGGATATGCAGCAGGCGCAGATGGAAGCCCAGAATGCAGCTAATCAGGCAGCTATGGGGGGAGAAGGCGGAGAGGCAGGAGGAGAAGGCGTAGGAGAGCCAGAAGATAGCGTTGGTGCTCCTCAATATAGTGATTCCTTCGGCAAGTCTTTAGCAGTTGTTCACGACGGCAAGTATTTAGAAATAGACCTTTCTGAGCTGGATGATTGGAAAGATACTATTGTATGACCCGGAAACTAGCATATAGGGTTGAGTTCCAAGGGCTACCCATTTCTGTAGAGAATAGAAAAGGTTCAAATAGATATTGGCATGATCCAAATTCTGGAGAAGATGGAAAAACAAAACAGCATTATCCATATGGATATGTACGGGGCACTTTAGGAGTAGACGGGGATGAGGTTGATATTTATCTAGGCCCGGATAAGCAGTCCGACAAAGTGTTCATTGTTACACAAATGAAAGCTCCTGAGTTCTCGGATATTGATGAACAAAAGACGTTTATAGGCTTTTCTAGCCCTAAAGAGGCTAAAACAGCTTATTTGAAGCATTTTGATGACCCTAAGTTTTTCGGTAGTATAAAGGAAATGACATTGGAAGAGTTCAAAACTAAGTTAAAGAGCCACAAAGGCAAGCTCATCAAGTCAGAGCCTATCTATATCAAGAAGGCCATTGTAGATAGTAATATTTTCAAAGGACCCTATCTATACCTGGAAACCAACTAAAATAAGTGATATACTACTACTGAGATCTATTTTATGGCATTTAAAGAACAGCCCCTAAAGCCCGTTAGTGAAGTAGGCAGCAAGACTACCTATACTCTCAAGAGCGAAAATAAAGAGAAGTTGATTGGCGGAAAAGGAGATTCTCGCCCAGATTCTGACTTTGATCAAGAGCATTTGATGAATGGTATCAAGGTGGAGATGGAGCATACTAACGATCCAGATGTGGCAAAAGAGATTGCCAAAGACCATCTCACTGAGTCCCCAAAGTATTACAAGAAGTTGAAAGTTATGGAACACAAACTTGAAGACACAAAGAAAAGCCTTGCAAGAGCTAATTCGCTTGTCAAAGCCCTGAAGAAGGGATCTCTTAATCAAGACGATATGGACATCAAGAAGAATAAAGCTAAGCTAGGTTCAGGTGCTCGTTTCAAAAAGCTATCTCATGAGATAGCTGAAGGAGGAGCTAAAGATCCTGATGCTGTTGCTGCTGCTATTGGTAGGAAGAAGTATGGTAAAAAGAAGTTTGCTAAACTAGGAGCTGCCGGTAAAAAGTCTCTAGATGCAAATGAAGAAGATAAGCCAGAAGATATCAAAAAGAAGTTCAAGTCCAAGGCGCAACAGAAGTATATGTATGCTGCAGAAGAGCGCGGAGACATTCCTAAGAAGGTAGTAGAAGAGTTTAGTGATAAGACTTCCAAGAAAGACTACAAGAAGATGCCTAATAGGGTAAAGAAGGCTCAGGATGACCTAAGCCCTTCCCTTCCTGAAGTTGTCAAGGCTCTAAAGGCAGCTGCTATTCTAGGTCTTACCCGACGACAGAGAATGGATACAGCCTATCGTCTCGGCTTGGCGCAGGGTGTGCATACACATAAAACTCCTTTCGCTACTGAAGACCTTTCAAATACGCCGATCAATATTGGCATTTCTAAAGAGCAAACACGTCCAAGTTATGAACCTCCAGTAGTGCCAATTAGACGAATAGATAATAACCCAGGCTACATTGCTCCAAAGCCTTGTGGCGACCACGAGTACAAGACTTCTCCTACAGGCCCAGCAGAGACCAAGCCAATTAAGGATCGATAATGGAAAAACGACTTTATCTTTCTGAAGATGCAATCTTAAAAAGCAAAGAGCAGACCGGGGAGCACGTAGGAGGTACCTATGTGGCTCGTGTTCAGACAGGCATCGAGAAGGATGGCTCCCCGCAGTACCGCTACTTCCGTTCCCAGGCAGATTATAATAACTATCTAGCACAGCAGAGAGATGCGAAGAAAGAGGGAAAGAAGATGGGCCAGGGCAAGAAAGGTTCTAAGTCTAAGGAAGGAAAGACAGGTAAAGTTCTTGATATAAAAGAACGCCTTCAGGCTAAATTAAAGAAGGAGCACGAGAGTTCCCGCTCCAAAACAAGAAGTACTCCCACAAACAAGTTATCCGCTTCACACTCAAAGAAGGAAAGTCTGTTCGGCGGAGGTAAAGAGAAAATGGCGGCTTCATTGACAGAAAGCCTTCCACTATACTTAGGAGAAATTAATGAATAATCTACCAAGAAAGCCAGTTAGATTTGTTCCTCAGAATGAGGAACTGTTGAAGTCGCAGGAAGGCATTGCTGGTCAAAGGAAGGGTGGAACTGATTACAGTCTAGACGAGTCTGTTGCTACCATTTCCAAGCCAACCGCCCAGTACCGCACTCCTCCAGATCGTAATATCGGAAATATATTCTTTCGTCGTCGCATCAATGGATCGGTTGATCTGAAGTATGCAGTCGGCAAAGTTGTTGATGCTATTCATCGTTTTAAGGATGGTGGTGGAATCAATCAGCTAAACAATGAAGAGGCAACTTGCCTTAGAATTCTCTTCCCCTATCAGTTCGGTGGCTTGGAAAATGCAGCCGTGTCTGGAACTATCGCAGCTGTACAGCTTAGATTAGCCCCAGAAGAGATAGAGGTTATTCGTATTGCTGTAGCTAAGCATCTCCAGGAAGAGCTTAATTACAACGCTGGCCGTGGTGGATCGTCCGTTCCCGGCCGTAGTAAGTCCCGCTCTTAATGCGTGTCAAAACAAACCTATCTTCTGAGGAGCTTGAGCTTGTCAGTAAGGGTCTTAGCCGTTTAGCGAAAGCTCAACAGCAGGATGGTAGGTTTGAGCCAAGTAACCCAGCCGAAAAGGCACTTCTCTCAGAAGTCTCGGACTCGCTGGATCAGATGATTGATAGCCTGAAGCTAGCAACGAAAGAGGTTTTTGACGGGGAGTAAGGGTATTGCGTGAAGTCACTATTTGTTCTTCTTATTGTTCTTTGTGGTTGCCATAAGTTCGTTCCTGAACCTGTAATACCCGGAGAACAAATAAAACATGCATCTAACTCTACGGTAGCTCTTGTAGCCCCTGATAGCTTTTTTGATAAACAAGGACCACATTGGCCATTTTGTACTGGAGCATTTGTAAGTACCTATGAAATCATTACTGCCAATCACTGTGTTACAGAGCTGGGAGATAAGATTAAGGTTGCTACCTATCAGGACTACATAGCCACTGATGGAACATTCGATGAAGGCCACTGGACAGAGTTCTATGTAGCAAAAATGAATAAGGAAGCAGACCTAGCCCTTCTTAAGATTGCCGCAGAGAATAAACCATTTCTGCCAGCTCATTCGTTTTTCTACCTGGATGAGAGGGCACCAAAAGTTGGGGAACAAGTATATATTGTAGGCCACCCGAATAACGAACCTTGGACTTATACAGTTGATATTGTGTCAAATTCATTGAGACTGCTTGATTTCTTTGGAGAACCACATAAGTTCTTCCAGCATCAGACTCCCGTATTTGAAGGTAACTCAGGTGGGCCAGTAATATCAATGAATGGAAAGCTTGTTGGAGTTGTCTCCTTATATACCCCAGCTGTCAGTCAACTAAACTTTTCTGTCCACTTGGACGAGATTAAAGAATTCCTAGGAAGAAAGTAATATGCCATCATATAAAGATAGTCCTAAGCCTCTGAGAAAGAGTGATCCAAACCCAATCTTCAAGAATGATACAGATGAGGGTTATGTTATCAAGGCCATGAATCCAATCGAGCAGCAACGTCACGCTGATGGTTCTCTTCATAGCATGACCCGTCGAAGCTCTGTGCAGGCTCCAGGCATCGATGAGAGTCTATACCTTGGTGATGATAAGATGGACAAGTCCGTTGAAGCTCATGCAACCAGAGATAACATTGATGTTGATGAGATTGTTAAGGCATACATGGAAAAGGGCGCACCTACTGCGCCACGTTTGCCTCCTATCGGTAAGAGTGAAGATGACGAAGATGAGCAAGATGAATCTGATATTCAAAAGAATAAAGCTAAGCTAGGTTCAGGTGCTCGTTTCAAAAAGCTATCTCACGAGGCAGCTGAAGGAGGAGCTAAAGATCCTGATGCTGTTGCTGCTGCCATTGGTAGGAAGAAGTATGGTAAAAAGAAGTTTGCTAAACTAGGAGCTGCCGGTAAGAAATCGTTGAATACGGATGGAGAGGACGAAAAGAAGAGCTATGCTGCTGGAGCAAAGATTGCGCATACTGTTGGATCTCTAATTCCTTCCGCATCAAAGAACCCAGCTTAAGTAAATAATGGACAATAGGTTAGCCACATTACGCAGGACATTGCGACTGCATTTTAATTGGCTGATCCTGAAACTTCTTGGCAAAGATCTGCTCTCAAAGGAAGAGCTAGATGAGCTGAAGGATTATGGGCGGCTATCCTTAGGGGACGAGGTAGGCTTGATAGAGCACTCGTTTGCTTTGGGCCGCCAGAGTGCGCTCTCTAAGAAATCCGAATATAAAGATTTGACCCTAGAGAAGCTATCGAAACTCCAGAAGAAGAAGTATTCTTCTGTTGAGGAACTAGCTATAAGGGAAGCAAAGCTACATACCGCACGACGCATACAAAAGCTGGCGGATGAAGCTTCTGCAAATGCATACAATCGTGTGAATAAAGCTGCACGTGATCTGCTTGAGGATGCTGCTGCGAAGGATATCCTAGCGGATGAAGTGGCGCTTGGTATAGCAGAGAAGAAGTCTCGTAAGCAATTGGCTACTTCAGTAGCCAACAAGCTAGGCCGAGACTTTTCTGCTGATATGAAAAAGCTGGCCATCACTGAGATGCACAGAGCCAAGCAGCGCGGTGTAGTTATGGCTATAGCCAACAAGGTCGGTATTTATCGGCATTCCGAGGGTGTGGATTCTATGGTCAGCGTGGTACCTAATAGGGGTGCATGCAAAGACTGTCTAAATCTTTACTTGGACAATGCCGGGAACCCTCGTCTATTCTCTCTCAAGACTCTAATGGCTCAGGGAAGCAACGCTGACGAAGGCGTAAGCCACTCTAGGGGCCTCTGAGGGCTCCATACTTGTTGGAAACCAGTTATGTCCCCGGCCCACCCCAGCTGCTATTGTGAGCTAACTTACGTGCCAGCAGGAATGGCATGGGAGAATGGTAAGCTCAAGATTGTAGATGAGGTGCGTTACAAGGAGTCCATTAGCAAAGCTTATGATCCAAACTCTATGTCGCCTACCATCAAGCCTAAGGGTGGCGAGAGTTATCAGAATAATGATCCTCCAAAGGTTGGGAGCATCCCAGGTGTTGCAGCTCCAGACAATACAGCTGGGCCAGGAGTACCTAAGGGTTCCGCTACTACTATACCTGCAGCAGCTAAAGAACCTGCAACAGCTAAAGAACCTACTGCAGCCAAAGATACAGATACTTGCCCCTATTTGGGGGGTAAAGCATGTATTGATCGTGGAGGAAATGGGTATAAAACCCATAAACGTTTTGGGGTTATTATGCAGCGGCATGCTGAATATATGGCTAAGGAAGGGAATCCTGAAGAGGCTGAGAAGCTTAGACCTACTCCAGAAGATTTTGCCCAAGAGATACATTTTGCGCGAGAATATGACCCCAAAGAGCACACTACATCTGAGCTAAAAGACCACATTCAACAGGGTGTGGTTATCCAGTCTAAGTCTCTGAAGAAGCACGAAGTAGTTACCGCCCGCCCTGGTGTGACTGATTCATATAAGCAGGTAATTAAAGGCAATGGTTCTATACTAGCTAAGCCTGGTTCTATAGATTACGGCTCTGAAATCCATAAAGAAGCAGCAGTCTTCAAAGCTTTTGTCATGTTTGGCAGCGATAGATGTCCTCCTACATTCATTCGTAATAATAATCCTCCTCCAGTTGGTAAGAAACCTTGGCAAGCTGATGTTCCAGGTGCAGCAAGTGGACAAGCTTGGTTGAAGAACCATAACAATGCAATGTCTGCAGTAAAGGAGCTTGGAAGCGAAGTATTTCCAGAGGGTATCAAAAAAGAAGATGATCCAATGAAGCTCATATATGCTTTGATCAAAATGGCACCTGATAAAGACAAAATGCTTGACCAGTTAAGTCAGATAGCTGTAATGGATCTTATTACAGGTAATAGTGATCGTCATGTTGAGAACTTTATGGTTAACGCTGACTTCTCTGATGTAATGGCGATTGATCATGGTTTCACTATGGAACCTGGTCTTAACTTCTATCAAGGTAGAATTCATGAGGGATTCTATGCTAATAATAGAGATTTAAAGATTCCTTCCTATATGCGTGAGAGGATGGATAATACCTCCTATGGGGATATTAAGAGAGGCTTTGGGGATGAGCATTTACAAGAATGGCAGACTGCTCAAACGTATTTACGCATGAAGTATATGCTTAAGATAGCAGATGAGAACGATGGCAAGCTTCCGTTCGAAGAGTTTTCCGGAATAGGATATGGATTAACAGATCCAAGACGGAATCATCCAGCTATGAAGTTTGAAAACTTCATGATCGATTTTATTGACACTCATTCTAATGATCCAGATAGTCCCGAGCATGCTACAGCAAAACATTTCGCTGAAGTTGGTATTCTTATGGATCCTCACTTTTGGAGACAAAATCCTGAACAATGGAAAAGAACTATTTCTAGAGGGATTCCTTTTAAATATGAAAAGGAAGTTCGTACTAAGAAAGCAATAGTGGAATATGGCCAGCGTTGGGCGGACCAGCTACGGCAGAAATGGAACGCTGAGGGTGAGATAATCAATAATAAAGAGCTAAATGCTGCCTTTGATAGACTAGGGAATGCAGAAGACACGTATGATAGTCTAAAAAGTACCATTGATACATTTGACCGAAAGAAACGAGATAATCCTAAAGCGATAATAGAACCTGCTTTGTTGGATAAGTTTACGGAAGCAAAAAAGGAAATAAGAGCTGCAGTTTCTTCTTATAAAGATCTTATGAGGGAAACTGAGGAACTGAAAGCGGCACATAGAAGCAAGTTTGAGCTTATTGCCCCTGGTCAGCAATCTCGTTTCGATGAACTAAATAGGAAGATTGTAGAGGCCAATGAGGGCAATCCCAGAGCTAAGAAAGCTTATAGAGTTGATTATGGCAGCAATACTAAGCCCGCAGCCGATATAGAGAGGGAGAAGAGAAATGCCTAAAGAAGATATTAGAGAGAATGAAATCGAGTTTATAGCATATGGACAAGATGAGAAAACCATAGGAACCGTTTGGTGGAATGGTAAGAAGATCAATTCTGACTCTAAGATGTTGCTAGCAAGGCTAAAAGATCTTACAATTAAGGGGCTTACGATGGAGGATGGAGTTGAGTTCCTAGATGAACTCCCCGCTCGATTCAACAGCTACCTGAATGCCAGGAAGATATAATCATGCTTAGAAAATGTATATATGGAGGCGGAGGAGATTGTTCTCGTCAGGGAGGAGACGGCTCCCTTCACCACCGAGAGGGATATGTACACCCTTATCCAACTCTGGAGGAAGCTGGTCATCCGCTTGGTGAGTTTATATCTAAGTCCCAATCTACAGAGCAGATTCACAGTCTTGCGGACTTCACTATAGATTTTGATGAAGATGCAAGCACACAGATTCTATCCTTGGAGATTTCCAAGAACATTATTGATGTAGAGGAGCTAATCAAGTCTCTTTATGAGTTTGACTTAGAGTCCGAAGAGGGCATTCAAAAGCTACTTGAGCTTATGCCTATTCTAGATCCGGATATCATTGTGGATCTTGTTGAGAAGATTTGGCCTGGCTATGTAGTATACCAAGCTGATCCAGATCTTCTTAGGGCTGAAGTTCAAGGTTATCTATTAGACTATCTAGGAGAAGATGAAGATCACTAGACAAGACTTGAGATTAATGGATGTTCTTATTTTGAAGAGTCTCAATAAGTTGGGACCACAAACTAGGCTTCAACTAATGAATATTGGTTTTGATATCTATAGAATTACAAAGCTTGAAAAGCTTGGCGTTTTAGTGCAGGAGCACAATGACGCAACAAATCTAAACTATTATAAGGTAAAAGATGGATTATTCGAGGGAACATAAAGGACATGCACATCGCTTCACCCTGAGAACGGGGACACAAGTGGTGTCGTCCGTAACCGACGATGGATCAGAGCATCGCCATGAGTTGCGAGGACGCCTTACTGGTCCCCCTATTCCCCTGGGGGATAAACATATTCATGAGATTATGATGAACAACATTATTATACCTTCCGGCCCTCCTATTCCTCATGCGGAAGCATCTAGGGATATGGATGCTTATGGAACTGGTTTGGGTTCTGCAAGAGATTTGAGTAAAGGAAATCTACCAGATTTAGTGGACCCAGGGCATTCTTATGTTTTAAAGTCAGGTGAGTTTGGGCTTTATGACTACTGGTATATCGATCAGGCTCATAACTACTGGAAGTATACAAACGCTCCTGAAGACAGCCCAGAGTACAACCCAGATCTTGGGATGCCTGTTCTAGTTAAGGATCAGCCTACCATGACTGATACTCCTCAGTTCTTCACAGCCGAAGGCAAGAAGCGTAGCATGGCTGTTCCCCCAGATGTTATTGCCGAGGAAAATGAGGCATATAGTCCTCTAGACGCTAAGAATATCTGGGTGGAGAAATATGATAGGGAAGGAAATGTACGCTATGTCTATCTAGATTCGGATATCCGTGAGAACGTAGATCTTTGGGTTCAATACCAACTTAGAATCACAGATGCCAATATTCCTTCTTTGCGTAACTTTGCAGTGGAGAAGTTTATCAGCAATATGCCAAAAGATAAGATTGTCGGAGCTTTGCTCATGCTAATGGACCAAGGTCTTTACGAGCTGGAAGAACTTACAAATGCTTCTGTTTTAGATATTGAGTTTATAGACAATACTGTAAAGCTTTTGGGGCGTAAGTTTGTTTGCGATCCTCCTTTACTTGATTTCCTTACTAGTCTTGTGGGCGATCGAGATAAAGCAGCTCCTCTTTTCATGATTCTCTCTATTCAAGGTGAGGATAAAGTCGGAGTCAAACATTTGGCTTCTATCTTCAAATATTTGAAGGTTTCTCCTACGTACCTTCTTTGCTGGAATGCCAGCTATACATATTCTCGTGCTATGAATCGTCTAGCGTTCGAGAAGTTAGACCCCATCGAAGCCGATGGTCGTGCGCTTAGTGATGTAAAGAGAGCGTTTGCTACCCAGAAGGATATGCAATACATGATTGATGCTAAGCTCCGTGAGACTCTCCTACAGAAGTATGGAGAAGCCGTTATGAAGAGTATTGTTCCCCGTGTAGATACAGACGAATATAGCACTCTAATGGTCTTCTCTGACCTTCAAGGCCGCCGCCAAGAAGAGATTGAGTTTTCCACATGGTTACATGCCAGCCCAATGCACGACATTACTCCAGAAGAGCAGGCCATTGTTGAGGAAGAAGTAGCGCGAGTATCCGAGGAACTAGCTGCAGCTGAAGAAGAGTCTGGAGTGGCTGATCAGGAAGCAGGAGCAGTAGATACTGATAAGACCGGAGATACCGGAACTACAGATGCTGAAGGTAACGTAGGCACGACAGATACGGAAGAAGAAGAGAAAGAATAATGGATCTAGAACTTTTCGACTCATGGGAGCCCATGTCCAAGGCAAGAAAGCCTATTGGTCTTGAGAACTGGAAGAGGCTGTCCCATATGGCAGAGCAGCTGAAGGGCAAGAAGGCTTCCGATCTTACATTCACTACCTGTTATCCAGGACATGAGGGCAAGAAGAAGATTCTTGGATCTCTTGAAGGTAATCTACATTTTCTTATGGGTTACGCAAATCCAGCATTTTACATCGCCCCCTATCATTGGTGTGTAGTTGATCCTAATCTTAGTGAAGAAGATGCTCTAATCCTCCACAAAACTAAGGGTCATCCTTCTCGTCCAGAGCTTTGGGAGCGTTCAGAGCTTGAGATGGACGATGAGGGGGATCTAATTGACGGTACTCCCCATCCATCCGTTGCTGCTATAAGGGAGATGGTCAAAGTAGCTCGTGCCAAGAAGGCAGAGAGCATAACTGTTCAGTCAGGTGTTGGGTCTTACACGGCTATCCCTTCCGAGGGCTTGGTTTACGGCAATCATAACAAACAGACATATGCCTGGGAGATGTTAAAGAATTCTTTCTTCGCCGCAGCTAATCCCGAGCTTACTGAGAAGATGGATGAGTATCAGGATGCTCAATTGGATATGGAAGAGGAGATTTCTCTTTCGATTGACATCCCAGAGGCAGTAAAGCACCGTGCTGAGGAATTTGTGGATATTGATTTCAGTGACAATGTATATCCTCTAGTAAAGTCATATTACCCCATACCAAGTTCCGTTCTACCTCTGGAGGTGGCTACAGGAGAAACCATTTATGGAGTGGTAACTGATTCTTCCGTGGATTTCTACGATAGAGAAGGAAGTCTTGTGAATGTAGAGGTGTACGATTTACCAGTAGCCAGCTTTGATTTAACTAAGAATGGTAAGATCTTTTCAAGTGTTATTAAAAGCTTCGGAGAGAAGTTCATTGGACTTCCAGAAGACCTAGATGAGTTCCTACACGTAGAGGAAGCATAAAATGTTAAGTAAATCAGTTTTCCTAGCGTGCTCTAAGTGCCACGAGATGATTGTGAAGAGTGTCAACGGCGAGATCAAGATGAGAACCAAGATATTACTCATCTCAGAGGAGAAGGGTGCTCGTGCTGTATGCAAAGGCTGTGGGGAGGAGATTCCTATCCCCGTCAAGCTTGACGTGGAAATGGTGAAATCTCTTGCTAAGGAGACATCACCACCTCTTTATCTGCGTAGTTTTGATGGTATAAGCCGCCATAAGTAATACTATATATAATTTATACAAATAAATATATATTTTATTTGACATGTAATAATAATATGTAATAATGATACTGAAGCTTGAAGGTCTCCGCCTAGGAGGGCTTCTTTACAATAGATGTCCTCCATTCATAGGGAGCGGCCCGACACATTAAGTTGCCGGGCGCTCCCTTTTTTATTCTGATAAAAGGTAATACTCTAGATCTTATGAAAATTTGCACTAAATGTAATAAAACAAGATCTTTTTTGGAGTTTTCTAAAAGTAAACATAGAAAAGATGGATTACAAGTTTGGTGTAAAGTATGTATGAAAGTTTCTAATACTTCTCGTCGCATAGAACGTCCAGACCATGTGTTGTCTTTGGACGCTAAGTATAGAAATAAGAATAAACTAAGTATAAAAGCTTCCTCAGAACTTTACCGTAGTTCTAACTTAGAAAAAGTGAGATCTTCAAGGAGAGCTTCTTACGCTAAGAATCCAAATAAAGAGAAGCTTGGCTCTAAGTTATATAAACTAAGAAATCCAGGTAAGCGCAAGGCGGATGTAGCCAAGCGTAGATCTGCTAGGCTACAAAGAACCCCTTCGTATGCTGACCATGACGCTATCAAAGAGTTCTATGAGAACTGTCCCGAGGGCTTCCATGTGGACCACGAGATACCACTGCAAGGAGCTACCGTTTCTGGTCTCCATGTTAGGGGCAATTTACAGTACCTAACAGCAGAAGAGAACTTGAGAAAGAATAATAAGTTTTATTCAACTATGGAGATTTTTTAAATCATGTGGATCGATGAAGATACATTTACTTTCTTCGTTCCTGCAACCGCTCTTAAGATTTCAAAGGGTGGAAAGAAAGATGGCAAGCGTTGGATTCAGGGCATTGCGTCCACTGACTCTCGCGATCTGCAGGGAGAAATTGTAAAACAGAACGGCATTGATTTCTCATACTTTCTAAAGCATGGATACTTCAATGACGATCACAAGTCTGGCCCGGAGCATAAGGTTGGTGAACCAACTGCATGTAAAGTAACTAAGAACGGATTGTGGGTAAAGGGTTTCCTTTTCAACAATCACAAGAAGGCAGATGAGTACTGGGAGCTTATGAACTCTCTTACCGCATCTGGCTCCTCCCGTAAGGTTGGCTTTTCTATCCAGGGCAAAGTGAAAAGAAGAGCTGGTAAAGAAATCAGTGAGTGTTGGATTCAAGATATTGCACTTACACCAGCTCCCGTGAATACGACTACGTGGGCAGAGATTGCAAAATCCTTGTCTGCATCAAAGTGGGATTTCGAGAAGTCTAGTTACGTTTGTAAGCTTGAAGGCGAAAAAGACAGATGTGACGAAGACGAGGAGAAGGCCCTAACTGCAAGCGGTGGTTCACCGCTTGTTCCCGAGAGTCTTGATGGTGGCATCAAAAAGGATCGCACTGCCAAGGCATTAACCTATGACGAAACCGTGGAGTATCTGAAGAAGTCAAATGGGCTTCCACATGATACAGCGGTGGCTGTCGCAAATGTAGTGTTTGAGCTTTTTTAAGGAGCATTAATCATGAGTGATGAAAAGACTGTAGCAGAAGAGAGCATTTCCAAAGCTCTCGAAACGCTTCAGGATCTTGCAAAGGGCCACAACTCTCGCGGTACCGCAACGACTAATGTAGAGTCTATGCGCGATGCAAGTGTTGGCTGTGGTTCCGACGCAGGTTCTACTCAGGTTTTCCACACACCATCCAACTCTGATCCAGGAACCTGGGCCGGAACTGGTCAGCGTGTGTCCCCTGAGGATGGAGCAACTGACGGCATCGACGAGGATGGAACGGATTATTCTGGTTCTGCCGAGATGGTGAAGTCTGTAATGGAAAAGGTCGCTAAGGGCGAGGCAATTACCTCGACTGAGCGTGCCCTTATTGAACTAGCCCTAGTAAAGGGTAGTCCAGGAATGTTCAACAACTTCTCCGGTACCGGTAAGAAGGCGATGGACAATGATGAGGATAAGGACGATAAGGACGAAAAGGACGATAAGAAGGCGAAGCCATTTGGTAAGTCCCTAGAACAAGCAGCTTCGGATAATGAAGATGTTGCTAAGGGTCTTGAGGTTTCCTCTTTCCTTTCCGGTTGGGCTGATGTCCAGGGTGAGGCACTTCGTGGCGTGGAAGCACGTCTTGAAAAGTCTCTCCAGGCAGCACACGGTGAGCAGCGTGAATATAACGCCGAGCTTGCTAAGTCCGTAGCTGGTCTTGCAGAGGTTCTTACCTTGCAGGCACAGCGCATTGAGCAACTTGAGTCCACGCCAGCGCGTGCGCCTAAGTCCGCTCAGGCAATCGACAAGAGCTTCGGTGCAGGCGGAGTTGTAGAGCCACAGGCTGAGCAACTTTCCAAGTCCCAGGTTCTAGACACCATGACTCGAATGGTCGAGTCCGGTGACCTCAGTGCAACTGAGGTTGTTAAGTTTGAGTCCACCAATGTTCTGACCCCAGAAATGGATTCGACAGTTCGTGCGTACCGTTCCGGTCGCTAATTTAGATAGAAGATATTAGGAGATAATAAAATGACTGTAGGTCTTAGATCCTTTCAGACTTCTACGGCAGGTATGTCCGGTTTCGGTGCAGGCACTGAACAGGATATTGCTGAATTAAGTAAAGCCCTTGAGGCTGGTTACCAGACAGGCCTTGGCAAGACCGGAGGCTCCGCCCTTCGTGTTGAGTCACTTGAAGCGTCCTTGAAGGTAATCACGTACACTTCTTCCCACATTAAGTTCTGGAAGAAGATCCCCAAGAGCCCAGCTTATTCCACCGTTGAAGAGTACAACCAGCTTATAAATTATGGCGGAAGCCAGAATCCATTCGTCCAGGAAGGTGAACTTCCACAGGCGACGGATACTAGTTACGCACGTCGTGTACAGCTTGTTAAGTTCCTTGGTACCACTCGCGAGGTCACGCATCAGGCATCCCTCGTCCACCCAGCTCATGGCGACTTGATCGCTCTTGAGAACCAGTCAGGTATTCTCTGGCTGCTTGAGCAGGTTGAACGCAACCTGTTCCAGGGTGATTCCTCTCTCTCCTTCGACGGAGAAGCAGAGCAGTGGGACGGTCTTGATGCTCTCGTTGATGCATCTCAGGTTCTCGACTTGGAGGGTAGTTCCATCCAGGAAGCTGATCTTGAGGTAGCTTCTAACGATATCATCTAGAACTTCGGTTTCCCAACCGATCTCTTCCTTGGCACCCGCACTATGTCGGACCTTGTGAAGACGTTCTACCCACGTGAGCGTATCAGCCTTCCTGCACCACAAAATGGTCAGGTTGGTAACACCATCCAGACAATCAGCACCCAGGCTGGTATTATTGAGTTCAATCCAGACGTTTTCATTCGTCAGAACCCAACCCCTCCTGCAGCTGCTACGTCCTCTAACGCCCCAGCAACCCCTGCTTCGATCGTCGCAGGTGCCGTAACTGGTACCGATGGCGACCACAACAAGGGTGCCCCAGCTGGTGACACTAACGTGAACTACGTTGTAACCGCTTCCAACCGCTTTGGCGAATCGGCTCCTACCGCTGTCCAGGGTTCTGTCGTAACGACAACTCAGGCCAACAAGGACCTTGGAGTTCATGTTCCTCTCACCGTAACTAACCCCGCCACTATTGGTGCTTTCCCACCTGAGTATTTCCGCGTTTACCGCTCTGAGGCAAAGCTTGCCGCTGGCGTTCCTGCGGATCTTTCGAGCTATTCGCTCATTGCTCAGATTCCTGCGGCATCTCAGGCATCTTCCGGAACCACAACCTATAATTATGTAAACCTCACCCTTCCGTTCACCTCCACGGCGTACTTGGGCGAGCTTACTCCTTCGGTTATTACCTTCCGTCAGCTCATGCCTATGATGAAGATGGACCTTGCAGTTCTCAGCCCAGCATATCGTTGGATGATTCTTCTGTACGGTACTCCAATCCTCTTCGCTCCTAAGAAGTGGATCCGCTTGATCAACATTGGTCGTCTCGAAGTTCGCTAAGGGATAGGTAGGGGCTAGGTGGACCCTAGTCCCTACTTACTTGTTCTTATGGGCAAATGTCTTTGGTGTGAAAAAGAGCTTCCGGCAACGGATGCTGATACCTGCGGCTCTTGTCTATTTCGTTCCCGAAATGAACTTAGTTCATCAAGAGAAGGGGATGATGATCCAGACAATGTCAGGATAAATCATGACTTGTCAGGACTTGGTAAGGATACTTCCAAAACCAAGAAGAGTAAAATGGCTGGGGAGCTTCAACGCGACCTGTTCTTAAACTCTGCAAAAGAACAAAATCCATTTCCGAACCAGGAGATACTAATGAAGAAAGTAAAAGTACATAGTAACAGCATGCGCGACAAGTTATTTGTTGTGGGTGATGGACTTGTTCTCGACTTCGATAAGAACGGGGATGCTTTTGTTGACGAAAGCTACATTCCTGTTATCAAAGCTTACTCTCGCATGCGCCCAGGAAGGCTCACTGTTGTAGAGGAAGTTAAGCCAGAGCCAAAGCCAGCTCCTGCCCCTAAGAAGGCAGCCAAGAAGGTAGAAGCGAAGGCCGATAAGAAGGTTGAGGACTCTGAATCAAAATCTGAAGCTAATCCACGTGCTGCAAAGAAGAAGGATGAAAAAAGAAGTCTTTCTTCAAAAAAGGACGAGGAGTAAGGAATATTTATCATGGCTAGAGCAAGAAGAGTCGTTTCCGACATGAGCAGCCAGGAGTTCGATGAGCTTCGTCGTCAGTTCAACAACCTGTTGGCTATTATTGAAGGAGCAGCCACTTTGGCTGCCATTCAGACAGCTATCACTGCCGGTGTTGACACCGCAGTAACGGGTCGCGAAATCAACGGCGTGCGTCCAACTCCAACCCATCCTCGTCGAGCACGAAATCTCGATACTGAGGAACTGGGTACTGACTACTAAGTCGGTTCGATAGCTAGAAACTATAGGTAACACCTCCTTCCTGTATGGGAATGGAGGTGTTTGCCTATTGTCTATTGAGAAAAACCTCCAGGCATGCTACAATAAGCATAGCCCCAATTTCCACTTCTATTTAGTAGAGTTGTATATATGTCGTGTGTTATTTTGCTTCAGAACCAGGCAGGTAATGTCTCGGTTTATGTAGAGACGACCGCTGGCGTTGCTGCCACAGGTTTGCTCTTTTCTGATGTTACCGTGACCATCTCAAAGGATGGAGGCACGTATGCTGCCCTGAATCCTGTTTTGGATGGTACTTCTTGGACCGAGGTAAGCGGAGGATGGTATGATATTACCCTTTCCGCTACTGATACTGACACTTTGGGTACCCTATATGTTCGGGTTGAAGGAGCTGGTCTCAAGACCTCTCTAACCCCGGCCCTCATCTCTGTCGCAGCTTCTGCCCCCACCGCTACCCTAACAGTTGCTACAACTCTTATGTTCGGATACGTGTTGAATGTTAATGGATCCGCAGCATCTGGAGCAGCCGTATCGGCGCGCATCCTTGCTGTTCCCTCTGTGGGAATATCTGGAACAGAGGGCTACGTACAATCAGAGGGTCTTGTAACCGCTAAGACAGATAGTTCTGGCTTCTTCACTATGGAGCTTCTTACTGGCGCTCAGGTAGATTTCTTTATCCCAGCTGCCAACTATCGAAGAACTTTCCAGGTCCCAACTTCCTCTACTAACGTATTTGATCTTCCGTAAAGGAGAGCTATGGCCACCCCTACAGCAATTGAGGTAAGCGTTTCCGATACCGAGTATAGCAGGTATGAAAAGGGACGTGATACAATTACCGCGACTTTGGCAATTAGCGGAGGTGCTCCGTATGTAGCTGAACAGGTATATGTAGATCTTGTTAAAGCTCGTCGTTCTCGTGATGCTGTTGTTGCCACTTCCACTGTGTCCTTTACTAATACTGCAGACCCACAAGAAACAGTAGTTACCTTCTATCTTCCAGATATCGTAGACCAAGATCTTATCAGCTTGATACGACACGGTAAATACTTTGTACGGGCTACCAGCGCTAGTGATGATACTATAACCGCAGAATCTGGTGATTTTGATATTAGTATTGTATCGGTTGAACGTCTCAAGAGTGATTTCCTTTTTGGTCTAGACTTATCAGCTACTCAGGTGAAAGAGCCTAAGTTCCAGCCACAGTCTATCACGGCTACCACCATCTCTGAGATTAGTGATGGCTTACCTCTAGGTTCTTACGAGTTAAACTATGTATATCATGCGGATAATACTGCTAACGCAACCGCAACTATAGGAACCCTTATTCCAAATGGACAAGTTACGATTACCGCTGATGGAAGCCTTGCTGGTTCTTGTGGTAATACTTATACTGTTACTGTTCAGGTCCCTACCGGAACTTCTGCTCTCAGTGCTTCTGTTTCTAGCAATCAGCTTATCATAAACTTAGATGTCACTGCAGGCGTTCCCACTGCCGGAAATAACACTGCTACTCTTATTGCACAGGCTATTGATGCTCTTGCAGATTTTAGTGCTGTAGCTACTGGCACTGGTGCAGATGAAATTACAGCAGCTGAAGGTCCAACGCAGCTTACAGGTGGTGCAACTAGTTTCATTCGTCAAATGAACTGGAATGGTGGTCCTCTTGTTAGCATTAACAGCTCTGGAGTTCATATCCTTATTGCAGGCACTGGAGGAGCTGCTTCTGGTGGATGTGCTGGCCCTGGTGGCTCTATTCCTGGAACTAGCACTGACTATGTTTGTGTGCGCATAAGCAGCACCCTACTTCTGCCAACTGAAAATGTGACAGAGACTATCATCATAGACAAGAAGAAGATGGATGATGATTCACTCAAGCGTTATCTTTGCCAGGCTGTAGATTGGGTGGAGAAAGATTACTTGGCCACCCACGTAGAGCCAACTAATGTAGTAACGGACAGAGATCCTACTACTCTTCAGTATGCTGCAGGCATTAATGCTCCCGCTCCTATATTTACTGATACTGATTTTGATTTTATTGTACAGCCTTTGACCTATTTCGTGCCGCGTACACAGGGTAAGTGGGTGCAGATTCAGACACCGTATCCACAGCTTCTCCGGGTAGATAGCCTATTCGGGGCCATCGCCAATACTCGCATTATTGATATTGACCTTGAATGGATTGAGCACTCCGAGCAAGGAGGTCTGATCCAGCTTGTTCCATTCAATCAGGAGATTGCTTTCGATTTCATCGGCCTTCTCTGGGTTAACGCTATTCGTGGTGCAGCCGAACTTCCTAGTTTTTGGCACTTTAATGCCATTGTTGGTCTTCGTGATGCAACCTGCGATGTGCAGGAATTAATAGCTAAGAAGGCAGCTATTGATGCTCTTATTCAGGCCGGTCAGGCTATTCGCCCCGGTATAGGCTCTGTGTCTCTTGGTAGAGATGGTGTAAGCGAGTCTATCTATTATATCAACTCCGCGCAGTATGGTCTCTTCACCGGTACCATCAACTCCTACAAGGAATGGATTGAGGAGCACGGCAAAGAGCTTCGCGCTAAGTATAGAGGCGCTGTTATGGTTGTCGTTTAGGGTAATATTATGGGACCAGAATCAAAATACTTTGATCTTGAAGCATTCAAGAATGACTCGCCAGAGAGAAACTATTGGCTAGGTTTTCTTACAGCGGATGGCTGTGTTCTTGACAACTCCCATCTATCTCAAAACCCACAAATACAGTTGACTTTAGCTGACCAAATGCATGTAGTGGCTTTCAAAGAGTTTACTAAATCAGAAGCCAAAATATGTGAGCCTAGAAAAGGCCACGCATCGTTGACTATTCGCTCTAAGGAGCTGGCTGAACTTCTGTATGAATATCATATTGTTCCGAGAAAGTCCTTGAAAGAGAGGGCACCAGATTCTTTGAAGATGGATTCAGACTACTGGAGAGGTGTAATAGATGGGGATGGTTGTCTTGGTGTAAATAAGAGAGGCTTCCCACGCTTGGAGTTGGTTGGGTCTAAGGATCTTTGTGAAGGCTTTCTGTCTTTTGTAAAAACTTTGGCTCCTACAAAGGTTTCTCTAACTAAGGATAAGAGAACAGAGGGTTTATACCGGGTTCAGTTATGTGGTCTTTGGGTAAAGCGCGTAGTGGAAGCCCTTTATTCAGGCGCAGAGGTAGCGTTGGATAGGAAAGCAGAAATAGACAAAAGCATATTGGCTGTTAAAGGCAAGCGAGGAGCTTACGTATAATGAGCCTAACCAGTATAGACTGGAACTTCTCAAGGCTGGAAGAGCTTATTGAGGCAAGAGGCGACGAAGTTATCCTTGAGACTGCAGTAGCCTGCACTTGTAGGAACGGTGATCTTCACTCTGCTCTTGTTCTTAGAGAAGGCAAACCTGCTAATCAGAGAAGTCTGGATTGCCCACAGTGTCAGGGAGACGGCTTCTTTTACCGTAACGCACGTAGAGTGAAGGGTCTTATCACTGGAATCGAGGCTGGACGTAACCGCAAGCTCCTTGAGTTGGGATATGCCGTCCCTGGTGATGCTGTATTCTCCCCATCTCTTAGAGCTGGATTCATCACTGATTTCGACAAGATTACTATTTGTGGTCCATCACCAATAAACGAGGGTCAGGTTATCCGTAGAGCTGGTCATACTTTTGAAGATAACGTCCAATACGTTACTGACCTAGCAGATAATGAAGACCGTTTGTGGTACCGCCCAGTTTGTTCTATTTGGTGTGAGGATGAAAACGGAGTGATATATACCGAGGGAACTGATTTCGACTTCTCCGCAAAGAAGATTGTGTGGGAAGGAAACCAGCCTGATCCAGGAACTCTCTACACAGTGAAGTTCACGGCCTACCTTGAGTGGGTTGCTTATTCAACTCCTTTCGCTCGTATTGACAGCGGCCAAAGCCTTGGTCAGAGGGCCCTTATACGTAAGAAGCATGTAACCTTTACCACAGATAGTCCACTTGATAGTCCATCTAATCGTCAGCAAAAAGAGATAGACTTTACTACTCGTACTAAGATCTAATGACAGTAAGTATAAAGATTTCTGTTCCAGATTCATCTCAGCTATTCGATGTTGATGCATTTGTTGTCTCTATGCAGCAGGCGGTACATAAGATCGCTTGGGAAGCTCACGATTTCTGGGTCACTATAGCAGGCCAACGACTAAAGTCTAGTAGAAGGGCATATCAGGGGGCTCTTAAAGTCTTTGGTAGAAGCGGAAATAACTCTATTTCTTTAGGCCTAGAAGGTCCATCTTGGCTTGGCGGGCTAGAATTGGGCACTTCTGGGTATCCTATGGCTGTTCCTAGAGGACAAATTGTTCCATTGAACGTGAACAGACAAATCATTTTTACTAGCCCACAAGTTTGGCGCACAGGAACCGGAGAGCCTTGGAACCATCCAGGATTCCCTGGGTTCAACATGCGGGATGATGTAGTAGATTATATCATCAAGGAGCTTCACCTAAATATGTAGGTGAGGCTATACAGAAGTTATTGGGGAAATAAGTCATGGCAGTATTACCTGAATTTATTCTACAGAGAGCAATCATTGCCGGTTTCAGGGCAATACGTAAGGATTCCCGCATATTGGATGCGATTTTCAAGCACATGAATCAGAATCAGCTTGAGGCTGTAAAAAGCTTTATTCTTGAGACTCCAATCGATTTTTCGATTAACTATCCTCGTAGGGAACCAACTCTTCCTTCCTTGGTATTACTCCTTAGGAACGAGGGTGAAGCAGAAACCTGGTTGGGAGACGTAATGGGCGATAGAACTGACCTATACGTCCCTGACCCAGACTTATCCTATGACACCCTTGGAGGCCATGCGGCCTCTACAAGCGATTCTAGCGGCCTTCCTGTGAAGGTAGCAGGACCACTAGGAGTACAGTCCCAACAGGGTTCTGACACCATAGTTTTCGACGATGGTGAAGATATTACTGCTTTAGTTGATAATTTACTTGATAATCCTACTGGATGTCTTATACTGTATGTAGTAGAGGGATCTGGCGCTGGCGAGACTTATCCTATTCTTAGACTTAGAGAAGATGGTCTTGACATCGATGGTTCCTTTAATCCGCAACTAGATGATACGAGTGTCGTAGATATTCGTAAACCAGATGATCCGATGTTGGCTACAGGTGAGCCAAGTCGGGTATATGCGTCTGATGGTGCATATTTGCGAAAGGGTGTTAACTTTGCCCAGAACTACAACCTGCACGTATTAGCAGGCCAGCAGGACCAGGTTATTTACCTGTACTCAACCATGAAAGCTCTTCTACTTTCACAGAGAGCATTCTTAGAGAGTCAGGGCATCATAAACCTAAAGATTGGCGGATCTGATTTCGCACCACGAACGGAGTTTTTACCAGATGAGGTTTTTCAGAGAATGATGACCTTGCAGTTTACGACTCCGTTTAGCTTTTTGGAAGAACAAGAAGTATTTAGTCAGATTGAAGTTAACTACGAAGTTTATGGTGAAACTATTGTTAAGTTTCCTGTAACCCTATAAGGCGGTTTAAAACATGTCTGAAGACAAAAAACAAGAAGTTAAGACAGCAGCAGATGAGCTTGTTGTTGAGAAAGTAGCTCCCAAGGCTGCTAAGAAGAAAGCAGCTCCCAAAGCTGCAAAGAAGGTGGCTGCTAAGGCAGCTCCCGCTAAGCCATCAAGGCGATACAGCTTTGAGCAGTGGGCTTCCCGTAGTGGCGTAAAAGCGCATCATCGTGGTGGCCTTCGTGCATTTATCAAGAATCCAGACAAGCCCCGCACTCTTGAAGATTGGGATGCTTGCTTTAAAGGCTACTAATGCCTGGACCAGATAGAACGTGGTCAGACCAGGATCTTGTAGAAGCTCATAAGGATGCTAGAAGTCTCAGGCAAATATTGCTAACACTTGGATTATGTATAAATGGTGGAAATAGCAAGACAATTAAGAAATATCTTGCTAAACTAGAACTACCACTACCAAAAGTTATAGCGATTCCTCCCTCAGAGCGAGCAAAACAATACAGAGAGAGGCATCCCGAGAAGGTAAAGAAGTCCTTCAAAGAATACCAGATTAAGAACTTAGATAAGTTCGCGCAGTATGCTCGTAATAGGCGGGCTTTGCAAGCCGGTGCTGAAGGCTCTTTTACTCTAGAAGAGTTCAAAGCATTATGTGACAGTTGCGGTAACGTTTGTCTTTCTTGTGGATCATCCGAGAAGCTAACCGTTGACCATGTTTTGCCCCTCTCTAAGGGCGGATCGAACTCGATCGAGAACATACAGCCTCTTTGTGGTTTGTGTAATAGCAAAAAGAAAGATCATTTCATTGATTACAGGAGATAGCCCCCATGAGTAGATCAGTTACATTTAATGGTATCACTCGATTCACCCCAGGTGGAATTACAAGAATTAACGCCGCTGCACTCAACCAGGTTGTTCAAGGTGATAACAGCATTGTAGGACTTATTGGTGAGGCTGAAGGCGGAGCACCCGGTGCTACTGGTGGTCTTGTTTCATTATTTGATCCCGCCCGTTCTGCAGATCTTTTCCGTTCTGGTGCTCTCGTTGATGCACTTGGACTTGTATTCCAGTCGTCTAATGATCCAGACGTTCCAGGTGGTGCTTCGCAAGTTTATGTCTACAAGACGAATAACTCCACTAGCTCCATTCTTAGCCTACCAGCAGCTAATGCAACGGAGCTTCTAGGAACCCTCGCTGCTCCTAACACTACCGACAGTGCGGGTACCACAACTACCATCATCGATACAACTCTGACTGCTACTACTTCAGATGATGAGTTCAATGGCAAGATTATGGTGCTTCGTCCGTATACAGCCAATGCTGAGGTTCGCACGATCACTGATTATGTAGCCTCCACGGGTACTTTCACCGTAGACACTCTTGACACCCTCGCGGGTGCCACAGACGATTATATTGTCTTTGAGGCCGAAGTTGAGTTTGCTGATGTCGCAGACACAGGCGGAACCACTACGACTATCGTTCTTACTGAGAACATCGCTATGACGATCGACGAGCAGGCTGGTCGTTGGGTTTACTTCCAGGATACCGCCACTTCAACCCCATATCTTCGTCAGATTGTATCTAACACTGTTGATACTCTTACTATTTCTCCAGCGCTTCCTGCTGCTTCTACGCAGTACGGCGTTGTTCAAGTTCTTGCTAATGCAATCGACCTTGAGTCTAAGGACTGGGGCGCGCATACTAACAGCATCAATGTTGATATCGCTGATGGCACCTCTTCGGGCTCTAAGGTTGCTACCGTAGAGTTCGAGGGTGAAGTAGAGGTTTCTTCGGATGTTGGCGGCACCGTCATCATGAAGGTCCTTTACAAGGGTGGAACTGAGGCAACTGCAGATACTGTGAATGCTACACCAGCTCCAACCACTTCTGTTATTGAGCTGACTACTGGTGGTCTTACACCAGCGGCTGAGGTTGGTAAGCAAGTTCTCATTAACGGTGAATACACGGTTATTGCCTCTAATACCGCTACTCAGCTAACGCTTTCCCCAGCTCTTTCAGCTGCTCCAGCTGCTGGAGATGCTGTAAGCATTCGCACCGTAACCGGTGGAACTCTTGAGGTTCAGGGTGGAGTAGGCGCGGCATCTGGTCTTACCACTACCCTTGCTGGTGTAGTTGGAGATGACCTTAGCATCGCCTTCTCTAATGAGCAGACTCTTCGTCAGCTTATAGACACCATCAACCAGAATGCTAACTACGAGGCTGTAGCAGGTCAGGGCGTGAATGCAGACACCACTTTGGTATCTGATTTCGATTTTGGTCCAGAGACCTCCGCCTCTGTTCTGGCATCGACTGATCTCGCCGTTGAGGGTACTACTCGTAATGTAGCAGCACTCGTTGACTACTTCAACGACTTCTCGACCTACGTAAAAGCAACCCGTTCTGCCACGACAGGAAGTACTGTTTCCGGCTGCTGCCCACCAGCAGTTATCGCTGAACCAGTTTACCTTGCCGGTGGTTCTCGTGGCGTAACCGCCAACTCGGACTTCCAGGCCGCAATGGACGAGATGCTCAAGGTTCGCATCAACTCGGTTGTTCCTCTTATTGACCAGGATTTGGCAAACGAGGGTAATAGCGGAACTGCAACCGTCGCTTCCGTCGCAGCTCAGCTTGCTGACCACGTTGCTACCGCTCGCGGTACAGCGCAGGATAAGGCTGGTGAGCGTGGTGGTTTCATTGGCTTCCGTGGAACCAAGAATGAGATTATCGCTCAGGCTAACGCTCTGAACGATCAAGATGTTGCTCTTTGCCCACAGAACCCAACTGCTCTCAATGCAGCTGGTTCCCTCCAGGAGTTCGGTCCTCGTATGGAAGCTGTTATTGCAGCTTCGATGCGTGCCGGTGTTAATGAGGTAGCTGAACCACTTACGCATAAGCTCCTTCGAGTTTCTGGTCTTACTCAGGATGCATCCTGGGATCCAGCTGACTTGACGGATGCTAATGATATGATTATCAACGGTGTTCTGTTCGCAGAGGTCGTTGACGGTGTTGGAACCCGTTGGGTCCGAGACCTAACCACCTGGGTAGCTGACGACAATCTCGCTTACAGTGAGGGCAGCGTTCGTGATGCAGTTCGTTTCGTCGCATACGGACTTCGCACGACTCTTGTTGAGCGCTTCACGGGTAAGAAGGCAACTCCTGCAACCATCGCTAATGTGAAGGATGCAGCAGCCAGCTTCCTTGAGCTTACTCGCCAAGATAACATCATTGTGGATTCTACAGATCCAGCAACATGTGCGACCGTTAAGGCGTACCACAATCTAAAGGTGACCTCCTCCGGAGACACCGTTCGTATTAACGTTGGTATCTTCCCAGTCCCAGGTATCAACTTCCAGTTGAATGACATTTTCCTCTAGTTGCCAACGCAATCCGCGTAAGGGTAGCTAACTAAGAAAGAATTACTAAGGAGTATTTAACATGCCAGCCCTTCCTACAGTAGTTACTGATTATCTAACCGCCGTAAAAGATGCGTTGACAACAGGACCTGATTTAGGTAACAACCTCCGAGCAGGGTCTCAGAACTACCTTCGCGCACAGGATATGGCGACGGTTTTGGACCTTCTTCAGACCTATGGGTTCTCACAGTCCTCAGCCCTAACCGCAACCGGTGGTACAGTCCGCACGGTAGTTGACGGTGCCGCAACCTTCGTAGCCAACACTCAAGTTGGTAACACGGTTGTATTCGCTGGCAACACCACTGCCTCTTTGGCCGGTGTGGAGCGTAGAGTAATTGCTAACGATACAACTACGCTTACCTTCGAAGGTGACGACATGCCAGCAGCTCCAGCTGCCGGTGATGAGTACACCATTCGTGGTACCATGTTCCAGGAGTTCGTTGACGAACTTCGTGATGGTAAGAATCTTGCAGATTCCCCAGCAGGTAACCCATACGGTGCGAACATGTCCGCTCTTGGTGGCCTTCTCAAGGGTGTTGAGAGTCTTGGAGGAACTGTTGTAGAGCGTAATATTGGTCGTCCAGGCCTTCTTACCGCCGCAGGTTCGACCGATACCGTTGTCCAGCTTGAGACCGCTGGTATTCCTTTCCGAGTCGATGGAATTCGAGGAACAAAGCTTACAGTTAGTGGCGAGAGTCGAGTGGTTCTCACCAATACTGAAAGCGCAGCCACCCTCAAGGGCGCTCTGTCTTCTGCCCCAAGTGCAAGCACAGCAGTCACCCTTACCGTCCCAGTGGACGACTTCGGTGGAACTTCCATGCCAAAGATTGTAGCTCATCCAGGCGCACAGCCAGGTGAGAATAAATATCTTGCTAATCTCATCGACCAGTTGCAGACCTTGGTAGTAGCGTTCTCGCTTCCTACCTAATCTATAGTTTGGCTGCCTGGGGGCGGATCGTCGTCCCCTCCGTGACGCCTCCGGGCATGCTTTTTAAATAGATTTCGCCCTCAAAGAGTGTTATAGTATATTAGGAGTTTAAAATGGCCTCACAGACATTTTCAGGAGCACGAGCTATCTTCCTGGTCAACGGTGCAGCCGTAGGCTTTGCAGGTGGTGTTTCCGGTGAGGAAAATATCGACTATGAGCCTATAGACGTTCTCAACTTGCTTGAGATACGTGAATACGTTCCAGTCGCCTACCGTGTCAGCTTGAATGCTCAGATCTTCCGAGTCGTTGGTGACTCGCTGAAGGCGCAGGGGATTCTCCCTGTCCAGTCGGATATCATTACGTCTGGAGATTTGGAAGCCGCTATCCAAGATAGCGTCACCCGTAACACTGTTCAGCTCTTTCAGGGAGTTCGTTGTTCGGGCCATACTTTTGACATTACGGCACGAGGCGTTGTTCAGGAGAACGTGCCATTCGTAGCCATCAGGGTAATCGACGAGTTCGAAAATCCAGTATAGTTGACACCTCTTTTCTTTTATGCTACATTGTATGCATGAAAAAAGAATATAAAGGCAATTCTAGAAAAAGTGGAGTCTACCAAATTCGCAACTTGGTAGATGGCAAAGTTTATATTGGTTCAACTAAAGAGTTCAAAACTAGAGCCTGTAGCCATACCAACGCCTTGCTAAAAGGCCAACACCACAACAAGCATCTACAAGCCGCTTTCGACAGAGATGGCGAAGAGTCTTTTGTATTTGAAGTGCTTGAAGTTGTAGATGGCGATTATGTAGAAGTTGAGCAACAATACCTCAATCAGTTCTTAGACCAATGGGTAGAATGTTATAACTTTGATAAGAAATCAATCACAGGTCCACGTCGCACGTTTTCTAAAACACCCGAAGAAACCAGAGCTAAGCAATCTGCTGCATCATCCGGGAAAAACAACCCTATGTATGGACTGTTCGGTACTCTAAGTCCTAAATGGGGGGTAAAGATGTCCCAGGAAGCTAAGGATAAGATTTCTAAAGCTAGGAAGGGGCGGATTCCTAACGGACGTTTAGGCACGAAACTCTCAGAGGAGACCAAAGAAAAGATTCGATCGGCTCATCTGGGTAAGATGCTTTCCGTAGAACATAAACAAAAACTAAGTGAGTCCCATAAAGGTATCATTCCTACGGAAGAAACTAGAAAGCGAAGAGCTGCTTCTATGAAGAAGTATTGGGACAAGAAGAAACAGGGTAATTAAGGAGATCCTTGTGCTGCCCCTATAGTGGGGGCGGCATGAGTCCGTTCTCATAGGGGAAATAAATATGGTAGATTCAGCTTTATCGCATACGTTTAATATTAGCGTTCTAACAGACTATAAACGTTACACGGGATCTTTTACTACAAAGAAGCTTAGTGTTCGTGATTTCGCTCAATTAGGCGTTCGTAAAGTTCAGCTTAATGGCGGATTTCACTATAATCCCAAAGCTCTGGGACAGGGCATTGATCAAGCTACTGACGAGCTAAATACAATGATTGCTCATTTAGAGTTAGCTCTTATAGAGTATCCTGAATGGTGGAACTTGGACGAGTTGACAGATCTTACTGTCCTATCTGAGGTCTACGGGGAGGTTATTTCTTTTGAAAATAGCTTTCTCGGACGCAGAAATGCCTCTGAAGACAAAGGATCTGGAAGAAGCAGCGAAGCAGATAGCACGGCGGCGCAAAGTAAAGCCAACGATGCTGGATCTGTTACGCAGGTGGTGGATCCAGAAGTACAAGCTGCCCTCGAACCATGAGTGCTTCCTTGATAGTTCTCCTATAGAGCTATTAACAGAATTCTGGGAAGACTTCTTTTACGATAGTCCTATTGAAGCTTATAGGCAACCAGACGGAACTGTTAAGTTTGAAGATACTGGTGATCCTTTGGTAGACAAATGGGAGAAGGAACTTGCTGATGGTAAGATTCCTGACTATATGGAAGCTTTCACACCCGAGCAGCTTGAAAGACTTCAAAGCCTTAGAACTAGGGGCAAGACCAAGTTCGGGCGCAGTGTGGGGACTATGAGAGATGTCATGGATTCTGTATCAGCTGATGCTGTTAGACATGGCCTGATTGATCCTTCAATAAAGCCGTATTACCCTCTTAGGTTTAAGGATGATGACGAACCTAGTAAGTAACGCGCTGGTACAATAATTCTTTTTAGTGATTTAGTAATTTAAGTGGCAGACGATCAAAAAACAATTGAACTGAAGCTTAAAGCCTCAACAGAGGAGTTAGAGGCTGGTCTTAGTGATGCGACTCGCAAGGTTAAGCGCCTTGAGGGTCTTGCCTCGCGTTTGCGTAAAGGCAAGACCAAAGATGTCAAGAAGATGGTTGATCTTGACAAAAAGCTTACTGATACTAGAAAACAAAAGAAGGGCATTGATACTGCGACACAGCTTAAGAAGCTAGCCCAAGATCGTCTTAAGATTCTCAAGGATACTACTAAAGAAGCAAGTAATCTTAATAAGGAACTTCAGAAGACTATACAGCTCCAAAATAAAGCAACGGGAGGCAAGGGCAAAGGAGGAGGACCTGTACATCCACGCAGATTTAGTCGTACTTTAGGAGGAATGCCAAGTGGTGCAGGCTTGGCGGGAGCCGCAGGTGCTGTTGGTGCTGCTGGCCTTGCTGTCTTAGCTGCTGCTGTCGGTGCCGCCATAGGTACTGTATCTAGTCAGATTAACGCTGGCTATGGGGCCTACTCCAAATATGCACGGGCTCAGGGGGGCCTTGTAGGCTCAGGAACTAACCTTTCTGCTATGCGCTCCGCAAGGCATGCTGGTGTTTTGCGCGGCTATGGTCCAGCAGAGACTATGCAGCAGGCTCGTGCTGTTGCCCTTCAGACTGGTCAAGCTGGGCAAGTAACTCGCGCACAAGATATCGCCCGCACTACCATGCTTGACGTTGGTGGTGCTGCTTCATTTATGGGGCAGCTTACCAGAGCTGGCAATGGATTTGGCGGCAAAGCTGGCATTGCTGGACGCAGACAGACTGAGAAGGTAATTGCAGCAGGATTTAAATCTGGCTTAGACCGTGCTCGTATTCCTGAGTTTATTCAGGGCGTGGGTAAACTGGTAGAGCAGAGGGCTGCAGTACAGGGCGGTAATGTTAAGGCAGGCGGTTACGCTAAGATGCTCGCCGCGATGGGCATGACTGGGGCCTCTGGTATGCAGGGTACCCGTGGTGTTAATGTTCTTTCCAAGCTTGATCAGGCTATTCAAAAGCCTGGTGGAGGTGAATACGGACAAGCTCTTATGCTCCAAGCTTTTGGCTTTGGTAAGCCGGGCGGAAACGCAACATACTATGAAGCCTTGAAGCGCCAGGAACAGGGCGCTATGAATGTCAATAATGTCAAAGATTTGTTCAAGGAAACTCGCAAACAGTATGGCGGTGGTGACGAACAGATTTTGGCTCTTCGTCAGATGACAGGGCTGAGTATCACCCAGTTGGAGAATATGAGGGGTGCTGTTAATAACTTAGACGATAAAG
>Ga0114931_10000622_pt1 | contig 43490 bp, 36 predicted proteins | sample 2SBtaG_FD_89579 | JGI IMG/M metagenome (GOLD analysis project Ga0114931, IMG submission 89579) | Deep subsurface microbial communities from Kolumbo volcano to uncover new lineages of life (NeLLi) - 2SBTROV14_V59a metaG | ecosystem: Environmental > Aquatic > Marine > Volcanic | place: Kolumbo... | reverse complement strand
GTGATCGGCCTTGCCTTCCGGCTCTTCGACCCCGATCGCCTTCTCGGCGGCGAGGAGGACCTCGGCATCACCTGCACGCTGATTCCGCCGGATCTGCCGGGGATCGAGATCGGCGAACGCCACGACCCCATGGGGGTGCCGTTCCAGAACGGGCCGATCGTCGGGCGCGACGTGTTCGTGCCGCTGGATGCGGTGATCGGCGGGCGCGAGGGCGTCGGCCGGGGCTGGCGGATGCTCATGGACTGTCTCGCCGCCGGGCGCTCGATCTCGCTGCCGTCGCTGTCGGTCGCGGCGGTCGAGCTGGCGGCGCGCACCACCGGGGCCTACGCCACCCTGCGCGAGCAGTTCAAGCTCCCCATCGGCCGCTTCGAGGGCGTCGAGGAACCGCTCGCGCGGATCGCGGGGCACGCGTACTTCATGAACGCGGCGCGGCGGCTCACCTGCGGCGCGGTCGACGACGGCGAGCAGCCGGCGGTGCTGTCGGCGGTCATCAAGGCGTATCTCACCGAGGGCATGCGCGTCTCGGTCAACGACGCCATGGACGTGCTCGCCGGGGCCGCGATCTGTCGGGGGCCGCGCAACGCGCTCGGGCGCTGCTTCGCCGCCATGCCGATTGCCATCACGGTCGAGGGCGCGAACATCCTGACCCGCTCGCTGATCGTCTTCGGTCAGGGATCGGTCCGCTGCCATCCCTTCGTCCACGACGAGATGGCGGCGATCGCCGACGGCGATCTCGCGCGCTTCGACCGGGCGCTGTTCGGCCATATCGGCTTCTTCGCGCGCAACGCGGCCCGCGCGCCGCTTCTGGCGCTGACCGGCGGGCGGCTCGCGCGCGCCCCCGTGGCGGACGACACCGCACGCCGCTTCCGCGCCTTCACGCGCCAGGCCGCCGCCTTTGCGCTGCTCGCCGATGTCGCGCTTCTCACCCTCGGCGGTGGGCTCAAGCGGCGCGAGAAGATCAGCGGCCGGCTCGCCGACGCGCTCGCCTGGCTCTATCTCGGCTCGGCGACCCTCAAGCGGTTCCATGACGAGGGCCGTCCCGAGGAGGACGCGGCGGTCATGGCCTGGTCCTGCGATCTCGCGCTCTACCGCATCGAGGACGCGCTTCGCGGGGTTCTCGACAACCTCCCCAACCGCTTTGCCGCCCGCCTCGCGCGCGGACTGATCTTCCCCCTCGGCGCGCGGCGGCGACCGCCGTCGGACGCGCTCGGCGGGCGCGTGGCGCGAGCGATGCTCGACGGGGGCGCGCTGCGCGAGCGGCTGACCACGGAGATCTTTCTGCCGCCGCTTCAGGAGGACGGGCTCGGCCGGATCGAGGCGAGCCTGCGAAGCGTGCTCGCCGCGCGGCCCGACCGCGACCGCATCCGCGAGGCGCTGCGCGCCGGAAGGCTCGACCGCGCGCCCGAGGAAACCCTGGTCGAGCGCGCGCGCGACGCCGGCGTCATCGACGCCGAGGCCATGGCCCGCATCGAGGCCGCCGAAGCCGACCGCGACGCGGTGATCCAGGTCGATTCCTTCGCCGCCGAGCGCTACGCCACGCTCAAGGGGTAATCTCAAGCCCCGCGATCTCGCCGAGGGTGATCGGCTTGGCCGGCGGACGCGCGGTGAAGCGCCCGACCGAGGCGACCGTCACGCCGCGCGCGCCAGCGACGATCGCCGCCACCGTGGCCTCGCAAAGAGCGCCCTGGCACGGGCCCATGCCGCAGCGGGTGAACGCCTTGGCCTGATTGGGACCCGCGCAACCGAGCGCGACCACGCGCCGGATTTCGCCCGCGCTCACCTCCTCGCAGCGGCAGACGATGGTGTCGTCGTCGCGGGGCGCGAGGATTTCGTCGGCGGGGCGGAACAGGGCGTCTAGAAACGGGCGCAGCCGCAGGTGTCGGCGAAGCGCGGCGCGCTCGGCGCGCGCGCGCCCGTCGCGCGTCGCCCGGTCGATGGCCCCCAGGCGACACGCCGCGTCGAGCGCCGCGAGCCGCCCTTGATGCTCGGCCGCGCGCGCGCCGCCGATACCCGCGCAATCGCCCGCGACCGCGATGCCCTCGACACTCGTCGCTCCCCAGCCGTCGACCGCCGTGCGCCAGCATTGCTGGGCCTCGTCCCAGGTCTGTGCGCAGCCGGCGGCGCGCGCGAGGCGATCATTGGGAACGACGCCCTCGTGCAACAGAAGAAGGTCGGTCTCGATCCGCCGCGCGCGCCCCGCGCGATCGGTGAAGGCGATCGCCTCGAGGCGGTCCTCGCCGAGGGCGCGGAGATCGCACGCACCCGGAACCAGCGCTACGCCCATCGCCGCAAGCGCGCGCATCCAGCGGTATCCCTTCCAAAGCTCGCCCACCGAAAGGACCGCGCCCGCGAGATGGCGAAGCGCGCGAACGCGGTTGCCGCGCGCGGCGCACAACAACACCGTCCGAGGAGCGGCGCCGGCGCGAGCGAGCTGATGGGCGACCAGGAAGACCAGCGGTCCGCAACCGGCGATCACCGGGGGCGAGCGGGGACGCAGGCGCGAAGCCTTGAGCAGCGTCTGCGCCGCGCCCAGCGCCATCACGCCGGGCAGCGTCCAGCCGGGAATCGGGACCGGGCGCTCCAGGGACCCGACGGCGATCAGCACTCGGCGCGCGGCGACGATCTCGGCCGCGCCGTCGCGCAAGACCCCGAGCCCGCCTTGCGCCGCCGCGTCCCAAACGGAGACGCCCGGCGCGTAAACCGCTCCGCTTCGCCGGAAGGCGCGGACCAGCCCGACGCCGCGTCGGTAATCCTCGCCGAACAGGTCCGGGGCGACTTCGGCGTTGCGCTCGACGTCGTGGTAGATTCGCCCGCCGGGAGACGGTTGCTCGTCGTAGAGAACCGTCGCGAGGCCGAACTCGGCCGCGAGCGTCGCCGCCGCGAGCCCGGCGGGACCGGCGCCGACGACGGCGAGATCGGGAGCAGCGCTCACGGCGCGCGATCCGCGAGCGGGTCGGGCGCGCCCGCCTGGCGCCGCACGCGCATGCCGTCGCGCACCCGAACCCGGCAGGCCTGGCGGTTGGCGACCCCGTCGATCTCGACCAGGCAATCGAAGCAGACGCCGATCATGCAGTAGGGCGCGCGCGGTCGCCCCGAGACCACCGTATCGCGGTGCGCGACCACCCCCTGGGCGAGCAGCGCGGCGGCGATGGTCTCGCCCGCGAACGCGGAGACCACCTCGCCCTCGAAATGAAAGACGACGCGCGCGCCGCTGGGTTCATCCAGCCTTTCGAACATCGAACCTCCCGGCGGCGAAGGCGTCGAGCCCGTCGGGCAAGGCCCCGCCCGCGATCCAGGGGGCGAGGCGCAGGGCATGGGCGGCGGCGAGGGTGACGCCGCTGTGACAGGTCGCGACAAAGGCCCCGGGATGACGCGCCGATTCCTGGTAGATCGGCAGGCCGTCGGGGGTCAGAACCCGGAGCGCGCCCCAGCTCCGTACGACCCGCAGCTCCCCCAGGAACGGGAACAGGCGCACGGCGCGACGCGCGATGTTGCGCATGATCGCGGGCCGCGCGGCGGTATCGAAGCCGAAGTCGTTGTGGGAATAGCCGATCAGGAAGCTCCCCTCGCGGGTCTGGCGAACGGCGTCGGTCGGAATGTCGAACAGGGGGTGGACGCGCTCGGTCACGAGCAACTGGCCGTGCTGGGGCGCGAGCGGCACTTCGACGCCGAGCCGCCCCGCAAGCGCGCCCGTGCCCAGCCCGGCGGCGAGGACGATCCTTTCGGCGAACACCGTCTCCTCTCTGGCCACGACCCGAAAGCCGCCATCGCGCGCCTCGATCGCCGCGACCCGACGACCGCCGCGACAGCGCCCGCCATGGGCGGCGATCCCCGCGCGCAAGGCGCGTAGCAGGAACAGAGGGTTGGCGTGGCCATCGGCGGGCGAATAGGTTCCGCCGACCACCTCGGGTCCCAGCCCCGGCAGCATCTCGACGAGCGCCGGGCGGTCGAGAATCTCGAAGTCTGCGCTCCCTTCATCACCAGCCTCGCGGCGGATGCGCTCGAGAATGGCGCGCTCGCCGGCGAGTTCCACCTCGCTCAGCGCAAGCACCACGCCGCCCGGGCGCGAATAGCCGACGGCGATGCCGGTCGCGTCCTCGAGTTCGCGCGCAAACCCGTGCCAAAGATCGGCGGAAAGCAAGGTCCATCGAGCATATGCGGGGCAACCTTCACCTTTTCCCTGAACCCAGACGAGACCGAAATTGCCGCGCGAGGCGCAGGGCGCGCGCTCGTCGCCGTCGAGCACCAGCACCCGCGCGCCGGACCGCGCGAGGCCGTAGCCGATCGCCGCGCCGACCAACCCGCCGCCGACGATGGCGACTTCGGCCTCACGCATCGTCGTCATCCCGCGGTTCCTGGGCGGCGGCCAGCGGCGCGTCCGCGACCTCGGCCTTGAAGGGGCGCGCGAGCAGTCCCTCGATGGCGGCGTCGATGGTAACCCGCCCGGCGAGGATCGCCTCGACCGCGCGACAGATCGGCATCTCGACGCCGAGACGGTCGGCGAGCAGGATGACCGCCGGGGCGCTCGCGACGCCCTCGGTCACCGCCCGGCGCCCCTTGAGAATCTCCGCGACCGAGGCCCCCTCGCCGAGCGCCGCGCCGAGCGACATGTTGCGCGAGCGCCGGCTGGTGCAGGTGAGCACCAGGTCGCCGAGTCCCGAAAGCCCCATCAGCGTCTCGCCGCGCGCCCCCCGAGCGCGGCCGAGGCGCAGAAGCTCGGCCAGGCCCCGGGTGACGAGCGCGGCGCGCGCGTTCTCGCCCAGCCGGCGGCCATCGACGATCCCGCAGGCGATGGCGAGCACGTTCTTGACCGCGCCGCCGATCTGGGCGCCGGGGAGATCGTCGGCGAGATAGGGGCGGAAGGCGCCGCCGCCGAGCGCCGCCACCAACCGCGCGCCCAGCGCCGCGTCGGCGCAGGCGAGCGTCACCGCCGCGGGCAGGCCGCGCGCGACTTCGTCGGCGAAGGTCTGCCCCGACAGCACCGCGAGCGGGCAGCCGGGCAGCGCCGCGCCCAGCACCTCGGTCATGAGCGCCCCGGTCGCGATCTCGATCCCCTTGCTACAGACGACCAGCGGCGGCCGCGCGGCGAGATGGGGGGCGAGCGCGGTCGCGAGCGCGCGCATGCGTTGGGCGGGCACGACGAGCATCAGGGCGTCGGCCGCGACGGACTCGGCGAGATCGCGGGTCGCGCTGATCGCCGGGTCGAGCGCGACGCCGGGCAGATACCGGGGATTGGCGTGGTCGCGGTTGATCGCCTCGACCACCTCGTCGTTGCGCGCCCAGAGAACCACGTCGCGTCCGGCGCGCCGCGCGATGAGCGCGAGCGCCGTGCCCCAGGCGCCGCCGCCGATGATCCCGATCCGCCGCATTCGTCCTCCGACACCCCGTTCCGCGCTCGCCCCGCGACCGAGGTCGGCGCGGGAGAGACATTAGCGACAAACCGGGGACCTCCGCCATGGCGAAGGACACGTCGCGATCCCGTTTTCGATCCGATTTTTCGCTGTCTCCGGACCGCGACAAACCCGCGTCAAGCACATGGGTCATTGAAATCCTTTACGAAAAGTTCGTCATGCCCGATGATCTGTCGGCTTCGCCCGACGGCCGATCCTCCGAAGACCCGAAAGAGGCGCGGACAGGGACCGGTCGGCGGTGGCACTATAAATATTTCTTATGGCGCGGAAATTGCGTTTGCGTCCCGCGCTGGCTAAAGTCGCGTAACGCCTGCGTTATCGTTTGGGGAGGGCGTCGGTTGGCGGAAGAGAAATTTTCGGGGGCCCCGTCGGCTCCCCATGGAAACATTCATTCCGGGCGCGACCGATGAGCGTCGCCGTTTCATCCGCGCCGGCGGCGACCGAGACGATTCTGAAGGTCGACCAGCTCTCGAAGTCGTTTCGCGGCCTCCAGGCGGTCTCGGGCTATCACCTCGAACTGCGCGAAGGCGAGATCCTCGGGATCATCGGCCCGAACGGCGCCGGCAAGACGACGATCTTCCACCTGCTCACCGGCTTTTTGCGACCGACCACCGGAACCATCGTCTATCGCGGGCGCGATATCACCAACGCGCCGGCGCCGCGCGTGGCCCGACTCGGGCTCGCCCGAACCTTCCAGAACATCCGCCTGTTCGACAAGCTGAGCGTACTCGAGAACGTCACCGTCGCGGCCCAACTTCACACCCGCTACAGCTTTCTCGAGGTGATCGCGGGCTGGCCGTCGTTTTGGCGCAAGGAACGGCGCATCCACGAGGATTCGCTCGCGCTTCTGGCGCTTCTCGGGCTCGCCGATCAACGCGACCGGCGGGTCGACGGGCTCGCCTATGGCGACAAGCGCCGGCTCGAGATCGCGCGCGCGCTCGCCACCCGCCCCAAGGTGCTGCTGCTCGACGAGCCCGCCGCCGGCATGAACCCGAACGAGAGCGACCGGCTTCACGATCTGATCCTTTCGCTGCGCCGCGATTTCGAGCTCACGGTGGTCCTGGTCGCGCACGACATGCGCCTGGTGATGAACCTTTGCGAGCGGATCCAGGCGCTCAGCTACGGCCAAGTGATCGCCGAGGGTCCGCCCGAGGAGGTTCGCCGCCATCCGGGAGTGATCGAATCCTACCTCGGCACCTCGGGAACGGCCCAGGAGAAAGCCCGGGAAAAGGCGAACGCCGGGGAGCGTCGGGGCGATGCTTGACCTGCGCGATCTCGACGTCTTCTACGGGGGCATTCGGGCGCTCAAGAGCATTTCGCTGCATGTGAGCGAGGGCGAGCTCGTGACGCTCATCGGCTCGAACGGCGCCGGCAAGACGACGACGCTGCGCGCGATCTCGGGGCTTCTGCGCCCGCGCAAGGGCACGATCGTCTACGACGGCGAACCGATCCACGCGCTCTCGCCCTACCACATCGTCCAGCGCGGCATCTCGCATTGTCCCGAGGGGCGCCACATCTTCGGCAACCTCACGGTCGACGAGAACCTGCGCCTGGGCGCGATCCAGCGCCGCGACGCGCGCGAAGTGCGCCGCGACCGCGACTGGGTGTTTAGCCTCTTTCCGGTCCTCGCCGAACGCCTGCGCCAGCTCGGCGGCACCCTGTCGGGGGGCGAGCAGCAGATGCTCGCGATCGCCCGGTCGCTGATGAGCAAGCCGCGCCTGATCCTTCTTGACGAGCCTTCGCTGGGGCTCGCGCCGGTGCTGGTGGACACGATCTTCGACGTGCTGCGCCAACTCAAGGAAAGCGGACGGACCATTCTTCTGGTCGAGCAGAACGCCCGGCTTGCGCTCGATATCGCCGACCGGGGCTACGTGCTTGAAACCGGACGCCTCATTCTTCAGGACACTGCCGAGGCATTGCGCGCCAACGAGCAGGTCGAGCAATCCTATCTCGGGGGCTGATGTCGATGTCGTTTCTCGAATACATGCTCCAGCAGACCATCAACGCGCTCAGCATCGGCAGTCTGTACGCGCTGATGGCGATCGGGCTCGCGATGGTCTTTGGCATCCTGCGCCTGATCAACTTCGCCCATGGCGACATGATGATGGTGGCGAGCTATTCGGCGCTGGCGCTGCTGCTCGCCGGCCTGCCTTATTGGGTCGTGGTGCCGATCGTGGTGCTGATCACCGCCTTCGCCGGCATCCTGATGGAGCGCTTCGCCTATCGTCCGATTCGCGGGGCACCCGATGTCGCCATGCTGCTGACCTCGTTCGCCGTGACCATCATCCTCGAGAACAGCGTCGTGATGATGATCGGCGCGCGCTCGCGGCCCTTTCCGGTGCCCGAGTTCCTGCGCGCGGTCTATCACTACGGGAACGTCACGGTGGCGAGCGTCAACGTCGTCGCCATCATCGCGACCGCGATCCTGCTGGTCCTGTTGACGCTGTTCGTGACCCGCACCGATATCGGGATTTCGATGCGCGCGGCGGCCGACGACATGACCGCGGCGCAGCTCATGGGCATCCCCATCAACCGCGTGATCGCCGCGGCCTTCGCGATCGGCTCGGGGCTCGCGGCGGTCGCCGGTCTTCTGTGGACGGCCAAGGTCGGCAAGGTCGACCCCTACATGGGCTTCTTCCCGGTGCTCAAGGCCTTCGTCGCCGCGGTCATCGGCGGCTTCGGGACGATTCCCGGCGCGGTGCTCGGGGGCTTCGTCCTGGGCTCGCTCGAAATCTCGCTCCAGGGGCTGCTCCCGGGGCAGTGGAGCTCGTACCGCGACGCGTTGGTCTTCGGCATCCTGATCGTGGTGCTGCTGGTGCGACCCAACGGCATTCTGGGCGCCCGCGCGCGCGAGGAGATCTAGACGCGATGGACGGCATCGGAACCCGACCGGAAACAAAGGCGCCCGACTGGCGGCGGGTGGCGGCGATCGCGACGCCGCTTCTGCTGCTCTCGCTGTTGCCGCTTTACGCGACCTTCGGCGCGAGCGCCTACGAGCAGCGCGTGATCATCGTGCTCGGCATCGACATCATGCTCGTGCTCAGCCTGAACCTGTTCAACGGCTTCACCGGGGTCTTCTCGCTCGGCCATGTCGGCTTCATGGCGCTCGGCGCATACGGCTCGGCGATCCTCAGCATGCCGGTCGCGCACAAGGCCATCAACCTGCCCGAACTGCCGGCCTGGCTCGCGGGCGTCGAGCTCGGCTTCCTGCCCTCCATCCTGACCGCCGGGCTTCTCGCCGCCGTGGTCGCCGTGGTGATCGGGCTGCCCGTGCTGCGCCTCAGCGGGCATTACGTGGCGGTGGCGACCCTCTCGTTCCTGGTGATCGTGCGCGTGGTGCTGATCAACGCGACCCCGTTCACGCGCGGCTCGCGCACCTTCTTCGGCACCCCCGCCTATACCTCGGTCTGGTGGGTCTATGCCTGGGTCCTGATCACCATCTACATCGCCTGGCGCATCCTGCGCTCGCCCTATGGGCGGGCAATGCTCGCCCAGCGCGAGGACCGGGTGGCGGCGCTGGCGGTCGGCGTCAACGTTCTGCGGACCCGGATGCTGCCCTTCGTGCTGAGTGCCTTTCTCACCGCCGTGGCGGGCGCGCTCTGGGGGCATTACATCCTGTCGTTCTCGCCCAACGCCTTCTACTTCACCGAGACCTTCGCGATCATTACCATGCTGGTGGTCGGCGGCATGGGCTCGATCAGCGGCTCGGTCGTCGGCACCGTGTTGATCGTTCTGCTGACGGAAACCCTGCGCGAACTCGAGCGCGGCTTCGATCTCGGCTTCGTCCAGGTGCCGCCGCTTTATGGCCTCAGTCAGATTCTGATGGCGGTGGCCTTCATTAGTGTGCTCATCTTCCGTCGGGAAGGCTTGCTCGGCAATACCGAAATCAATTTCATGCGATTGTTCTCGAAACGGGAACGAACCGCTGATAAAAATGAATAATTTAGCCTTTCTCCCCGCACGTCATGGATGGCGTCGGTGGAGGATAAACAGGGAAACGGAAAGATAACGAGGAGGAAGTAGCGATGAAAACCAAGGCACTCATGCTGGGAACGGTTCTGGCGCTGGGCGCGCTGGGAACCCTCGCCTCGGCCCAGGCGGCCGAGACCATCAAGATCGGGGGCGCGTTCAACCTGACCGGGGAACTTTCCTCGCTCGACGTGCCGGCCGCCAACGGCGCGAAGCTCGCGCTGAAGGAGATCAACGCCGCCGGCGGCGTGAACGGCAAGAAGGTCGAGCTGATCATGCGCGACGGCAAGACCGATCCGGCGACGGTCGCGAACATCACGACCCAGCTCATCGAATCGGACAAGGTTCTGGCCATCATCGGCTTCACCGATTCGGACTCGGCGCTCGCCGCCGGGCCGCTGTGCCAGCGCGCCGGCATTCCGTTCATCACCGCCGGCGCGACCTCGCCCAAGCTTCCCGCCCAGGTCGGGAACATGATGTTCCTGGCGCCGTTCGGCGATAACGTCCAGGCGGCGGTCGGCGCGGAGTTCGCCGTGAAGAATTTCGGCAAGTCCGCCTATCTGCTGTGGGACAAGGGCACCGAGTACACGACCCTGCTCGCGGATTACTTCAAGAAGCGCTTCGCCGAGCTCGGCGGCACACTGGTTCTCGAGGACACCTATCAGTTCGGCGACAAGGACTTCTCGGCGCAGATCGCCAAGGTCAAGTCGCTGCCCAAGCAGCCCGACTTCTACTACATCTCGGCGATGCCCGACGACATCGGCACGACCGTCAAGCAGTTCCGCGAGGCGGGAATCACCGGGCCGATCGTCGGCGGCGACGGCTATGACACGCCGCTTCTCGTCCAGGTGGCGGGGGCCGCGGCCGACAACACCTACTTCACGACCCACGCCCTGATGGACGCCGACAACGGCTCGCCCGCGGTCAAGAAGTTCATGGCCGCGTACAAGGCCGAGTTCGGCCACGAGGTCGAGAACGCGTTCGCCGCGCTCGGCTACGACACCATGCGCCTGATCGTCGACGCGGTCCGGCGCGCCGGCAGCAACGACGGCAAGGCGATCGCCAAGGCCATCGAGGCGACCCAGGGCTTCCCGGGCGTCGCCGGCGAGCTCAACTACAGCGCCAGCGCGCATGTGCCGCGCAAGGGCGTGACCATGATCGCGGTCAAGGGCGGCAAGTTCACGCTTGGCGCGGAGATGGTGCCCGAGAAGGTGCCCGCTCCCTGACGCGCTTTCCGGAGGCCACGCTTCCGGAAGACCGCATGCCATCGCCCGAACCGGGGCCGGACGCGCGCCGTCCGGTCCCGGCCCGGGTCGTCGCCCGCGAGGGAACACGCATCGTTCGGAGAATAAAAGGATGGCTTTGAACGCTTTCGAGCGCAAGGTTCGCAACGACGACGTGCGCTTCGTCCGCTTTTTGTACTGCGATACCAGTGGCATCATTCGCGGCAAGTCGGTGCATATCGACAAGCTCGCCGAACGCGTCAGGGGAGGCATCGGGCTGACCGTCGCCATGCCGGCGATGAACATGCTCGATCATCTCCAGTCCGTGGACGGCATGGGACCGGTCGGCGAGATCCGGCTGGTGCCCGACGTCCAGAGCTACACCCGCCTGCCCTATGCGCCGCACAGCGCCTCGATGCTCGCCGACATGGTCACGCTCCACCGCGAGCCCTGGGGAGCCTGTCCGCGCGGCTTCCTCAAGCGCATGATCGATCGGGCGCGCGACGCCGGAATCCTCATCGAGGCGGCGTTCGAGCCCGAGTGGTCGCTCGCGCGACGGAACGAGGACGGTTCGTTCACCCCCGCCGACACGAGCCTGTGCTTCAGCTCGATCGGCTGGGAAACCTCGGTCGAGATGATCGATGATATCGTCGCCGCGCTGGAGGCGCAGGGCATTCCGGTCGAGCAGTTCTACCCCGAGCTCGGCCACGGCCAGCAGGAGCTGACCATCCGCCACGCCTCGGCGCTGCGCGCCGCCGACAACCATCTCCGATACCGCGACACGATCCGCGCGGTCGCCCGCAAGCACGGCTTCGTCGCCTCCTTCGCGCCCAAGCCCTTCGCCGATCAGGCCGGGAACGGTTGCCATATCCACCTCAGCACCTGGGACGCCGACAGCGGCCGCAACCTGATGGTCTCGGACGAGGGGCCCAATACCCTGAGCGCCTTCGGACGCCACTGGATCGCGGGAGTGCTCGATCACCTGCCGGGGCTGGTGGCGCTCACGGCGTCGAGCTACAACTCGTACCGGCGACTGCAACCGCATATGTGGAGCTCGGCCTACACCTGCTGGGGGCTCGACAACCGCGAGGCGTCGGTCCGGATCGCCTCGGTCCTGTGGGACGAGAAGACGCCCTCGCTCAACATGGAGCTCAAGCCGTCGGACAACAGCAACAACCCCTATCTCGCCCTCGGCGCGCTGATCGCGGCGGGGCTCGACGGCGTCGCGCGGAAGCTCGATCCGGGCGAGGCGGTCATCTGCGATCCGGGGACGATGAGCGAGAGCGAGCGCGCCGCGCGCAACATTCGCCGCCTGCCGATGAGCCTCGGCGAGGCGCTCGACACCCTCGAGCGCGACAGCCTGCTCATGGAGGCGCTCGGCGACCTGCTGGGACGCGCCTTCCTGACGGTCAAGCGCTCGGAGAACGAAACCTTCGGCAACGAGGACGAGGCCTTCGAGCTCGCCCAGCATTTCTACAAGTACTGACCCGTATCCGATCACGCGATGCGCCCCACGACGGACTCGCCGTGGGGCGCATCGGCGAGTCGAGGTCGGGCGTCGGCGTCATCTGGCGAGGTCCTTGAGCGCGCCCTTGAGCATCGCCTGGCCTTCGTCGTAGCTGCCGTCGAGGCAGGCATTCCCGCCCGCTGTCCGCCACTTCTTGGCGAGCGAGAGCTTGGGCGAGGCGGCATGGCGCGCGATCGCCGTATCGAGCTGCTTCATCAGCGACCGGCAACGCGCCATATCGACCCTATCGGAGGCATTGATCCGAGCCTGGCGCCCTGCGGGGCCTCGCCAAATCCACGCTCCGGCGCGCGCAGACCGGCGAAGGCGGGAGCCGCGACCACCAATGCGGTGGCGGCGGCGACGAGTGCGACGGCCCGGCGCGGAACATTACCAATCCGTATAGACCGCGCGATCCCACCGCCATCCTCGCCCCCCATCTGACCGCTAGACGCGACGCGGCTCGGCTTCACGACCGGACCCGCCCGTCGCAAGCATCGGAGTTCCAAGGTCTAGCGCGAAGGAGACAACAGCCATGACCATCGTTACCAGAGCCCTCCAGCCGCGACGGGCACGCCGGGCTCTCGCGCTTGGCGCCGCGACGCTCGTCGGCGGCATGATCGCGTGGACGGCGACCGCGTCCGCCGCCCTGCCGAGCCAGGGCTACGCCGATCTCGTCGAGAAGGTGAGCCCGGCCGTGGTCTTCATCTCGTCGACGCATACGCCGAAAAAGACGGCGCAACGGTCGGAACAGGCGCCGTTCCTGAGCCCGTTCCCCCCGGGCTCGCCGTTCTATGAGTTCTTCAAGCAGTTCCAGGAACGCATGCAGCAACAGCCGCAACGGCCGGTGGTCGCGCTCGGCTCGGGCTTCATCATCGACCCGGAAGGCGACATCGTGACCAACAACCACGTGGTCGACGGCGCCGACAAGATCCAGGTCAAGCTCCCCGACGGCCGCCGGTTCGACGCCACCGTCGTCGGCACCGACCCGAGGACCGATCTCGCCCTGCTGAAGGTCGAGGCCTCCAAGCCCCTGCCCTACGTGACGTTCGGCGATTCGGACAAGCTGCGCGTCGGCGACATCGTTCTCGCCGTCGGCAACCCCTTCGGCCTCGGCGGCACGGTCACGGCGGGCATCGTCTCGGCCCGAAACCGCAACATCAACGCCGGCCCCTATGACGACTTCATCCAGACCGACGCCGCGATCAACCGGGGCAACTCCGGGGGTCCCCTGTTCAATACCGAGGGCAAGGTCGTCGGCGTGAACACCGCGATCTTCTCGCCCAACGGCGGCTCGGTCGGCATCGGCTTCGCGATTCCCTCCTCGATCGCCAAGCAGGTGATCGCCCAGATCAAGGATCACGGCAGCGTCGAGCGCGGCTGGCTCGGGGTGAAGATCCAGACCGTGACGCCCGAGATCGCGCGGGCCGTCGGCCTCGACGCGCCCAAGGGCGCGCTCGTTTCCGAGGTGATCCCCGACAGCCCGGCGGCCAAGGCGGGCGTGCGGCAAGGCGACATCATCGTCGGCTACGACGGAAAGACCGTCGCCAACATGCGGGCGCTGCCGCGGCTGGTCGCCGCCACGACGCCAAACTCGACCGTGGAAATCGAGCTCTGGCGCGACGGACGGACCAAGCGCATCCAGGTCGCGATCGCCGAGCTCAAGCCCCAAGCGGTGGCCGCCGCCGAAACCGGGAACGTCCAGCCCGGCTCGGCCAAGTCCGACCGACTCGGCGCCACCCTCTCCACGCTGACCGACGACATCAAGGCCCAGCTCAACCTGCCGCCCGACACCCGGGGCGTGGTCATCACGGCGCTCGATCCCCAGGGCCGCGCGGCCGAGGAAGGGCTCAGGGTCGGCGACGTGATCGAGCGGGTCGGCTCGACCGAGGTCAACACCCCCGCCGACGTCTTGCGGGCGCTCGACAAGGCGACGAGCCACGCGGTGCTGCTGCTCGTCAACCGCGGCGGCAACGACATCTTCGTCGGGCTCAAGCTCGCGAAGGGCTGACACCATCGCGATGGGTCTCCCACGCGCCCCGGGAGGCCCGTCGCGCGCGGGAGGTCGGCCCTTGCCTCCGGGGGGACCGCCGGCCTCCCGCCCCTTTCCCTCGCCGCCCAGGTTACGAAACCGTATAGCGGTCGACGAAAAATGGTAATCCCGGCGCGCCCAACATGTTTCCAAGTCGAGACCCGCACGTCCGAGCGCCCTTGGCCGCGCCGTCGCGGCGGCGCTTCCCGACGACGCTTCCCGTCGAAACAAGCCCTGATCGGGCCATAAAGGGGGTCTTCTCGGATGAACATACGCATTCTTTCGATCGTCGCCGCGCTCGCGGTTCCCTTCGCGCTCGCCGGCTGCGCGTCGCGCGGACCGAGCGACGCGCCAGTCGCGCGCAATCTCTCCTGGTTTTCCTATGTCGGGGGCCAGGATATTCGCGCCGCCTGCGCCGCCGCCGCCGGGCCCGAGCATTACCGGCTGGTCTACAACGCGCGCTACAACGAACAGGTTCGCGTCTACGACATCACGACCTTGCCTTCGAGCGGCGGCGCGCTTCTGTCGTCCCGGGTGCGCGGCGGAGCCCAGGTGACGACCTTGGAGCTCGGCGAGCCCCTGGTCCCGTGGCAGACGCGCCTGAACCAGCGGCGGCTGGGAAAGACGGAAATCGAAGCCTTGACCTCGGCGCTCGAGGCGAGTGGCGCCTTCACGCCCACGCCCGCGGGTCGGCGCCTCAATTCGGCGACCTACTTCTGGGTGGTGTCGGCCTGTCGCGAGGGACGCTTCACCTTGAGCGTCTTCGAGCATCCGTCGACCGATCTCGGCACCCCCGCCTTCGTCAAGCCCTTGGCCAAGCTCGACCCGAGCGGCGTCCCGTTCCCGGCGCCCCAAGCGCGCGATGCGCTTCCGCCCTCGCCCGCGCAATGCGGCAGCCGGCGAGGCGGTCCCCGCGAAGGCTGCCTCAACCCGCCCTTCGTCCTCGAAACCAGCGAGAACGGCATGATCCCGGGGCTCGAGCTTTAGCGTCGATCGAGCGCGAAATGGGTCCCCACCGACCCCCTTTCCGACAACGCGCGATACCTTACGACACAATGCTTCTGATTGGGTGAGAGGTTGCTTACACTACGGCGCGAGCAGGAGGGGTGTCGCGGGATGAAGATCCTGGTGATCGAGGACGACGCCGAGACGGCGGACTATGTCGCCCAAGGGCTTCGCGAGGAAGGGCATGTCGTCAGCCACGCCGCGACCGGACGCGACGGGCTTCTGCTCGCGGCCTCGGAATCCTTCGACGTCATCATCGTCGATCGCCGACTTCCGGGCATCGACGGGTTGAGCATCGTCAAGACCATTCGCGGCGCCGGCGTCAAGACCCCGGTGATCTTTCTCACGACCATGGCCGGGGTCGACGACCGGGTCGAGGGGCTCGAGGCGGGCGGCGACGATTATCTGGTCAAGCCGTTCGCCTTCTCCGAGCTGCTCGCCCGCGTCAACGCGCTCGGCAGGCGGCCGCCCCTGGTCGACGAGCAGACCGTGCTTCGGGTCGCCGATCTCGAGATCGACCTGATCCGACGCAAGGTCGCGCGCAACGGCCGGACGATCGACCTCCAGCCGCGCGAGTTCCGATTGCTCGAATATCTGGCGCGCCATGCCGGGCGCGTCGTCACCCGGACAATGCTGCTCGAGCATGTCTGGGACTTCCACTTCGACCCCAAGACCAACGTGGTGGAAACCCATATCAGCCGCTTGCGCGCGAAGGTCGACAAGCCCTTCGATCAGGAGTTGATTCACACGGTCCGTGGCGCCGGATACAGCCTGCATGCGCCTGGCTGAGTACGTCCGCAGCGCGCCCTTCCGGATCGCCACCGCCTACGCCGGGTTGTTCGCGGTCTCGGTCGTGGCGCTGTTCGGCGTCGTCCTGTGGTCGACCACGCGCGAGATGACGACCGAGATCAAAGGCGCGATCGAGCAGGACATGCGCCCCCTGGTCACGGCCTATCACAACGGCCGCCTTTCGCGCCTCGTCGAGGCGGTCCGCGAGCGCGCCCAGGCCGCGGTGAGCGGCGAGGCGTTCTATCTCCTGCAAACGCCGTCGGGCACGGCGCTCGCCGGCAATCTCGAACCCCTCGCCCCGTTCTCGGGTTGGCGCGAGATCGTGTTCGAAACCGTGGTCGGTTCCGATCGGAAACGGAGCGAACGGGTGATCGCGCTCGGCGTGTCGCTCGACGGCGCCTTCGTGCTCGTCGGGCGCAGCATGCGGAGAGTGACCGAGGTTCAGGAGATTCTCCTTCGCTCGCTCGGCTGGGCGATCGCCATGACCCTGGTGCTCGCGCTCGCCGGCGGCGCGCTTCTAAGCCGCGGCGCGCTTCGGCGCATCGAGGAGATCGGTCGGACCACCCAGGCGATCGTCGACGGCGATCTCTCGCGGCGCATCCCGACCGGCAACGCGCGCGACGAGATCGACCGGCTCGCCGCCAACATCAACCACATGCTCGACCGCATCGAGGAGCTGATGGAGGGCCTGCGCCAAGTCACCAACGACATCGCCCATGATTTGCGCACCCCGCTCGGCCGCCTGCGCCAGCGGCTCGAGACCGCGCGCCGGCGCGAGCAGACCGTCGAAGGCCACAAGGCCACCCTCGACCGGGCGATCGAGGAGATCGACGCCATCCTCGACACCTTCAACGCCCTGCTGCGGATCGCGCAGATCGAGGCCGGAGCGCGGAAAACGCATTTCACCGAGGTCGATCTCTCCGATCTCGCGCGAACCATCGTCGAGGCCTACGAGATGGTCGCCGAGCACAACGGTCAGAGCCTGCGCGCGACCATCGCCGACGGCCTCTCGCTGCGCGGCGACCGCGATCTCTTGACCCAGATGCTCGCGAACCTGGTCGAGAACGCGATCCGCCATACCCCGGCCGGCACGACGATCACCCTGGTTCTCGCGGCCGGCGCCGAAGGCCCGGTGATCGAGGTCGCCGACGACGGCCCCGGCATCCCGGCCGAGGAGCGCGACAAGGTTCTCCACCGCTTCTACCGGCTCGAGACCAGCCGCACGACGCCGGGCAGCGGCCTCGGGCTTTCGCTCGTCCGGGCGGTCGCCGATCTTCACGACGCCGAAATCGCGCTCCAGGACAACGCGCCCGGACTGCGCGTCGCCGTGCGCTTCGGCCACCGGCGGCGGACATGACCGAGCTCGTCAATCAGATCATCCAACTGGTCTCCCAGCATCCGTCCCTCGCGGGCGCGATCGTGTTTTTCTGCTCGATCGCCGAAGCACTCGTCGTCGTTGGCGCGCTTTTCCCCGGAACCGTGATCGTTCTCGCGATTTCCGGTCTCGCCGGGGCGGCGCAGACCGGAGTCTGGACCCTGGTTCTCTGGGCCTCGGCGGGCGCCGTTATTGGCGATGGCGTGTCGTTCTGGATCGGCCACCGCTATGGCGATCGCTTGCGGCGGATGCGGCCCTTCGCCAAGCGCCCGGAGCTTCTCGAACGCGGCACGTCCTTCTTCGAGCGCCATGGCGGCAAGAGCGTTTTCCTCGGCCGCTTCGTGCCGGGGGTAAAAGCCACCATTCCGGCCGTCGCCGGGCTGCTCGGCATGCCCCCCGCCCGGTTCTACTCCGCCAATGTCATCTCGGCCATCCTCTGGGCGGGCTTTCATGTGCTGCCCGCGGCTGGAGTCGGCCTGGCGGTCGCGACGCTCGGCGCGGTCAGCGGACGATTGGTCGCGCTCATGGCGATTGTCTCGCTGCTGGTTCTTTTATCCCTATGGGGGGCGAAGGTCGTCGTCGTTCGCCTCGCGCCGATCGCCGCCGGCGCCTACCACGGCGCCGTCGACGCGCTAGGCCGCCGCGACGATCCCGTCTCGAAGACCGCCGCCCGAATCCTCGATCCCGCTCGCCCGCGCACTCTGGCGCTCGCCCTTTGGGGCGCGATCCTGCTGGTCGCGGGCCTCGGCTTCCTGAGCGTGGTCGAAGACCTGATCGCGGGCGATCCGCTAGTCCGCGCCGACGTCGCGATCAACCGCTTCGTCCAATCCCTGCGCACGCCGTTCGGCGACGCGGTCATGGTGGTGCTCACCTCGCTCGGCGATACGATCGTCGTCGGCGCGGTCGCCGTGGCCGTGGTTTCCTGCCTTCTGTGGTACCGCGCCAAGCGGACCGCGGCCGGCTTTGCCTTGGCCCTCGGGTTCGCGGCCGCGTTCGTGACCGTGGTCAAGGCGGTCGTCGAAAAGCCGCGACCGATCCCGCTTTACAGCGGCGCGGACGCCTTCAGCTTCCCAAGCGGGCACGCGACGCTCGCCATGGTGCTCTATGGCCTCGTCGCGGTTCTCGCCGCGCGAGCGCTTTCCCGGAAGGCGCGAATCGTTACCTACTGCGCCGCCGGCGCGCTCGCCGGAATCATCGGCTTTTCGCGCATTTATCTCTCGGCCCATTGGCCGTCGGACGTAATCGGCGGGCTGTTTTTCGGCGTCGCGATAATCTCCGCCTTCGCCCTGGTGTTCGAGCGCCTGCCGACGCCACGCACCGCTTCCCACCGGATCGGCCTGGTCGCCCTATCGACCCTGGTGGTCGTTGGCGCATGGCACGCGAAGGCCAGCTTCGATCGCAATCTTTCGTTCTATGCGCGCCGGCCCGTTATCGAGGCAATACGATTATCGACGTGGACGACGGGTGGCTGGCGCAAGATACCCGCTGCGCGGATCGATCTTGCGGGTGAGATCGAGGAGCCTTTCGTCGTGCAATGGCTGGGCGCGGTGGAGCCGCTGGAAAAATCGCTGCGCGCGGCGGGCTGGGCTCGGGCACGGCCTTGGTCGGCCGCGACGATCGCACAGCTCGCGAACCCGTCCGCGAGGCTCGCGGACTTTCCGCCCCTGCCTCTCATGCACGATGGCCGCCTGCCGGCGCTGACGATGACCCACCCCTGGCCGGCGCGGAGCGAGTCCCGCCTGGTGCTCCGTCTCTGGCCCTCCCGGGCGGCGGCGACCGGACAGGCGGGCGAGGAGAGGCGGATTCTTCCCGGCTCCTTGACCGTCGAGACCGCGCGTCATCCCTTCGGCCTGGCGACGACCTTGAAGGATGAGGTGGCGCCGCGAGCGGCGACGGCCATGTTCTTCGCCCGGCTACGGACGGCCGCGACGATCCGCGTCGTTCCGATCGAGGGCCTCCTCCTCGCCCGCGCCAAGCGGGCCACGCCGTCATGAAGGCAGATCCTCCCGGGCCCGGCATCCGCTTCCTGCGCAAGAGAGGTCCGATGCTGGTTGCGGCGGTTCTGTTCGCCGCCGGCCTCTTTGCCATGTACCGGCTGCTGGAAGGGATCAATCCCCAAGATATCCTGCAACGAATTAGAAGCATCCCCGCCCATGTGCTGGCGCTGGCGGACGGCGCGACCGTCTTCGGGTACGCCGCGCTCGCCGGTTACGACTGGTCGGCGATTCGCTACGTCGGCCGCAGGCTTCCCTTGTCGGCGATCGGGCTGACCTCGTTCATCGGGTTCGCGCTCAGCAATACGCTGGGCATGGGCGCCTTGACGGGAGCGGCGGTGCGCTATCGCCTCTATTCCAGGCTGGGATTGGAGCCAGACGAGATCGCCGTGGTCTCCGCTTTCTGCGCGACCGGCTTCGGGCTCGGCGTTCTGGTGGTGGGCGGCACCGCCCTGATCGCGCATCCCGAGGCACTCGCGGGAATGCTTCCGGTTCCTCCCGCGGCGATCCGCTGGGCGAGCGCACTCGCGCTTGTCGCCGTCGTCGGAATCATCGCGACCGGGATCCGAGGGGGACTTAGGCTACGTCTCGGCGACCATTCGGTGCGTCTTCCCGGAAGCGGCCTTCTTCTCGGCCAAGTCCTGTTTTCCGTTCTCGACATCGGCTTCGCCGGCGCCACCCTTTACGTGCTGCTGCCGGGAAACGGTCCGTCCTTTCCGGATTTCCTGGTCATTTTTTCCTTGGCCGCCGTCACGAGCGTCATCTCTCACGTTCCAGGGGGGATCGGGGTCTTCGAAAGCGTTATCCTCGCGGCGATGCCGCCGACGATGTCGTCGGGCGGGGTCGCCGCCGCCCTGCTGGTCTACCGGGTGATCTACTACCTCCTTCCCTTCACCGCCGCGTTCGTCCTGCTCGTTCTGGGCGAGTTGATCGCTCCGTTGAGAAAACGGGGCCTGGTCGAAAAAGCGGGCCTTCTTCTGTCCTCCTCGCTGGCGGGAACGGCCCATATGGTTCTGCCGACCGCGGCGGCCGGCATGGCGTTCGTTTCCGGGCTTCTGCTTCTTCTTAGGCCGGCGCTCCCCCTCGCGGCGGAAACCGCGCAGGAGCTCGAGACCCTTTTCCCCCTTGCTTTCGTGGAAATATCCAATTTGCTCGGAAGCGTCGTCGGCATCATCCTCATCGTCCTCTCGCACGGGTTGTGGCGACGCATTCGCTCGGCGATGTGGTTCACGGTCGCGCTTTCGCTGGCGGGCGCCGTTTTTTCCTTCGGCCAGGGCCTGGATCTGGACCGTCCGTTCATTCTCGTGGCCGTCGCGGCCTTTCTCATTCTTGGCCGCCATTCCTTCTGGCTCCATGCGCGGCTGTTTTCCCGTTCCATGAGCTCGGTCTGGATCTTGGCGTCAGGCGCCGCGCTGCTCGCATTGGTTTGGCTGCTTCTGTTCTCCTACAAGGCGACCCCCTATGGACACGAGCTCTGGTGGGAGTTCGCGTTCGACAAGCAGGCGCCGCGCGGCATGCGCACGACGGTCGCCGCGACGGCGACGGTTCTTATCCTCTACATCGCGGCCGCTCTCCGCCTCCCGCGACCGCGGGCGGCCCTTCCGGACCCGGAAACACTTGCCCGGGTGGAAGACATTATCCGCGATCAGGACAACGCGGATGCCAACCTCGCCCTGACCGGCGACAAAATGGTGATGCTTTCGGATTCGGGAAAAAGCTTCGTCATGTATGGAATCAGAGGGCGAAGCTACATCGCTCTCGGCGATCCCATAGGCCTCTCCGAGGAAGCACACGACCTGGTATGGTCGTTCAAGGAGCAGGCGCTGGAACAAGGAGGACGCGCGGCCTTCTATCAGGTGGCGGCTTCGCATCTCGACTGGTACGCCGATGCGGGCTTCGTTCTCCACAAGACGGGCGAGGAAGCGCGAGTCCCGCTCCCCAGGTTCAGCCTGGAAGGATCGCACCGACGGCGGTTGCGACAAAGCCATCACCGCGCGTTGCGGGATGGACTGCGCTTTTCCCTGATCGAGCCGCCGGCGAACGCTGAGCTCATCGGCTCCTTGAAGCAAATTTCCGACGCTTGGCTGAAAGCCAAGAACGCCCGGGAAAAAGCGTTCTCGCTGGGACGGTTCGACCCGGATTACCTGCGGCGCTTTCCTCTTGCCCTGGTTTACTGGAACCGAAAATTGACCGCCTTCGCCAATGTTCTCGTCACCGAAACGAAGGCCGAGGCCACGATCGACCTCATGCGCCACCTGCCGGACGCGTCGCCGGCCACGATGGATTTTCTTTTCACGGAACTGATGCTTGCCTTGCGCCAGCAGGGGTTTGCCGAGTTCAACCTGGGAATGGCGCCCCTGGCGGGTCTTTCCGACCACCCCTATGCCCGAACCTGGGACCGTCTGGGCTCGTTTCTGTTCCGGTACGGGGGCCATTTTTACAATTTCTCCGGCCTCCGCGATTTCAAGGACAAGTTCGATCCCATATGGCGCGCGAAGTATCTCGCCACGTCGAGCAGCCTCGATCCTTATGTCGTGTCGATCGACATCGCCGCCCTCGTCAACGGCGGCTTGTCGGGCTCGTCGAGGACATGAGCGGGCTCGTGGCGAGGGGCGCGATTCCCGTCCATCGCCGCGCCTGTTCCTGACAGGCAAGACTTTTTCCAATCATTTGATTCGAACCAGCCGTTCCGCTAGAGTGCGCGACGCACCACATAACGAGACCAGATCGCCGGGAAGCGCTGTCATGTGCGGAATAGCGGGAATTCTCTACAAGGGCGAGGCGGCTCGAACGCCGGTCGGCGTCGCCCTTCTCGACATGCTCGACGGCTGCCAGCACCGCGGCCCCGATTCGACCGGCTTCGCGCTCTATCGCGAGCCCATGCCGGGGCGGCTGCGGCTGCGCTTCTTCGTCGGCGAGGGCACCGAGGCCGAGGCCGCGATCGCGCGGATCAAGGACAAGCTCCGCGAGCATCAGGCGCGGATCGTCGACGAGGAAACCGTCGCCTCGACCCACCGCTTCATCGTCGAGTTCGACGGCGACCTCCAGCGTTTCGCCTATGACATGGAGCACGCCGCCAAGGTGATCTCGATCGGCGCCAGCCTCGATATCGTCAAGGACGTCGGCGGCGCCCACGACGTGGACGAGCGCTACCATATCAATGATTTCGACGGCTCCCACGGCATCGGGCACGTGCGGCTGGCGACCGAATCGAACGTCTCACCGGTGGCCTCGCACCCCTTCTGGGCCACGGGCTTCGCCGACGTCGCCATCGTGCACAATGGCCAGATCACCAATTACTAGAAGATGCGCCGCCGCCTCGAGAAGCGCGGCTTCGCGTTCAACACCGACAACGACAGCGAGCTGATCGCGGTCTATCTCGCGGAAAAGCTCTCCCAGGGCGTGCCCTTGAAGGAGGCGCTCCGCATGTCGATCGACGACATGGACGGGACCTTCTCCTTCCTGGTCTCGACCAGGGACCAGATCGGCTACGCCAAGGACCGCCTCGCCGCCAAGCCCATGGTCATGTACGAGAACGACGACCTGGTCGCCATCGCCTCGGAGGAGGTGTCGCTGAACCGGCTGTTCCCGGGACATGCCCTCAACACCTTCGAACCGCCGCCGGGAACCTACAATACATGGCAACGATCGACCTGAGCGACGTCGCGATCAGCGAGGCCAACGAACGCATCCGCGAATTGGGCGCCAAGGGCGAGGACGTCGAGATCGTCAATCCCGACGCGCGCCATCACATCGGCGTCGGCCTCACCCACCCGATCACCGTCCGCGTCCGCGGCTCGGCGGGCTATTTCTGCGCTGGTCTCACCGACGGGCCGCGCTTCGAGATCGACAACAACGTCGGCTGGGGGCTAGCCGACAACATGCTCGGCGGCTCGGTGGTCGTGGGCGGCAACGCGGGCGCTATCGCGGGCGTCGCGATCCGGGGCGCCGAGGTGGTCGTGCGCGGCAACATCGGCTCGCGCGCCGGACAGGTGATGAAGGCGGGCACGCTTCTGTGCGCCGGCAACGCGAACTTCATGGCCGGCTACATGATGTACGGCGGGCGGCTGATTATTCTCGGCGATTCGGGCGAGCGGGTCGGCCAGGACATGACCGGCGGGCATATCTACGTCGGCGGGCGGATCGGAAGCCTCGGGACCGACGCCGCGCCGACCGACCTTCCCGCGGACGAGCTCGACGAGATCCGCGCGTTTCTCGACCGTTACGAGATTTCCTTCAAGGGCGGATTCCAAAAGATCGCCAACGCCGGCAAGAAGCTGCGCTACAGCCGGACCGAGCCGCGCGTCCGCCAGGTGCCCTTCTTCGTCGCCTCGGGGGCGTCGGATTACTGGAACCCCAAGGTTCAGGAGGACATCCACGTCAAGGCCGAGATCGGCCGCTACCGGATTCGCGGCTACGGCGCCTCGCGTCCGCTGCCGCATTTCTCGGACATCGCATTTCGCAAGGATATCAGTGAGATCGAGGCCGATCCCGATGTGATCTCCAAGGTTGAGATGAAAACCGAGATCGGTGGGCGGTCGGGCGCCAAGCCGTTGCGCCTGTCGATGCCGGTGATGATCGCGCCCATGAGCTACGGCGCGCTGTCGAAGTCGGCCAAGCTCGCGCTCGCCATCGCCTCGCGGCTCTCGGGCATTTCCGAGAATACCGGCGAGGGCGGCATGACCGACGAACAGCGCGCCGAGGCCGAGCAGTTGATCTACCAATGCCTCTCGGGCCGGCTGGGCTGGAACATCCACGACATGCGGCGCGCCGACGGGCTCGAAATCTACATCTCGCAAGGGGCCAAGCCGGGCCTCGGCGGCCAGCTCATGGCCAAGAAGGTGACCCACGAGATCGCGCGCATTCGCGGCATTCCCGAGGGGATCGACCTGCGCTCGCCGTCGCGCCACCCGGACGTGCTCGGCGCCGACGATCTGGTCATCAAGATCGAGGAATTCCGCGAGGCCACGGGCTATCGCGTCCCGGTCTCGGTCAAGCTCGGCGCGGGGCGGGTGCGCGACGATATCAAGATCGCGCTCAAGGACGGCTTCGACTTCGTCGAGCTCGACGGGCTCCAGGGCTCGACTGGCGCGGCCGGCAACGAGGTGCTGGAATACGTCGGCATCCCGACCCTCGCCGCGATCCAGGAGGCGCTCGACGCGCTCGCCGAGATCGACCGCGCGGGCCAGATCCAGATCGTGCTCATGGGCGGCATCAAGGACGGCGTCGACGCCGCGAAGGCGCTGGCGCTCGGCGCCGACGCGATCGCCGTCGGCACCGGGGCGATCATCGCCGGCGGCTGTATCGCCTGCCTGCAATGCCACGTCGGCCAATGCGTGGTCGGGATCGCGACCCAGGACCCCGCGCACGAGAAGCGCTACAATATCCCGACCGAGGCCAGGAACATCCACGGCTATCTCGAAAGCCTGCGCTGGCAGCTCGCCGCCGTGGCTCACGGCCTCGGCCACCGGAGCATCCACGATCTCGGGCGTGACGATCTCGTGGCGCTCACCCCCGAGGCGGCGGCGATCACGCGGCTTCCCTACCGCCCCGAGCTTCGCGAACGCGAGGCGGGGCGCGGCGCGAAATCAGATTGAGTTCTCCATGAGCGTTTACGATATCAACCGGGTCGCCCCGGTGACGGCGGGGGATGTCCCGAACGACGCCTTGAGCAACGAGCTCCGCGACGATCGGAGCGACATCCACTTCGTGCCCGCGCCCTGTCAGGTCGCCTGCCCCATCGGCACCGACGCGCCCTCCTACATCGCCCATATCTGGGAAGGCCGGATCGCCGAGGCCTACGAGGCCATCACCGCGACCAACCCATTCAGCTCGATCTGCGGGCGGGTCTGCGACGCCCCCTGCGAGCCCGCCTGCCGCCGCGCCGACAGCGACGGGGCGATCGCGATTCGCAATCTCAAGCGCTTCGTGATGGACAAGCTCGGCCGCGACTTCCACGCCGGCGAGGCGCCGGTCACGCGGCGCGAAAGCGTGGCCGTCGTCGGCGCCGGCCCCGCCGGCTTGACCGCGGCCCAGGACCTGGCCGAGGCGGGCTTCGCGGTTCATGTCTATGAGATGACCGACCGCCCCGGCGGCATGATGGTCTGGGGTATCCCCGCCTTTCGCCTGCCGCCCGGCGTGGTCGAGGAGGACATGGCGCGCCTGTTCGGCCACTGCCCCGGCATCACGCTGCACACCAACTGCGCGCTCGGCCGCGAGGTGACGCTCGATGCGCTCAAGGAGCGCCACGACGCGGTGCTTCTGACCATCGGCGCCTGGTGGGGCAAGGGCATGGCGATCCCGGGCGCCGAGGGCGACGCGCGCGTGATCGACGGCGTCGGCTTTCTGCGCCGAGTGAACGCGGGCGAGCGCCCGTCGCTCCCCGAGACCGTTCTGGTGATCGGTGGCGGCGACGTGGCGATGGACGCCTGCCGCGTGGCCAAGCGCCTGCCCGGCTGCCGCGAGGTCAAGGTGGTCTACCGGCGCGGCCCCGAGGAGATCCCGGCGCGGCGCGACGAGCTCGAGGGCGCGCTGCGCGAGGACATCGAGTTCGTCTACAACGTCCAGCCCGTCGCGGTGATCGCCGATGATACGCGCTTCGCGCTCCGCTGCGTGCGCACCGAGCTCGGCGAGCCCGACGCCGACGGCCGCCGACGGCCGATCAACGTCGAAGGCTCGGAGTTCGAGATCGACTGCGGCATGGTCATCCTCGCCACCGGCCAGGAGGCGCGCTGCGAGGAGCTCGACCGCCATGGCCTGATGGCCGGCGACCGGGTGCGCGCCGACCTCGACACCATGCGCACCGACGATGCCAAGGTCTTCGCCGCGGGCGACGGGGCGTTCGGCGGCTCGACCATCGTGCAGGCGATGTATCACGGCCACCGGGCGGCCTATTACGTCAAGGCGTTTCTCGACGGCCGCGAGAACCCGCTGCCCTATCGCACCCCCTACCGGACGCGGCGCGTGCCGATCGCCCAGGACCCGGACTGGGAGGTGATTCCGCGCCAGGAGCAGCCTTTCCACGGGCTCGGCGACGATCCGGTCGCGTTCCCCGAGATCGAAAGCACCTATACCGACCGCGAGGCCCGGGTCGAGGCCGCGCGCTGTTACCGTTGCGACGCCGAGACCGGATCGGCCGATTACAACGTCCAAAACCGTGAGGATATCTTCCTAATGGCGCGGGCCGATCCGGCCGACACCGCGTTTCAGCGCGCCATCCTGCGCAAGCGCCTACGGACGCAACACCCGGACGTGGCGGGCGAGCATCCGCCGACGCTCGACGACCTCGTGTTCCTGCCGGCGAACCTCTCGCGGCTGGTGATCGACCCCTATCGCGACGCCTGCAACACGCGCACCGTGATCGGTGGCGAGATCACGGTCGAGGCGCCTTTCGTCGTCACCGGCTTCGACGCCGCACCCGAGGAGGTCCGCGCCGGGCTCGCCGAGGGGCTGCGCCGAACGAGCAGCGCCTATCTCGGCCAGCGCGCGCTGGCCGACGACATTCCCTGGCTCCAGGTGCTGGCGCGCGCCGACGACCGCCCGTCGGAAACCGCGCGGGCGCTGGTCCATGTCTTTCGCGACGATCGCGCGGCGCTCGACGCCCGGCGGCTGGCCGAGGGGCAACATCTCGGCCTGGTCGCGACCGGGCGCGATCTGCGCGCGGCGATCCCGCGCGCGCTCGACGCCGGGTTCGACTTCCTGATCCTCGACGGCACCGGCTCGGGGCGCGCGGACGGCTGGCCCGAGCTCGCCGCCGCGTCCGATCTCACGCCCCCGCGCGACGCGATCGCGATCCTGCGCGCCATGAACCGCGAGGAGGATATCGATCTTCTCTACTTCGGCGGCGTGCGCTCGGGCACCGACGCCGCCAAGTTGATCGCGCTCGGCTGCCGGGCGACGGTCCTCGGCGTCTCCATGGCGCTCGCGATCGGTGGGCGGATCGAGGGCGATCGCATCGCGTTCTCGGCGGACCGCGACGACGACGAGCGCGCCGCGAGCGCCGCGCGCTTCATCGAGGCGCTGTCGGGCGAGGCCTCGATCATGGCGCGCTGCACCGGCAAGACCGACGTCCACAACCTCGAGCCCGAGGATCTGCGCGCGATCACGCTGGCGACCGCGCGCGCCGTCGCCGTCCCCCTCGCCGGCACGACCACGCCGCCCGGCGACTAAGACCACCGCGGCGCCGGTGAAGAGTCTTCATCGCCGCGGTGGCGCACGCCTGGCGTATCTCCTTGCAAAATCGGGCAAATCCATGTACTTCTTTCCGGTCTCGCGATGCGGGACAAGATGGGTGATGGAGTTCACCACAACCGCCCCTCCGGGCTGATAACTCCTGCTTCATTGTCGGCCGGTGGCGGCCGTCGGTCTTGGCAGGCGTGTAAGCCGAGGAGGGGCGATGTGCGTTTTGGGCGTTCGTAAACGGCCCGACCGGCGCGTCGACCGCGACCCTTTCCCCGGCGATTCCAGGCCTCCTCGCGCGCGCAAGCGGCGGCGCTGATCCATGGAAGAGCGCATCCTCTACAACCTCCTTCAGGTCGTCGTGGTGGTCGGGCTCTCGCCCCTGGTCGGTGGGGTTCTCGATCGGCTGAAGGAAATCGTCCAGTCCAAGCGCGGGCCGAGCGTCTTCCAGCCCTATCGCGATATCTGGAAGCTCCTGCACAAGGACGAGATCGTCTCGGAGGAGAGCACCTGGCTCTTCCGGGCGACGCCCTATGTCGCCTTCGTCGCGCCGATCTTCGTGACCCTTCTGATCCCGGTGCTCACGCGCTATCCGCTGTTCTTCGCCTTCATGGGCGACATGCTTGGCGGCGGCTTCGTGTTGGCGCTCGGCGGCTTTTTCGTCGCGCTCGCCGCGGTCGATGGCGCCAACCCCTACGGCACGATGGGCGCGAGTCGCACGCGCATGGTCGGCTTCCTGGCCGAGCCGGTTTTCATCATCGTGTTCTTCACGGTCTCCTTCGTCGCGGGATCGACCATCCCCTACATCGTCCAGAGCGTCTGGATCAATCCGCTCAGCAACTTCTTCGCGCCCTCGCACGTCCTGACGATGCTCGCGTTCCTCATGCTGATTCTCGCCGAGGACGCGCGCATTCCGGTCGACAACCCGTCGGGCCATTTCGAGCTCGCCATGATCGACAAGTCCAAGGCGCTCGAATACTCGGGGCGCGGCGCGGCGCTGATGAAATGGGCCGGCTCGATGAAGCTTTTCGTGCTCGCCATCATCTTTCTCAACGTCCTGGTGACGCCCTGGGGGCTCGCCGAATCGACCGCGCCGGGCGAGGTGCTTCTCGCCATCCCGCTCGTGCTGTTCAAGGTGCTGCTGTTCCTTTTGGTGCTGGTGGTGGTCGAATCCTCGCTCGCCAAGCTTCGCCTGTTCCGCATCACCGAATTCCTGGGCGCGGCGTTCATCACCTCGGTCGTCGCGCTCGCGACCAGCGCGTCGGGGATCTGATCATGGGCGCCGCGATGACCCCGTATCTGGTCCATCTCAACGCCATGACGGGCGGGCTTTTCCTGCTCGCCGCCTTCGCGATCGTCGCGACCCGGCAGATGAGCGCCTGTCTGCGCTGGTTCGTCGCCCAATCCCTTCTGCTCACCGCCTCGGCGGCGGTGATCGGCATCGGGCTCGGGTCCGGCCACCTCGCCGCCGTGGCCGTGATCACCTTTCTCACGAAGGTGGTCGTGACGCCGTGGCTTCTACGCCGGACGGTCCGGCGCGAGCTCTACAGCCGACGCGAAATCTCGCAGGTCTTCAACATTCCGACCTCGCTGCTGATCGCCGCCGCGCTGACGCTACTCGCCTACGGGGTCCTGTATCCCGTGACCGCGCTCGGCGTCGGCGCCTTCGCCGCCATCAATCTGCCCGTCGGGCTCGCCGGCCTTTTCCTCGGCGCCTACACGGTCGCCGTCCGGCGCGAGGCCCTCGCCCAGCTCATCGGCCTCTTGGGCATGGAGAACGGCGCGTTTCTCGCGGCGGTCTCGATCGCGCATGATCTGCCGCTGATCGCCGAGCTCGCGGCGGCGTTCGACGTTCTCGTCACCGCCCTGGTCATCGGCCTTCTGACGCGCCGCATCTACGATCGGGTCGGCGGCACCTCGGTCGGCCTTCTCGACGCGTTGCGCGAGCGCTAGGGATGGAGCTCATCGCCCTTCTTCTGATTCCGGCCGCCGTCGCGGGGCTTTCCCTGGTGCTCGACCACAAGCGGGCGGCGGTCGTCACGCTGGCCGGTAACGCCGTGGTCCTGGCGCTCGCGGTGCTGGTCGCGAAGCGGGCCACGGACGCGGGCGCGGCGAGCGCGCTCGGCGGCTGGCTGTCGTGCGACCCGCTGGGCGCGCTGATCCTTCTTCTCGTGGCGTTCGTCGGACTGACCTCGGCCCTATTCTCGGGCGGCTACATTCGCGGCCATTCGGCCTCGGCCGGGAGCGCGCGACGAAACTACTACCCGCTCTACAACCTGTTCCTGCTCTCGATGCTGGCGGTGCCGGTGCTCGCCAACATCGCGCTGGTCTGGATCGCGGTCGCGCTGACCACGCTCACCTCGGCCTTCCTGGTCGCCTACGAGGACACGTCCGAGGCGCTCGAGGCGGCCTGGAAATACGTCGTGCTGACCACGCTCGGGGCCGTGGTCGCGCTGCTCGGCATCCTCTTTCTCTACTGGGGGACGCGGCTCGCCGGGGGCGAGGAGTTCACCTGGGCCGGGCTGCTCGCCGCCGCGCCCGGAATTCCCGCGCCGGTCCTGTGGATGGGGTTCCTGCTGGTCCTGGTCGGCTTCGGAACCAAGGCCGGGCTCGCGCCCATGCATACTTGGCTGCCCGACGCCCATAGCCAGGCGCCGGCGTCGGTCTGCGCCTTGCTCTCGGGCGTCGAGACCACGACCGCGCTCTATGTCGTTCTGCGCCTGTTTCCGGTTCTGGAAGCCGCGGGCGGAACGCAGGCGAGGCCCTGGTTTCTCGTGTTCGGGCTGGTTTCGGCGGGCGCGGCGGCGCTGCTTTTGGTCTATGTCCGCGACTACAAGCGGATGTTCGCCTTCTCCACCATCGAGCATATGGGGATCATCATGGTCGCCGTCGGTCTCGGCGGAACGGCCCATTTCGGCGCCGTCTTCCAGATCGTCACCCACGCGCTCGCGAAATCCTTCGGCTTCTATGCCGCGGGCGCGGTCCTGCTGGCGACGGGAACCCAGGAGATCGCGTCGGTGCGCGGTCTCTCGCGAACCGCGCCCGCGACCGCGCTCGCGCTTCTGTTCGGCGGCCTCGCCATCGCCGGCGCGCCGCCGTTCGCCGTCTTCATGAGCGAGTTCGCGATCATCAAGGCGGGGATCGACGCGGGACGGTATCTCGTGGTCGGCCTGCTCGCGCTGTTCGTCGTCATCGCCTTCTGCGCCCTGATGCAGCACGTCAGTCGCATGGTCTTCGGGCCCGCGAGTCGCGACCGACCGGCCATCGTCCCGCCGGCGTCCTGCCTCGCCGCCCTGGCGCTCGCGGCGGCGCCAATCCTGCTTTTGGGGATCTATCTCCCGGACGGGCTCCACCGCCTTCTCGCGGCGGCGGCCCTGGCGCTCGGAGCGACGCCATGACCGGGCGACGGGATTTCGCGGACCGGCTTCCGGCGGCGTTGCGCGCCGTCGTCGAGGTCCGCCCCTCGGCGCGGGGCGAGGGCCACGACGTCGCCTGCCCGCGCGCGGCGCTTCGCGAGCTTTGCCGTTGGCTCTTCAAGCAGGCGGGCTACGGCTTCGCGACCCTCGTGGTCGAGGAGACCGACGCCCCGCTCTGGTCCCTCGCCTATGTGTTCCACGGCCCCGACCGGGGGGACCGGATCACCGTGATGCTCGAACAGGAAATCGAAAACAACGCCGTGCCCACGATCAGCGATCTGGTGCATGCCGCCGACTGGCACGAACGCGAGGCCGAGGACCTGTTCGGGCTCGTCTTCGAGAACCATCCAAGGCTCGGCTAGTTCGTCCTCCACGAGGACTGGCCCGAGGGAACCAATCCGATGCGCAAGGCCTTCGACGCCCGCGCGCGCATCGAGCCCCGGACCGACCTTCTCTGGGAGCCGCCGACGATCGTCGAGGCCCCGGGCGCCTTCGCGATGCCGGTCGGCCCCGTGTTCTCCGACTTCGCGGAATCGGCGCATTTTCTCCTCGAAACCGTGGGCGAGGACGTGATCACCTCGATTCCGCGCTTCTTCTACAAGTATCGCGGCGTCGAGAAGATCGCCGAGGGCCAGGCGGCGGGCGAGGCGCTGCTGCTCGCCGAGCGTTTCTCGGGCTCCTCGGCGTTCGCCCATGGCCTGGCGTTCTGTCAGGCGGTCGAGGCGATCGCGGGCGTCGAGGCGCCGCCGCGCGCGCGCCGGCTTCGCGTCCTGCTCGCCGAGCTCGAGCGGCTGCGCCATCACGCGGCGGCGATCGGCGGCATCTGCCAATCGACCGCGCTCGCGGTCGCCGCGAGCCAAGCGGCGTTGATCGAGGAGGACCTGCTACGGCTCGCCGGCGCGGCGGTCGGGCATCGCTATCTTTTCGGCGCGCTCGCGCCGGGGGGGCTCGCGCGCGATCTTTCCGACGACGCCTGCCGGCGGTTGGTGGACGCGGCGCGAGACATTCTCGCGCGGCTCGCCGAGCTTGAACGGATGCTCGAATATACATCGAGCTTCCTCGATCGCCTCGAAGAGGTCGGGATCGTAACCCGCCGCGACGCCCTGGCCTACGGGCTCGTCGGGCCGATCGCGCGCGCCTCGGGCGTTTCCCGGGATCTGAGGAAAATCGCGCCCTACGCGGCCTACGAGGCGTTCGATTTCGAAGTCCCGACCGAGCGGGAGGGCGACGGCTATGCCCGATTGCGGGTGCTGTTCCGCGAGGCCGCGCAATCGGTCTAGCTGATCGCCCGGGCGGGGTCGGGGCTTCCCTCCGGCCCGGTTGCGACGCCGGTCGCGCTGCGCGAAGGCGTCGCCCTCGGGGTCGCGGAGGCGCCCCTCGGCGCGGCGTTCCATTGGCTGCGCCTCGACGCCCGTGGGACGGTGGCGCGCTATCGGGTGAGCCCGCCGTCGTTCGCCAACTGGCACGGGTTCCACCTCGCCGCCGAGAACTTCGCCTTCCAGGACTTTCCGATCATCATGGCGAGCTTCGGGCTGTCCAACGCCGAGAATGACCGATGACGAAGTGGGTGCTCAAGGGGCTGCGCACGGGAATTCGGAGCACGCGCTACCCCACCGCTCCCGAAACCGCCGAGGGCGTGAGCCCGGGCCGCCCCGCGACCACGCCGATCGCCGATCGCGAGGCGGCGGCGCGGCTCGCCGCGCTTTGCCCGACCGGCGCGCTCTCGCTGGCCGGAGATCGGGTCGCGGTCGCCCAGGCGCGCTGCGTGCATTGCTTCCGCTGCGCCCGCGACGACCACGACGAGCCGGCGCGCATCCACTGGGAAGCGGGGTATGAATGGGCGTCGGAGGCGGAGCATATCGACGCCGCGCGGCGACGCCTCGGACGCGCCTTCGGACGCTCGCTCCATATCCGCTTTCTCGACGCCGGGGCCTGCGGCGCCTGCATGAGCGAGGCCCGGCATCTCAACAATCCCTACTACAACATCCACCGGCTCGGCTTCTTCATGACGCCGTCGCCGCGCGCCGCCGATATCCTTCTGGTCGCGGGGCCGCTGACCGACGCCATGCGGCTGCCGCTTCGCAAGACCTACGAGGCCATGCCGACGCCCAAGCGGGTGGTGGCGATCGGCGCCTGCGCCCTTTCGGGGGGCGTCTTCGGCCCGAGCTTCGCGTCCGCCGGGGGCGTCGGGGAGCTGGTCCCCATCGACGTGGTCGTTCCGGGCTGTCCGCCGCCGCCGCTCGCCATCCTTCACGGCCTTCTGGTCGCCGTCGAGCGCAAGCCGCCCGCGACGGCCGCGCGCGCCGGGGAGGACTGACGCATGTCGATCCCCTTCATCGCCTTGATCGCCGCTTGCGGGCTCTGCGTGCTGGGCGCCGCCGTCTGCGTCCTCGCGACGCGGGTCACGCTGCGGCCGCTGCTCGTCGTCTGGGTCGCGATCGAGACCGGGCTCGCGCTGGTCGCGGGCGGGAGCCTTCTGGGCGCGGCCGGCGCGGTCGCGCGTCTTCCGTTGTGGGAGTTCCCGTCCCTGGGACGCCCGGTCCTGGCGCTCGATCCGATCTCGGGCCTTTTCCTGGCCGTGACGGCGCTCGTGTTCCTGATCGCCGCGCCCTACGCGGCGCGCCACGGGAGCGGCTATGCCGGTCCTGCGCGGGCGGGCCTTTTCGCGGCTCTTTATCAGTTGCTGTTCGCCGCCATCCTGCTGGTGCTCGCCGCCGGTGACGTCCTGTCGTTCCTGGTGAGTTGGGAGACGATGTCGCTTCTGTTGTACGGCCTGGTCGTGTTCGACCACGACGGCGCGCCCGCGCGGCGGCCAAGCTTCCTCATGCTGGCCATGGGCGAAGTCGGGATGATCGCGGGAACGCTCGGCCTCCTGCTGCTGGCCTCGCGGGCGGTGGATCTCGATTTCGCGTCGCTGCGCGCCGCCGCGGACGGGATTGGAAACGGTCTCGGCTGGGCGGTCTTCGCGCTCACCTTCCTCGGCTTCGGCGTCAAGGCCGGCCTCGCCCCGGTCAATCAATGGATCCCCGACGCCTACGCGGCGGCGCCGCGCGGCTTTCGCCCGGTTCTCGCGGGGGCGACGACCAATCTCGGGATCTACGCGATTCTGAGGATCGACTTCGATCTGCTCTCGCCGGCGAGTGTCGGCCCCGGGCTCGTCGTCCTGGTGGTGGGGAGCCTGAGCGCGCTGATCGGCATTCTCTACGCGACGATCCAGCCCGACATGCGGCGCATGCTGGCCCACAGCTCGATCGAGAACATGGGGATCGTCACCGCCGCGCTCGGCGCGGGGCTCGCCTTCGCGGCCGCCGGGCACGGGTCGATCGCGGCGATCGCATTGGTCGCGGCGCTCTATCACATGACCAACCACGCCTTCTACAAGGCGCTTCTGTTCACCGGGGCCGGCGGCATCGAGGACGCCGTCGGCACCAGCGACATGGACCGCCTCGGCGGGCTGATGCGCAGAATGCCCGGGGCGGCGTTCCTGTTCCTGGTCGGGATCTTCGCCATCGCCTCGCTACCGCCGCTCAACGGGTTCGTGAGCGAATGGCTGACGCTCGAGACGATGCTGCGCGCGGCCGAGCTTTCTTCGACCGCCGTCAAGGTCGTCTTCGCCCTCGCCGGCGCGGTGTTGGCCCTGACGGCCGGCCTCGCCGTGACCTGTTTCGTCAAGGGGTTCGCCGCGAGCTTCCTGGGCCAGCCCCGCGCGCCCGGGATCGTTGGCGCGCGGGAGCCGTCCTGGGCCGCGCGCGGGCCGATGGCGGCGTTCGCGCTCCTCTGCGTTCTTCTCGGCGTGCTGCCGACCCAGGCGATCCCGGTCTTCGATCGCGCGATCTCGCCCCTGGTCCGGGAATCGGCCACGGACGCCCTCGTGCCGCCGTTCTTCATCGCCGACAAGACGGGCGCGCGCGCCGCCCTGCCGCCCGCCTTCCGCGAGGAGTTCCGCGCCCTCGGCGCCGAGTTCGGTGGGGGCGTCCTGCCGGGCCGAGGCCTCGTCGTGCTGCATCGGGGGGGCGAGCACAACCCGGTGGTGTTCGCGATGTCGACCGGCTACATGGCGGCGGTGCTGGTCGCGCTTCTGGTCGTGGTCTATGGCGCGTTCCGCCTGGCGAGCAGGCGGCGAAACGTCTCGCGGCGCCCCGCCTGGGACGGCGGGCTGCGGCGATTGCGGCCCGACTACACCTACACCGCGACCGGCTTCTCGAACCCGGTCCGGGTGATCTTTCACGCGCTTCTGCGTCCCCGGACGGTGGAGGATTCGACCAAGGCGGTCGCCGAGCATTTCCGGACCGCGGTTCGGCGCGTCGTCTCGGAGACGCATCTCACCGAGCGCTGGGTCCTCGACCCGGCGATCGCGGGAGTCCGTGGCCTGGCGAACGCCCTGCGCGCCATGCATCACGGTCAGGTGAACGCTTATACGGGCTATGTGCTGATTACGTTGCTGGTGGCGCTGGTCGTCGGCCTCGGCCTCTTGGGCGGCGGCGACCTCGCCGCGCCATTCTGACGAGAGCGCATGATGCGCTTGCAATGAATCGGCGGCGGTCTCGCGGAAACCGCCGACCGAAGGAGGGATACATGGATCAAGACAAGCGTCGTCTCGAGTTGGTCCGCCTGCACAAGCGCTGGGCGGATCGCTATCTGCTGATCTGGATCGCCTTCATCCTGGTTCTGTTCGCCGGCCTCTATCTTGTCCTCGGCTACCTCGCCGTGCCGACGGCCGAGCGCACCGACGCCTTCCTGCTGCTCGCCACCGTCATGCTTGCCGGAACGATCTGGCAGGCGATGGGCGCGGTCGTGGCGCGCACCGACATGCTGATCCGGGGCCTCGATATCGACTGAAGGGACGCCCCGGCGTCAAGTCGCGGCGGGGGGACCGTTGGGAGTGACCAGGATCTTGCCGCCCCGGGCGTCCCGCGCCGCATGGGCGAGCGCCGCGCCGATCGCCTCGATCGGATAGCTCGCCTCGACCGGCACGCGCAAGGCGCCCGAGGCCAAGCGAGCAGCGAGATCGCCATAAAGCGCCGCGCGCGCCTCAACGGTCCTGGCGCCCAGCGCCTTGACCAGCCAGAAGCCGGTGAGCGTGATGCCGCGAAACACCACCTGAAAGGGATCGATCGCGCAGGCGCGCCCGCTCAACAGCCCGTAGTTGACGATCGTGCCACCCTCGGCGAGACATTGGGCGAGATGGTTGCAGGTCTCGCCCGCCACCGCGTCGATGGCGAGACGAATCGCCGCGCCCCCGGTCGCCTCGGCGACGCGCTCGGCGAGATCGGGGCCGTCGACGAGCACCACGTCGCCGCCGATCGCCTCAAGATCGGGGGCGAGCTCGGCGCGGCGCACGACATTAAGCGTGCGCACCCCCTCGGCGCGCGCGAGCTGGATCAGCAGCCGGCCGACGCCCGAGTTGGCGGCGTCCTGAATCACCCAGTCTCCAGGCGCGAGCGCGACGAAATCACTCAACATCAACCGCGCGGTCGCCGGGTTGATCTTGAGCATGGCGAACTGCGGGACATCGCCCTCGCCGGGCAGCTTGAGGAGCTCCGACGCCTTGACCTTGAGCCGTTGCGCCCAGGTGCCGCGCCCGAGCAGCAGCACCCGGTCGCCCGGCGCGAGCCCGCCCGCGCCCGCGCCCGCGGCGAGCACGCGACCGACGCCCTCCGAACCCGGGGTGGCCGGCAAGGGTGGGCGCACCGCATAGGCGCCGGCGATCGTGAGCTGATCGACCGGATTGATGGGAAAGGCCTCGACCGCGACCAGCGCCTCACCCTCGCCCGGCGCGCCGGGATCGGGCAGATCGACGCAGCGCGCGACCTCGTCGGGCGGACCGAAGCGCTCGAACCGGATGGCCTTCATGACGCGCCTCCCGCGTTCGCCGCGTCGAGGAACCCCTTCAGGACATTGGCGACATTGACGCCGATATCCTCGACCGCGTAGCCCCCCTCCATGACCATGACCGTGGGCAGGCCGAGCGCCGCGATCCGCGCGCCGATGGTCAGGTAATCGGGGGAATCGAGCAGGAAGGAGGAGATCGGATCGTCCTTGTAGGTATCGACCCCCAGCGAGACGACCAGCGCCTCGGCCCCGAACCCCGCGATTCGTCGGCGGGCGTCGTCGAGAGCCTCGGCCCATCGCCCGAAGTCGGTGCCGGCGCGCAGGGGATAGTTGGCGTTGCAGCCCTCGCCCGGCCCCTCGCCGGTCTCGTCGGCGTAACAGAGGAAATGAGGGAAGGCGTCGAGCGGATGACCGTGGAGCGAGGCGTAAAACACATCCCCGCGCCGGTAGAAGATCTCCTGGGTCCCGTTGCCGTGATGGAAATCGACGTCGAGCACGGCGACGCGCGCGCGGCCCTGGTCGCGAAATGCCTGGGCGACGATCGCCGCGTTGTTCAAAAAACAGAACCCGCCGTACATGTCTCCCGCCGCATGGTGTCCCGGCGGCCGGCAGAGGGCGAAGGACAGGCGATCGCCGCCGGCCACCGCCTTCTGCGCCGAAAGCGCGACATCGACGCTTGCGCGCGCCGCCCGCCAGGTCCCCTCCGCGATGGCGGTTTCGCCGGCGAGCGCGTAGTAGCCGACCTTGCCGTCGGGATGCTCGGGCAGGCGCAGAACCCCCAGGCGACGCGACGGCCAGATCGTGGGAATCACGTCGCCCTCGTAGCCGATCGCCTTCCATTCCCCCCAGATGCCTTGCAGGAACGCGAGGAAGCCGTCGTCGTGAACCCGCCGGACCGGCTCGATCCCGAAAGCCTCGGGGGTAAGCACCTCGCCGAGCGTCTCCAGGCGCAGGCGGTCGAGGATCATGTCCACGCGCCGGGGCGATTCATGGGGTGGCACGAGCAGGCCGCCGAAAAGTTCCCCCGCCGAATCATGCAGGCGATGATCGTCGCTGTGAAAAATTTTCATTGAAACGCCCTCCCCCGTTTTTGTCCTTGGCCGCGCGCCCGCGACTACCCCGCCATGCGGCCGTGGCGCGTCATGATCTCGACCAGCGCCGCGTGATCGAGCGCCGGAACCGTCACGCCATCCCGGCCGGTCATGGTCTCGGCGCCGATCAGCGCGTTCAGGATCGCTTCCTCGGTCGCCTCGACCGCCGCCCGGAACAAGGGGTCGAGGCGGTGGTGGCGCAGGTGATCGATGCGCGCCGGCGCGTCGTCGAGCTCGTCGGCCACCGGATTGCCGGTCGAGAACGCGAGGAAGATGTCGCCCGAGCCGTTCTCCGCGCAGCTCCCCGTGCGGGCGACGCCGAGCGCCATGCGCCGGGCCAAGCGCTGCAATTGGATCGGCAGCAGGGGCGCGTCGGTCGCGAGAACGCCGATGATCGACCCTTGCGCCGGGGTCGCGACCGCCGCCTTGGGTAGATGCCGCCCGACCGGCACGCCGCGAACCATCAAATCGGGCCGCGAGCCGAAGTTCGCCTGCACCAGAACGCCGACCGCGTGGGACGCGGCGCGCGCCCCGTCCTCGACCACGACGCGCCGCGAGGCGCTGCCGGTGCCGCCCTTGAAGTCGTAACAGGTCATGCCGGTTCCGCCGCCGACGTTGCCTTCGCGCAACGGACCGGGGGCCGCCGTCTCGAGCGCCTCGCGAACATGCGCCTCGCTCACGTGCAGGCCGTTCATGTCGTTGAGCAGGGCGTCGCAGGTCTCGGCCACCACCGGCAGAAGCCACGGCGTCCCGGCCGCGTCATAGCCCGCGTGGCGGGTCAGCCAGAGAATCGCCCCGTGATGCGCCATGCCGACGCCATGGGTGTTCGTGATCACCACGGGGCCTTGGAAAAACCCGGCCTCGTCGATCCAGTGGACGCCGGTCATCTCGCCGTTTCCGTTGAGCGAGAAGCGCCCCGCCCAGACCGCGTCGAACGGACGCGCGCGGCCGCGCGGATGGATCGCCGTCACCCCGGTGCGCACCGGTCCCCGGCCAACGCGAAGCGCCCCGTCCCCCTCGATCAGCGTGCAATAGCCGACCTCGACGCCGGCGACGTCGGTGATGGCGTTGCACGGCCCGGGCATCCCGTCGAACGGCAGCGCGAGACCGCGCGCCCGGGGGCGGCCGTCGGGTCCGTGGGTCGTCCAATCACGCATTTTCCGCTCCGTCGCGCTCCGGTGAACCGCCCCAGCCTAGGGCGGAACGACACGGCGCGGCAAGCCGGCTTCCGGCGGGGATGGGTTCCGAATTCCCCAATCGATTGCGACATGATATCAGTTAAAATTCATGCGCTCGACGCGGGCGTTCCAAACGGGGGGAAACATGGGCACCAAGGTCGCCGTCATCCAAAAACCGCCGGTCCTCTGCGATCTCGAAGCCACCATGGCGGGGGCGATCGCGGACGTGAAAGAGGCCGCCGCCCAAGGCGCGCGGCTGATCGTCTTTCCCGAAGCCCATCTGCCGGGCTATCCGACCTGGATCTGGCGCCTGCGGCCCGGCGGCGACATGGCGGCCTCGGGCGCGCTTCACGCGCGGCTGCGGGAGAACGCCGTCGACCTCGCGGGCGGCGGGCTGCGGCCTCTTTGCGACGCGGCGGCCGAGGCCGACGTGACGGTGGTATGCGGGCTCAACGAGATCGACCGCGAGTTCAGCGGCAGCACGCTGTTCAACACGCTCGTCGTGATCGGCCCCGACGGCGCGATCCTCAACCGTCATCGCAAGCTCATCCCGACCAATCCGGAACGGATGGTCTGGGGGCGCGGCGACGCGAGCGGGCTTCGGGTCGTCGAGACGCCGGTGGGGCGGATCGGCGGCCTGATCTGCTGGGAGAATTACATGCCGCTCGCGCGCTACGCCCTGTACGCCCAGAATATCGAGATCCACGTCGCGCCGACCTGGGACACGGGCGAAGGCTGGCTCGCGACCACGCGCCATATCGCGCGCGAGGGCGGCTGCTGGGTGATCGGAACGGCGACCGCGCTCCAAGCCTCGGACATTCCCAGAGACTTCCCGCACCGCGACGCGCTTTTCACCCGCGAGGACGAATGGATTTGCGATGGCGACGCGGTGGTCGTCAAGCCCTTCGGCGGCCCAATCGCCGGCCCCATGACCCGCGAGAAGGGAATCCTCATGGCCGAGATCGACGTCGCGGCGGCGCGCGACGCCCGCCGGTCGCTCGACATCGCGGGACATTACGCCCGCCCCGATATCTTCCGCCTCGAAGTGAACCGACGCGCCCTGAAGCCGGTCGATTTCGCCGACGATTCGTAGCCGCATGATGCGCTTAAGTCGGCGCCGCCCCCCGACCCCTTCCCGCGCCGAGGGAGGCGCCAGATTCGGTCAGCTCCCGCAGCCGAACTTCGCGTGCAGGTAGGCGTGGACGTTCTTGATATCCTGGTCGGTCAGATCCGGATTTCCGCCTTCCGGCGGCATCGCGAGCGGCGCGCCCGGTTCCTGGAAACCATTCTTGATATGCTTGGTGAGCAGCGCGTGCGGCTTCGAAAGCGGGCCGCCCTTCTTGGTGAAATCGGGCGCCCCGGGGACCGCGCCCCGGCCGTCCTCGCCATGGCAAGCCACGCAGGTCTGGTGGTATATGGCGTCGCCCGCCTTGGCGTCGCCCGCGTTGTATCCGCAGTCGGCCAAGGCTTGTGCGCTAAACCCCATCACCAACAGAATGCCGAGGGCGAGGGTGCCGAGCTTGGGGGAAACTCCCCGGTGTTCTTGTCCAATCATTGTTTCGCGACTCCTCGAAATACAAAACAAGAAAAAAGAAGGAGGCCGTCCTCGAACCAACGGCCCCCTTCCATCCCCCCGGAACGACGCCGTCCTCGTGGCGCGCCGGGCGCTGGGGCGCCTAGTTGCTCGCTTTTAGAAAGGCCTTGATTTCGCGGGCGGTCTGGCCGGGCAAGGGAGCGATCGTGCGCATGTGGGTCACGATGACGTCCCAGTTCTTGTCGGAGAACTCCTTGGGGTCGCGGAAATTATGGCAACGACCACAATTCTCCGACCATGCCTTCGCCCCTTGCGCGATCTGGAGGGGGCTCGGCGCCGCGTTGTTCGATGCCGTCGCGGATTGCGCCACGGCCGGCACCGGGGAGACGAGCGCCGCGACCGCCACCGCAAGGCTAGCGACCAGCAGGCCCCGCGCGCTCTTCATCTGCTTCATGACTTGGTTCATGATCTGTCGCTCCATCAAAAGCCGAAGGCCAACTGGGCGCGGAAGACATCCTCGTTGGGCTTGTTTTTGAAATCCCGGTTTTCGTAGGCGATCTTGGCCACGATCGAGGGCGCGAACCAGTAATCGAGCCCGACGCTCACCCGGTCCTCCTCGTTCCCGGTGAAATCGCTGAGACCGCTCACGTCGAACTGCGAGTAGCGGACGACCGGCTCGAAGTTGCGGAGCACGGCGTTGTCCGTGACCCCGGCCAGCCTGTACGCCGCCTGCGCGTACCAGCTATGCCAGGTGCTCGCCGGGATCTGAACCGGCGCCGAGGCCGGGTCGAGCGCGGTCGAAAGGCTATCGAGATGGCTGCGGATATACTCGCCACGAACATCCCAATTTCCCTTCGTGAACGCCGCGTCGATATCCTCGACGTCGTAATCGCCATGGCTCACGGTGCCACCGCTTCCGGCATTGCCCTTGATCTTGGAGAGCATTCCGGAAACGCCGACCGAGAGGTACGGCAAGGGACGCAGCCCGATCCGGCCACCGAACGCCTTGTTGCTGTTGTCGTCGGCGCCGAAGCCCTCCATCTTGACGCCTTCGTCGGCCACGTCGGCGAGCCGCGGACCGTTGCCGGCGAAGACCGCGTAGTCGAGCGTCATCGAGCCGACGGGAAACGCGCCGCGCGCCATGACGCCGACGTCGGACAGCGGCTCGTTCCCGCCGTCCTCGACGAAGCCCGCCGGGCGATCGGGGAGCTTATTGATCCAGGTCGGATGGAGATGCTGCTGGAAATCGCCGATCGGGCTCAGGAATTTCCCGGCGCTCAGGGTCAACCAGTCGGTCGCCATCAGGTTGAGGTTGGAGAATTCGAGCTCGGTCTTGGTCGATCCGTCCGTGAGCGTGGAGAATTCGAGCTCGCTCTCCCAGAGAAGGAGATCCTTATAACCAACCAGGAAAATCGGATTGAAATCGCCGGCGCCAAACGAATTGTTTTCGCCGCTGGCGTCGGTCGCTGTGTAATTGGCGGTTCCGTACCCGGCCAGGTGCCATTTGATCGCCCGGGTGTCCTCCGCGGAGGCCGCCTTGGCGGCGTTCGAGGCCTTCTTCTGGGTCTTCGCGAGCTCCTGCTTGAGCGCATCGAGCTGCTTCGCCATGTCCTTCATCTGCTGGAGTTGCTGCTCCATGGCCTCGATTCGATGGCGCAGGTTCTCGTCGCTCTGCGCCGCCGCGTGCGTGGGCAATCCCGCCACGATCGTCGCCGAAATCGCCGCGACCGCGAGTGCCGCGGCCGCTCGTCCGAGTTTTTCGGTCATTCCGTAACTCCCCATTCTTGTGGTCCACATCGTGGATGGGGCCCTTGGCGAGAGCTTGTGTAGCGAGCGGCGCGCGCGCGGACCATGCGGCAAATTGTCGCACCCAGCCTTGGATACCGGGGAGGCCGGTGCCGATTCATTTCGAAAAAGATATGCTCTAGTCTTGGAGCGATCCGGCGCGCCCCGTCGGATCGAAGGGTGCGAGGCGCATTGAATGGCCGTCCAATCGAAAGCCGAGACGATGGGACCGGAGCGTCCGGTGGCTTCCGCCGCCCCGCGCGGCACCATGGCGACCGCCGCCGCCGGGCGCGTTCTCCTGCGAACCCTGGTCTTGTTTCGGTGGATCGCGATTATCGGTCAGACCACGACGATCCTTTTCGTCGGGCTCGTCCTGCGCTACGATTTTCCCTTGACGCTCACGCTCGCGGCGGTCGGCGTTTCGGTCCTTCTGAACGTCTACCTCACCCTGCGCTACCCGGCCTCGAAGCGCCTGAGCGACAGCGAGGCCGCGCAGCACCTCGCCTACGACACCTTTCAGATCGCGGTTCTCCTGTTCCTCACCGGCGGGCTGCACAACCCGTTTTCGTTCCTGATGCTCGGACCCGCGATGATCTCCGCCGCGGTCCTCAGCAAGCGCACGATCTTTCTGATGTTCGGGTTGATCCTGACCTGCGTCTCCGTACTGGTGTATGTCCACTTGCCGCTGCCGTGGCCGGGCGGAAAGCATCCCCTTTCCCACACCTACGTGTTCGGCATCTGGAGCGCGCTCGTGATCGCGATGATGTTCTTTTCCGTCAACGTCTTTCGCGTGGCCGAGGAAGGGCGGCGCATGTTCAACGCCCTGACGGAAACCCAGATGGTGCTCGCGCGCGAGCAACGCCTCTCCGAGGTCGGCGGGCTGGCCGCCGCCGCCGTGCACGAGCTCGGAACGCCGCTTGGAACGATCGCCCTGGTCGCCAAGGAGATGAAACGCGATCTTCCCGAGGATTGTCCGTTCGCCGACGACCTCAAGCTTCTGGTCAGCCAGTCGGAGCGCTGCCGGGACATTCTCGCCCGGCTGACCCTGCGCTCGGAGGACGGACGTGATCTCTCTCTTCACCGCCTGCCCTTCTTCGCCCTGGTGGAAATGGCGGTGGGTACGACGCGGCGCGGCCACCCGCGCGAGACCATCGAGATCACGGTGGAGCAAGCC
>Ga0114931_10000621_pt1 | contig 43499 bp, 36 predicted proteins | sample 2SBtaG_FD_89579 | JGI IMG/M metagenome (GOLD analysis project Ga0114931, IMG submission 89579) | Deep subsurface microbial communities from Kolumbo volcano to uncover new lineages of life (NeLLi) - 2SBTROV14_V59a metaG | ecosystem: Environmental > Aquatic > Marine > Volcanic | place: Kolumbo... | reverse complement strand
CGATTTGCAGGTATTGCGTTGCACGCCGCCGTGAAATGGGCTATGTTGCCAGTGAAGATTGGAGGCGAACCATGCGGAGATTCCCGGTTGTTGTCGTGATGGCGTTCAGCGCCATTGTCTCGTGCCTGTCGATCGCGAGCGCAGCGCAAGCCCAGACGGTCCTTTTCGTGGACGACGACGCGCCAACAGGCGGCGACGGGCTGTCGTGGGCGACGGCCTACCGATTCCTGCAGGACGCGCTGACGGACGCTCGCAGATTTGGCGGTGCGTCGGAGATTCACGTCGCGCAGGGCAGATACACGCCTGACCGGGGCGCAGGCTTCGTCATAGGCGACAGGGGGGCGTCGTTCGAGCTCATTAGCGGCGTGGCCCTCATGGGCGGCTACGCGGGTGTGAACGCTGTCGATCCCGACGCCCGCGACATCGCCCTCTTCGAGACGATCCTCTCAGGCGACCTTGCAGGTGATGACGAGTCGCCCGTGGGGACTCCGTTTGAAAACTCTAGCATGATTGTAACCATCACAAACCTTATTGATGAGGCGATCCTTGATGGGTTCACAATCACAAATGGGTCAATGCGAACATTCACAACATTCACTACCAGCGATCAGGGCGTCTTAGTAGTAAATGCCAGTTGTGCAATTCGCTCATGCACATTCAAATACTGCTCATCCAGTATGGGGGGAGGAGCCATTCGTATCAATAGCGGGTCACCCGCAACACAATCGAATGCAGTGTCGATACATAGTTGCACTTTTCAGCATAATCGCGCAGCATTCGGCGGAGCAATATCTATTTTCGAGAACGCATTTAATAACCTGCCGCTGACATTCCTTAAGGTGATAGTCGACGCCAGCATATTTACAGATAATCGGGCCAGGATATTTGATCCCAATTCCCTGATAATGGGAGTTGGTGGAGCGATTGAAATTTCAACGGTGGTGCGCAGCCCCGTAAAACTTCAGAACTGTTTGTTTTCGTCAAATATGTGTGATGTCGCTGGCGGCGCAATACATAGTGTTGGCCCGGTAAATGTGACAAAATGCTCATTCGTCAACAATGCAGCTGCAAGCGATCACAACACGTTCGGTGGGGCAGTTTACGGTGAAGGGCAAATGCAGATCAAACACTGTATCTTCATTGGAAACCTTGCATCGTCTCGATTCTTCAATACTGCATCAGGCGGCGCCATTGCACTTAATTCAGCTCCGGGGACTCCACGTCACGTTGTGGACAACACGTTGTTTGTCGGAAATTCTGGGGTGAACGGCGGAGCCATCACAATGATGAGCAGCTCAACTGGAGACATAGAAACCTGCACATTCTTCTTCAATACGTCAAGTCAGTCTGGGGGCGCCATTTTATTTAATCCGAGTTCGCCGGTGGATCCCTTATTGATTCGGAACACAATCTCGTGGTCTAATTTTCCAACGGAAGTATATATTCCAAATACGGCTGGAATTACTGCTGATATTAGAAGTACCCTCATTCGCGGCGGCTTTCCCGGCGTTGGCAACATTGACGCGGATCCGCTTTTTGTCGATCCGTTTGGCCCCGATGGCTTTGCGGGAACGCTCGACGACGATCTGCGTCTCTCGCCTGGCTCGCCCGCCATCGACGCGGGTGACTCGACGCTGGCGGATCAGTCCTTCTGCGCCACCGATCTTGACGGCAACCAGCGCATTTTCGACGATTCCTCCACACCCGATACGGGCATGGGAACGCCCGCGGTTGTCGACATGGGGGCGTACGAGTTCGCGGCGCCGCCACCCATCCCCTGCCCGGGCGATCTCGATGGCGATTGCACCACCGGTCCATCGGACCTGCTGCTGCTCCTGAGCGTGTGGGGCAAGGCCAGTTTGACGATCGACCCCGATGGTTCGGGCAGCGTTGGCCCGGGCGATCTGCTGCTCATGCTCGCAGCATGGGGCGCGTGCAGATAACGCATCTTCCAGAATTATTGGTTATGCCAACGCCGACTCGGGTCGGGTGCAACACAATGGCGCAAAAGAAGCGTGCGTCAATGGCTGGTCGGCGTTGGTTTGACGGCGCTCGCTGGGCGGAAGAGCAGGACGTCGTCGTTGGGCCAGCGAATCCAGGCGCCGACCTGCACGACGTTCTTCACATACTCGGGATTGTGTTTCACGAAGGATCGCCAGCGATCGGCGTCGACGATGAGCACGGACCGATCGGCGGGCGCGGCTTCAAAGACGTGGATGTCCTCATCACTGCTGATGGGCGCTGGCTCCATGCCCAGGTAGAACGTGATTGTTGGATCACGAAATCCGAAGCGATATACGACTGGCTCCCCGGGCGCAGTCATCGCGCGAATGTCGGCGACAAGCCGGGCGGCGCTTGAGGGGATACGCACTAGGTTTTCAATCTCAAACACCCACCACCATGTCAGTGAAAGCGACAGCCACGCGACGAGCACCGCTTGGCCGCGCAGCGCTGGCGTGCGTTTCCAGACGCGCAGCATCCATGCTGCCACAGCGAGAAGCGCGAGAAAGGGCAACGTTCTGGGAAGAAATGTCGTGTTCAGCATCACCGCTGCGACGTTGGGGGCGAGCGCGAACGCAGCCAGGCCGATGGACACGCCCAGCGCGACCGCGGGCGGGCGGGCGGCGCCTGGCGCGCGCGCCGCAGCCCTTGTGAGGATTCGCTCGATCGCGAACGCGGTCAGGATCGCAAGAGGCGGCGCAAGAGGCAGGAGATAACTTGGAAGTTTGCCCCGCATCAAGGTGAAGAGGAGCAGGGGAGCGAGCACCGCAAGCCCCATCAGCGTTGCGGCGGATCCTGCCTTGAGCTGCGCAGGGACGCGGCGCAGGGGATAATTGAGCCCGGGCAGCGTGAGCATGGCGGAGGCAGGAAAGAGCCCGCCAATAAAGATAGGAATATAAAACCACACCGACCGGGGATGGTCCCCAGAGCCCGTAGCCCGGTCGAGCGTTTCGTGCCGCCAGATGTCCAAGGCGCCCGGGACGCGGTCAACAACCGCCCACGCCCATGCAAGCGTGGGCGCAAGCGCGAGGGGCAGGCCAAGTGGAATCCACAGCGCCGCAATGGCTCGCCAGCGACCTCCAAACGCATGCCAAAGCAGCAGTGCGACAAGCGGAAAAAGAGCGAGCGGCCCTTTCGTCATCACGCCAAGCGCGACGCAAAGCCACATCGGCGCCAGCCAGATTCGTTTTCTTTCGATGTGGCGCAAGGCGCCAAAGGCCAGCGTTCCAAACCAGAACAGCGCCAGAAGTGCGTCGGTGCTTGCCAGTCTGCCCATGAAAAGATGCAGTGGCATGATGCCCAGCGCGCCAGCGGCGATCGCGCCTGCGCGTATGCCTTTCAGCCGAGACGCGAACCATCCGGTCAGCAACAGCGTGAGCGTTGCAGCGAAGAGCGACGGAGCTCTCGCTGCGAGTTCGTTTTCACCAAGCACGCGCATGGCGAGCGCCTGCAACCAGTACGTCAGGGGCGGTTTCGTGAGATGGGGTTTGCCCTCATACTCCGGGATAATCCAGCTGCCTCCTCGCACCATGATCTGGCTCGCAGAGGCGTAGCGACCTTCGTCAGGCGTATAGAGCGAGTGGTCGCCCGCGCTCGTCCACAGCGTGAACGTCGCGACCGTGATGACAAGAAGGTAGATGGCAGCAGGCGCAGCGATGGGGAATCTGCTGAGAGTGCGTGCGTTGCGTGGATTCGGGGGGTTGGAGGGCGATGGGGGGGTGGCCCGGTCTGAGTCGCTGGACATTGCGATCAGGCGTCCGTCTCAGCGGTGGTCTGACCGTCAGTCAACTGCGCTGCGAGCTCTTCGCTGATGCCGAGGAATTCGTGCATGCAACGGTCATACGTTGCGTTGTCTTCATCGCGCGACAGGTCGAGGCGCAATTCGTTGATGACTTTCGTGCCTTGGGCGAGCCAGGCGCGCCAGGTTTCGGCGCTGATGTTCTCCTGAATCCATGCTCCAACAGCGCCGTTGAACGGCGCCATCGGGAGCCGTGTTCCCGGCATGCCGGTTCGTTTGCAAACGAAATCACCAACGGGCGCGGCGCCATCGTGTGTCGGTGTTGCGGGTTCGTGTTCAACTTCAACGACGGGCGTCGGGGCGCCCAGCTCTTCGAGCGCTTGCTGCATCGCCTGTGCGGGCATGCGGTCGCCTCGTTTCGTCGCTTCGATATAGCCTTTGGTGAGAATTTCGACAGCCTGCTCGTTCTGGCCTGCGTCCCGAAGGGCTTCGCCTGCAAGTTGGTGCGCTTTGGTCATGGCGCTGTTGAGTTCGACACAGCGAAGCAGAGCCTGGGCGGCTTGCGCGTGCTGCCCCGCCTCTATGAGCGCCTGCCCAAGGCTGAAGTGGGCCATTTCGTTGTCGGGGTCTGCCTGGGCCATGTTTTCGAAGCGGGCGATGCGCTCGTGCAGTTCCATAGGGCTGCCTCCTTGATTGACGTTGGCGGGCGCGGACGCGATGGCTGGCGCCGTCCGTCACAGACTCGACTGTAGCGGTGGCCGCGAACTGTAGTGCTGTCCTCAGGGCGATACCCTTGCGCCATGGCGGATCGACGCGACAGCGGCGCAGGCGACGCGCTTTCAACAAACCTTGGGGGTGTTGCACTGCGCAATCCTGTGCTTCTCGCTGCGGGGACCGCTGGGTATGTGGATGAAATGGCGGGCGCCCTTGATCTGTCGCGCGTTGGTGGCGTGGTGACGAAGTCCATCACGCCCGAGCAGCGATCCGGCAACGCGACGTGGCGCGTTGTCGAGACCTGCGGGGGGATGCTCAACGCGATCGGCCTGGCAAACATCGGCGCTGAGGGATTCGCAAGTGAGCACGCGCCCAAAGTCGCCAAGGCGCCGTGCGCTGTGATCGGATCGATCGCGGGGCACAGTGTGGAGGACTTCGCCTCTGTCGCGGGCATGTTCGCAAAGGTTGACGCGATGCGCGCGGTCGAAGTAAATGTGTCTTGTCCCAATGTCGCAGGCGGCGCGCAGTTTGGCGAAACGCCCGCTGGTGTGCGCGACGTCGTGACCGCGGTGTGCGAAGCGCTGCGTGAAAATGCAACAGCGGTGTTCGTCAAGCTCCCACCAGTCACGACGGGCGCCGCGGGCGCGTCCATCGTCGATCTAGCGTCGGCTGCGCTGGATGCGGGGGCGTCGGGACTGACCATCGCCAACACGATTCCAGCGATGGCGATCGACGTTGAAAAGCGAACGCCAAGGCTCGCCAACATTACAGGTGGGCTCAGCGGACCAGCGATCCATCCAGTTACGGTGCGCCTCGTGCATCTCGTGTATCGCGAGGTCGCAGCCGCTGCGTCGGCGCCAATCATCGGCGCGGGAGGCGTGCTGCGCTGGCGGGACGCTGCGGAGTTGATCCTCGCGGGCGCGACAGCGATCGAAATGGGAACAGCGCTCTTTGCCGATCCCAAGGCGCCGATGCGTGTCGTCCGGGGTCTAGAGAAATGGGCCCGCACGCTGGGCGCGTCGAACGTGGGTGAACTCATCGGCGCTGTTGTAGCGGGCGACGTTCGTACGGATCAATCGCCATGACGCCCGAGCAGCGCAAGCGCTTCGACAGCCTTCTTGACGAGGTGCTGGCGAGCCTGCCTGACGTGATAACCGAGCGGTTTGGGGAAATGCCCCTCGTTGTAGAGGATGCTCCGTCGCTGAAGTTGCTCGCGTCGATGGGGCTTGCGCCGCGCACACTGCTGTGCGGCTTGCACACAGGCGTGCCGATCACCGAGCGAACGGTTGAACTTTCGGGAGCGCCGACAGACGAGATCCGCATCTTTCGCGAGGGCGTGATGGCGTCAGCGGGCGCCACTCCAGACCTGTTGAGCGTTGATCGCTTGCGCGAGGAGATCCGCATCACGCTGCTGCACGAGCTCGGGCATCATTTCGGGCTCGATGAGGACGATCTGGCGTCGCTTGGGTACGAATAGTGATGGCTGATCGGACGTTCCTAGAATGAAGCCCGTAAATTGTCGAAACCATTGTTGTCCCAGCCGCTGGCAGCCGTGTTCCTCTTGGCCTGGAGCGCGTCCGGCGCAGAAACGAGAAAGCACCATGCGCACCATTTCGAGTGTTCTTCGTACAACGGCACTTTTTCTGACGGTTTGGGTCGCGGGCGCAGCCACAACTGCCCGTGCCGATGTGGGCGTGGGATGGATTGAAATCAACGGACCACTTCTCGAACAGCCCGAGGCCCTGACCGCAGCTTTTGGGCTTAAGAGCGGCCAGACGCTTCGCAGCGTTGTCAACGCGCTGCACGCTGCCGCTGCTCGCGCCGATGTTGAAGCGGTCGTGCTTCGACTGCGTCAGCCGGCGCTGACGATGTCGCAGGTCGAGGAGCTTGGCGAAGCCGTCAGGGATGTGCGCGACGCTGGCAAGAAAGTTCATCTGTTTACAGAGATTTATGGCACGGCTGAAACGGCGCTCGCTGCATATGTGGACGACGCAATGATCCAAGAGGGTTCGACGGTGTCGTTTCCGGGGCTTTACACGGAGGAAATGTATCTGGCAGACGCGCTGCGCTGGCTGGGCGTCGAGCCGGACTTTGTGCAGATTGGCAAATACAAGGGCGCCGAGGAAACGTATGTCAACACCGCTCCAAGCCCGCCGTGGGACAAGAACTACTCGCGCCTCCTCGACGAAATGTATGCCGCTATGCGCACGACTATTAAAAATGGCAGAGGGATGAGCGACAGCAGACTCGACAAGGCGATGGAGAGAGCCTTCATGGCGACGCCCGAGCAGGCAATCAAGGCGGGGCTGATTGACGCTGAGGTCGATCGGCTTGATCTGACAGATCATCTGAAGGATATCTACCACGACGAGGTGCGCTACATCACCGGCCTGACGCCCACGACTGGTGGAACGCTTGATATGGCCAATCCATTTGCCCTCTTTCAGATGCTTTCGAATCCTGCGCGTCAGCATCCCACGCGCGCCACGATCGCTGTTCTGCATATTGACGGGCCCATCGTGGATGGCGAATCGAAACAATCGAGTCCGCTTGGCGGCGCCAATGTTGGCGCCCTCACCATTCGCAAGGCCCTCAAGGCGATTGAAGATGATCCGCTTGTCAAGGGCGTCGTCGTGCGAATCAACTCGCCAGGCGGGAGCGCCATAGCGAGCGAGAGCATCTGGCTGGGGATTCGCCGAGTGGCGGAGATCAAGCCTGTTTGGGTCAGTGTGGGCTCGATGGCTGCGTCGGGCGGGTATTACATCGCTGTTTCAGGCGATCGTATCTACGTCAATCCATCGAGCATCGTGGGCAGCATTGGTGTGGTGGGGGGCAAGTTTGCGCTGGGAGGCGCTTACGACAAACTCCACCTGCACATCGTTCCCAGAGCCCGCGGGCCGCACGCCAACATGTTCAGCGCTGTCAGTCCGTGGTCGGACGAGGATCGCGATCTCATCAGGCAGCGCATGACCGATACGTATAACCTATTCGTCGATCGTGTCAAGAGTGGCCGGCGCGGAATCGACATAAGCAAGACTGCAGAGGGACGATTGTTTGCGGGCGAAAGCGCCATCAAGATGCGGCTCGCTGACAGGATTGGTTCGCTTGACGACACGCTGTCGGATCTCGCTGAGACGCTGCAGCTGCGCGAAGGCGCGTATGACGTGTTGGATTACCCGGCGCCAAAGACGCTCGATGAAATCATGCAGGGGTTTCTCGGTCTTGGCCTGGCGCAAGCCGGTGGCGCAAGCAATGGATCGGCAAGCCTGCCTGGCGCGCTCGCTGCCAAGGTGGCTGGCCTGGTTGGATTGCTCGGTCCGCAGGCGTGGGCGCAGGCGCGTGACGCGCTTGGCGCCATGATGCTTCTACGAAAAGAGCCCGTCCTGCTCGTCGCGCCGCGGATCCTGCTGTTCCGGTGAGACTGTCACGGGTCACATGTTCGCGGTGAGCCTGGCGTCGTTGTCTGTTCGCGTCTGTCATTGCTATAAGGTGGCCTGAAATAGCGGATTGTATCGTTGTATTCCCCCATCTCTCTCTGGGGGATTGCAGGGGAGCGGGGTTTGGGCCCGTCGGTCTTATAGATCGAGACGACGCAACACGACGCTGTGCTGTGCGTAGGCTTTCCTGTGATGGTGCGATTTACGGATCAAGCGATCGTTCTTCGGCGCTGGGAGTGGTCCGAGACGAGCCAGACTGTCGCCCTTTTTACGCAGTCTCGTGGCGTGCTGCGCGGGCTCGCCAAAGGCGCAAAACGAGAAAAGTCGTCCTTTTCTGGCGGGTTTGAGCCTCTGACGCGAGGTCAGATTGTGGCGATCGATCGCAAAGCGACCGAACTGGCGCTGCTGACGGAATGGGACCTGCAGGAGGTTTTTCGTGTTCCGCGACGAAATCTGCACGCCCACTACGCGGCGCTGTACCTCATGGATCTGACGCTTCGAATCATGGGGCACGCTGACCCGCATCCGAATCTGTGGTGGGCGCTTGTGCGCAGTCTTCGCGCCATTGACGCGGGCGCTGCGCCGTCGCTTGCAGCGATGCTCTATCAATGGGCGGCGCTTGTCGAGACGGGTAGGCAGCCCGATCTGAGCGCCGCCCGTGGCTGTGACGCACGTGACGCCAACAGCCCGCTTGTGTTCGATCCACAGGCAGGGCGATTCGTCGATCCGGCGACTGCTGCGACCCGGAAGGATGTCTGGCGCGTGCGGCGCTCGACCGCGAGCCTGCTGGGACAGGCGTCAGCGCTGCACGACGCGTGTATCGCGCCCGTCGATCTGGCGTCGCAACGTGATTGGGGCGCGCACGCCAATAGTCTCGCTGACACGGATGTGCGAACAGTGAGCCGAGCCAACCATTTCCTCGCGGCGTTGCACTTTTGGGTGGACGGTGGCGAGGCGATGGGGGCGGTCGAAGCGTTTCTTGGTCGTCCGTTGACTGTTATTCGCCGATTGCGCAAGCCACAACGACACGCAAGCACTTTGCGTCGCAATCGTATTCCAGCGCGTTCGCTGCAGGACCGATGAGAATGCAGGATGAAATGGCGACTCAACACCCTCATCGTGAGAGTGTGGGCTCGCGGAACATATTCTTCAAAATGGGCGTCGGCGCCAGGAGTAGGCTTTCTTGGAAAGCTCCATACTTGAACAAGTGCTTGCGTGTGAGCGCGTTCCGTCGCTGCCTGCAGTTGCGGTGCAGGTGCTCGAAATGATGAAGGACGACAACGTCAGCGTGGCTGCGATCGCTGAGGTGGTGCAGCACGATCAAGGATTGACAACAAAGATCCTGAAGACCGTGAATTCCTCCTTTTACGGCTTGTCAAAACCGTGCGGCAGCTTGAAACAGGCCCAGTTGCTTCTGGGGCTCAACGCGCTCAAGACGTTGGCCCTTGGGTTCAGCCTGGTGGCGTCGCTGGGCCGGGATCAGGATGATTCATTCGACTACGAGTCGTATTGGCGTCGATCGATCATCAGCGGCGTCGCGGGCAAGGCGATCGCGGCGGAGATTCGATGCGCAGGCGCAGAGGATGCATTCCTTGGGGGGCTGTTGCAGGACGTGGGCATGATCGCGCTGCAGAAAACACTGGGAAAACGCTACGCGAAAGTCGTCGAATCCTGTGGTGAGGCCCATGAATTACTCGCTGCTGCTGAACTGGAGGCATGGGAAACCGCCCATCCGGATGTCGGCGCTGTGCTGGCGGAGAAATGGCGCCTGCCAATGTCGCTCATCGCGCCGATCAAGCACCACGAGAACCCGACCGCAGGACCGAAGGGTCACCAAACCATTATCCGCTGCGTTGGGCTTGGCAATTTGGCGGCTGCTGCGCTTTCCAGAGAAGACGCGACTCCTTGGGTTTCCAAGTTTGTCACTCGTGCGCAGGAATGGTTCGCGATCGAGCGTTCAATCGCGGAGGACTTGCTGCGCAAAATTGGCCATGGCGCGAAGATAGTGTCCCATCTGCTGGAGACGCCAATCGGAGCCGCGCCCGTTGTTCAGAATGTGCTTGAAGAGGCCAACGAAAGGCTGCAGTCGCTCTCGCTTGACCGTGAGCGTGAGGTTGAACGCACACTCGCTGAGAACCAGCGCATGCACGAGTCGATGTCCAAGGACGCAATGACCGGACTGGGTAGCAGGCGTTTTATCAACGAAGCGCTGAAGCGTGCGTTTAATGCAGCGAAGAGTCAGAATTCGGCGCTGGCGTTTATGTTGATCGATGTCGATTCATTCCATCGGGTCAACGATGCGCATGGCTGGGAGATAGGCGACGCTTCATTGGTGGCGCTGGCGCAGCGATTGACAGGCGTCTTGCGCTCGCTGCGCCGGGCGCACCTGGGACGGTTTGGCGGTGAAGAATTCGTCGTGCTTCTCCCTGATTGCGAGCGCGCCATGGCGAGCGCTCTGGCAGAAAGAATCCGAGCTGAGATCTCGACCGAACCGATTCAACCGGTCAGCGTTGGCGCCCCGCTTCTTGATCTTTCCGTGAGTGTCGGCGTGGCTGTGCTGGACCGCGAAACGCATATCGTCTTTGATCGGGCCGAGCAACTGATTAACGCCGCTGATCGCGCAGTCAACGCAGCCAAAGGCACCGGTGGCAACTGTGTTCGCGTCTTTGTGCCCAAGAGCCGGGCCGCATGAAACCCCCCATGGGGCCATCAGAAATCGAATGCGCCAGGTGGACGCTCCATTGGTGAAGTGGGACCAACGGGCGCGGTTCTGATTCGAGTGGCGGCGCAGGCTAGTGTCGGCTAGGCTCCTACCATGGTTGCGCCGACGCGGGTGCGTGCCGCAGTTGGCTGGGTTGTTGGTGTTTTTGGGCGGAGCCATCGGTGTCGCAAACAGCGTCTCAACGAAGCGGCCCGGGGCTTCGCTCCGTTTGCGGGCGAGACGCGGAACAGAAGGCGTACTCGCAAGAGGACGCGCAATGCAGGGACACACGGTTGGCGACTGTTGAAATTATTGAGCGTGGAGTAGGCCAGCCTGTTGTGTTTTTGCACGGGCTTCTCGGGCTCAACTGGCACTGGCTGCCCGTTGTGGATCAGCTCGCCCACCGCGCCCGATGCATCATGCCCCAAGCGCCCTTGCACAAATTGCGCGGGCACCAGCGGACCATTGAAGGCGCGACTGATCTTATTCGCTGCGCCCTCACGGCGCGACTGCATCAACCCGCTATTTTTGTGGGAAACTCAATGGGCGGACAGATCGCTCTTCGGCTCGCGATGGAGCGACCAAGCATGGTTTGCGGCCTGGTGCTCACGGGTTCTTCAGGCTTGTTCGAGCGGACGGACGATCTCGATGAACTCAGCACCACCAGCCGCGATGTGAGCCATCGTCCCAGCCGAGACTGGATTCATCGAAAAATTGCGGAATTGTTTTACAGCCCAGATGAAGCGATGCTCAACAATGCGGTCGAGATGGCAGTCACGGAGCTCGCTGACCGACGTGCGGCCCGTGCAATTGTCCGCTTGTCGAGGAGCGCCAAGGCGGACAACCTGGCGGACCGTCTCTCGCGTGTGACGCAGCCGACATTGCTGATCTGGGGGAAGCGCGACATCGTCACGCCCCCTCGCGTCGCGGACGACTTCCTTCGCCTGCTGCCCGATGCGCGCCTGCGCTGGCTTGAACATTGCGGCCACGCGCCCATGATCGAATATCCTGAAATATTCGCACAAGAAGTGGCAGCGTTTCTCGATCGGATTGGCGACGGCCAACGCCAGACGAAGGGAACGCGCCAGGAGGTTGCCTGATGGCGCTCACATCGGCGCTCGTTGGCGTGGGTGTGAAGACGGCTCTTCGCCATCGGGCGCGGGCGCTCTCGAACGAAGCGCAGTGGGGGCGATCGGCGTCCGCCATTCAGCAGGCGCAGCTTCGCTGGTTGCTTGGTCGCGCCGGGACGACAGCATTTGGCGCCAAGCATCGATTTGCGAAGATTCGCAACCACACAAAGAACGATCTTGTCCGGGCTTTTCGAGACGCGGTTCCCATCGCGGGCTTCTCCCAGTTCAAGCCTTGGCTCGACCGCATGCGCCTTGAAGCGGAGCCCGACGTTGCTTGGCCTGGCCTGGTTCGTGATTGGGCCCAGACAAGCGGGACGACCGAGGGCGAAAAATATGTGCCAATCTCGCGCGATCTCCTTGCACACAACCGCAAAGCGGGGCTTGACGCAATCGCCCACGCGATGCGCTTTGGCGTGGACATCGCATGGGCGTTTCGAGGCAAGGCGCTTGTGCTGGGAGGCTCAAGCGCGCTCGTTGAGGAAGACAACGGCCTTCGCTGGGGCGACCTGTCAGGTATCTCTACACGACTGATGCGCTGGCCTTTCTCCGCTTCTATTTTACCTTCGCGCGAGATTGGACTCATCGGCAATTGGCCGACAAAACTCGAACGCATGGCGCGTGAAGCGATGGGCGCTGATATCCGCTGGATCAATGGCATGCCTTCCTGGGCGCTCAGGCTTCTTGAGAAAATGCACGACATCGCAGCGAGTCATGGCGCGCCATTCGAAACACTCAAAGAAGTATGGCCCAACCTGACGCTGTTCGTGCATGGCGGCGTGCGCTATGAACCCTTTGAGCGCCGAATGCGCGAGGCGTGGTCAGGGTCGCCAGATGGCGAAGACATTCCAGTGCGCGTTGAGGCGTACGCAGCGAGCGAAGCCTTCGTCGCGCTGCAGGATCGCAAGGGTGATCCGGGATTGCGCCTTAACCTTGACCATCGAGTCTATTACGAATTTGTTCCGCTTGAAGAGGTCGAGCGAAATGATGCGCGGGCATTCGACGTCGCCGATGTCGAGCCAGGTCAGCGGTATGCGATCGTTCTCACCAACTGCAGCGGGCTTTGGCGGTTTCTGCTTGGCGATGTCGTTGAGTTTGACACCGTTCCTCCTGATGGTCCACCCAGACTGCGCATTGTGGGGCGGGTTCGGCACTTCATGAACGCCTTTGGCGAGCACATCATTGTCGACAACATCGAACGCGCAGCGGTCGAAGCCCAGCGGGAGTCAGGACTGACGATTGGCGAATTCACCGCGGCGCCCGTGTACCCCGATGGCAAACAGCAAGCCCGCATCGAACTCGCGGTCGAGTTTGCAGACGCAGCCACACTGACAGCGGCGCAGCGGGAGCGGTTCGGCAGCATTCTTGACGCATCGCTGCAGGCGCAAAACATGGACTACGCCGCCAAGCGCCGCGACGACGCTGGCATCGCGCCCCCCTGCATCACGCCCCTGCCCATCGGAACCTTTCATGCGTGGATGGCGTCCGAAGGGAAACTGGGCGGTCAGCACAAGTGCCCGCGCTGCGCCAACAACCGCGAGATTATTGACGCGGTGCACGCCGTCGCGCATCGCGCGACTCTCATGGCTGAAGTGAAACACGCAAACGACATATACTCCACTTCATAGCAGTGCTCGCACGTGAGCCGCTGCTGAGTCCACAACTGCGAAACCTGCGAGCGCGCAGCGGATCTGTCTGGCGCCAAGCAGTGTGTCAAGAAGATCGCGCTCTGTATGGATAGCACCGACCATTTTACGGACGAAGATCGCGCTGTCGCGCACAAGGCCAGCCTTCAGGGGGCTCGACGTAAAACTCGTGCTGTGCGCCGGTGCATTGGAGGTTGGCTGCGCAAGTGGGGGTGGCTGGTGTATCTCGGACTCGTCATCGCTTCGCAGGCGCGCACCTGGAGTCAATACGCGAAGGACGAACACAAGGCAGATGCGGATCGGCTTCATGTTGCGATTCCCGCGTCCAGCATGAATCCAGCGACAAGCGCGGACGCCACTTGCACAATCGGCTACTTGCGTTGGACACCCGATTCCTTTGGCGCAGATCTCTCGACAAGTCCAAGCCGCGCATCGAAGCCTCCGGTTGTTCTTCTTCATGGCTCGCCAGGTGATGCGAGCAATTTCCGCCGATTTGCTCCCCTGTTGGCGCGGGCGGGTTATGACGTGTATGCGATCGATCTGCCTGGTTTTGGCGCGTCGGACAAATTCGCGCCTTCCTTTTCGAACCGTGCCCACGCGCAGGCGGTGCTGGCGACAATGGACGCGCTGCACATCACCAGGGCGCACCTTCTCGGGTTTTCCATGGGTGGAGGCGTCGCGCTCCATATGGCGGACATCGCGCCCGGTCGCGTTGCAACGCTCACCATGCTTTCTTCCATTGGCGCCCAGGAGGGAGAAGGGTCAGGCAGCTATGGCTTTGAGCATGTGAAGTACGCTCTTGGGTTTGGCGCGCTGGTGGCGCTGCCCGAGGTTATTCCCCAGTTTGGCGTGCTTGGATCTCTGCCTTTTCGATATACATTTATACGAAACTTTTGGGACACGGATCAGCGGCCGCTCAAAGCCATCATGCGACGCCTCAAGACGCCGACGCTCATACTGCATGGCAGACGAGATCCACTTGTGCCGTCGTGGGTTGCGGAGTTGCACCACCAGCTCATCGGTCCCAGTCGTCTTGTCATACTGGACGAATCGCACTTCATGGTGTTTCGAGACCCACAAGCAGTCGCTGACCATATGCTGCCCCTGCTCGAGCGACACAACACAAAAGATGTGCCGGCGCTGCGATTTATTGCTGATTTTGCGCCCACAACGCAGGACGGCAAGACCGATGTCGGGCCTTTTCACATCCGCAAGGGCGCGCCGTGGCAGGTGATCGTTCTTCTCATTGTGCTTGCGACTTTCATCAGTGAAGACGCCACCGTCATCACGGTGGGCCTGCTTATCACGCGTGGATCACTTGACTGGGGTGTGGGTCTCATTGGTTGTTATATCGGCATTGTTCTTGGTGATGGAGGTCTTTGGGCTATTGGCCGGTTTATCGGCCGGCCGGCGCTGCGCTGGCCCTTCTTCCGACATATTCTGCCTGAATCAGCGCTGCAGCGCTGGGGTCGGTGGTTTGATCAAAACAGCGTCGCTGCGGTGTTTCTTGCCCGAGCGATTCCAGGCACGCGTCTGCCGACGTACCTCGCTGCGGGCATGTTGTCGCGCAGGACGCACCATTTCCTGTTCTGGGCGGTGATCGCTGCGACGATCTGGACGCCAACGCTCCTGGTCCTGTCGCTGGTCGTTGGAGCGCCGCTGCTGACGAGGCTTGAGAGCGCATTTGGCGGTCCTTTCGCTGTGGTCGCCGCCCTGTTCCTGCTTTTTCTGCTCGTGCGCGTGCTTAGCTATTCCACAACATGGGTGGGTAGGCGAAAGATGATTGTGGACCTGGTGAGACTTGTGCAGCCTGAATTCTGGCCGCCCTATCTTTTCTATCTACCGCTTGCGCCTTGGCTGTTGTTGCTGTCGGCGCGAAAAAAACCCATGACTTTTACCTGTGTGAATCCGGGCATCGCGCATGGTGGCGGCGTGGTGGGTGAGAGCAAAGCGGTCATTCTTGAAGGCTTGTCCAAGGCCGATGCATGGATCGTCCCGACGTCTCTCATCAAGGCTGGGCCCGCGCACAAGGAGCGAAGCGACAACGCAATCGACCGTATTGAAACAGACGACCGCTTCGGCGGTTACCCGGTGGTGCTCAAGCCCGACGCCTCCCAGCGGGGCCATGGTTTGCGCATCGCGCGAAGTAAGGAGGATGTCCGGAGTTACTTCGAGGAGATGACGCGCGACGCGCTTCTGCAGCGGTTTCATCCAGGGCCTTGTGAAGCAGGCGTGTTGTGGGCGCGAAGAACCAACACCGGCGACATCGCCACCGCGCCGGGGTTTGTCTTTTCAATCACACGCAAGGTGTTTGCGGAAGTCGTTGGCGATGGCGAAAGCACCGTAGAGCGCCTTATCTGGAAGCACCGGCGACATCGAATGCAGGCGAAGGTGTTTCTTAAACGGCTCGCAAACAAGACGGATATCGTCCTCCCCAAAGGCGAACGGTTGCGGCTGGGTCAGGCGGGAAACCACTCGCAAGGCACGATGTTTGTTGACGGGTCCGACCTCATCACCGCGGCGCTGTCGCAGCGATTTGAAACGATTGCGCAATCTTTCACGCACGCTGGAGCTCGAAGCGCGTCGCAACGCACGCCACGCGACTGCGACAGCGGTTTTGACTTTGGTCGCTTCGACATTCGCTACGAGTCAGACGAACAACTCCGCAAGGGTGAATCCTTCGTCATCATCGAGCTCAATGGCACGATGAGTGAGTCGACAAATCTGTATGATCCGAAACAATCTATATGGTGGATGTACAGCGTGCTTTTTCGACAGTGGTCACACCTCTATTGCATTGGCGCCGAGCGGCGCAGGAGCGGCGTCACGCCTATGGGGATACGCGAATTGCTCCGCACAACCCGGGCCCATTACCACGGCAGGCCTGGCTCCAAGATCGCCGATTGATGTAAACCACCGCACCGGAGCCGCTGGCGCCATGAATCTTTCTGCGCCGAACCATGCAAGCGCCCGCATGGGCGAGACGCCCCGGCCGCATTCTCAGCTGTGCAACCTGCTAGAGCGTCTTGCGTCATTGCGTTCTCCGTTCCTCCCTTGGGAGACGGGCAGGGCGGAGAGGTATTCTTCGTGCATTTTCCTATTTTCTAGCGACGTTGGTATGCGGAGGCTCGGAACATGATTATGAAAGACGCTCTAGCGGGCGGCTTGCGGCCCCTGCTGCGTCTTGACCTCGCGTTGATCTTGTTGCGCAGTTCGCACGGGCTCACCGTCATGAATGAGATTCTGCCCCGCTGCAATCAGTGCGACACCTGCTGGCGCTTCGCGCAGCAGCACGAAACGGTCGTCCTCCGCGACGGGATTGATCGGCGTTAGTTTCGCAATGAGAGGCGCGTCAGCGACACTGTCAGATTGCGTTTTGTCGGCGAGAGGCGCATCGCGGCGCGTCGCCATGTACACGTACGCCAAGCCATTGATATACACGACGGTTTCTTCAGGCACGAGAATGAAGTCGTCAGTGGCGATTTCGACTTCCGCTCGAGCGATCATTCCTGCGCGAAGCAAGCCCTTGCCCCCAGTCATCGAATCAGGGCGGTTATCGATGCGGATTTCGATGTAGAAAATCCCCGTGTCTGGATCCGCAGCGGGGGGAACAATCGTAACTTCTCCTGTAATAGCCGTATTGCCAACACTGCGCACAACGCTTGCCTGTCCATCAAGCGCGCGAACGAATACATCAGCCTGCTGACCAGCGAGAAAGCGCATCGCACGGCGCTCGACGACGCCTGCGCGTAGTTTCACGGTGGAATCATCGACAAGCCTCGCAATGGTCTGCCCTGGCGACACGGTCTGCCCTGGCTCGACAAGCAGCGCCGCGATTGAACCGTCAATGGGGGAGCGCAATGTGGCGTCGCTCAATCGGACCTGAGCCTGTTTGCGCTCAGCCTTTGCAGCAAGCACATTTGCCGTGGCTGCGTCGCGCGTTGCTTGAGCGCTTCGGGCGCGGGCGCGGGCAGCGTCAAAGGCGAGGCGAGCGCGCTCGACTTCGCGCGCCGTCGTGGCGCCTCGCTCAGCAGCGGCGAGTGTGCGGTCGTATTCGTCCTTTGCGTCCTGTGCAAGAGACTTCGCTTCAGCGAGCGCAGCGTTCGTGCGATCGAGATCCGCCTTGCGCACCTGCACTTGAGCTTCCGCGACGCGCAGCTGTGCCTCGAAGCGCTCAGGCTCGATCACCGCGATAACGTCGCCCTTGCGAACGATCGAGGCTTCGTCAATGGTCTTGGGCTTCTCGAGCGTGGCGCCTCGGCCAAGCAGTTGAATCCTACCCGTGATCTGGAAACTAAGTTCGACCTCAATATTTGCCTGGATGACGCCGTTGACTCGCTCATGCAGCGTGTATTGCTTGGGTTTGAGCGGCTCAAGTCGAACGAGCGCGATCTGGGCAGTTGCGTTTACGACCGGAGCTGCGACGCTTCGATTGCGATAGATCAGCCCCGCGACAAGCGCAAAGAAGATAGCGGCGACACCAAGAATGATCAGTCGAGACTTCACGTTCGCTCCGCCCTCATGCTTTGCTGTTGCGTTCCACGCCCCGCAGCCACCCAAAGCCAGCACCGTTGGGGCGTGTCACATGTGACCAATCGGAACCTAGCATAGGCCAGAGGGGGCAGCGGCAGGCTCGCTTCCCCGGGCCCACGCTCGCGGTGCACAATGTTGGAGGCATGACCTAATGTCCCAGGTTTCCATGGAGCTCTCACGCATATTGATCCGTGAGCTCAACGATTATCAGCTCATTGAACTACGTGAGATCGAAGGCGATCGCTCATTCCCGATTGTCATCGGGCTTCCAGAAGCGCAAGAAATTGAGCGACGCCTCAAGAGCGCTGACACAAAGCGCCCACTTACGCATCAATTGCTGTGCAATGTGCTGCTTGAATTGGGCGCGGCGTTGGAATCCGTCACCATCAACGATCTGTCCGACCACACGTTTTTCGCCACACTCGACGTTCGCAAACCCAGCGGCGAGGAAGCACATGTGGACGCCCGGCCAAGTGACGCCATTGCGCTGGCCGTAGCGGTTGGTTCGCCTATCTACGTCGAAGAACGTGTTCTCGATGAGGCGGTGCGCGATTTTGAGGACGAGGACGCCTTCGACGCAGGGTTTGGCGACTTTTCTATTGACGATGACGATGACGATGATGACGATGATGAAGATGATGACGCTGGAGAGAGCCAACTCTGACTGCCAAAGCAAAATGCAGTGCGGGCGCCAGCGAAGTGCGATCGCTTTTTCCAGCGCGAACGACCGCACGGCCGGGCGTTGGCGGAACGCTACGACAAACACCTGAAGATTTTATCGTTGTTGAAGCGCCACGCGCAGCGCCGACAGGTGATGGCGAATACCTTTCGTTTCTTGTGCGCAAGCGCAATAAGACAACCGCTCTGGTGGCGAACATGCTCGCGCGTGCGCTCGGCACGCGCGCGACAAATGTCGCGTACGCAGGCAGGAAGGATCGCAACGCGCTCACGACGCAATCGTTCACCGTCTGGGTGGGGGAGCAGTGCGTGCAGCCGCCATCGCGGCTCGGTAAAGACGTGGAAATCCTGCGGGTTGAGCGAACAGATCAACCGCTGCATGTTGGCGATCTTGCGGGCAATCGGTTCATTATCACAATTCGCGACGTGGAGGCGAGCCGAGCTGAGGAGGCGGGCGCTGTTCTTCGATCGCTTCAGGATCGCGGCGCGCCCTATTCCTTTGGCGCCCAGCGATTCGGGGCGCGAAGCGTGAATCATCTTGTCGGGGCTGCGATGGCGCGTCGAGATTGGGAGGCGGCGCTGTGTGCGCTGCTTGGCGCAGAGGGCGCCGCTGGGCTGCGCGATTTCGAGGCGAGGCGGGCATTTGCAGCAGGTTCGGCGCAAGATGCGCTTGCAGCATGGCCTCGCGGCGCCAGTCCGGAGCGCCAGGTCATTGCGGCGCTCGCTCAGGGCTCCACGCCGAAAGACGCGCTGCTGGCGATGGCGGCTCGACATCGTTTTCTATTCATCAGCGCCTTGCAGGCAGCGGTGTTCAACAGTGCGCTGTCCGCGCGGATCGCTGCGGGAACGTGGCGAACACCGGTCAAGGGAGACATCGCGGTCGATCTGTCGCAGCGCTTCAATCAGGCCGGTTCCAGCGGCGGCGCCGCCATGCCTGTGGGGACGGCAGACGCGTGCCCGACGGGTCCGATGTGGGGGCCTGACATGCCTCGCGCCTCGGGCGCCATCGACGCTGCTGAGGTGGACGTGTTGTTGCGACTTGGTGTGACGGTGGACAACACGCTGGGTTTGGCGGACATAGTGGAAGGCGGCTCGATTGGCGTACGTCGCCCCCTGCGCATGCCGGTTTTTGACGCTTGTGCGATGGGCGGCGAAGACAAACGCGGATCGTTCATTCGTTGCGAGTTTACGCTTCCCCCCGGTGGATTCGCGACGATTGTTCTCCGCGAAGTGATGGGCGACAGCGACGCCTGCGCGCCTGCCTGACCATCATGCAGACGTCGCGAATATCACGAGCTGCGTCCTATTTGCATTGTGTTCGCATCAGCGGATAAAGAAATCTGAAATATGACGCGAATCTGTAGAAAACCGCTTGCACTTGGTCAATCCCGGGGTACCTTTCGCGCGGAAATCGGTGGCAACGACAATGCGACTGGAGAGCGGTCTGCGCCTGCGCCCATCGCCCGGGACGCGTAGGCGCCCGGGGGACACAATCCGGGCGGTAGGGGGTATCTCATGTTTGGGAAGAACCACGTGTGCGCTGCGCCTTGCAGCGCGATCGTCGCCGCTGCCATGTGTGCGCAGATGGGAACAGCAACGGAGGCGGGCGCCCAGCCTGTGCTTGGCGCCATCAGCACTGGTGTCGGGTCGACCATCACGGTTCCCGCGATGGACCCCAACGACACGGGCGCGACGCTTGCGGGGGCGATGGTGACTGCATTTTTTCCGTTCGGCCCGGAGACTGTGCCGTGGGTGAGTCTGGGATTGGGCGCCGGTCACGCGGTTGGCACGGGCTGGTCCCTTTCGCTGACTGGCGACACGGGTATCGCGGACTGGGTGCTGACAAACACATTCACGACAGAGTTCTTCACATCACTCTCGATCGACTTGGCGCCGGGACGTTCTGCGTTTGATTTTGACACACCCAGTCCTGGCGCCGCGGGGACGTTGGCTGGCCACACCATCACGCTGTCCGCTGCTGGGGGCGGCGCCATGTTCATTGACGCCAAGTACGACAACCCAGTCGAGCTGCAGGGTTCGGGCGGACCCGTGGGTGATCTCTTTAGCACGCTGACATTGTCGTGGATTGGCGGGACGGGTGTCTTTGACGCCAATGATTTCGTCAGGTTTGTCTCGGACACCGATCGTGTCGTGCCCGCGCCAGGCGCGCTATTGACGCTTGGCGCTGGCGTCGTTGCGCTGCCACTGGGTCGTCGGCGAAGAGGTTCGAGCCAATGAGGTTTACGTGACCATGATATAGGGGGGTAATGGGGAGGGTGAGAAGATGTAGTTGCAGGCAGCTCTGGATGCAGCGCACGCAGGCCTCCAAGAGGCCAGCGCCAACCATAAAGTTCGCGCTGCGCCAGACTGCCTTGCATTGCGTCAGTGGAGCAGGCGATCGCAAACAGCCGCGCTTCACACAGTGAAATAGTCGGGCGCCGACCGTGACTTCCACTTAATGTTGCAGCCCATGCTCGGCTTCTGTGGTTCGATGGGTCCGGCGCCAGCGAGCGCAGCGTCTATCGCTGCACGCAGGTCGGCGCCCGTGGCTGGCGCGCTCGAGCCGGGTCTGGTGTCGTCGAACTGCCCTCGGTACACAAGCGCCCTGTCAGCGTCAAAAACGAAAAAGTCAGGCGTGCACGCAGCGTTGTACGCCTTGGCGATGCGCTGTGATTCATCGTACAGATAGGGGAAGATATATCCGGCTTCCCGCGCCTCAGCCGCCATCTTGTCGGGGCTGTCGTCGGGATGCGATTCGACATCGTTGCTGCTGATCGCGACGAACCGGACGCCCTTGCCTTCATAGCTGCGGGCGAGGTCCGCAAGGGCGCTGCGAATGTGCTTGACGTAGGGGCAGTGGTTGCAGAGAAACGCCACCACCAGAACCTTGGCGTCGTTGAAGTCCGCAAGAGCGACAGTCCCGCCGGTCACAGCGTCGGGGAGCGAGAAGTCTGGCGCCAGCGTTCCCAGCGGCAGCATGGTGGATTCAGTGACAGCCATGGCGTGCGTCTTTCTGGAGCGTCCGAAGTCGCGCCGCAAGGCGCATGGACGGAATGGGCAGGGGCGGACTTGAACCGCCGACACCTGCATTTTCAGTGCAGTGCTCTACCAACTGAGCTACCTGCCCGCACAGCCTGCACAAGGCGCGCTGTGACGAACGGGGGAAAGGTAGCGTCCTTGCGCCGCTCTGACAACGCCCCATGGGTGTTACGCACGACGCACTGCTGAGGGCGCTCTACGATCGACGCAATGGCAGGGTCCGCCACAGCGACGAGTAACGCCAAGGCGCCCAGCGCAGCCTTCGTGCAGTGCAGACCGGTCCGAATCACAAGCGCATCACTCGTCACGCCGCTTGGGCGCAGCGCCATCGAAACCGCAGCAGCGCTGCTTCGCAGCGAGACGACGGCGCGCAGGGTGCGCCGGCTGTCGGCGGGACTGGCGCCTGACTTCCGGATTGATCCAACCGAGCTGGCCCGCGCGACAGCCTCTGTCCCGCTGCAGCGCGCAGACGCGCCTGACCGGGCGATCGCGCTGGCGTCTGCAGCGATTGATGGGCTGCATGCGCCCGTCGCAGGCGCAGCGATGTTTCTTGGCGCATCGAAAGGAGCGATTGCGTCGCTGGTGGCGCTTGCGCAGGGAGATCGCACGCGCCCAGAGGCGCAGCGAGCAGCTGTCCTTGGTCCACATGGTTGGCTGGCAGCGGCGCTGCGCGAAAGGTTTGCTCTGGGTGACGCGACAAGTGTCGTCGCAGCCTGCGCCTCGGGACTTGTCGCGCTCGACCGGGCGGCGCGGGCCATCTCGGTCGGCGCCATTGACCGGGCGCTGGTCGTCAGTGTGGAGGCGTCGCTTTGCCCGCTGTTTGTGGAGGCGTATAGCGCAATGGGCGCGCTTGCGTCGGTGACGCCCATCAAGGCGCACGTCGCCAAGCCGCTTGACGCTCAACGAACTGGCTTCACGCTGTGTGAGTGCGCCGCTGCCCTGCTGCTTGAGCGCGACGGCAAGGGTGACGATGCGGGCTGTGCAGGGAGCGCGGGTTCGCTGACACGATCCTCAGCATTGGCGCTGACGGGAACACTGCTGGGGACTGCTGTCGCGACCGAGCCCTTCGACATTGTGCGGTCGGCGCCCGCCTTTGGCGCTATCGAGCGCGTCGCGCGGTCGCTGCTTGCGTCGCGTCAGGATCAACAGCCAGCGCCGCTTGCGCTGCTTCAGCCCCACGCGACGGGAACAATCGACAACGACGAACGCGAACTCTCCGCGCTGGCCCGTGCGCTTGGACCCGCAGCCATCGAAACGCCGGTGTACGCCAATAAGGGCGCGCTGGGGCATGGCATGGGGGCGTCGGGGCTGGTGAGCGTGGCGCTGTCGCTGGCGCTTGCAAAGCTGCACGCTCGGCCACCCATGCCCTGGCTCGACGAGCCGATCGACACGCCATTTCCACTCTCGCGCGAAGGCGGATCGCTCAAGGCTGGCGATCACATGGCGCTCGCAGCGGGGTTTGGCGGGCATGTCGCGGCAGCGCTGTATCGCCCAGCGTGAATAAAGCCACAGTATATTGTGTCATTGCCTTTCCCCCCTCTCCCCCTGGGAGAGGGGCAGGGGGAGAGGGACGGTCTTCCCCCCCTCTCCCCTTGGGAGAGGGGCCGGGGGAGAGGGATTCCTGGTGTTGTCACAGTGCTGCTCGAGGTAAACGGACAGGTCAGAGACCTGTCCCACCGGGAAGAGACATCGCCACAAATTGCGCAACCGACAGTTGTTCAGGTCGATTGCGCGCGTTGACGTCTGCGGGCAGGGCCGCGGCGCTACCGATTATCGTGCCAATCTGTTTGCGACGGTGGCCAAAGAGCAGCCGAGCCGTCGCAGCCAGCGCCTGGGGGTCATCCGTGAGCGGCTTGTCCAGCCGTTCGATTGCGAGCATTTCGCTCTTCACCTTCGGGCTGGGCCAGAAGCACTGCGGTGAAAGTGTCGCAACGCGCTCTAGCTGCGCCAGCGCCTGGGCGATGACGCTGATTATCCCATAGGTTTTATTCCCAGGCGCAGACCGAAGTCGCTGAGCCACTTCCTGTTGCACCGTGACGTACATTCCAGAACACTTCGGGTGGTTGAGAAGCAACGTCAGGAGCAGCGGCGTGCCCGCTGCGTAGGGGAGATTGGCGACAAGTCTGAATGGCGCCTCTCCCAGCGCCTGTATCGCAGGCTGAGCAAGCGCGCCCGAGCGATCGAGACAATCACCGCGAAGAAGTGTGAGTTGTCCAGCGTCGATCTCGCTTGCAAACCGATCGGCGAGCAGGTCCGCCAGCCCTGCGTCAATTTCACACGCGACCACTGTGCAGCCTCGCGCCAGCAGGCCTTCGGTGAGCGCGCCCGCGCCAGGGCCGATTTCGAGCACGACATCAGTCGCCCGCGCACCCGAACGATCAAGTAATTTATCCGCAAGGTTGCCGTCGATCAAAAAACACTGCCCCAGTGACTTTCTGGGCGCAAGGCTTCGAGACGCCAGCATGGATCGCAGCTCGTTGAGTGTGTGCACGATGGATCGTAGGGAGAACTCCACGCGCCGCTGGCGGGTATCCTTTGGGTAATGCGGGCAATCGTCATCGAAAAACAGGCAGGTCCGGGTGAAGCGTCCGCTGTTGTGCGCGCTGTCGAGGACTATCCGCCTCCAGCGCCGCCACGCCCGGGCGAGGCGCTCATTCGCACGCTGGCTTCAGCGCTCAACCATATGGATATCTGGGTGGCGATGAATGCGGTGGGCGTCGATCTGACGTATCCGCGCGTCAGCGGCTGCGACGGATGCGGCGTGGTCGAGCAGGTCGGCGGGGGCGTCGATAAAGCGTGGATCGGCAGGCGCGTGGTGTTCAACGCTGCGCTGCGCCAGCCCCTTCGCGCCAGACCTGACGAACCGACGAACGCTGCGCTCGCGCCAAAGTACGAGCTTCTTGGTGAGCATTGCGACGGCGCTCACCGCGAGCGCTTCGTCGCGCCCGTCGCCAATCTGCAGGATGTTGGTGACGCCGACCCGGTGGAGGCGGCCGCGTTCGGGCTTGTGTCGCTCACCGCGTACAGCATGATTCGCAAAGCCCAGCTGCGCCCCGGGCAGCGCGTGCTCGTCACCGGCGTTGGAGGCGGCGTTGCGACGGCGCTCGTGGCGCTGGCGAAGTGGCTGGCCTGCCCGGTCGCGGTCACAAGCAGACACCAGTGGAAGCTTGATCGAGCGCGCGACCTCGGCGTCGACTGCTGCACGCTCGACGATGGGCAGGACTGGTCGAAAGACATTCGCGCGTGGACGAACAAGCGAGGCGTCGAAGTTGTCTTTGATTCGATTGGCGCCGCGGTGCACAAACAGTGCGTCGCGTCGCTTGCGCGAGGTGGATCGTTCGTGACATGTGGGGCCACATCTGGGCCGGTCGCGCAGACGCATCTGGCTCGCCTCTTCTGGGGACAACTCAAACTGCTCGGCTCGACCATGGGATCGAACGATGAGTTTGCAGAGGTTTGCACGCTGTTTCGCGCAGGCAAGATCAAAGCTGTCGTCGACTCGACCCACTCATGTCGCGAGGCGCAACAGGCGTACGCGCGACTTGAAAGCGCAGAGCAATTTGGCAAAGTCGTCATGCGCTGGGACGAACAGACGCTATGAATCTCTGCGCGCGACAGCGACTGGCGTCCATCGACATCGCGGCGCCTGTGCGGCTTGTCTACGCGATTGCAACCGATATCGAGCAGGTTGCGCGCTATGAGCCCGGAATCGAGCAACTCAACATTGTGGAGCAGGCCATCGATGGTGACCGAATTGTCAATGTGCGCTTTCGCATTCTGGGCCTTCGAGTGACGCACCGGTATCGCCATGTCTTGCGCCCATCGCGCAAATACGCTGGCGTGCGCACTCGCGGCTTGCTCCGGGGATGGTTTACGATGCGCTTCAAGACAGTTGGCCAGAGCACTCGGATCATCCATGCGGAGGGCTTTCGATCTGCGCTTCCCGGATTGGCGTCTTTGGCTGCGCTCGTCTACTTTTCATTTTTGAGCCGAGGGGAAATTCGCGCCAAGCTGCGTTGCCTGCGCGACCTCGTGCTGAGCCAGCAGGCTGCCCAGGACAATTCCAACAGGTGACAACGAATGGCGATTCTCAGCGGCAAAACGGGCCTTATCTTTGGTGTAGCGAATGACAAGTCGTATGCATGGCACATTGCGCGATCGCTCGCTGACCACGGCGCGCGGTGCGCGTTTGCGTGTCTGCCTGGTGACAAGAACGAACGCAGGACGCGCAAGGCGCTTGAGTCGATGGGGCAGATCGACCCTTGGCTTGCGTCCTGCGACGCAGGCAGCGATGCAGATCTCGATGCGGTTTTCGAACGGTACGCGACCGACCACGATCGCATGGATTTTCTTATCCATTCCATCGCCTTCGCTGATCGCCAGTGGCTTGCGCAGGGCGCATTCACGCAGACGCCAAGAGCCGCGTACCTGAGCGCTCTCGACATCAGCGCCTACACGCTGGCAGCGATGGCGCAGCGGGCGCGTGAACCCATGAGCGCCTCGGGCGGCGGGTCGATTCTCGCAATGTCCTATTATGGATCAGAGAAAGTCGTGCCTGGCTACAACGTCATGGGCGTTGCAAAGGCGGCCCTTGAGTGCACAGCGCGATACCTCGCTAGCGATCTGGGCGAACGCAACATTCGTGTCAACACGATCAGCGGCGGACCGCTGCGCACGCTCGCGTCGTCAGCGGTGGGGGGCATTATGGACATGCTCGACGGCGTGCCCGCTAAGGCGCCGTTGCGTCGAAACGTCACGGGGGAGGACGTTGGCGGGACCGCTGTGTTTCTCGTCAGTGATCTCGCCAGCGGCGTGACGGGCGAAAACATTTACGTCGATTGCGGCGTGCACACCGTGGGTGTGTGAAGGCTGTAGGTGGCGAGCGCCTGTTCGCTGCTGCGACCTCCTGGTGGAACCACGCTCCGAGGTGTCCATTGACCGATTGTTCCTGTTCTTGGTGGGGCAGCTTTCCAAGCTGTCCATACGTAGAACTTCCTGGAACAGCGAATCGTTCACGCAGACGAGACGTCCGCGCCACCACCAATTGACGCTCATCCCAACAGGCGCTCATCCCAGCCAGTCGATTCCTCAAGGCGGCCTGAGTCCTGATGAGTCGGCTCGCTGCACTGACCAACACAACCATTCAGGCCAAAGCTCAATTGTTCGCTATCCTCCGTGGTCGGTCGTCATCGCTCAAGTCGCCCTGACGCAAGGAGTGTTCTCATGCGTTTTTCGTTGCATTCACTGTGGTCTTCGTTTGTGTTGCAGTTCATTGTGTGCGGATTTGGCTTGGTCAGCTGCGCTGCGGGCCAGCCCAAGCAGCCTGGCTCGCCGCCGATTCCCAAGTCCATCGCTGGCGCGGTCGGGGCGCCCACCGACATATTTCCCGGGGCGCACTACAACGCGCAGATACCCACGGTCGAATCGGTCGTCGGGTTCAAGGTGGGCGATCAGGCTGCGACGCATGACGAGATTCTCGCATGTTTTCGCGCGTGGGAAAAAGCGAGCGACCGCGTCCGCCTCGTGCAGTACGCAACGACATACGAAGGACGCGAGTCCTTCATCGCCATCATCACCTCGCCTGGCAACATGGCGCGCCTCGATGAAATACGCGCTGGCCTTGACAAACTTGCAGACCCGCGCACAACCAACGATCGTGAAGCGAAAAAGATCATTCAATCGTCGCCTGCGACAGCGTGGCTTGCGCACTCCATTCATGGCGACGAACTCTCTGGCGCCGACGGCGCTTTGGCGCTGGGGTATCACCTTGCAGCGTCGACGGACGATGAAGTTACGAACATGCTCGACGACCTCGTCGTGCTGATCGATCCCCATCAAAACCCCGACGGGCGCGACCGCTACCTCCAGATGGTTCGCGAGCATCGCGGCGCAATCCCAAACACCGATTGGCAGTCGATCCTGCATGGAGGCTACTGGCCCGTGGGTCGCACGAACCACTACTACTTCGACCTTAATCGCGATTGGATTTTCGGCGTCAATCCGGAGACGCGCGGGCGCATCCGCGAAGCGTCCAAATGGAAACCCATGCTTTTTACTGACGCCCACGAAATGGGCGCGCTGGACACCTATCTCTTTGCGCCAGCGCGGGCGCCTGTCAATCCAAACTTCGCAACGACTACGCCCAGGTGGGCAAACGTCTTTGCGAAAGATCAAGCAGCTGCGTTCGACCAGCGAAACTGGCTGTATTACACAGGTGAATGGAACGAAAACTGGTATCCCGGCTACACCGACTCGTGGGGCGGCTTTCGCGGCGCAGTGCCCATTCTTTATGAACAAGCGGGCGTTGATCTCTTTGGCGTCAAGCAGCGGAATGGCGCCACGTTGACCTATCGCGAATCCGCAGCCCACCATGCTGTCAGTGGATGGACCAACCTGCGCACGCTCGTACGCAACAAACAATCGCTGCTTCGCGATTTCTATGAAGCGCGCAAAGCTGTTGTGGCTGCGGATTCACCGTATGCGAAGCGCGTCTTTGCGATTACGCCGACGCGAAACGCTGCTCGCCTCGCGTCGCTCGTCGACCTGCTGCATCTGGAAGGGTTCGAGGCGTTCACACTCGAAAGCGAGATAGCAATAGACGCAGGCGTCGATCGTTTTGGGCATGACGCAAGCGGCGTGACGCTGCCTGCGGGGACAATTCTCATTCCAAATCGCCAGCCCGAGGGGCGACTGCTCGCTGCGATGTTCGAGTTTGACCCGAAAATGGGTGAGGAGTTCCTCAAGACAGAAAGGCGGGAGATTCTGCGCAGCGGTGGGAGCAGACTGTACGACATAACCGCGTGGAGCATCCCGTTGCTCTACGACCTTGACGCCTACCAGATTGCCATGGAGCACCTGCCTGCGTCAGCAAGGCCGATCGCTGTTGAAGAGCGTGCGCCACACGGACTTGTAAACGAGCAGGGCGCCATCGCGTTTGTGATCGACGGCGCCTCGGACAGCGCGCCCATCGCAGCGGCCCGGCTGATGGAGGAAAATGTGCACGCGCGGGTGGCGCAGTCAGCGTTTCGTCTTGACGGCGGGGATTATGCGCGTGGATCGGTCGTTGTCACGAACGCCGACAACCGCAGCGAAACAGCGAGCAACTGGCGTCGCGATCTTGCGCGCATCTGCGACGAGCTCGATCTCCAAGCTGTTGGCGTCAAGACCGGCCTCGAAATCGATCCCGAACTACCGGATCTTGGAGGCGGCAACTTCACGCTGCTCACGCGCCCGCGCGTCGCAATCGTGACGAGAGGGAAGACAAACGCCAACAGCATGGGGGCGATCTGGCATTTGCTCGATCAAACGATGGGAATTCCAGCAGCCCTGATCGATGCTGACAAACTCACGAACACAGACTTGCGGGCGTACAACGTCATTATTGTGCCTGATGGATTCGGCGCAATCACCAAGCCTGCGATGGCGCTCCTGCGCACGTGGACGCAAAGAGGTGGCACGCTTGTCGCGGTGGGCGGTTCCGCGGCGCAGCTGGCCACTGCGGAGAGCGACTTCGTGTCGGCGCGCACGCTTGCTGGTTCGCTTGAAGACCTCGATGACTACGAGCGGGCTGCACTGCGCGAGCTGGCGTCGCACGCGGGCGCAGTTGACGTTGACGCTTTGTGGTCGCATGGCGCCGCGGAAACAACGACAACGCCATGGGATGATCTGCCGGAAAGGCCCTCGCTTGAAGAGCGGAAGACGCGCGACGCTTGGCGGCGGGACTTCATGCCCCAAGGCGCGGTGCTCGCCGCTCGCGCCGACGTCACGCACTGGCTGACATTTGGAGTGACGGACGAGCAGCTGCGCCTGCCTGCGCCCGGCGAAAGCGCGATCTACCGTGACGATTCACCCGCGCCGATGACTGCGCTCTATGTAGGTCGCATTGCGCTCATGGCAAAGGACAACGTCACAGCCCCACTTAGGCTGGGTGTTGTCGAGCACCCAAACACAGACGCCCGTGGCGCCAAGAGCAGTGAAGACAACGGCGAGGAGGCAGAAAAGCGCATCCGCGTTGGCTGGAGCGCCCTGCCTGATGGATCGCGTTTGCTCCTTCGAGCAAGCGGTCTGCTCTGGCCCGAGGCGGGCCAGCGCCTCGCAAACACCGCCCTCATCACACAAGAACGCAAAAGCGCCGGGCAGGTGATTCTCTTTGCCTCCGATCCGGTGTTCCGGGGCGCCACGCTGGGAACCGCCCGCATGTTGATGAACGCAATCGCGTTTGGCCCTGGCCTTGGCGCAAGCGCTCCGATTGAGCCTTGAACGGTCAGTCAGGATTGATCGTATGAGTGCACGCTGGTGCGCCAGGCGCTAGGCTTGCGCGCTGGTGGTTTGTGGACGCCAACCTGCTTGACAGTGGCATGGAGACAACTGTGTGCGACGAAGCGAGATGGCCATCCAATGCAGCAGCGACGAGCACGCGCTCCAAAGTGTCGACAGAGGCTGTGCGCGTGGATGCTTCAGACAGGCCGCACTTGCAGTTAATTGATCGGGCTCGATCAGCGCGGGACGCCGCTCTTGCTGCGCTCTTTTCGCTGCAGAAGCCTGACGGGCATTGGTGCGCTGAACTCGAGGGCGACTCAATTCTCAACAGAGAATACCTGCTGATGAAAGCCATCCTCGGACAAGCAGGATTGCCCGAACAGGATGGATCGAGTCAGCAAACGCGCGACATCGGGAACCGTTCGCTGATTGACATCGTCGCAAATCTCTCGCCCGTTGGCGGTGTGAGTGAGACGTTGTTCTGTGATGATGAAGGGCGCGGTGATACGGAAAAGAAGTTGCACAAAAGGCTATGTGTCTACTTGCGGCGCCTGCAGCGCAGCGATGGCTCGTGGGGCCAGTATCCGGGCGCGCCCGTGGATGTTTCAGCGACGGTCAAAGCGTACTTCGCGCTCAAGCTCAACGGCGACGATCCGGCCGCCCCCCACATGGCTCGCGCCCGCGACGTTGTTCTCTCTCTGGGCGGCGCTGAGCGCTGCAACACCTATTCCATATTTTTCCTGGCGTGCCTGGGTCAGGTTGGCTGGGACGCTTGTCCTGCGGTTCCGCCCGAAATCGTGCTGCTGCCTCGCGTGTCGCCTTTTCATATGGACAAAGTGTCCGCGTGGACGCGCACGATGATTCTGCCTCTTGCGCTGTGCACAGCGCTTCGACCGGTGCGTCGCCTGCCTGCGCCTTTGGGGATTGATGAGCTATTTGTCGACCACGCGGCGCGCGACAGGCTTGAGCGCGACCGCGATCCGGGCCTCTTGTCGCTTCAGAATTTCTTCCTGCGCGCTGACGCTGCGATCAAGACGCTGCACAAGGCAGGGGGAGCAGTCCGCGTTCGGGCCAAAGCGATCAGAGAATCGGAGCGCTGGATTCTGGAACGGGCGACGGCTGAATCTACCGACGGACTTGGGGCTATTTTCCCGCCCATGGTGTATGTCCAGATCGCGCTCAAGGCGCTTGGTCACGCGCGCGACAGCGAGGCAAGGCAGATCGCGGAGCGCGAACTGAACCGATTCATCATTGACGAGCCATCGCCCGCGGGCTCTGGACGAACGTCAGCGCTACTGCCGCTGGCGTCGCCAAACGAACATCACCCCTCTTTCCCAGATGGAGATGGGGGAATAACGCACGCGCGCATTCAGCCTTGTTTTTCGCCTGTGTGGGACACGGGCATCGCGCTTTATGCTGCGACGGAAGCGGGGCGCACCGCGACGGACGATGCGCGCGTGGCCCGCTGTTGCGACTGGCTCGAGGACAAGCAGGTGCGCATCGTGGGCGACTGGGTGCGCAATCTGCGCGACGAGGACCGCGAAGCGATCGAAGCCAGCGGCGCCGATATTACGACGCGCGACTGGACGGCGTGGGCGTTCGAGTATCGGAACGACTGGTATCCCGATGTGGACGACACCGCCATGGTCGCCAAGGCGCTGTGGCGCGCAGGCGAGCGAGCGCTTCCGCGCAAAGCGGTCCGGTGGATCCTCGCGATGCAGAATGACGACGGCGGCTGGGCGGCCTTCGATCGCACAAAGGACCGCGCATGGATGGAAAAGGTGCCGTTCGCTGACCACAATGCGATGCAGGATCCGTCGTGCTCTGACATCACCGGACGGACCATCGAGGCGCTTGTCACCTGTGGCGTGCCTCGTGAGCATCCCGCAATCCACGCCGCTGTCGAGTATCTACTGGCGACGCAACGACCAGCAGGATGGTGGTGGGGGAGGTGGGGCGTCAACGCTATCTATGGCACGTGGCAAGCGGTGGGTGGCTTGGTATATGCTGGTCTTGCGCCAAACAACGCTGCGCTCGTCCGCGCGCTGGCGTGGCTTCGAAGCGTGCAAAACAAGGATGGCGGCTTTGGCGAAAGCGCCAACAGCTATCTGGATGAAAGCCTTGTTGGCCAAGGGCCCTCGACTGCGTCACAAACAGGCTGGGCGCTGGCGACGCTGCTCCACCTCACGTCGCCTGCCGATCCAGCGGTTGAGGCTGCTGCGAGATATCTCGTTGATACACAGCTGCAACACGCCGCAAAGGCAGATCCACCTATGTATCTACACGATGAGCCTGCGGGATCATGGCTCGAACCGTGGTTCACCGGGACAGGCTTTCCCAAGGTGTTTTACCTGCGCTATCACCTGTACAGGCTGTACTTCCCGCTCATGGCGCTGGCGCGGTATGTCAGGTTTGCTGGCGCCTGCGCAGAAAAAACGCCTGACCCCGGAGCGAGCCAGGCGGCGAAGGAGTTTCTCAATTGCACGTTACGCCAATCGACGCCGACGCACGCAAAGCCCCAGCAATCCCAGTGACGCCAGCCCCGCCGCGGTTGGCAGTGGAATCACATTCGCAGCCATTCCAACAGTGACGTTGTCAAGCACGTTGGAGTCCCCAGAAATTGTGGAAGAAAACACAATCTGGTTAAATGTGAATCCAGCAAGAACACCGAAATAGGTCATATCACTGGAGCCGCCGGATGGCACAGTGAACTGCGCCATTATTGATCCGTTGAGATTGAACGTGAGCGTGTTGCCGATGTTTCCGACATCGTTGTAGTAGGCGCCAAAGGAGTTGGCGCTGGTGGTTAAATTAAACGTAAAATTACCACCACCACCGACAGCGCCGCCTGAATCAAACGCCTGACTACCGACAGCAGCGGCGGTGTCGCCAAAAGTGGTGTCGGTGATGACAGACCCTCCACCTGAGAGCGTGCCAAAGGCAACGGACAGTGGCAGGCTGCTTCCCGCAGCGAAAGATTCAAACCCCTCGGTCGTGCTGCTTGCGAGCGCGCCCAAGAACGCTGTCTCCGCTGCGCTCGAATTGGTGTACGGTCCGTCCGCGCCAAATGCGGTGGCGGTCACGTCCGTGCCAACAAATGTCGTCGCAGCGACAGCCAGTTGCGTCGCCAACGCGCCAGCGGCAGTTGCGGCGCAGATCCTCAGAAGCATGATGAACCCCCTTTGCCCCGGTCGTTGTGCGTCCCGAGCGCGCGAATCAACCGGCCATCCACGCCCCCACGTATTTGGACCATGCCACAAAGAGAGACGCCTGTCAACCGATTAAGGACAAAAATATCTCAAAATGCGCAATTGTGTCTCGGTCGCAATGAAATCACACTCGTCTGGCGCTTGGGCGCGAGTCCGGGCGACGGATCTACTGGGGGGTCATCGCGCTGCTCAATTCGCTGGTACGCTGGTCCGATAGGCTACGAGCGATGAGCAATCGCTCCGTCAGCTGGGAGTTCTCACCATGTTCATTGGCAAATGCTGTGTGAATCTGATCGTTGCAACAGGTTCGCTTGGTCTGCTATCCGCAGCCGGTCTCGCACAGCCGGAAGAAGCATCGACCCCGAAACCATCCTTTGTCGTCCGAGCGGGCGACGCCATCTTCACCGTTGAACGCACGCTGAGCATGCCAGCGAATCCGCATGGCATTGCGTTCTCGGCAGATGGCCAGTTGGCTTATGTCTCCTGTGAAGGCGACAACGTCATCGCGGTCGTCGATACGGAAAGCCTCAAGCTGCTGCGAACACTTCCAGCAGGCAGCGAGCCGCTTGACGTGTTTCTTACACCTGATGGCGGCACGCTCATCACGACGCAGTTTCGCTCTGACGCGCTGGTGCGTGTGCCCCTTGACGGCTCAGGCCCCAAGACGCGCATCGATGTGTCGTTGTCGCCCTCACTCTTTTCGCGTAAAATCCTTGGTAAACGATATGTGACCTGTGAATTTGGCGATCGGGTCTTCGAGCTCGACAGATCAGGCAAGCCGCTGCGCTCTTGGTCAACTGCCAAGCAGCCTTATCCCGCAGACGCGACCAGCGACGGCATCCTGCTCTTCGTGCCTGCTCGGGCGGATAACGCTGTCGCTGTCATTGACACGCTCAACAATCGCACCGCCGCCACCGTGTCTGTTGGGGAGAATCCCGAAGGCGGCGCCGTTACTTTGGACGACGTCAATTACATCGTCGCGTGTGGCGGATCCAACGATCTTCGCTACATTAATACAGCGTCATTTACCGTTGTTGACACAATAAAGGAAGGCGTTGGCCCACGTCCTTTTGGCGTCACGATGACGCTCGACGGACGCTTTGCCCTTATCAACAACGCAGGCGGCGCCAGTGTGTCGGTGCTTGATGTCGCAGCGCACAAAATCGTCGGGGCGCTCAAGGTGGGGGAAAAGCCCATCGTGGTTCGCGCCCATCCCGATGGCGATCGCCTGTTTGTCTCGTCGGAAAACGCCAACACGCTCACCGTGATTCGCGTCCGCACACCAGCGCCCAAGTACGCCAGCGCAGGGGCCACAGAGGTCGCTGTCATGGGCATGATTCATGGCGGGCACCGCACAAGCGAACGGTATTCTCTGGAAACCGTCAAGAACTTCATTCGCGTGTATAAGCCTGATTATGTGCTCACCGAAATGCCCCCCAATCGCTTCGACGCAGCGATGGAGCAGTGGAAGACCACAGGTGAGATCACCGAGCAGCGCATCAAGGTGTTTCCCGAATACGTCGACGCGCTCTTTCCGCTGCTCAAGGAGATGGATTTCTCGATCATCCCCACAGCAGGTTGGACCGCGGAGATGAACGACTACCGAAACGCCATGCTTGACAAGATATCCAAAGACCCCAAGAGGCAGAGCCAAATGGCGGAACATCGCAAAGCCATGGAGCGCATGCAGGCAGCGATTAAGGCGCTCGGCCCGGCGGACGATCCGATGACCATCCACACGGACGCCTACGACAAAGCGATTGACGAAGGCTATGGCGGTCCATACACCAGATATTTCAATGACGATCTCGTAGACGGTGGGTGGAACAACATCAACGCGAAGCACTATGCCCACATTGCACATTTTCTCGATTCGATAAAGGGTCAAGGCAAGCGCGTACTCGTCACCTACGGCGCAGCACACAAGGAGTGGTTCCTTAAGCGTCTGCGCAAACGTGAAGACGTGAAGCTGCTCGACCCTCGACCATTCTTCAGGCAGGCGTCTTCGCGCTAGCGGCGCCGTTTCATTAGTGCTACTGTTGAAAATATGATATGTTTTTGCGCTGTCCTAAGATCGAATTACACCATTTTTTCTCCTCGTTCGCTCCGGGAGAAGGTCGAAAAGAGAGATTCTTCGGATCGCGTCAGAACACGATGTGCGCCGGCGCCTTTTTCAATGCCCGGATTGGCCCAGATCGCGCTCTCGATATATATTGCACCTGAAGCATTGACGCCAAGTGCTCTATCTATTGGTGTCACTTATTCTCAAGGCGGCGACGGCCCGGGAAATGCGACATTTTTCGCCCAATCACTGCTCAGTACGCGGATAATGCGCGTCGCATACCACTGCTCACCGGTCGGCAGGTCACGCTGTGCGGTATTCAGCAGGCCGATCATGCGAACGCGAATACGCTCAAGGTCTTGCGCCCGGCTGGCGTCGTTGACGACGATGGACCGCAGTGCGACGAAATAGGTGTACATTTCAGGCCTGCTGCGGATGGGCAGATCCTCCGTGAGAATCCTTTCGAGTCCAAAGAGTTCATCAGCGAGCGTCGCTGCGCCTTTTGCGTCGATCACGCCTATCGCCAGGAACACGCGAGGCGCCCAGCCCTTGCGCACTGCTTCTGGAAGGGCTGGATCCGTGAGCACTTTGCGCAGGAGATCAATGATGTTCTCATCGGGCGCTATTTTGCCCGTCTCTGCGCGCAAATACAGGTGAAGCACACGCGCTGCTGCTCCTTCGGCGTCTTGGCGATCAAGAAACGCCGACAGGCGATCAATTGCGGGCGCGGTCAAATCCATGAGCGCAAAAATCTCGCTTGCGCTGAGGATGGCGATCTGTGACGGCGCCATGTCAGCGATGTCGAGTCCAGCGATTGCTTTGCGGGCGGAGTCCACGCGCTCTTCCTGCAAAATGACCCCTCGGCGAGCAAGCGTCGCCTGTTCATTGTCGAAGGCGGCGATCGCTTCCCTAACCTGTTCGTCGGTGACTGGTGCTCCAGCGTCTGCGAGCGTGGTAGACAGCGGCGCAACAAGAGCCGTTGTGGACGTAGTCAAGCTTGCGACGAGGACCAGTAGTGAAAGGCGTTCGCATTGGCGTCGTGGAGGCATATGGGCTCTGGCTCCTTGGTCTTGGCGCACGTCTAGTTCGCCGCCACAGCGCCAGTCGCTCATTGTGCGGGCGCCATGTGACAATACGCATGGACGTGCCCATCGGCTGCACACGGCGTGGTACGCTGTGTTGTTATGACCACATGCAACCAGCCTTCAACATCGGGTCGCGTGCACGATGCGCTGGCGCGTCTTGGGATCGCCAGCGACGCCCGCATTGTCGGGACCGGCGCCGATCGCGCCCGTGATGTCGTCTCACCTGTAGACAACCACGTCGTCGCCACTGTGCGGCTTGACGACAGCGAAGCGCTCGCTGACGCCATCAAGCGGGCCCGCGCTGCATTTTTCTCCTGGCGCACGGTCCCGGCGCCGGCGCGGGGACAACTCGTGCGCGACATCGCTGGGGCGCTGCGCGACAAACGCGACGCGCTGGGCGAGCTCGTCAGCCTTGAAGTAGGAAAGATTTATACAGAAGGTGTTGGTGAAGTGCAGGAAGCGATCGACATTGCCGACTTCGCTGTGGGCCTTTCGCGCCAGATCGGCGGGCTCACACTCCCGTCCGAGCGTCCAAACCACAGCCTGCAGGAGCGATGGCAGCCGCTTGGCCCCATCGGCGTGATCACCGCGTTCAATTTTCCCGTCGCCGTGTGGGCGTGGAACGCCATGCTTGCTGTCGTGTGTGGCGATGCAATCGTATGGAAGCCGTCGCTCCTGGCGCCGTTGACAGCGCTTGCGACGCACAGCATCGTGTCCGATGTCGCTCGCGCCCACGGCGCTGAGGATATATTTCAGCTTATTATTGGAAATGATGTAGAAGTAGGCGAGCCGATGGTCGCCGATCGCAGGCTGCCGCTCATCAGCGCGACAGGCTCGTGCTCGATGGGCCGCGCTGTGGGTGAGGTCGTCGCGAAACGGCTGGGCCGCTGCCTGCTCGAACTTGGCGGCAACAACGCAGCGACGGTGCTCGCGGACGCTGATCTCGATCTCGCGTCTCGCGCGATTCTCTTTGGCGCCGTCGGCACTGCGGGGCAGCGTTGCACATCCACGCGGAGGTTGTTCGTGCATCGCGACGTGGCCAGCGATCTTGAAGAACGCCTGGTCGGCGCGTATCGCTCGCTTCGCATTGGCGATCCTCTTGCAAAGGGTGTGCTGGTTGGGCCGCTGATCGTGCCCGAAGCGGTCGAACGCATGCAGCAAGCCATCGCGACGGCGCAGGAGCAGGGGGGCGAGCTGCTCACGGGTGGCGACAAACTCGATCTGCCTGGCAACTACATCAAGCCCGCCATCATTCGCGCGCCAGCGTCAGGCGAACTCCCCATTTCGCATGAAGAAACATTTGCGCCAATTCTTTACGTCTTTGAAATAGGTTCGCTTGAGGAGGCGATTGCGCGCAACAACGAAGTCAGTCAGGGACTGTCGTCAGCCATCTTCACGCGCGATGTGCGCGCTGCGGAGACGTTCCTCTCCGCTGTGGGCAGCGATTGTGGCGTCGCAAACGTGAACACCGGCACCAGCGGCGCTGAGATTGGCGGCGCATTTGGCGGCGAAAAGGACACGGGCGGCGGACGTGAGTCAGGCAGCGACGCATGGAAACACTACATGCGCCGCCAGACATGCACGATTAACTATGGCGATACGCTCCCCTTGGCGCAAGGCGTCGAGTTCGACTGATCAAGCGCTACAAAGCAATAAATCCATACTTTTAGAGGATCTTCGCGCGCGCAAGCCTACGCAACGACACCCAAGAAAAAACGCCCACAGTACATGCAGGCGTTTGGGAAGTGGGCGATACTGGACTCGAACAACAGCACGAATCCTCGGGAAAAACAGCACTTGCGCATAGCGGGCGCAGCAGAATGCGCAGCACTTTCCACCGACGACGATCATGCGCCTGCGGGCCGCGAAGATGCGGACGACAAGTGCGCGGATCGCCGACGTGCCACCAGACGCACGAGAACGCCCGCTGCTGCGTCCGCGCCCGCACCCACCCCGAAGAGGGCGTCGATGACGCTGCTTGCGATCACGCGCAACGTGAGACGGTCGATTCCGCCGAGCCTGTTGCTGTGAACGCAACCGGGGTGGCATTCGCCAGCGCGGTCGCTGCGATTGCTGCATTGCCGTTGGACGATGACGAAAAGGCTGAAGCACTGCGCCACCTGCTCGCCGAGCACGACGCCGCTGGGACGTGAGGCGCCGACCTGACACACAACGCACGCACTCGCCTTGTGCCTGCCTGCGCCATCACCCGCACTGCCTGCTGCAATGCCTGCGGATGCCGTGACGCGCAGCACGACGCCACCGGACGCCAGCGGATGCACGACGCCTGCGAGCGACGGGGAGGGGGGAGAGCACAAGATTGGCGCGTGTCTACTGGACCGCTTGGTAAGGTGAGAAAAATCGCGCCCGAGATATGAAGCGTTTTCCCACATCGTCGCTCGTGCTGATCTTCGCGCCGCGCCTTGCACGAAATGCTGAGGATGGTTATGTTCGTTCGTGGGTCGCTGGTTGATCGCCAGTACAAAGGCTCCGAGCGGGGCGGGTTCGCCTTACCTCCCTCCCCGTTCGGCGCCGCCCGCATGGAGGTAAGGCGCAATGTCGAAAACTCGATTGCCCGGAAAAAAAAACGCACCTGCGCTCGATGACCTCGGCGCGGTCGCGCTGATCGACCTGCTTGTGCGTCGCGTGGGCGAATACTTGACAGGGACAAATTCGCTTCACCTCGCAGGGCAAACCGCTTTCCCTGCGGCGCCTGGATCGCAGACAGCAATCGAGCAGGCGCGACGCTTCGTAGATATCGACGGTCGTCGAATGAGCGCCCGCGCTGCTGCGCTTCGCATCGGCGCCACCCTTGCGCCTGCACTGCTGCGTGAAGGGCGACACCTCGATCCTGCGATACACCCGATCGCGCACAACACTGCATCGCTTCATGAGCTGCTGCACGCGATCGACGCCCGTGGTCCGCAGGCCGTGGCCGAACGCTGGCCAGACGTGCGAGCGCGCCTGCAAGCCGTGGTTGACGCGCTGGCCGCTGGCGATTCGCCTGCTGCAAATGAGGATAAGCCCGGGGATTGTGACGCGCCTGCATTGACACAGGCGGAACAATGGACCCTCGAAGTGATGGCGAGCAGGGACCCTGCAGCTCTTGCGACTATTCCAACAATCGTTGCAGCTTTGCCTGGCCCGAAATCGCTTGCCTCTGCAACCGTGAAGACTGCGCTGCGCAAACTGATCGAGCATGGGCTCGCCGAGCGCCCGAATGGCGTGCGAAAGGGCGCTCGATTGACTTCGCAAGGCTTCGCCCTTGCTTCCAAGATTACCCCTTGATCACCCCTTGATTACCCCCTATTGATCCCCAAACTATCACGCTGCACGTGATGATTGCGGGCATGAAACACTTACCGCAACAGGATGAACCTATCCCCGTCGCCGTGGCCGCCCGCATCTTGCGCGTGCCTTCGCGATGGCTGCGAACGGAAATCGAGACGGGCCGACTGCCCGGCTTGCAAGCCGATCGCGCCATCCTCGTACATGTCGAAACTGTCCGCAAACTCCTTGCGGAACGCGCACGCACTGCTGTGTCGCCAGAGGAACAAGGGGGTGCACGATGACCTCGATGCCCACTGCCGCGATGCCTGCTGCTGAACTCTTGAGCGTGCGCGAAGTCGCTGCACTGCTGAGCTGCTCACCTCGACACGTCGCACGTCTGAGCGATTCGAGACGGATGCCTGCACCGATCAAGCTCGGCGCCTTGAGCCGCTGGCGCACCCGTGAAATAACAAACTGGCTTGATGAGGGCGCGCCAGCTGTCCGCGCCATGCGAGGGGGTGCAGGATGACCACACTTACCCCCTTGCAGCACCGAACACTTGACGCACTTGCAGGCCGAGAGGCTGGCGAAGCGCGCAAGCGTGGCGCGCTGATGACGCTCGAAGCCCGACGCGAAGCGATCGTTGTCGCTGGGCGCCGAGCGCTGTTGCAAACGCTGCTCGTCTCTGATAGCGCGACCGCCGACGACATCCGCGACGCGATCACCTTGCCCGCTGATATAAATCCCAAGCTCTTCGGATCGATACCTGGCGCCCTTGCGCGGGCTCGAATCATCATAAAAGCAGGCTATTCGACGACAACCCGCGCCGTGGCGCACGCTCGACCGTTGACCATCTGGCGCCTGCGCGACAGGCGAGCAGCGTTGCTCTGGCTCGACGCGCATCCCGCGCCACCGCCCGCGCCCGCGCCAGCATCGCCGCAGGTTGAAAAACCATCCATGTTATGGGAGGTTATCTGATGACCGACATACCGACACTCTGCATAAAAAACTGGGAGCGATTCGAGAATGCGGAAGCGCGCAGGCTCAAGAGACTGAACTGGGTTGCGCTGCCTCTGAGGCTCGATGGTTTGCATTATCGTCGTCTTGTCAACACTGAAGATGGCATTGAAGCGTACGCCGTTTTCACAGCGTTGCTCGCTGTGGCCGCCCGAGCCGACAAACGAGGCGCCCTGTCTGATGATCGTGGAAAAGCATACACAACTGCAGACCTGGCACTGTTGACCTCAATCCCTGAAACGACGATCGAGCGAGCGATTGCGATCTTGTCCAGCAACGCCATTACTTGGCTTGAGCCGCTTGAGACGCCCAGCGAACCGCTGGGAACGCCCAGCGAATCCCCGGAGACGCCCAGCGAATCCTCTGCATACAGAACAGACAAGACAGAGAGTACAGGGAAAAACAAGACAGAACACTCTCGCTCGACTTCGTCTCGCTGGGATGGCGACGAAGTGAGAGCGATCTACGCCGTCTATCCGCGTCGAGTCGCCAAGCCCGCCGCATTGAAGGCGATCGCCAAAGCCTTGGACTGCATCGCCGACGGAAAAAACGAACCGCCGGACCTGGCGCCTGGGCAGCAATGGCCGCCTGGCAGCGCTCACGCCTGGCTGCTCGAACGCACCGAGCGATTCGCAAAGTCGCCCGCAGGACGGGCTGGACGATTCACACCTCACCCAAGCACCTGGTTTTCACAAGGACGATATTCCGATGATCCCGACGAATGGAATCGCCGATCGACAGACGACAAGCGAACCGACACGGCTGCGCGACGCGCTGCCGAGTGTCCCGAACCCGAACTCGACGCCGCCGACCTCGCCTTCAAATGAGCCGGCGTCTGAGCTCACACCTGAGCCGACCACCGAGACGCAGACCCGCGACGCGACAAACGACCTGCTCGATCGCGTGCGCGCCTGCGGCTTTGGCGCTCGACACGTCAACGCCATGCGAACTCTCGCCACCGCTGGACCGTGGGGCGAAGCGCTTGAACGCCTGACCGAACGCCTGGGCGAGGGATTCGTCTGCGTCGCCTGCGGACCACGGGGACGCGGGAAAACGCAAATCGGCGCCGCGCTCGCTGTGCGCGTCCTGCGATCGCACGTCCCCGATCGCCTCGACTACATCACGCCGTCCGCCGCGAAATACGTCTCCATGCCCGAACTTCGCCTACAACTTCAATCATCCTATAACAACGAAGGGCAAAGCGCAATGACCATTGCAAACGAACTGATCCGCCCGCGCCTACTGGTCCTCGACGAAGCGCAGCGACGCAGCGATCGCTCCGCCTTCGAGAGCAACTTGCTGGCGCACGTCGTCGATGCGCGATACGCCAGCGCGAAAAAAGACACCCTTGTATTGACAAATGAAACATCCACAGCATTGCGGGATAAAGACGCTGGGATCGACGCCAGCGTGCTGAGCCGTGCGCTCGAATGCGGAGGCGTGATCGACTGCACAGGTTGGCCGAACTGGCGAGCCGATCGCCGTCAAGCCGAGAGAGGCACAAGAAACGGCGCCTTGACAGCAGCGCGCCAGCGTGCGCAGACTCTCGACGCAGGCGCCGAGACAACGACGAAAGGGTAGGGCAATATGGCATCACTTGTGAACTGTGCAAATGGACTTCGACGCATCGACTTCGTGGCGCCCGATGGAAAACGCCGCTGCGTCCGCCTGGGACGTTGCAACAAGCGCGCTGCGCAAACGGCGCTGGCGTTCATCGAACGCGTTGTCTCTGACAACGACCTGGGCAGACCGCACGACGCCGAGACAACCGCCTGGATTATTTCGCTGGCTCCGACATTGCTGGCGCGCCTGCAGCGCGTGGGACTGGTCGGCGCCGATGTTGGCGCAATGAACCTCACCCTTGGCGAACTTATTGGCCGATTCGTTGGCGCCGCAAACGTGAAACCGAGCACGCTCGCCGCATATAAACAAGCAACATCCTCGTTGCTGGCGCACTTCGGCGCGGGATTGCCGATCCGCGACATCACGCCGATGAGCGCCGCGGAATGGCGCAAGAGCCTGGCGGATTCCGGACTGGCGCCCGCGACGCAGGCCAAGCGCGTGTTCGTCGCCAAAGCGATCTTCAAACGCGCTATTCGCTGGGGGCTGCTGGCGCGATCGCCCTTTGACGGTTTGCGCGCCGGCTCGCAGACAAACCCCAAGCGATCGGTATACGTCCCCCGTGACATCACGCAGCGCGTCCTCGATGCCTGTCCTGATGACCAATGGCGAGCGATCATCGCGCTGGCGCGGTTCGTGGGGCTGCGGGTGCCGAGCGAGATTGTCGGTTTGACCTGGGGCGACGTGGATTGGGATCGTGGGCGATTGACGATCCGCAGCCCCAAGACGGAGCGACACGCCGATCACGCTGTGCGAATAGCGCCGCTGGCTCCCGAAGTCCGTGGCATCTTGCTGCGACTGTTTGAGCGTGCCCAACATGGCGAAGAGCTGATCGTTCCAAGACTCCAACACGCCAGCACGAATCTGAGAACGCACTTACATCGCATCATCGAACGAGCTGGCGTGACGCCCTGGCCCCGGCTGTTCCAAAATCTGCGGGCGTCCTGCGCCACCGACTGGGTGGAAAGATTCCCCGCGCACACCGTCGCCCACTGGCTTGGGCACTCGCCGATGATCGCAGCGCAGCACTACCTGCAAGTGCGCGACCAGCACTTCGACGACGCCGCTGGATTGACCGATGGGAATGCGCAGCAAAAAGCGCAGCACAATGCGCAGCAGACAGCGCCCGCCGGGGATGGACAGCGACGGACGCAAGACAAGGCAAATCGCCGTAAACCCTTGTTGTGCAGGGAGATAGACCATTCCTGGCAATCGGTGGAAACTCCTGACAAAATGCAGGAATGGGCGATACTGGACTCGAACCAGTGACCTCCTGTGTGTCATACAGGCGCGCTAGCCAACTGCGCCAATCGCCCGATTGTTCCGCGACGGCGCCCTGAGACGATCCGCTGCGGGTCCGATT
>Ga0114931_10000620_pt1 | contig 43501 bp, 32 predicted proteins | sample 2SBtaG_FD_89579 | JGI IMG/M metagenome (GOLD analysis project Ga0114931, IMG submission 89579) | Deep subsurface microbial communities from Kolumbo volcano to uncover new lineages of life (NeLLi) - 2SBTROV14_V59a metaG | ecosystem: Environmental > Aquatic > Marine > Volcanic | place: Kolumbo... | reverse complement strand
CTCCGGGATCTTCTGGAGCGCCTGCTTCAGGAAGCCCAGGGCCTCGTGGCAGTGGGGACAGGTGTGCAGGAAGAAGATCAGGACCACCGGCCGTCCGCGCAGGTCCGCCAGCTTGAAGCGCTTGCCCCCCTCCAGGCGGTCTGCCTCGAAGAGCGGCGCCATCGGGTGGTCTTCCAGGGAATCCGGTTCGGGAAGCCGCAGCCACTGGCGCAGCTGGCTCTCGATGATGCCGGCCGGGTCCCGACCCTGCTTCGGGATGTAGTCGCTGCCCCCGATGATCGATCCCTCCGCGTCGACTACCACCAGGGCCACGGGGCTCCGCAAACCGATGCGTCTGGACAGCCCACCTCCCTGGTCCGCCAGGGTGGGGATGTCCAGGGCGTGGGCTGCGAGGAAATGCTTGGCCGCTGCACTCGGAGCACCCTGGGCCACTCCCTGGATCTGGAAGTTCTGGTCGGCTCGCTCGCCCGCGATGCTGGCGACGGCACGGGCCGTCGTGACGGCCTCCGGGACCTCCGGATTGAAGAAGAAGATCAGCGTGCGTTGCCCGACCCAGCTCGACAGATTCACCGGCACACCGTCGAGGTCGAGGCCGTGGTACGCGGGGAGGGGCCGGCCGCGGCGGGCGCGCGGTGTGGCCGGGGTCGAAGTCTCTGCGGCGGAAGCTGCGGACGCGGCTGCGGGCGGCGTGGCGTCGCTGCTGGTCTCCCCGACGCTCCCCGGGCAACCCTGCCAGGCAAGGGCGAAAATCAGCAGGAGGACCAGTCGAAGGTGGAGAGCGCGCACGCGCGGAGGGTAGGACGTGCATGCCACGCTGCAAAGCGAAGGGGTGTGCTCACCCTCGTCGATTCTGTTTCATGAGTGCCGTTTTTCAACGAGCTCTGGGTACTGCGCTGGCGTGGAGTTTCAGCCCTGGTGGCGCAGGGCCCCGTCGAGGGCATCCAGCTTCTCGCGAAAGAAGGAGTTCTGGGGCTCGAAGGTGAGGGCCATCTTCATGTTGCGTGCGGCGGCCTGCATGTCGCCCTTGTCGATGTCGGCTCGGGCCAGATTGAAGAAGCGGCGGCCGTTCGGAGTCTTCCCCAGGTGGTCGTCGAGGGCCTGCTGGCTGGCCTTGGCCTCGGCCTCGACCAGCCGCATCCGCGAACCTCCGGCAGTGCCGAGCTGACCGTCATAGGCCCTGCGACGCCTTGCGTCTCGCAGTACCTGGTATGCCTCACTGACGCGTCGAGCAATGCGTTCGAGAGCGGTGCGGTCCGCTCCGCGCAGGTGTCGGTTGGCATCGGGATGGAAGCGCCGCGTGGCCTGGTAGTAGGCCCGCTTTACCACAGAGGCGGGTGCCTCGCGATCGATCTCGAGAAGCTGGTAGTAGTCGAGGTCGTCGAGGAGCGCCGCCATGGCGCGGATTTCTGCGGCTGCGATACCTGCCACGCTGCTACTTCTCTCCGTCGTCCAGCTCTGAGAGATCCGTTCCGGCGGCGCCGAAGAGGCTTTCGGCCCCGGTCTCCAGGGGGACGGAGTCGTCGGGATTGCCGTCCAGATCGTCCACTTCGATCCCTTCCAACTCCTGCAGGTCGGCGGGCTCCAGCTGGATCTCGTTCTCGATCTGGGGCATCGGCGCCTCGCCGGCGCCAGACCCCTCCTGGGGGACGGGTGCCTCCTCGGCGTCGGACAGCGTGGGGCGGTCATCGTCGGCGTCTGCCGCCGCGGGCTCTTGGCGGTCGACCTCCAACTCGCAGAGCTCTGGCACGGGCTCGCCCGCATCCAGCACCTCCAGGGCCATGGCGGGATCCTCGGGCCCGGCAGGGGGGACCCTGGCCGGGCTCGGGGCGGGTTTCGCCGCTGCGTCCGTCTCGACCCGGCCAGTGCGATTCTCGCCGAGGATGCCTGCCATCTCCTCTTCCGAGAGGCCTGAGGAGAGGGTGAGCTCGGTCGAGGCCTGGCTGCCCGTCTCCTGGTCGCAGGCCGTAACGCTCACCAGACCGTCGCTGTTGATCTCGAAGGTGACGTCGATGCGGACGTCGCCGCGTCGGGCCTTTCGGAAGCCCGAGAACTCGAACTGGCCGAGCATCTCGTTCTCGTCCGCCTTGTGAGATTCGCCCTGGAAGACGCGGATGCGCACCGACTCCTGGTGGTCCTGATAGGTCGTGAAGGTGCGCGTCTGTTCGATCGGGACCGGCGTGTTGCGCTCGATGACGGTCTCCGCGAGGCCGCCGGCTACGCCAATCTTGAGAGAGAGCGGCGTCACATCCAGCAGGAAGGCGTCCTCGCTGTCCTCGGGGGTGTCTCCCACCAGGGAGGCCGCGTGAATGGCGGCGCCCATGGCGACCACCTCGTCCGGGTCCATCTCGGTCTTGGCTTCCTGCTGGAAGTAGTCACTCACCGCCCGGCGAATCAGTGGCAGCCGGGTGGGGCCGCCCACCAGGATCACGCCGTCGAGATCGCGGGCCACCAGGTTCGCCTGTTGCAGGGCCTCGTCGCAGACCTTGAAGGTGCGCTGGATCAGGTCCATGACCAGCGTCGAGTACTCCTGCACGCCCAGGGTGCGCTCCACACTGAGACTCTCACCGGCCTCGCTCTGGATCACATCGGGAATGCGGATTTCGACCTGCTCCTCCACGGAGAGACCCTTCTTGGCATTCTCTGAGGCCAACTTGAGCTTCTCCAGCGCGAAGGGGTCCTGGCGCAAGTTCACCTGATGCGTTGCCATGAACTCGTCGGCCAGCAGGTCGATCAGACGGTCGTCGAAGTCGTCTCCGCCCAGGTAGGTGTCACCGCAGGTGGAGAGCACCTCGAAGACGTCCTTGCCGATTTCGAGGATCGAGATGTCGAAGGTGCCGCCACCCAGGTCGTAGACTGCCACCCGCTGGTCGAGGCCGCGGCCGAAGCCGTAGGCAAGCGCCCCGGCGGTGGGCTCGTTGAGCAGGCGCAGCACCTCCAGGCCGGCGATGCGTCCGGCATCCTTGGTGGCCTGGCGCTGGTTGTCGTTGAAATAGGCCGGCACGGTGATGACCGCCTTGCGGACTTCCTGTCCCAGCCGCTCCTCCGCGATGGACTTCATCTCGCGTAGCACCATGGCGGAGATCTCGGGGAGCGAAAACTGCTCTTCGCGTACGTTGATGCGTACGCCATGGCCAGGGCCCTCGACGATCTGATAGGCGTAGATGGCCTGGGCCTTCTTGACCTCTTCCGAGAAGAAGTAGCGACCGATCAGCCGCTTCGCGGAAGCGACGGTGTTGTGCGGGTCGTGGATCAGATTGGCCTTGGCCGGGTTGCCGACGGTGATGGTGCCGTCGTCGCGAAACGCCACGACGCTGGCCGTGACATTTTCGCCGTAGGCGTTCGGGAGCACCTCGACCTGGCGGCCACGTGCCACCGCGACGCACGAGTTGCTCGTGCCGAGGTCGATCCCGATGGCGATTTCCGCCATGCTTGGCTCCTCCCCTCCCAAAGGATGCCGCGCCCCCTCGGGGGCACGTGGCGCTCCTCGATGGCCTGCGTATCGGCGGGAGCGAGTGATTCCTGAGCCGTTTCGCAGGGGCCTGGGGTGCGCTAAACGGCCGGGTCAGAGAGGTAGCCATCCATGTCCGGTCACTCCAAGTGGTCCACGATCAAGCGCAAGAAAGGCGCCGTCGATGCCCGGCGCGGCAAGATCTTCACCAAGCTGATCCGCGAGATCGCCACCGCCGCGCGGCTCGGGGGTGGGGAGCCGGATGCCAATCCCCGCCTGCGCCTCGCGATCGACAAGGCACGCGGCGCCAATATGCCCAAGGACAACATCGCGCGGGCCATCGCCAAGGGGACCGGCGGGGGCGACGATGTCTCCTACGACGAGGTGGTCTACGAGGGCTATGGCCCCGGGGGGACTGCGATTCTCGTGGAGGGTCTCACGGACAACCGAAACCGCACCGTGGGAGAGGTGCGCCACGTCCTTGCCAAGGCGGGGGGAAACATGGGCGACCCGGGGAGTGTCTCCTATCTCTTCGAGAAGAAGGGTCTGCTGGTCTTCGACGCAGAGGGTCTCGACAGCGACGGCTTGATGGAGGCGGCCTTGGAGGTCGGGGCAGACGACGTGGTCGAGGGGGAGGAAATCTGCACCGTGGTGACGGCGCCGGGCGAGTTCCAGGACGTCAAGCAGGCCCTGGAGGCGGCAGGCTTCACCCCCGCCAGCGCCGAGATCTCGATGGAGCCCAGGACCACCGTCCAGCTCGAGCGTGCTTCCGCCGAGGCCATGCTCAAGCTGACCGATGTCCTCGAGGATCTGGACGACGTCCAGGCCGTGCACGCTAACTACGACATCTCCGACGAAATCATGGCCGAGCTGGCGAGCTAAACGGGGACGTTCTTTCCGATTTCCGATCTGGTGATCCATGGCAGGACTGCCATGGATCACCAGATCGGAAATCGGAAAGAACGTCCCCGCCGATGCTGCTAGACTGTTCGCCGCCCCCCTCCCCTCGGTCATCAGGAACCCTCCTCCCCAGGAGCGCGACCCGTCGCATGCGCATTCTCGGGATCGATCCGGGATCGAACGTGACCGGCTACGGTGTGGTGGATACCCAGCTCGGCGGTCGGGCGTCCCACGTGGCCCACGGCACCCTGCGGCCGGCGCGCTCCGCGCCGCTGGCGGGTCGCCTTGCCACGATCCAGGCAGGCCTGCGTGAGGTCATTCACCTTCACGCACCGAATCTGGCCGTAGTGGAGCAGGTCTTCGTCTCCGCAAGTGCCAGAAGCGCCCTCGTGCTGGGGCAGGCCCGGGGGGCCGCTCTGGCCGAGCTTGGAGCGGCAGGGATCGTCGTGGAAGAGCTTGCTCCACGGCAGATCAAGCTGGCGGTGGCGGGCAGCGGGGCGGCCGGCAAGGCCCAGGTTCAGGCGATGGTGCAGCGCTTGCTGGGCCTCGATCGCCAGCCCGCCCAGGACGCAGCCGACGCGCTGGCGGCAGCCTTGTGTCGGGCGCACCAGGGGAGGCTCGCCGGGGCCGGTGCACGGCGTGGGGGAAGGCGTTCCGCCCGTGGTAGCCGCTTCGTGGTGCGGAGGGGCCGATGATTGCGCGCCTCGAAGGGGTGTTGCTGGAGCGCTCTCCGACCCGCGTCGTGCTGGACGTGGGAGGTGTGGGCTACGAGGCCTTCATCCCGCTCTCCACTTTCGAGCGGCTCCCCGACGAGGGCAAGACCGTCGCTCTGCGGATTCACACCCACGTGCGGGAGGAGGCGTTGCAGCTCTACGGTTTTGCCACCGCTGCCGAGCGTGAGGCCTTCGGCCTGCTGCTGCATGCGAGCCGGGTCGGCCCGAAGCTCGCGCAGACCATCCTCTCCGGAATGGACAGCCATGGGCTGGTCGCCGCCATCCGCGACGGGGATGTGGCCAGCCTGCGGGGCGTCTCCGGTGTGGGGGCCAAGACGGCCGAACGCATCGTGGTGGAGCTACGCGATCGCGTGGAGGATCTGGCTCCGTCGGCGCTTGCCCACGCCGGTGGGCCTGGCACGGCACGCGAGCCCGAGGTGGGGGTTCGCGCCGAGCTGATCTCCGCCCTGCAGAACCTCCAGACGCAGCGGGCCAAGGCCGAGCGCGTGGCCGACCGGGCGTTGGCGCAGCTGGGCGAGGCGGCACCCATCGAGGCGTTGCTGCGGGCTGCCCTGCAGAGCCTGGGCCGCTGATGACGGAGGGAAGTGAGCGTGCGGTGCTGGCCGGCGAGCCGCGGGTCGAGGAGCGCAGCTTCGAGGAGCGGCTGCGGCCCGCCTCCTTGGCGGAGATGATCGGCCAGGACCGCCTGCGCGAGAATCTCGCCGTCTTCGTCGAGGCGGCGCGGAGCCGCGGTGAAGCGCTCGACCACCTCCTCTTCCACGGCCCGCCGGGTCTCGGCAAGACCTCGCTCGCGCGCATCGTGGCCCACGAGATGCACGCGCAGTTCCGGGCCACCAGTGGGCCCGTACTCGAACGCGCCGGGGACCTCGCTGCGCTGCTCTCGAACCTCGAGCCCGACGACGTGCTCTTCATCGACGAGATCCACCGGCTACCGCCGGCCGTGGAGGAGATTCTCTACCCGGGGATGGAGGATTTCCAGCTCGACGTGATGATCGGCCAGGGGCCTTCGGCGCGCTCCATCCGCATTGACCTGCCCCGTTTCACGCTGGTGGGGGCGACGACCCGTGCCGGTCTGCTCACGTCGCCCCTGCGGGACCGCTTCGGTTGGACCGCGCGCCTGGACTACTATCCCGCCGAGGATCTCGTCGAAGTCTTGAAACGCTCGTCGCGTATTCTCGAAACCCCCCTGGAAGCCCAGGCGGCCTTCGAGATTGCGCGCCGCTCGCGCGGGACGCCGCGCATCGCCAACCGCCTGCTGCGCCGGGTGCGCGACTTTGCCAGCGTGAAGGTGGGTCCGGGCAAGCCCGTGGATGCCGACCTGGCGGGGTATGCCCTGGAGCGGCTGGACGTGGACGTGGCGGGCTTCGACAAGCTCGATCGCCTGCTGCTGCGAACCTTGATCGAGAAGTTCGCCGGGGGGCCCGTAGGCCTCGAGACCCTCTCCGCCGCCATCGGCGAGGACAAGGGCACCTTGGAGGATCTGATCGAGCCCTTCCTCATCCAGGGTGGCTACCTCGATCGCACGGCACGGGGACGCGTCGCGACCTCCCTAGCCTTTGCGCATTTCGGCCTGCCCGAGCGAGGCCGCAGCGATCGCGCGCCCGGAGGACAGGCCAAGCTCTTCTAGAGGCCAGGAGCGACCGGGTGGCCCCCGCCGCCGGCGCCTACTCCCCGGATGCCTCGTCTTGGGGCCGAGCCCCCCGCAGGACCGGCACGCTGGCGGGCAGCACGCCCCGGTTGCGCAGCCGCCAGAGGCGGCCGTCCGGATCGCTCGCGTTCCACATCACCAAGTCATCGAGGCCGTCGCCGTCCGCATCCATGACCAGCAGCCCTCTTCCGGCAGGCAGGGGGATCGGCCCGCCGGCGGGGCCGAAGGTCGGTCCGGTCGGCCCGGGCGTGCCCAAGCGGATCCTTGCGCGTCGGGGTCCGTCTCCGTAGAGGAGGTCGCGGCGGCCGTCGCCGTTCCAGTCCCCCTCGAGACTGGGGAGGATGCCACGCAAGCGAGCCGCCTCGAAATCGATGCCGTAGGAGAGATTGGTGTGGAAGGTCTCGCGCAGCCCGTTCTGCGCCTGCGGGTCCAGCTGATAGACCCGCAGTACCGCTGTCACCCGGCGTCGCGCGAGCAGCCGGATCAGCTGCGGAATGCCGAAGTTGACGGAGGTCTGGACCAGCTCCTTGTGTCCGTCCCCGTCGAGATCGACCACGCCCAGGGTCGCGAAGACACCGGTGGATTCCAGTAGCGCCGCCGGGGCGGCCGAGGCGGCAAGACCCGTACCGGGGTTCAGGCGGACCACGGTGCGGGAACGGCTGTGCAGCATGGTGCCGACACTGCGGTGCAGGACCAGGTCCGTGCGCTGGTCCCCATCGACATCCGTGACGAAGCCGCGTTGCCAGGTGGAGCGGTGCCGCCGCTCCTCTTCGGGACGAAAGGGTTTGAAGACCAGCCCCTCGCTCGGCTGGCTCGGCGGCCCGTTGGCGCTCCCGTGGAAGATCGCCATGCCGAAGCGGTCCACGGCAAAGAGGTCTGGCCAGGGGTCGCCATTGTCATTACCCCGGATGATTTCCGGCCAGGTGATGCGCGCGCGCAGCCAGCCATCGAGCAGCTCGTCAGGGCCATCCTGGGTGACGTAGTGTGCAATGACCGCGGCGGCCAGGGCACGTGGCGGGCGCCCATCCAGTCCGAGGAGGCGTGCCCCAGTCCGGCCCGGAACCAGCAGCTCCGCCGCCCCGTGGCCGTCCCAGTCTCCGATCATGGCCAGGTGCGAGAGCGCCCGGGTGCGCGGAGGAAGTGGGAGCGGGGGGTCCAGCGCAAGGGATTGCACTGCGGCCAGACGAGCTCCCGCGTGGATCTGCACGGTGCGGGCGGAGAGCAGGGCGACCTCGGGCCCAGGCTCCGGGGAGAGCTCCCCCACGTCGAAGGCCACCACGTCCTGGGGCACCGGAAGGCGCGTGACTCGCTGTGTCACCCCCCGTGGCGGGTAGCGCACGAGCCAGCGACGTTCTGCGGGGGGAGTCCCCTGCACCGAGGCCACCAGCAGCCACCCCTCGACTGCTACGGCGTCCACCGGCCGCCCCGGTACCCGGAGGGACTCCAGAGCGAAGGGCTCCGCTGCGCCCCCGCCCACAGGAGCCAGGGCCAGGGCCACCAGGAGGAGGCGCGGTGCGATCCGGCGGAGCCTGGCCACCGGTGGAAGATACCTCGCCTCAGCCTCAAACCACCGGGTCGAACGACCGATAGAGAGCCCGTTGCGGAGCCGGCGCGTTGCTGGACTCCAAGCCATCCCAGAGAGGCCCATGATCGCCCGCATCGTGTCACTGCTGTCGGCGCTGCCGCTGCTTGTCCTCGGAGCCTACGGGCTAGGCACCCAGCTGGCCCCTGGGCACGTTGCCGTCCGCGCCCTGGCCGGGTTGCTGGGCCGAGCGCTGGGGGATCTCGCGCCGCTCCAGCTCGTGGTGGGCGTGACACCGGGCGGCATCGCCATGGGCGCGGGCCTGCTGCTGCTCGCAGTGGCCCTTCGGCCCCGCGGTGAGAAGCTGTCGGCTCAGGAGCCGGAAAGCGGTGGTGCGCAGGTGGACAAGCGCATCCTCAAGAAGGCGGAGAAGCAGGCCGCGAGCATGGCCAGAAAGGGCGCCGTTGCCGAGGCGGCAGAGCTCTGCTTCGCCAGCGGGCTGATGGATCTGGCTGCCACCTACTTCGAGCAGGCCGAAGATCTCGTGCGGGCGGCCGAAGTCCAACATGATCAGAACCGTTTTACCGAGGCGGCAGAGCTCTATGTACGCGCTGGGCAGCAGGAGACCGCGGGCACGATCTTCGCTTCCCAGAACGAGTGGGCGCGCGCCGCCGAGTGCTACCACAAGGCGGGCCGGATGAGCGTGGCCGCCGAGATGTACGAGAAGGCCGAGATCTGGGCGAAGGCTGCGGACTGCTACCTCCACTGCGAGTTCCACCGTCAGGCTGCCCGAGCCTACGCGAAGGCCCAGAACTGGAGCCGGGCCGCAGCATCCCTGGATGAGGTCGTGGCGGACGAGACCCGTCACTCGCAGGGAGGGCACGACCCCGCCAAGGCTGCCGAGGTCCGCAAGCTGGTGCTGCAGGCGGGCCGGCTCCACGAGCAGGCCGGGGACCTGGGCGGCGCCCTGGCTGTTCTCGAGCGCGGCGAGTGCTGGGCGCCCGCCGCCGAGCTCGCCGTGCGTTGCGAAGACTTCGAGAAGGCCGCCGACCTCTACCAGCGCGCTGGCGATATCCCCAAGGCTGCCGGAGCGCTACAGCATATCGGCGAGGAGAAAGACGCCGCCCGGCTCATGGGGGAGTTCCACCGGGACAAGGGCGAGCATGAAGAGGCGGCTCGCCTGCTGGCCCAGGCCGGCGACTTCATGGGCGCCGGAGATCTGTATCGCCAGCTCGAGGACTACAAGCTGGCCGGGGAGTGCTATGAGCGGCACGGAGACCCGATGCAGGCCGCCGAGATGTGGAAGGTCGGCGGTGATCTGGCGCGTGCAGCCGCTTGCTACGAGCGCGTAGAGCGCTACGAAGAAGCGGCCGAGTGTGCGGCCCACCTGGGCGACGGGGCCAAAGAGGCGCTGTGGCTGGAGCAAGGGGGCCTCTACCTGCGAGCCGGTGAGGTACACCTGCGCCTCGGCCAGCCGGACGAGGCCATTCGGGTGCTTCAGCAGGTCAAGGCCGAGGAGCCGAGCTTCGCACAGTCCGCGGCTCTGTTGGGTGATCTGTTCCGCAGCAAGGGACAACACAACCTGGCTGTGAAGAAGTTGCGCCAGGCCATCGGCGAGCAGGTGCTCGACGCCGACAGCATTGATCTCTTCTACAATCTGGCCACCGTCTACGAGGCGGCCGGCCAGCCGCGCGAGGCCGTGGAGCTCTACGAGAAGATCCTGACCGCGGACTACCAGTTCAGGGACGTCGAGGAGCGACTCGAGACCACGCGGGCATTGGTGCAGAGCCTGCCCGCTCAGAGCGGGACGGCCTCCGGAACCCAGGGGACCCTGAACACCCCGCAGAGTCGCCCCGGCCGCTACAAGGTGGTGGGCGAGCTGGGTCGGGGCGGCATGGGCATCGTCTACAAGGCCCAGGACTCCGTCCTCGACCGCGCGGTGGCCTTCAAGGTCCTCCCCGACGCCCTGCGCGACAATCCGCAGGCGCTCAAGAACTTCCTACGCGAGGCCAAGAGCGCCGCCAAGCTGAACCACCCCAACATCGTCACGGTGTTCGACGCCGGGGAGCAGGACGGCCGCTACTACATCGCCATGGAGTATGTGGATGGCACGACGCTGAAGGAGATCGTGCGCCGCCGTGGCGTGATCTCACCCACCGGAGTGCTCCACGTCACGCTCCAGATGTGCCAAGCCCTGGACTACGCCCACTCCCAGAAGGTGGTGCACCGCGACATCAAGACCGCCAACACCATGTGGACTCGGGACAGGAAGGCCAAGATCATGGACTTCGGCCTGGCCAAGGTGGTGGAGGAGGTACGTAACCACACCACGCTGGTATCCGGTACGCCGTACTACATGAGCCCGGAGCAGACCCTTGGCAAGAACGTGGATCATCGGACGGATCTCTACAGCCTCGGCGTGACGCTCTTCGAAATGGCCACGGGAGAGCTTCCGTTCAAGGAGGGCAACGTGCCCTACCATCATGTGCATACGCCGCCGCCCGACCCCCGCGCGGTCAATCCCAAGCTACCGCCGGCACTTGCGGCGATTCTCTCGCGCTGCCTCCAGAAGGATCCCAATCGCCGCTACCAGAGTGCTGGCGAAATCGTGGAGGAGGTGCGGGAGCTGATGGCCCGCGGCCAGGACACCCGCCCGGCGTGACGTTCAGGTTACGGCCGTAACCCGAACGTCACCCCGATTGGACGCTGCTCAGGGCCACCCCTCCGGGGCGCGCGTGACGTGCGTCACTCTCTTTGTAAGCACTGGCTATCAAAGGGAAAAATCGATCGATCTTTTTCCGGTGGCCTTGCATCCATGGCACACCGCTTGCTTTCCATGGTTTCCGCGCCCAACCGATGCGAGGGGTTCTCGCGGCCTGCCGTGGAGTCCAAGTGTCGAAGTCGATGTTGCAGGGGGTGCGCTCAGGGGGGTGGCGTGAGCCAGCGGACCATCGCAGAGAAGGTGTCCTGTACGGGGGTCGGCCTCCACTCGGGGGAGCCCGTCCAGGTCACGCTGCAGCCTGCGCGGCCGGGCTCTGGCATTGTTTTCGTGCGTACCGACCTGGGCCATCCCGTGGAGATTCCCGCCCGCAGCGGCTTCGTCGTCTCCACCCAGATGGCCACCAGCCTTGGCCGGGGCGACGCCACCGTAGGGACCGTGGAGCACCTGTTGGCGGCCGTCTACAGCCTGGGCATCGACAACCTGCGCATCGAGGTGGAAGGGCCCGAGGTCCCGGTGATGGATGGCAGCGCGGCCCCCTTTGTGTTCCTGCTGCGCAGCGCCGGGCTCTACAGCCAGCGCGTGCCGGGGCGGCGCCTGCGCATTCGCAAGCCTCTCGAGGTTCGCGATGGCGAGCGCTGGATCCGCATCGAGCCCGCCCGCCGGCTCGAGGTCAGCTATTCCGTGGACTACGCGCACCCGGCGATTGCTCGCCAGCGGCTACCGCGCTTCGTTGTAGATGGACACTGTTTCGAGGCCGAGCTGGCCCGGGCCCGTACCTTTGGCTTTCTGCAGGACGTCGAGGCGCTCTGGCGGGCGGGTCTCGCCCGCGGCGGAAGCCTGGAGAACACCGTCGTTCTCGACGAGCGCAAGGTGCTCAATCCAGAGGGCCTGCGCTGGCCCGACGAATTCGTGCGCCACAAAGTCCTCGACCTCCTCGGCGACGTGGCACTGGTCGGGATGCCCGTCGCCGGTCACATCCGCGCCCAGCGTGGCGGGCATGCTTTGCACCAGAATCTCGTCCAGGCCATCGTCGGCAATCCCGGCGCCTGGGTGATCGAGGGCTTGCCGGCACCGGCTCGCGAGACCATCGAAGGGCTCGGCGTGCAGCTGCCGGCCCCGGCGTAACGCCTCGAGGCCGGCCCCGGCGTAACGCCTCGAGGCCGGCCCCGGCGTAACGCAGCCAGGCCGGCCCCGGCGTAACGCCTCGGGTGACGCTCCCGGGCCGTCGTTACTCCGAGATGCGCTCCAGTGCGTGGGCCAGCTTCGAGGCTGCCAGCGCGTCGGTGAACTCGACGCCCATTCCGGGTGGCTGGCTGCCCCGCCTCGGGTCGCCCGGAGCGAGAAACCACGAGACGCGCCCTTCGATCTCGTGCAGATCTTCCTCGTGGGGGAGTCGGAAACGCAGCTTGAGCAGGCTGCCCAGCGGCAGTGGCTCATCGCATTCCAGGAAGAGGCCGCCTGCGCCCAGCGTAGTGGCGTATTCGCAGCGAATGGTGCCGTCCACCGGGTAGTCCACGAGCACGCGAATCGTGCGCCGGCGAAAACGCCGGCGGGCGGGGTTGGGGTGGGGGGGCATGGGGGGACCTCCGGGGCGGCCGTCCGCCGTGGTTCAGGCCAGGGCATCGATCCAGGAACGCGTCACCTGGCGGAGCAACGCCAGCGCCTCGGGGCTACCCGAGATCGCGTCGCGCAGGTCCGTCTCTGGACCCGTGGCGCGGATGGATTCGGGATCGTCGCCGTGCGTCCAGGCGAGGAATGCCGTGCGCAGGTCCGCATCTCCCTGGGCCAGGGCCACTGCACTGGCGAGGCCGCGCAGCTCTGCGCGCCAGGACCAGAAGTCCACCTGCGCCGGGACCTCGGGACCCAGGTTGCCGAGGACCTTGCGCACGCGCCGACGTGCCCGGCGTCCCAGCGTTCGCGACAGGGCGTTCACCAGGTCGCCGTTACCCTGCACCGAGGGCGAGTCGAGCGTCATCTGGACCACGAGGCGGAGGATCTCGGCGAGGTCTTGGGTCTCCAGCGGAACGAGGGCCGGAGCACTCAGGGCCCCTTCTTCTGCGGTGACCTGGGCTCGGAAGCGCGCCACCGGATCCCCGGAAGGCGCGCCGTCCCCCTCGGGCACGCCGCTGCCCAGGGCATCGGCGATCTCGCGACTGGCCTCCTGGCTGACCCGCCGAAGGGTCTCGAAGACGGGATCGGCCAGGCCGGCACGCCGGCCCGGGTTGAAGCTGGGCCGCGCCGGGGCTTCGATGCGCTCCTCGGGTGTTGCACTCCCGAGGGAGCGCAGGATGGCCAGGCCGGTGGCCGCCGCGGAAGTGTTCTGCCGGCCCTTTGCGATGCACAGCAGGCCTCGCAGCGACGTGAGGCGGAGCGGTTGCTGGGCCAGCAGAAGCCGGTGGAAGCGCACCGCCTCGTCCCAGTGCTCGGGCGTGTGTACCAGCAGGTCCGCCAGGGCTTCGCGGGCCTCGCGAAGCTCGGGATCCTCTGCGAGGGCCTGGCGATAGGCCTGAATGGCGCTGCGGACATCTTCCAGGGGCCCAGCCAGCAAGCGCCCGAGCTGGTGCCAGGCGTCGCCGCGGCGGTCCACGCCGGGCCCTTCGAGGAAGCGGCGAAGCAGGTCTGCCGCGGCCCGCCAGTCGCCCAGGCCACGTAGAAGCCGGGCGCCGGAGAGGGCGGCGTCGCCCCGCTCGGGGTCGGCGCTACAGGTGGCGGCATAGGCCTGGGCCGCCTCGCTTCGGTCGCCGGCCTTCTCCAGCGCCTGGGCACGTACGTGACACACGCAGGCACGGTCCGAGCCCGAGAGGTCGGTCTCCAAGGCACGCGAGGCCAGCGCTTCGGCTTCCTTGTCCGCGCCGCGGTCCCAGACCAGCTGGCAGAGCAACGCCCAGGCATGCTGGATTTGGGGCGCGGCGGCAATGGCTTCGCACAACAGACCCTCCGCCGGCTCCTCCCGGCCTTCGTCCGCGAGCTCCATCTCGGCCGCGCGCAGCAGAAGCGCGCCGACCCGGGCGGGTTCGGCACTGCGCGCGGCCCAGGTCTGGAGTGCATCCACGGCATCGCGTCCCCGCCCCATGCGTTCCAGCAACGCGGCGCGCCGCTCGTGGGCCGCCTCGAAGCAGGGGTCGGCCGCGAGGGCGGCGGCGTAGTGGGCAAGGGCCTCGTCGTCTTCGCAGGATTCCTCCAGGGCGGTCCCCAGGAGCGTGTGGTGGAGGGGCGCGGGGGGCGGGGCCCCTGCCAGGTTCACGCGTTGCTCCAACGCCGCGCGGGCGGCTTGCCAGTCGCCCAGGGCGGCCAGGGCCTCGCCCTGGGCTTCCAGGGCATCCGTGTGTTCGGGCGCGATGTCGAGGGCGTCCGCATAGAGGCGAGCGGCTGCGTCCAGCTGCTGCAGCTGGCGCGCAGCCCGAGCGCCGGCAAGGTCCGACGTGAGCCGTTCCTCCGGCGGCAGCCCGGCGGCCAGCTCCAACGCCCGCTCTGCGGCCGCCTGGCTCTTTTCGGCGTGGTCTTGGGCGCTCGCCACGCAGGCCAGCCGCGCGTGGGCGAGGGCGAGGGCGGGGTCGTCTTGGCTGGCCTCCTGGAGCAGGCGCTCGGCCAGGCAGGCGTCGCGCGCCTGGACCAGGGCGGCGGCCAGCAACCGGCGCTCCGCCGCGGCCCGGCCGCTGCAGCGCCGGGCCGATTCCTCGAGAGCCGCTGCTGCGCCATCCGGCTTTGCCAGCGCCAGCTCCAGACGGGCCGCTGCATCCCACGCGCGGGTGGTTTCCGGGCACTTCACGAGGGCCTGACGGACCCGCTGCAATGCCTCGCTGGGGCGAGCCAGCTCCTCGAGACTGGCGGCCAGGGCCAACAGGTCGGAAGCGGTGGCTTCGGATGCGCCGTCGTCCACAACGCTTGCGAACACCTCGACGAAACGTTCCGTCTGACCTAGCTGGCGGTAGAGCTTCGCCCACTCGAGGCGCCGCTCCGTGGGGAGCCGAGCCACCTCCGACGCAGCCTCGTAGGCGTGCAGCGCACGCTCTGGCTCGTGGTTGTGCGCGCAGGCGATCTCGGCGGCGCGCAGCCAGGCGGCCTGGCGGCGCGTTGGATCCTGCTCCCCCAGCACCTCGACTTCGCATTCATACAGATCGAGGGCGGCCCGCCAGTCCTCCATGGTCTCGTAGAGTTTCTCCAGGGAGCGCAGCGCGACCCGATCGCGCGGATCTGCCTCCAGCGCGGCGGCGAAAGCGCGGCTGGCGCGCGGGGTCTCATCGAGGGACTTCCAGGCCACCTCGCCGAGCCGTCGGAGCAGTGCCCCGCGCTCGTGCGAGGAGGCGCCTTCACGCAGGGCGATCTCGCGCTCCAGGGTCTCTGCGAGCGTCGCTGCATCTCCCAACCGTGCAGCCGCCTGGCGCAGGCCGCGCAGCGCGTCCAGGTTGCGTGTGTCGCGTCCCAGCACCTGGCGGAAGGCGGCCGCGGCGGCGGCCGGGCGGTGCAGGCGCTCGAGGCGCAGGCGTCCGAGCTCGAGCCAGGCCTCGGCGCTACTGTCGGCGCTTCCCTGGAGGCGCTGCAGGCGGCGCGTCAGGCGCATCTCGAGTTCCGCAGCGTCCTGGGCCGCGCGCAACAGATCGAGGAGAGCCCGCTCTTCTTCGTCGTAGCGCTGCGCTGTGGGACCTTCCGGCTGGATCAAGCCCCCGTCGAGGAGTGCCCGCGCATGCTGGGCCGCTTCGGAGCGACGTCCCAACCTCTCGCGGTATACATGGGCCAGGCCCTGGTGCAGCGCGCGCCGGCGTTCGGAAAATACCGGGGCCGCCGGGTCCAGCTCCCGGAGCTCCTGCTCCGCCACCCGGGCGCGCAGATCTTCGCGGCCCAGACGACCGAGCACGTCGCCCAGCTCCCCCAGCAGCTCGGCGCGGTCGGCACCCGCGCAGGCCGGCTCCGCCAGCGCGTGCCACAGCTGGGACGCGCAGGCCGGCAGATCTCCAGCGTTCGCATGGGCATCCGCTGCCTTGCGTCGCAAGCTGAGGCGCATGGCACCCTGGTGCAGGGCAATGCGTTGCTCGATCACACGGGCTTGCAGGTCTGCGCGGCGCCCCGCGGCGTAGAGACGTTCCAGCTCGCCGAGGACCGCGTCGTTGTCCGGTGCGGCGCGCTGCGCCCCCTCGAGGGCAGCCAGTGCGCGCCCGGGTGCGTCGAGGCGCTGCTCTAGCAGCGCGGCGCACTCCAGCCCGAGGGCGACCCGCCGATCGGCGTCGGGCTCGAGAGCGATCTCGGCCTCCAAGGTCGCGAGCAGCAGGGTCGGTCGGTCGTCCCGACGCTGAACCTCTGCAATGCGCTGTAGGATCTGCGCGTCCCGCGGCCGCATGGCCCGCAGCCGTTCGAGCCAGGCCAGCGCCTCACCCGGCACCTCCGCCAGGGCGATCTCCGCCGCTTCTTCCAGGATTTCGCCACGCCTGCGTGCAGTGGCGGCACCGTGGGCCAGCTCGCCTTCGCTGCACGCGAGTACTCCCGGCCAGTCTCCCGCGGTCTCCAACAGCCGTCGCAGGGCCGCGCGCGGCGCCCCGGCAGTCGGGTCGGCGGCCACGGCCTCGTGCAGGCAGTCCCGGGCCTGATCCGGCTGGCTGAGCTCGCATTCCAGAAGGGCTGCCCGCTCCGTCAGGAGCCGGGCGCGGACAACCGGCACGTCTTCGCAACGGATAGCGGACTCCAGGAGCGAGGCGTGCTCGGCCGGCGGCGCGCACTCACGGGCCGCCGCAAGGGCCTGCTGCAGCGCCACGGGATGCTCGGGGTGGATTTCGAGGACGCGATGCAGGTGGAGAAGAGCGTCCGCAGGGCGGCCCAAGCGCTCGTTCAGCAGGCGCGCGAGCTCCAGGCGCAGGGGGACCTCGTCCCGTCCCCCGACATGCCCCAGCTCCGCGTCGAGGAGCCGGCAGAGGGACTCCGCCTCCCCGAGCTGACGATAGAGGTCGCGGAGCTGGGCCTCGACGTCGCGGTCCCCGGGGCGGCTCGCCAGGGCACGCCGATAGGCGTCGGCAGCACCGGCCGCATCGCCGGAGCCCGCCAGGCTATCGCCAAACCGGATCTGCCAGGCCGCCTGCTCGCCGGAAGCTTCTGCTGCCTGGGCGGCACGCCGGCACAGGGCGACCAGGTCGGGGATGCGGCCGGTCCGCTGGTAGAGGTCGGCGAGGGGCTCGGCGGCGATGGCCAGCGTGTCATCGCGTACAGCGATGGGCTCGAGGGTGGCGATCGCCGCCTCCAGGTCACCGAGGGGTTCCGACTGGAGAGCTGCCAGGCGCAGGCGCAGGGAGGTCGAAGCGCTGCTCTCCTCCGGCGTGAGGGTGAGCTGGCGGCCGAGCAGTGCGGCCAGCTCCGCATGACGTGACTCCGCCTCGAAGCGCTCGGCGAGGTAGGCGAGGGCGGGAGGGAAGGCCGGGTCGATCTCGAGGCAGGCCAGGTAGTGGGCCTCCGCTCCGGCGGGGTCCCCCTGGTGCGCGTGACAAAGGTCCGCGGCGCTCGCGTGGAGCGTGAGGGCCCGGTCCCTTTCAGGCGCGGTGTCGAGCTCGGCGCAGAGGACTCTGAGGAGGTCGAGGGGCCTGTCGGCGTCGCTGTGCAGGCGTGCCAGGTTCTGCCAGATCTCCGCACGCTGGGGGGCGAAACGTCCGGCTTCCTCCAGATGCTGCGTGGCGGCATCCGGATCCTGCAGACGGTCGCGACACACGGTGGCCTGCTGGACAAGGAGCTCGGCGCGTTCGGAGTCCGGGGCCCCTTCGCCCCGGTGCTGCAGACGTCGAAGCAGGGAGGGCCAGTCCGCGCTGCGCTCGAGAAGCTGCTCGAGCCGTCGCTCCGCTTCCGCCGCCGTCGGAGTCTCCCCGTCGGCTACGTCGAGGAGTAGCTGGCGTGCGTCCCGGGGCCGTTCCAGCGCGGCCTCCAGCCAGTGCGCTCGCTCCAGATCGATGCAGGCGCGTCGCGCCGCATCCGGCTCGGCATGGGAGCGTTCCCCCAGCAATGCCACGAGGCGCTCCGCATCGCCGCTGCGGCGCAGTGCCCGCTCCAGCACCTCCACTACCCGTTCGGGTTGCGGGTGCCGATGGCGCGCGGATTCGAGCAAGGGGATCGCCTTCTCCGGGCAGTCCAACTGCTCGACCTGGAGCAGGGCCCGCTCGAGGTCGAGCTCCGCGGCTTCGGGCGCGTCGTCCGGAAGGGTTTCGCGTCGCGTGGCCAGGCGCAGGGCCAGGGCTTCGTAGCGGCCCAGACGGTGGAGCAGGTCCTCCAGGCGGGGCCCCACCTCGGGCGGAGCTTCCGGCAGCCCGACAGCTTCTTCCAGCGCGGCGACGGCACCGCTGGGGTCGTCCAGGCGCTCTTCGAGCAGGCGGGCCAACTCCTGCAGGCACTTCGCGAGGGCCGCGTTGTCCACACCCGCCAGCTGTACGGCAAGACGGCGGCGGGCCAGGCCTCTTCCTGCGGCAGGTCTCGCTCGGCCAGGATCTGACACAGGACGTCCAGGGCTTCTACCGCGTCCGGCTCCACCTCCAGGCTGGCCCGTGCCCAGTGCAGGGCCGCGTCGGAGTCTCCCGCAACCCGGTGCAGGGTGGTGAGGCGGCGTCGCAGGCGGCCCTGCTCGGCTCCGTCGAGAAGCACGTCCATGCGGCAGAGGGTTGAGATCAGTGCATTGCTGCGGCCGAGGGCTTCCTGGAGGCGCGCGCAACGCTCCAAGGCTTCCAGGCTTTCCGGCATGACATCGACCAGTCGTTCCGCCCAATGCACGGCTCGCTCGAGGTCGCCGCGCTCCTCGAAGATGCGGGCCATCTCGCCGACCAGGAAGGCCAGCCGACTGCGGTCCGTCGTGACCGTTGCCTCCCGTTCGAAGGCGTCCAACAGAGCCTCGTCGTCGCCCAGGGCCAGGGCGACCCGCTCGAGCCCCTGGCGGGCGCGCACGCTCTCGGGATCGAGGGCCAAGGCGGCCTGGAAGCGATCGCGAGCCTCTTCCAGCTGCCCGAGGGGTTGCACCAGCAGCTCACCAAGGGAGCAGAGCAAGGGACCGGCCGCGGTCACCTGCTCTCCCGTCGCCTGTAGGGTCCGCATCAGGTGGTCGCGCAGGGCCTCCCAGCGCTCCGCCTTGCGATGCAGGCGTTCGATGCGCCGGCTCACCTCCGGGGCGCCCGGGTCGATCGTCGCGGCTCTTTCGTAGGCTTCGAGGGCGGCATCGGGGTCGCCGAGGTGCTCCTCGTGGGCCGCGCCGAGGAGCAGCAATGCGGCGAGGCGTTCCGGGCTGCGGTCCGGGGTGTGGCCCACCTGATCTTCCAGGACGGCCACCAGCTCCTCATCCCGACCCGCTCGGTGCAGGGCATCGGCGAGGTCTGCCAGCAGCTCCGGTTGGTTTGGGTCGCGCTGCAGCACCTTGCGCAGATTCTCCGCCGCCCGCTGGTGGTCCCCCTCTTCGCTGGCGAGCTCGGCGCTCTCGCGCAGCACGTCCAGGGGCGCCGCATCTTCCGCCAGCTCCGCGGCGCGCCGCAGATGCAGGGAGAGGGCGCTGCTGTTCCCAGACAAGCGCTCGACGTCCGCCAGGTAGAGGTGGACCATGGGATCGTCGGGGAAGAGGTCGAGCGCTCGCTGGAACCAGTGTCGTGCGGTATGCGGGTCACGCACGCGCTCCAGCTGGACCCGGCCGGCTTCGTGGGCGATGGCGAGGCGCCGCACCGCCCCCGTGGCCAGGTCGAAGCGGCGCTCCTGGAGCTGGTCGAAGACATCGAAGCGCTCCTCGCGCTCGGCGCGGTCAGCCGCGGCCTCCAGCGCGGGCTCATTGCGCGGATCGTCGCGGAGAGCCTCATCAAACAGCTCCGCTGCACGAGGTGCGTCACCCAGAGGGCCGTTGGCCAAGCGTGCGAGCTTCACCCGTGCGGAGGCGCGTTCCACGCCTTGCGCCAGCGCGATCACTCGCTCCAAGGCGCGGGCTGCCTCTGCGGGTTGGCCCATGGCCTCGTGGGCTTCCGCCTTGCCGAGCCACCCCGGCCCGTGCTCGGGGCTGATCGCGAGGGAGCGCTCAAAGTGGAGCAGGGCCTGCTCGGCATCGCCGAGGTGACGCAGCCAGACGTCTCCCATCTCCGTGAGGAAGCTCGCCTCCTCGAAGGGCCGCATGGGGAGGCCGGCCTCGAGCTCGGCGACCTGGATCACCAGATCCCACTGGCCGCGGCTGGCGTGCAGGCTGCGCAGCTGCACCAGGGCCGGGCGCAGGGTGGGGTCTAGCCGGAGGGTCTCCTGGTAGCGCTCCAAGGCGAGGTCGGGCTGGAGGCAGCGTTCCTCGAGGACTTGGGCCAGGCGCAGGATCAGCCGCGCGCGCGCGCGGCCATTGCGCTCTGCAGACAGCTCGGGGGCGGTCAGGCGGTGCTCGTAGTGTGCGACCAGCTCCGGCCACCGCCCGGCCACGAAGTAAGCCTCCTCCAGCGCCTCGAAGGCGACCGCGTCGGACGGGTCCGATTCAAAACGCGCCCGCAGCGCTGCCAGGTTTGCATCCACTCGTTGGTCCCCCCAGGGAAGCTCTCGCTCCCTCACGCGGATCATCGGCCTTCCACGGGGCGGGCTTGACCCCGAACCGGCATCGGGGGACAGTTGGTTTGAATCGGGTTTTCGCGGGGTTAGGCGAGCAGCATGCGGGCTGGCGAGAACGGCAGCGGAGAGCGGACCGGAGCTCCGCGCGGAGGCGGGAGCCGCGACCGGTCGCGCGGGGCCTCGGAGATCCCCGAGGTGGGGCTCGGGGCTTCCCCCAGCCTGCCGGAGGCAGAGCGCCGGCGGCGCCGGCGCGACCTGGTGCTCACGGTCGGCGCGCTGGTCGCCATCTCCGCGATTGTGCTGGTAGAACGCCAGGTGGCGAGCATCCCGAAGGCCCTTCCCTTTGGCGGCAGCCTGCTCTTCCTGGGTCTGAACGCCTTCAGCGTCGTGCTGATCGTGCTGCTCGTCTACCTGATCGGCCGCCACTTCGTGAAGCTGGTCTTCGAGCGGCGCAGTGGAACCCTCGGGGCGCATCTGAACCTAAGTTCGTGGTGGCCTTGATGTTGGTTGCAGCCGTTCCGACCGGGATCCAGTACGTGATCTCCTCACGCTTCATCACGGCCTCGATCAATGCCTGGTTCGGCCTGCAGATGGACCGTGCCATCGATGAGAGCCGCGAGGTCGCCGATGCCTACTACGACGCCTGGACCGGGAACGCTTTGCACTATGGGCGGCAGCTCGCCCGACAGATCACCGAGAAGCGTCTGCTGCGGGTGGACGAGCGTGAGGCCCTGGAGGCCTTCGTCAAGGCAAAGCAGCGCGAGTACAACCTCGGCATCGTGCAGGTCTTTCCCTTTGCAGAATCGGCACCGATCGCGACGGTGATCAATCCGGAGATCCCCGCAGCCGCGTTCGTCCAGCGGGACAGTGCGATCGTCGCTTCCGCCTTTCATGGAGAGCCAGCCTCTGTGGTGGAAGGCACCGGGACGGAACTCGGTGACATCATTCGCGGTGCTGTACCGATCTTCTCCTCGGACCCCGATCGCGCCAAGGAGGTGGTTGGGGCCGTGGTCGTGAACCACCTGGTACCCCACACCGTGGCCTTCAAGGTGGGAGACATCCGTAGCGCCGTCGCGGAGTACCGCAGCATCCAGCCACTGACGGGACGCATCGCCGGCGTCTATCAGCTGGTGCTGCTGCTCTTTTCCCTCGTAATCCTGCTCTTCGCGCTGTGGTGGGGCCTGCGCATGGCCAAGGGTGTGACCGGGCCCATCCGGGCATTGGCCGAGGGCACGGAGAAGGTCGCGCGTGGCGATCTGGACGTCGTCATTCCAGCCAGTAGCGATGACGAAATCGGTTTCCTGGTGCGCTCGTTCAACCAGATGACCCACGATCTGCGCGAGGCCCTCAGGGGCCTGGAGCGCTCCAACAGTGAGTTGGAGCAGCGGCGTCGCTACATGGAGATCGTGCTGCGCAATGTCGATGCCGGCGTGGTCTCCCTCGACGCGGACGGGCGCATCGGCACCATCAACCCGGCAGCCCTGCGTCTGCTCGGTATTCCGCCGGATGCCGCCGTGCTCGGGAGCAAGGTGGAGGAGGTGGTGGGGCGTCCGGAGATCCTGGATGTGGTGCACGCGCTCGCGGGTCAGACGCGCGCTGGAGTGCGCGAGAGCGTCCGTCAGCAGGCGCTCGTCCCCGAAGGAGATGACGTCTTGACCCTGCTCGTCACCTTGAGCCTGCTGCAGGATGAGGAGGGCAACCCCCTGGGCTCCGTGCTCGTCTTCGACGACTACACCCAGGAGGTGCGTGCCCAGCGCATGGCTGCCTGGCGGGAGGTCGCCCGGCGCATCGCCCACGAGATCAAGAACCCGCTGACCCCCATTCAGCTCTCCGCCCAGAGGATCCGACGCCGCTTCCGCGGGCGCCTGGACAAGGCCTCCGAGGATGCGCAGGTTTTCGACGAGTGCGTGGATACGATCACGAGCCAGGTAGAGGGTCTGAAGGTCCTGGTGAACGAGTTCTCGAACTTCGCCCGCCTGCCTACGGCGAGACCGCGGCCGGACGACCTGAACCAGCTCGTGCAGGAGGCCGTGTCGAGCTACGCCGGGACGCAGGGGGTGGCCTTCGTGAGCGATCTCGACGAGGGCCTTCCCAAAGTGGACTTCGATCGGGAGCAGATTCGACGCGTGCTCACCAACATGATCGACAACTCCGTGGCGGCACTCCAGGAGAGTGGGGTGGGGGGCCGCATCGAGGTGCGGACGGTGCACGATGTGCCGCTGCAGATCGTGCGCCTGGAGATCGCAGATGACGGCCGGGGCATCCGCGACGCAGATCGGCACCGTATCTTCGAGCCCTACTTTTCGACCAAGGACCACGGCACCGGCCTTGGCCTCGCGATCGTGTCCCGCATCGTTGCCGATCACCATGGCTACGTCCGTGTGCACGCGAACAAGCCCCGAGGCACCCGCTTCATCGTGGAGCTCCCGGTACGGACGACCTAGGGAGAAGGCTCCCCCGCTTGCTAGGCTACTCCACTGTGAGCCGCATCCTGATCGTCGACGACGAGGAGAGCATCCGCCGCAGCCTGGCGGGAATCCTCTCCGATGAGGGCTTCGAGACCGGCTCCGTGGGAGACGGGGAGCGGGCCCTGACAGCGGTCCGGGAGAAAGTCCCGGACCTCGTGCTCCTCGACATCGCCATGCCGGGCCGGGATGGCCTCGAGATCCTCGAAGAGCTCCGGGCCACCTGGCCTCACTTGCCCGTGGTGATGATGAGCGGTCACGGCACCATCGAGACTGCCGTGCGCGCTACCCAGCTCGGAGCCTTCGACTTCATCGAGAAGCCGCTCTCGGTCGAGAAGCTGCTCCTGACCCTGCGGCACGGCTTGGAGCGGAGCCGCCTGGAGCGCGAGAACCGCGCCCTGCGAGCCGAGAGCCTCCGCGCGCACGAGATCCTGGGAGAGTCAGCCCCAATGGGGAAGCTCAAGGAGCAGATTGGCATGGCGGCGCCCACCAACGGCTGGGTGCTGATCACCGGGGAGAACGGGACCGGCAAGGAGATGGTGGCGAAGCAGGTCCACGTGCAGAGCAGGCGCGCGGATCAGCCCTTCGTGGAGGTAAACTGCGCGGCGATTCCCGAGGAGCTGATCGAGTCGGAGCTCTTCGGCTACGAGAAGGGCGCCTTCACCGGTGCCGTCTCCCGCAAGCGTGGCCGCTTCGAGCTGGCCGACCAGGGAACGATCTTCCTGGACGAGATCGCCGACATGAGCTTGAGGACCCAGGCGAAGATCCTGCGCATCCTGCAGGAGCACAAGTTCGAGCGGGTCGGGGGTACAGAGACCCTCGAGGTGGACGTACGCGTCATTGCGGCCACCAACAAGAGCCTCGAGAAGGAGATCCAGGAGGGCCGCTTCCGGGAGGATCTCTACTACCGGCTCAATGTGATCCCCTTCCACGTGCCGGCCCTGCGCGAGCGTCGGGAGGATATCCCCGTGCTCGTGCGAGCCTTCGTCGAGGAGTTCTGCTCCGACGCTGGCATGCCCACCAAGGAGGTTGCCGCCCGTGCCATGTCACTTCTCCAGGGCTACTCCTGGCCCGGCAACGTCCGTGAGCTGCGCAACCTTATGGAACGCCTCGTACTCCTGACCCCGGGGTCGAAGTTGCGGGCAGCGGATCTTCCGGATGAGCTGCGCGCTGGAGCACGCAGAGGGGGTCGCTCGGGGCTCAGCCTGGAGGCCGCCCGGCGGGAGTTCGAGCGGGGCTTCCTCCTGGACCGCCTGGAGGAGAACGGCTGGAACATCTCCCGCACCGCCGAGAGCATCGGCATGGCCCGGGAGAGCCTGAGCCGGAAGCTGCGCGCCTTCGGGATCAAGGCGCCGCGGGATTGAGGCGGGACGGCTCTGGCGAGCCGTGCCAGGGAGAGGCGTCGAGGCACTCAAAGACGCGCCGGCCCCCCTGGGGCTGCAGGGCATCGCCTCCCCGCGGCGGGGCGCTGTGAACCGGGAGAACACCCCGCAACCGCATCGGTTGGAGTCCCGGTCGGGGAGAGCGCTTGCGAAAGGGGACACCGCTTCGGGTCGCCAACCCCTCGCGCTTGCCAATCCCTAATGATTCAGATAAGTTACGGCCGCTTTGGCGGTGCGGAGAAAGTGGGCGGATCGTCCACTTTTTTCTTTTTCACAGCCGCTCTGGGAGTGATTGGACGGGTTGGCAGCTCGAGTCTCGAACGGGCAGGTCGTCCGTGAGGGAGGGGTGTCCGCCGGGCCAGGTCGAGGGCGATCGGGTCGGGCGGGCGGGAATCGCGTCGGAACGATTGCGAGACGATTGGCGGAAAGATGTGTACCGGGACATTCCGGAGGAGCTGAGGGCGGTGATCGAGCCCATTGTCGAAGGCCACGGGGTCGAGCTCGTGGACGTGGTGCGGCGCCAGGGGCGCGCGCCGTGGAGCCTGCGCGTCATCGTCGACACGCCGGCGGGGGATGGTGGCGTTGCCGTCGAGCGCTGCGCCGCGATCGCTCGTGAAGTGGGGGCTCACCTCGATGCCGCAGACCTGATTCCCGTCGCAACCAATCTCGAGGTCTCGTCGCCGGGTCTCGACCGGGTGCTCGCCCGGGAGAAGGACATGGCTGGCGCCGTCGGCCGGACGCTAAAGCTGGAAACGCAGCGTCCCGTGGGTGGACGGCGCCGCTTCCGCGGATGCCTTGTCCGCTTCGAGGCCGGGGTGGCCACCCTCGAGATGGAGGGTGGGAAGGTGGCGATCCCCTTCGCCGAGATCGCGCGCGCCCACACGGTCTACGACTTCACCCGCGACGACTTTGCCGCCCGCCGAGACGCGGAAGCCTGAATACGGGAGTGCCCCGATGAACATCGCACCGCTCAAGCGAGAGATCGATCAGATCGCCAAGGACAAGGGGATCGACCGCGACACCATCATCCAGGCCCTCGAAGAGGCGATGAAGCAGGCCGCGCGCAAGCGCTTTGGCCTCGAGAAGGAGATCGAGGCCCGCTTCAATCCCGATAATTCGGAGATCGAGCTCTTCGAGTTCCGCGAGGTGGTGGAGATGGTGAGCGACCCGGAGAACCACATCTCCCTGGAAAACGCCAAGGAGTTCGATGCCGAAGCGGAGATCGGCGACGAGATCGGAATCAAGCTCGATACCCGGGACTTCGGCAGGATCCTGGCGCAGACTGCCAAGCAGGTGATCATTCAGCGGGTCCGCGACGCCGAGCGGGATATCGTCTTCGACGAGTACAAGGATCGCAAGGGCGAGGTCGTCAACGGCATCGTCCGCCGCTTCGAGAAGGGGGCGATCATCGTCGATCTGGGCAGGGCGGAGGCCGTACTGCCTGGCAAGGAGCAGGTGCCCCGCGAGAACTACCGGCCCGGCGATCGTATCCGTGCCTATGTGCTGGACGTGAACCATGCGGCCAAGGGAGCCCAGATCGTGCTGTCCCGTGCGTGCATCGAGATGCTGGAACGGCTCTTCGCCCAGGAAGTCCCCGAGATCTATGAGGGCATCGTGAAGATCGAGTCCGCGGCCCGGGAGCCCGGCGGCCGCTCGAAGATCGCGGTGGTGTCTCGAGATGGCGATGTCGATCCGGTGGGTGCCTGTGTGGGGATGAAGGGCAGCCGGGTCCAGGCCGTGGTGCAGGAGCTACGGGGCGAGCGCATCGACATCGTGCCTTGGAGCCCCGATCCGGCACGCTACGTGTGTTCGGCGCTCTCCCCGGCACAGGTGTCGAAGGTGATCATCGACGAGGGCGCTCGCTCGATGGATGTGATCGTCCCGGACGACCAGCTCTCCCTGGCGATCGGTCGCAAGGGCCAGAATGTGCGTCTCGCCGTTCAGCTCACGGGCTGGAAGATCGACATCAAGAGCGAGGCGAGGATGCGCGAGGTCGCGGCGTGGTTTGCCGAGTGCGTCGCCGTGGTGGCGGGCTGTGGAGAGCCCGAGGCCGAGCTCCTCCTGCAGAGTGGGATCACGTCGCTCGAAGATCTGGCGAGCTGCCAGGTCGAGCTGCTGACCTCCCTACCGGGGATCGACGAGGCAGGAGCAGAGGCCATCAAGCAGAAGGCCGCCGAGCTGGCGGTGAAGAAGGCCGAAGAGGCCGCTCTCGCGGAGACGGAGGCCGCCGCCCGCGCAGCAGAGGAGGCGGAAGCTGCAGCTCGGGCCGTGGAGGAGGACGCGGGTAGCGAAGGCTGAGGCCGGCTCGCGCCGGTTCTCGTCCGCTCTCGCCGGAAGGATTTATGGCGAACGTACGGGCCTACAAGATCGCGGAAGAGCTGGGTATCGACCGCAATGACTTCGTGGAGAAAGCGCGTGCCGTAGGCGTGGAGCTGCGCAACGCCATGGCTTCGGTGAATGACGCGCAGGCGGACCTGCTGCGCGTGAAGCTGGGCAAGCGGCGCGACCTCGTGACCGAGGCGCGGGTCGAACGCCGTGGAGGGACGGCGGTGATCCGCCGCCGCAAGCGCAAGGCGCCCGAAGCCCCGCCCGCAGAGCAGCCGCAGGAGCCTGCCCCTTCTGCGCAAGAAGAAACGCCGTTGACACCGGCCCCGGAGTCTCCGGCGCCGCATGCGCCGGAGGTGCCCGAACCGGCTGGGGAGCCTGAACCGGTCTCGGAGCCTGCGCCGCTGGTGCCCTCTCCCGCAACACCCGCTGCCGGGCCCGCGCCCGCGGCGGACAACCGGGCCAAGTCGGGCCCCCGGGATTCTACGGGCCCCTCCGATCGTGCGACCCAGACTCGCAAGCAGTTCAAGGAGGTGGTCAACCTTCGCGAGCAGGAGCAGATTGCTCGTCAGGTGACGAGCCGGACGACCGGTCGCCACGCGGGTTCGACGCTGTCTCCTCGCAGCTATACAAACCCGCGGAAGCGTCGGCGCGACGCACCGGCCCCCAATCGCAAGGTGGCAAAGGTGGAGCCGGCCGTGATGAAACGGGTGGTGCGCGTCGAGGGGGAGATCAGCGTGGGCGAGCTCGCCCGGCAGCTGGGCGCCAAGGCTGCACAGGTCCAGGGCAAGCTCATGGGGCTTGGGACCATGGTCTCGATCAACCAGACGGTGGATGTGGCGACGGCAACCCATGTGGCCTCCGAGTACGGCTTCGAGGTCCAGAACACCGGCTTCCAGGAGGCGAAGTACCTGGAGACCGAGGCGCCGTCAGCGAGCCAGGCGCTTCAGCCTCGGCCGCCGGTGGTAACGGTGATGGGTCATGTGGACCACGGAAAGACGTCGCTTCTCGATGCCCTGCGCCAGACGCGCGTGGTGGAAGGGGAAGCGGGAGGCATCACTCAGCACATCGGTGCCTACCAGGTGGAGGTCGGGGGCCACGCCCTGACCTTCATCGATACGCCCGGTCATGCTGCGTTCACCGCCATGCGCGCCCGTGGCGCGAAGGTGACGGACCTGGTGATCCTCGTGGTGGCCGCCAGCGAAGGCATCATGCCCCAGACCATCGAGGCCATCGACCACGCGCGAGCGGCGGGTGTGCCCATCGTCGTGGCGGTGAACAAGTGCGATCTTCCCGGCGCCAATCCCCAACTCACCCGTCAACGGCTGATGGAGCACGGCGTCGTGGTGGAGGATTTTGGCGGCGAGGTTCTCGCCGTGGACATTTCCGCCACCCAGCGCACTGGTCTCGACAAGCTCCTGGAGGCGGTTGTGCTCCAGGCGGAGCTGGTAGAGCCGAAGGCCGACCGCGACTGCCGTGCCCAGGGCGTGGTCCTCGAGGCGCAAATCGAGAAGGGCCGTGGACCGACGGCCACCGTACTCGTCAAGGAGGGCACACTCCGCCGAGGCGACATCGTGGTGGCTGGGCGGCATTGGGGCCGCGTGCGCAGCATGCAGAACGACCGCGGCGAAATCCTGAAGGAGGCTCTCCCCTCCGTTCCGGTGCGGCTCGTGGGCCTCGGTGGCGTTCCGGACGCCGGAGATACCGTGACCGTCGTGGAGAGCGAGCGGGTGGCGAAGGAGATCGTCTCCCACCGCGTGGATCAGAGCCGGGGCGAGGCTGCGACCGCGCCTCGACCGCGTATCAGTCTCGAAGACCTCTTCGCGCGCTCCGAGGGAAGTGGTCCGCAGGAGTTGAACGTCATCATCAAGGCAGATACCCAGGGCTCGGCTGAAGCACTGAAGGAATCCCTGATGAAGCTGCCGACTGACAAAGTGAAGCTCAGCGTGCTTCATGCCTCCGTGGGTGGGACGACAGAGCGAGATGTCCAGCTCGCCGATGCCAGCTCCGCCATCATCATCGGCTTCCACACGCGCCCCGATGCAAAGGCACGGCGCGCCGCGGAGAATGCCGGCGTGGACATCCGCGGCTACCAGATCATCTACGAGGTCGTCGACGAGGTTCGGGCCGCCATGGCGGGGCTGCTGCCTCCCACCGTGAAGGAGAAGGTGATCGGTCAGGCGGAGGTCCGGCAGACCTTCACGATTCCCAAGGTGGGGACGATCGCCGGCTCCTACATCACCGACGGCCTCATTCGTCGCAACGCGAGGTGTCGACTGGTTCGCGATGGCGTCCAGGTCTTCGAGGGGCGCTTTGCCTCCTTGAAGCGCTTCAAGGACGACGTGCGTGAGGTGCAGACGGGCTTCGAGTGTGGCATCGGGATCGAGGGCTTCAACGACGTGAAGCTCGGAGACGTCATCGAGGCCTTCGAGCTCGAGGAGCATGCGGCCGAGCTCTGATGGTCGTTGGAGCGGCTCGCGTCGAGCTCCACGTCCACGGCTCCCACTCTCTCAAGCAGAAGCGAGGTGTCGTGCGTTCCATCTCGCAGAGGCTGCGAAACCGATTCAATGTCTCCGTGGCGGAGGTGGGCGGGCAGGGGACCTGGCAGCGCGCCGTGCTCGGCCTGGCCACCGTTGCGGGTGAGGCGCTGACAGCCCGTCGGCGCCTGGAGAAATGCATTGACTTCATCGAGGACCTGCAGCTGGCCGAGGTGATTGGCCAGGAGGTCGAGGTGCTATGACTCGCAGAACAGAACGGGTGGGCGAGCAGATCCGCGGGGAGCTTGCTCGGCTGCTGCGCGAGGAGGTCTGCGACCCGCGCATCGGCCTCGTGAGCCTCACCCGGGTAGATCTCTCGCCGGACTTCCGCCAGGCCCGCGTCGATTGGAGCGTGCTCTCCGAGGAGGCTCCGAGCGAGCGTCCCGATCCCGAGATCGCGGCGGGTCTCGCCAGCGCAGCAGGCTTCCTGCGCCGCCGTCTCGCCAGGCTGCTCGTGCAGAAACGTGTACCGGAGCTGCGCTTCCACTATGACCCGTCTCTGGCCCTGGGTGCCCGGACCCTTGGTTTGATCCGCGAGGTGCGCGACGGAAGCGAGGCTGAGGGTGGCTAGGCGCGGGCGTCGACGTCGCCAGGACCGGCCGGGCCCGATGGGCTTCCTGGTGGTGGACAAGCCGGTGGGCTGGACCTCTCACGATGTCGTGGATGCGGCCCGTCGCTGGCTGGGGATCCGGAAGGTGGGCCATCTCGGAACCCTGGACCCGCTGGCGACGGGGGTTCTTCCCCTCGCCATCCGGGAGGCGACGAAGCTCATTCCCTTCATCGAGCCGGGCAGGAAGATCTACGTGGGGACCATCCGCCTCGGGATCTCCACCGATACCTTCGACGCAGAGGGTCGCGTCCTCCAGCGCTTCGACGGTCCGTTTCCGGACGAGGCCGCCGTCCGCCAGGCGCTCGCTGCCTTTGTCGGTGAGATCCTGCAGCTGCCGCCGATGTTCAGCTCGGTGAAGAAGGCGGGAGTGCCCCTCTATCGGCTCGCGCGCCAGGGGCAGGAGGTCGAACGCGATCCACGCCCGATCACCATCCATCGCATCACCATGCATCACTACGCGCCTCCGGAGATCGGCATCGAGGTGGAGTGCTCCCCGGGTACCTACGTGCGAACCCTGGCCTCCGATCTGGGGGAGCGCCTGGGCTGCGGTGCCCACCTCTCGGGCCTGCGCCGCACCCGCAGTGGACCCTTTGCCCTGGACCGCGCGCGGACTCCCGAGGTCTTGGAACAGCGGGGGGAGGAACACGCCCTGGAAGCCGAGCTGATTGTGCCGGAGGATGCGCTCGGCCTGCCGCGCGTGCGCCTGACGGCTGTGCAGGCCGCCCGGATGGCGCATGGCGGCGATCTGCCGGTGGCCGAGGCGAGCGGGGAGTTCGAGCAGGAGGCCGCCCCGCCGCGCCCGGGGGCGCACCTGGCCGCCATCGCCCCCACGGGAAACCTCCTCGCGGTGGTGGAGCTTCGCCCGGACCGGAGGTTGCATCCTCTGCGGGTACTGGCCGGCTGAGTGGCCCGTGGTTGCTGCCCCGGGGGCCCTCTGATAAACCTTCGCCTTCCCTTGATCCCTCCAGCTGCGAGGACACGACGCGGTGCTGAGCCAGCGCAAGCACGAGATCATCAGCGAGTTTCGGACCCACGAGTCCGATACCGGCTCTCCCGAGGTGCAGATTGCGCTGCTTAGCGAGCGGATCACCGAGCTGACGGAGCACTTCCAGATCCACAAGAAAGACCACCACTCGCGACGGGGCCTTTTGAAGCTGGTGAGCCAGCGCCGCCGGCTGCTCGATTACATTCGGGGCTATGACCCCGAGCGATACCAGGCGCTGATCCAGCGCCTGGGCCTGCGCCGCTAGAGAAAGAGAGCGGCACACCGCCTGATGGTCAGGCGGTACAAATTCCGCGCAACGAGGCGGACCGTCCCATCCTGAGCCAGCTCCCATGAGCTGACATGCGGAATGTGGGAGTCCGTGATTCGCGAAGCCGCTCCCGAATGCGCTTCGCGTATCCCTGATCCCGCATTCCGTCTCCCCCGGATCCCGGGCCGCCTCAAAAGGCACCAGCGGCGACCGCCGCTGGAAGGAGACATTTCGTTGCCTTATTGGTTTGAACCCAAGTCCGTGTCGCTGGAGCTCTCCGGCCGCACCCTCCAGATCGAAACCGGCCGCGTGGCCAAGCAGGCGCATGGCGCCGCGGTAGTGAGCTACGGCAATACGGTCGTGCTCGTGACGGCCACGACCGGAACGCCCAGGGAGGGGATCGATTTCTTTCCCCTCACCGTGGACTTCGTCGAGAAGACCTCCGCGGCGGGCAAGATCCCCGGCGGATTCTTCAAGCGCGAGGCGCGGCTCTCGGATCGGGAGATCCTGGTCTGCCGCTTCATTGACCGCTCCATCCGCCCGCTCTTTGCCGAAGGTTTTCGCGATGAGGTGCAGGTGATCGCCACCGTACTCGCCGCCGACGGCATCACCCAGCCGGACATCCCGGCCTTCGTCGGTGCTTCTGCGGCCCTGTCCATCTCGAAGATGCCCTTCCTCGGGCCCATTGGGGCCCTGCGGGTGGGGAAGGTCGAGGGTCAGCTCGTTGCCAATCCGACCGTCGAGCAGCTGGGCGAAAGCTCCATGGAGCTGGTAGTGGCGGGCTCACGCGATGCCCTGGTGATGGTGGAGGGCGGCGCCCAGGAGGCCAGCGAGGCCGAGATCCTGGAGGCCCTGCAGTTCGCCCACCAGCAGGTGATTCCGCTGATCGACCTCCAGGGCGAACTCGTCAAGCTGGCCGGCGTGCCGAAGATCGAGGTGCCGCAGCCCGAGGACCAGTCTGCCCTGGACCAGCGTGTCCGCAGCAGCGCGGAGGACAAGCTCCGCGAGGCCGTTCAGATCCAGGAGAAGCAGGCGCGCTACGCAGCCATCGACGCCGTGGATCGAGAGGCGCTCCAGGCCCTCACCGCGGAGTATCGTGCGGAGAAGGTCCCGCTGGACAGCCTCGAAGCCGTGGAGGCCCGGCAGGCCGGCCTGCGCAAGCTCACGGGGGACGCGAAGGGGCTGCTGAAAGCCCTGCGCTCGGAGCTGATGCGAGCGCGTATCCTCGACGACGGGATCCGTATCGATGGGCGCAAGTCCACCGAGGTGCGGCAGATCGCCTGTGAAGTGCGGCCGGTGCCGCGAGCCCATGGCGTGGCACTCTTCACTCGAGGCGAGACCCAGGCGCTGGTCTATACGACCTTGGGTAGCGGTGCCGATGCCCAGACCATCGACGCCCTGACACAGCGCTCGCAGAAGCATTTCCTGCTCCACTACAACTTCCCGCCTTTCTCTGTCGGCGAGGCGCGCTTCTTGCGGGGCCCGTCGCGTCGCGATATCGGCCATGGCCACCTGGCGGAGCGAGCGCTGCGCGCGGTGATGCCGGACAACGAGGATTTCCCCTACACGGTCCGCGTGGTGTCCGAGGTGCTGGAGTCCAACGGCTCCTCCTCGATGGCTACCATCTGCGGCGGGACGCTCGCGTTGATGGATGCCGGAGTACCGCTGCGCTCACCCGTGGCAGGCATCGCCATGGGTCTCATTGAAGAAGGCGAACGCCACGTGGTGCTCTCCGACATCCTCGGCGACGAGGATCACCTGGGCGATATGGACTTCAAGGTCGCGGGTACCCGGGAGGGGATCACCGCCCTGCAGATGGATATCAAGGTTCGCAGTGTGGACTGGAGAGTGATGGAGGAGGCGCTGGCCCAGGCCCGGGAGGGGCGGCTCCACATCCTCGGCTGCATGGAGAAGGACTCGGCAGAGTCCCTGCCGAACTTCGAGCCTCGCAAGGTCCTGTCGGACTGGGCACCGCGGATGGAGGTCATCACGATCAAGCCGGACCGCATCCGGGACATCATCGGGCCAGGCGGCCGGGTGATTCGCGGCATCCAGGAGATGAGCGGCGCCAAGATCGAGGTGGACGACTCCGGCCAGGTGAGCATCTTCGCGCCGGATGCGAACAGCCTGGGCCGCGCTCAGGGGATGGTGGAAGAGCTCACCCAGGAAGCCGAGATCGACAAACTCTACACGGGCAAGGTGAAGCGTATCACCGATTTCGGAGCCTTCGTGGAGATCTTCCCTGGCACGGATGGCCTCGTGCACATCTCTCACCTCGCCGCGGGCCGGGTGGAGCGGGTGACGGACGTGCTGGCCGAGGGGGATGAGGTGTTGGTGAAGTGCATCGACATCGACCCGAGCGGACGCATCCGTCTGTCCCGCAAGGAGGCGCTCGCCGACTCCATCGAGGCGGAGTAGGTCGGGCTTGCCCGAGCCCGTGCGGGTGAGGGTGAGTCGGGTTCCGGGAGCGGAGGATCTTCCGCTCCCCGCCTATGCCACTGCGGGATCGGCGGGACTGGATCTCTGTGCTGCCGTTGCAGGGGAGCGGCGGCTCGCGCCTGGAGAGCGGCAGAGAATTCCGACCGGGATCCGCATCGCGCTGCCTCCCGGCTACGAAGCCCAGGTTCGGCCTCGCAGTGGGCTGGCCCTGCGTCATGGGCTCGTGCTCCCGAATGCGCCGGGTACAATAGACCCCGACTATCGCGGGGAGATCTAGGTCATCCTGTGGAACGCCGGCAGCGAGTCCTTCCTGATCCGGCGCGGGGAGCGCATCGCGCAGCTCGTGGTGGGGCGCTTCGCACGCGTTGCCTTCGAGGAGTGCGCGGAGTTGGACGAGACCGAGCGCGGCCACGGGGGATTCGGATCCACGGGGACGCGTGGACCGGAGGGGGGATGAGCGAGCAGGCCGAGAGCAGAGAGAGCGGGGGTCCGGAGCCCGTTCATCCGCGGCCGCCCACGCCGCATACCCGAGTCCGAGAGCGCAAACCTCTGCCCAACCTCCTGCTGCGGCTGGTCACGGCAGGGCTGCTGATCCCGCCGATCGTCTGGGTGATTTTCGAGGGGGGCCTGTGGGTGCTGGGGATCGTGGTGATCTTCACCCTGATCGGTCTTGCGGAGTTCTATCAGCTGATCGAAGCGAAGGGTGCCGAGCCCTTGCGCGGCTTTGGAATGGTCGCGGGTGCGGCGGTCCCGGTGGTGACCTACTTCGGTGGCATGGGCGCAGCGACCATGCTGATGAGCGTCACGCTGCTGGGCCTGATGGTCGCCCAGCTCCAGAAGGCCCGAATCAGCGAGTCCCTGGCGAGCATCTCCGGGACCTTCTTCGGCATCTTCTACGTCGGCTGGCTGCTCTCCCACGCGATCAGCCTGCGCGAGTTCTACTCGGCCGTACAGACGCGTTTCGGCCCCACTGCGGTGCATGGCATGGACCCGAACGTGGGCGCCTTCTACCTCTTCTTCACGATCTTCGTGGTGATCGGTGGTGATGCGGGGGCCTACTTTGCCGGCCGGGCCTATGGGCGTCGCAAGCTGGCGCCCAAGATCAGCCCCAGCAAGACCGTCGAGGGCGCCCTTGGAGCTCTGCTTGCCAGTCTGGTGCTGGGCCTGGCCTGCAAGGCGGGCTTCGATGCCTTCCGCCCCACCTGGTCTGCCGGTCTCTCCTTCGTGGCCTGTGCCGTACTGGCACCTCTGCTCTCGGGAGTGGGGATCATGGGAGACCTGGTCGAGTCGCTGCTCAAACGGGACGCCCAGGTGAAGGACACCGGGCGGCTGCTACCCGGTACCGGCGGCGTGCTCGATCGGGTGGACTCGAATTTGCTCGCGATCCCCGTCATGTACTATCTGCTCATCGCCGCCACCTACTTCAGCGGTCCGGGCTCGCCGGTGGGGACAGCGGCGGTGATTCCCTGATTCTGCGGCTCTTCCGCGATGTAGCTTCTTGCTTGCGAGGCTTCGCCATGCTCGATTCCGACGCGCTTCTGAACCTCGCCCGCGAACGCGACGCGGAGCGCATCAAGGATGAGTGCGGCGTCTTCGGCATCCATGGTCACCCCGAGGCCTCCAATATCGCCTACCTGGGTCTCTACGCCCTCCAGCACCGCGGCCAGGAGAGCGCCGGAATCTGCTCTACCCAGGGCGGAGAGCAGTTCGTCCACCGTGGAATGGGACTGGTGTCCGACGTATTTACCGAAAAGGGCCTGGCGCGCCTGCCCGGCCGTCACGCGATTGGCCATGTGCGCTACTCCACCACTGGGGAGAGTCTGCTGCGCAATGCCCAGCCCTTCTGTGCCAACACCGACGGGGGTCCGGTTGCGTTGGCCCACAACGGCAACCTGGTCAATGCGGGCACGGTCCGGCGCGAACTCGAGGGCCGGGGCGCCATCTTCAGCACCACTTCGGACAGCGAGGTCATCGTTCACCTGCTGGCGCGCTCTCGCGAGGCGAGTCTGGAGGAGCGGCTCATCGACTCCCTCTCGCGGCTCAAGGGCGCCTTCAGCCTGGTGATGCTCACCCATGACGCCCTGGTGGCGGTGCGCGATCCTCAAGGCTTCCGGCCTCTGGTCATAGGCCGTCTGGGTGGAGCCTGGGTGGTGGCGAGCGAGACCTGCGCCCTGGACCTGATTGGTGCCACGGTGGAGCGTCACGTGGATCCCGGGGAGGTCGTGGTGATCCGGCGCGGGCGGCTGCGCAGCCTGCGTCCCTTTCCGCAGCCGGAACGGGAGGCCTTCTGCATCTTTGAGTACATCTACTTTGCTCGGCCGGACTCGAACTTCCGAGGGGGAAACGTCTACGCCTTCCGCAAGGAGCTGGGTCGTATCCTCGCCAGAGAGCATCCGGTGAAGGCGGACATGGTCGTGCCGCTCCTGGACTCCGGTAGCGCCGCCGCTCTGGGATTTTCGGAAGAGGCTGGCATCCCCTACGAAACCGCCATCATTCGCAACCACTTCGTGGGCCGAACCTTCATCGAGCCCGCCCAATCGATTCGCAACTTCGGCGTGAAGGTGAAACACAACCCCATCGCCGGGTTGCTGCGCGGCCGGCGCGTCGTCCTGGTGGATGACAGCATCGTGCGGGGAACCACGTTGCTGAAGATCTCCAAGCTGATGCGAGAAGCGGGTGCTCGTGAGGTCCACGTGCGCATCTCGGCGCCGCCCACCCAGTGTCCCTGTCACTATGGTATCGACATGCCGACGCGCACCGAGCTGATTGCAAGTCGGAAGAGCGTAGAAGAGATCCGCAGCATCATTGGCGCCGATTCCCTGGGCTACATCTCCCTAGAGGGTCTGCGGCGCCTGGGTGATACCCTGAAGCACGGACATTGTGACGCCTGTTTTTCTGACGACTATCCCGTAGCCGTGTCGGATGGGGAGGTGCTGCCCCAGCTTTCTCTCTTCCGTCCGGTAGACGAAGGCACCTCCGACGAGGAGCCGGAGTGAGGGCACGCGGGATGCTCGCTCTGGACGAGCTCCGCCGCGAAGTAGAGTCCGGTGCGGTGGACACGGTCGTCGTGGCCTTTCCCGATCTCTACGGCCGCCTCGTGGGCAAACGCTACACAGGGCGGTTCTTCCTGGAAGAGGCGACTTCCCAAGGGATGCACGTCTGCGACTACCTGCTGGCCTGTGACATGGAGATGGATCCCTCTCCGGGATACGCCTTTACCAGCTGGGAGAGTGGCTACGGCGATCTCCTCGCACGGCCGGACATGGCCAGCTTGCGGCGGGCCAGCTGGCAGCAGCGTGCCGCACTGGTGGTATGCGATGCCGTCACCGAGGCTGGGGATGCTGTAGCGGTGGCGCCGCGAAGCATCCTCAAATCCCAACTCGAAAAGCTTGAAGCTCGCGGTCTCGGGTCTCTGATGGGCAGCGAGCTGGAGTTCTTCCTCTTCCGCGACGACTATCGTGAAGCGTGTCGCAAGGGCTGGCGGGACCTTACCACCCACCAGTCCTACGTCGAGGACTACCACGTACTCTCGGGGAGTTTCGCGGAGCCCGTAATCGGGGAGATCCGACGCCACGTAGACGCGTCCGGAGTGCCCGTCGAGTTCAGCAAGGGAGAGTGGGGCCCGGGTCAGCACGAGATCAATCTGCGTTATGCGCCGGCCCTCGAGATGGCGGATCGCCATGAGGTCTACAAGCTCGCGGCAAAGGAGATTGCCGCTGCGGCGGGGTGCAGTCTGACTTTCATGGCCAAATGGGACAGTCGGCTGGCGGGCAACAGCCTGCACGTGCACATGAGCTTGCAGGACGAAAGGGGTCGGCCCGCGTTTGCGGCGGCTGGGAGCCCGCTCCTGGGGACACCCGTGGAGGCGCCCGATGTCTTTCGCCACTGGCTGGGGGGGCTGCTGGCCCACGCGCGGGAGCTCGCGCTCTTCTTTGCGCCGACGGTCAACTCGTACAAGCGTTTCCAGGCGGGCACCTTCGCACCGACCGGAATTGCCTGGAGCTACGACAACCGAACGGCGGGATTCCGGGTAGTAGGGCGGGGTCCCTCCCTGCGGGTCGAGTGCCGGATCCCCGGTGCAGATGCAAACCCCTATCTCGTATATGCGGCCCTGATCGCTGCCGGTAGAGACGGCCTGGAGCGCGCACTCGATCCGGGGCCCGCCTTCACGGGAGATGTGTACCAGGCGGATGGGCTGCCCCAGGTGCCTCGCTGCCTGGAAGAGGCGATTTCGCTGCTGGCTGGCAGCGCCTTCGCCCGGGATGCCTTCGGCGGCGAGGTCGTGGACCACCTGCTCCACTTCGCCCGCGTCGAGCAGGCGGCCTTCGGAGCGGCGGTGACGGACTGGGAGCGCCAACGCTACTTCGAACGGATCTGAACGGGGGGTGGGTGCAAGGCGGCGGCAGCTCGTGCGCAGCGCGCTCACAAGCCTCCTCTCGACCGGCCGGCGCGAGGCGTTTCCGGTCTAGCGGCGTCCATGGCCTGCCGATAGCAGGGGTGATTACCTGCACCCTCTGCGTGCGGCTAATCACACTCCCGAGGGGAGCCCAGCCAGTGAGTCAGAGACTGAGTCTCAGTTTTTCGGAGGGAGAGGTCTTCCGTCGCGAGTTCGTTCGCAATATTGCGAGCGGCGGGACCTATGTGAAGGGCGCTTGCGACGCAGAGCTGCGCACCCTTGTCGAGGTGGAGCTGGACCTCGGATTCTGCGGAGAGACGCTCGTCCTGGAGGCTGAGGTGGTCCATGTAGACGCCGGCGGAGCCGCCGTGCAGTTCCTCACACCAGCCTCGGAGCTGCGCGATCGACTGGAACCCCTGATCGAGGCCGCAGGAGGCCCGGGGGGCCCGGCAGGCCCGCCGGATGCAGGCAGTCCCTCGCAGGTGGCACTCGACGATTTTGCGGACCTCGATCCAGGCGCTCCCGAAGGGGGTCCATGCGAGGCACTTGATTGCCCCGCCGATCCCCTCGAGGAGGTCCGCGATCGCAGGCGCGCTGCGCGCTCTTCCGCGCAGCTCACGGCACGCATCGAGGCGAGCCACCTGGAACTCGATGGCCTGACCCGGGACCTGAGCGAGCACGGGGTGCTCATCTCTGTCGACGGCAGTGACGTGCCCGTTGGGAGGAGTGTGCAGATCGAGCTGCGGAATCCGGATACTGGCGAGCAGCTACGAGTGGAGGGCCACGTCTCGCGCCACATCGAAACCGAGGGGACGGTGGCTGCGCTGGCTGTGGGGTTTGATGCCGTGGCTGGCGAGGCGCAGCAGCTGAGCCGCTTCGTGGCCGACGTAAAACGCGCCGAGCAGGCGCGGGTTGCCGATGGAATCCGCGGACAGATCCAGGAGCTCGGGATGGAAGCTCATCCAGATGCTCGGCGGTACATCCAGCCAGGGGACCGTTACGGCGACACATGCTGCGGAGCAGGGGGTGGTGGCCTTCGAGGCAGGCCAGTTCCTGATGGCTCGGGTGGGCAGCCTGCGCGGCATGAAGGCGCTGGCGCGGATGCTCTCCTGGAAGGAGGGCAGCTTCGAGTTTCATGCTTCGGCCCTCGCAAGCGAGCCACCCCACGCTCCGGACGCCGATCCCATCCCCTTGGCGACCGCCCTTCGAGAGGCTGCCCAGTGGGTAGACGAGCTGACACGGGTCCGCGCTCCGGAGCTCGTGCCCGCGGCCCACTTCTGCCTGGATCGTGAGATCCTGGCTGCCGAGGCTGGCCTCTCCAAGACCGAGGAGGCCGTCCTGGACCTCGCGGGTGCGGGTTTCTCGCTGCGCCGCATCCTCGACGTCATCCCGGAGCAAGACGCCACGGTCCTCGAAGCGATTGCCTCACTCCTGGACCGCGGGGTCCTGGTGGAGGCAGACGCTTCGAGCTAGGGCAGCCCGGGTCTCTGGATCAGCGTGTCTTCTGCGTAGGAGGCGTCGTCTCGCTCGGGGTAGTCCAGTGTGTAGTGCAGACCGCGACTCTCCTTGCGCCGCGAAGCACAGGCGATGACCAGCTCTGCCACGCTTGCCAGGTTGCGCAGCTCGAGCAGATCCGGAGTGACGCGGAAGTTCCAGTAGTACTCGTTGATCTCGTCGTGCAGCAGCACGATCCGGCGGCGGGCGCGGGCCAGGCGTTTGTCGCTGCGCACGATGCCGACATAGTTCCACATGAAGCGGCGGATCTCGTCCCAGTTCTGTGTGATCACCACCGCTTCGGAGCTCTCCGTGGCTCGCCCCTCTCGCCAGGGCTCGATCGCCTCGGTCGGCTTCGGCAGCTCCTCGAGCCGCCGGAGCGATTCGTCCGCCGCGCTCCTGGCAAAGACCACGCCCTCGAGCAGCGAGTTCGAGGCGAGTCGATTGGCCCCGTGCAGCCCAGTGCAGGTGACCTCCCCCGCGGCGAAGAGGTTCTGGACGTCTGTCTCGCCGTGTTGGTCTGTCACCACGCCGCCGCAGCAGTAGTGCGCGGCTGGAACCACCGGGATCGGTTCACGGGTCAGGTCGATGCCGAACTCCATGCAGCGGGCGTAGATGGTGGGAAAGCGTTCGCGCAGCCAGGCCTCATCGCGGTGGGTGATGTCGAGGTCGACGTGGTCGTCGCCGCTGCGTTTGAGCTCTGTATCGATGGCGCGCGCAACGATGTCCCGGGGAGCCAGATCCTTCATGGCGTGGTAGCTCTCCATGAAGGCCTCGCCAGCCTGGTTGCGCAACACCGCGCCTTCCCCGCGCACGGCTTCACTGATCAGGAATGACTTGGCGCGCGGGTGGTAGAGGCAGGTCGGGTGGAACTGGAAGAACTCCATGTTCGCCAGGGTGGCGCCGGCGCGATAGGCCATGGCCATGCCATCCCCGGAGGCGATGTCCGGGTTGCTCGTATAGAGGTAGACCTTGTCCGCTCCGCCCGTGGCCAGGAACGTGATGCGGGAGCGAAAGCGCTCGATCACGCCTTGGGTGGAGTCCAGTACGTAGGCACCCAATGCGTGGTTGGTCCCCGGCAGGCCCAGGCGTTTCGAGGTGAGCAGGTCCACCGCGCAGCGGTTCTCGAGAAGTGTGATGTTGGGATGCGCCCGCGCGCGCGCGAGCAGGGCGCGTTCGATCTCGCGGCCGGTGGCATCCCGGTGGTGAAGAACGCGGCGTCTGCGGTGGCCTCCCTCGCGCCCCAGCGCGAAGCGCTGGCCATCCTCCTCGCGGTCGAACTCGACCCCGTACTTCAGCAGCGCATCGACGGTGGCGGCACCGTGCTCCACGACGAAGCGCACGACATCCTCGCGGCAGAGGCCCGCTCCGGAGTTCAGGGTGTCCTGGACATGCTCCTCCACCGAGTCTTCGTCCGAGACCACGGCGGCAATGCCGCCCTGGGCGAAGTTGGTGGCGGACTGGGCGGCCTGCTTCTTGGTGACGATGCAGACCTGGCCCCTCTCAGCAACCCGCAGGGCGTAGAAGAGGCCCGCGATGCCGCTCCCCATGACGAGGAAGTCGAAGTCGTGAATGGGAGCGTGGTCCAAGGCGATCGAGAGTTCCCCAGGGGGGTGTTGCCTTGCGCATCGGGGCCGATGACGGAGGCCTGTAGGTGATTGCCCTCGCTGCGTGCTTCAGCTCACGTGGGCGAGATCCGATGTTCCTGGCGTGCGTGGATTCTATCTCCAAGCAGCGGGCGGCGACAGGCCGGCTCTCCTGCCCTCGCTCGTCTGGGCTTCCCGCGTCGTGGGCGCACTCGTCGTGCTCCTGATCCTCGCGGCGCCGGCTTTCGCGGGCGCTGGCATCTACGGCTACGAGGACGCTCAGGGGGTGCTGCACTTCACGAACATCAATCCCGATCGTCACTACACGCTGGTGAGCGCTCCCCGGGGCCTGGTGGAGACGCCTGCTTCGGGGCTCGCTTCGAGAAGTCTCTACGACCCTCTGATCCTGCGCGCCTCGAGGCGCCACGGCCTGCCTCCCGCCCTGGTGAAGGCAGTGATCCGCGTCGAGTCGGCCTTCGACGCACGTGCCCTGTCGAAGAAGGGTGCCATGGGCCTCATGCAGCTGATGCCCGATACCGCCCAGAAGCTCGGGGTCGAGGATGCCTTCGCTGCCGATCAGAACGTTTTTGGCGGCGCCGCTTATCTGCGCAATCTCCACAACCGCTACGGAAGCTGGAGCTACACTCTGGCGGCCTACAACGCCGGGCCTCGCACGGTGGACCGCTATCGTGGCATTCCACCCTTCCACGAAACTCGCGAGTATGTGCGGAAGGTGCTTTCGTACTATCGTCGTTACCATGGTGACTTCGCTCGGTGAGCCGGCGTCGTCTTCCCCCGAGCCCGCCCGAGAGCGCTTCTGGAACCTTCCCAACACCATCACGATGGTCCGTCTGGTGGTGGTTCCGGTTCTGCTGGTGTTTCCGCTCTGCAACGGCCCGATGGGTTCCCGGGTGGTGGCATGGCTCTACATCGTTGCGGCCCTGGGCGACCTGGTGGATGGCTGGGCGGCGCGCCGCGGCCAGCAGGTGACCCGCATCGGGAAGCTCCTCGATCCGCTGGTCGACAAGATGACCGTGGCGACGGCCCTGATCGTGCTGCTCACGATGCAGCGCATCCCTCCCTGGGGGATCGTGCTGGTCGTCGTGATCATCGGCCGCGAGCTGGCAGTGACCGGGCTGCGGGGGATCGCCTCGGCCGGCGGTCACGTGGTGGCCGCCCGCTGGCCGGGAAAGATCAAGACCCTGGCCCAGAATGTGGCCATCGGGTGCCTGCTGTTCCCCGAGGGGACGCTGGGTCTCGAAAATCATTTCCTGGGTGTGTCACTCCTCGGGGTCGCCACGGCCCTCACCTTGTGGTCCGGCTACGTATACTTCGCCGACTATTTCGGATCCGGCAGCGCCCGGGCCGAGAAGCGGCAGTGAGGAAGCAATGACGCGTCTCGAAGAGCTCGGTGAGAGAATCGATTCCCGGCAGGCGCACATTGGCGTCGTGGGCCTGGGCTATGTGGGTCTGCCGTTGATCCTGGAATTTGCGAGGGCCGGCTTCCGGGTGACCGGCTTCGACCTGGATACCGAGAAGGTCGGCAGCCTGAACCGTGGGGAGTCGTACATCGAGGATGTCTCCAACGCGGCGGTGCAGGAGCAGCTCGATGCGGGGCGTCTCGAGGCCTCGTCCGATTTCAGCACACTCTCGGTCTGCGACGTGATCAATGTCTGCGTCCCGACGCCCCTCACCAAGACCAAGGACCCGGACGTCTCCCACATGGTGCGCGCCGTGGAGGACATCCGGCGCCGCCTGCGCAGCGGCCAGCTCGTGATCCTTGGCAGCACCACCTACCCGGGCACCACCCACGACCTCTTCGTGCCCGAGCTCGAGAAGTCCGGCCTCACCTGTGGAACGGACTTCGCCGTGGCCTTCGCCCCAGAACGCATCGACCCCGCCAACAAGCAGTTCCAGGTTCGCGAGGTTCCGAAGGTGGTAGGAGGCGAGACCCCGCTGTGCACCGAGCTCGGCGAGAAGGTCTTCGAGACGGTCTTCGACCGCGTGGTGCCGGTCTCCTCGACGCAGAGCGCCGAGATGGTGAAGCTGCTCGAGAACACTTTTCGGGCGATCAACATCGGGCTTGCGAACGAGGTGGCGTTGATGTGTGGCCGCCTCGATCTGGACGTGTGGGAGGTGATCGACGCAGCCGCCACCAAGCCCTACGGCTTCATGCGTTTCCTGCCCGGTCCCGGCCTCGGCGGTCACTGCATCCCAGTGGATCCCGCCTATCTCTCGTGGAAGATGAAGTCGCTCAACTTCTCTGCCCGCTTCATCGAGCTGGCCACGGACGTGAACGGGCACATGCCGGCCCACGTGGTGGCGAGTGTAGGGGAGCTGCTCAACGAAGACCGCATCGCGGTGAATGGCGCGCGGATCCTGCTCCTGGGTGCAGCCTACAAGCCCGACGTCTCCGACATGCGCGAGTCTCCGGCCCTGGACATCATGCAGCTGCTGCGCGAGAAGGGTGCAGACCTTCGCTACCACGACCCCCACGTATCGGAAGTGGCCCTGGCGGACGGGG